>Ga0070765_100001307_pt1 | contig 15155 bp, 8 predicted proteins | sample HubBroMetageWFT5_FD_71516 | JGI IMG/M metagenome (GOLD analysis project Ga0070765, IMG submission 71516) | Warmed and freeze-thawed soil microbial communities from the Hubbard Brook experimental Forest, New Hampshire - Hubbard Brook CCASE Soil... | ecosystem: Environmental > Terrestrial > Soil... | reverse complement strand
TCGTTGCGTCACACGTTGTTCCAACTCGGCGTTGAGCATGCTGACTTGTGCCCGGGCCTTCGCGCTCATATCAATCTCGCGGTTGACGGCGGTCCAGCCGAGCCCCCACAAGCCCAGCAGTAAAATGGCACCGACCATGTCGATGACCCTTGCCAGCCGCTGCCCCGCCTGGATTCGTGGAATGCGCTGGGTCAACAACCGGCTTTCTTCGGCGTACATGTCTCGGGTACTTCCGCGCACCACATCCATGAGTCGCTCGGTCTCAAGTGCGTCGTCACCCCCCACATAGCCGCGGGTGTTCCGGCGTTTGGCGATGATGCTTTCGGCGAATGCGATTGCCGTGTTCACCTTTGGATCGAGGTCGTCCAATCGTCTTTGCTGACTGAGATTGTCTGCCGTCAAATGACGCAATGTATCCTCGTCCCGGTAGACGGCCTCTCGCGCCGTCTGGTAATGGGCCAGCAGCGGCTCTTGTCCACTCAAAGCAAAAGCCCGGGCACTGGTTTCGGCTTCGACCACATGTCTGGAGGTGCGCTGGATCGCCTCCATCACTTCATGAGTGTGGGAGACCCAGTACGCATCTTGTTCGGCCCGCAAGGTGCCCCGCCAGGACGAAACGCTGATGAAGAGCGTCAACGACAAGGCCACAATGAAACCAACGGTGAGCCGGCGCCGCATGGGCCCCTCGATCGGCCCGCCGAAGCGCTTGCGCTCGGCGATTTCCTGCGCCAGTTTTCGATTCACCTCCTGCAAATGCATACGGCCGGGAAGCGAAATGACTTTCGGAACCAGGGGTATCAGCATCGCCGCTGTGATCACGGACACAGCCGCGGTGATTGCTTTAATAACACCCGCGACCAGGTAACTGGCGTGCCAGATGTTCCAGATTTCCATCAAGTGAGTAGTGCCACAGGCCAGGATGAAGGTTCCGAACATCCAGAAAATGCGATTGAAGGGAATGTCTCGATTCTTGCGAATGAAGTAAATGAGGACGACGGGGATGCAGTAGTACGAGAGCGTGATCAGCGCATCCGAGAGAACGTGCAGCCAGACGATCCACGGATCCCAGAGATAGCAGTATCCGTGCGGCATGAAATCCAGCGAAAGCAATTGACGAATTGACTCCAAACTTCTCCTTCGGTCGTTCAGGCGGGGGACATGACTCATTGCAACACAGGCGGAAGGAGAGTCAGCCTTCCCAGAGGTGCTGTTACGTCGCGCTCTGGTCCATCGTGGGAGGGAGTTGCAGATCGGGAAACCGTGGACTGTGTGCTACGCTGACGCCAATGACGGCTTTTCGGGTTTTCTGCTGGTTATGTTGTTTGGCGACGGCGGCTGGGGCGGGGTCGGTCGCCGGGAAGACTCAACCTCCCGATGTCTTTCTAGTGACCATCGACACCCTGCGCGCCGACCACATCCATTGTTATGGCGATGCCGATATGCAGACTCCGGCACTGGACAGCTTGGCCAGGGATGGCGTCCGCTTCGAGCAGGCGTTTACTCCCAGCCCGATCACCAACACTTCGCACGCTACGATTCTGACTGGATTGCTGCCGACCGACCACGGTGTGACCGACTTTGCCGTGCCGCTGGCGACTGATCATCCCACGTGGGCGGAGCTGCTCAAGCCGCAGGGTTACCACACCGCGGCTTTCATTGGAGCTGTGATTCTGGACAGCAAGCAGCTCGCGCCCGGGTTCGACCGCGGATTTGATTTCTACGACAACTTTCCTGAGCACGCGACAAGCAAGTCGAGATGGGGGAGGGTGGAACGTCGTGGCATGGAAGTAGCGCAGCATGCGGAGGGCTGGCTCAGCAGTCATCGGTCAGGCCCGCGATTTGTGTGGGTGCATTTGTACGACCCGCATGATCCCTATGAGCCGCCAGAGCCGTTCGCGTCCATATATAAGGAGCGGCTCTACGATGGCGAGATTGCCTACGCCGACTCCGCGCTGGGTCATTTCTTAGCTTATCTGAAAAAACAGGGATGGTACGACAGGGCGCTCGTCGTGGTTGTGGGCGACCACGGCGAAGGATTGGGCGAGCACAACGAAGACACGCATGGGATCTTTCTCTACGACTCGACCACCCACGTTCCGCTGATGGTGAAGCTGCCGGGGCAAGAAGCAAAAGGAAGGGAAGTGGCGGCGCAGGTGCGAACCACCGACATTCTGCCTACGGTTTTGGATCTGCTGGGCGCGAAGGCTCCGTCCCGACTCGATGGCGAATCTCTGAGGACATATTTTGCCGGTGGAGAAGCGTCGGGCCGCACCGCTTTCGGCGAGACTGATTATCCGTTGCGCTTCGGCTGGGCTCCGTTGCGTTCGGTGCGCGAGGGTGGAGTCAAGTTTATTGAAGCGCCGCGGCCGGAACTCTACGATCTGCATTCCGATCCGAAAGAACTGCACAATATTTATGAGCCTTGGGATGCGAACGTCCAAAGGGTGCGCTCTATGCTGGCCGAAGTCAGAAAGAAGGTGCCTGCGCCGACCCAGATCTCAAGGGGCGCAGTGGGTCAGAGCACGACTGACGAATTGCGGGCTTTGGGCTACCTGGGGCCGGCGGATGCTTTGAGCTCAACCAACGTGCCGGAGCCGTCGCTGCTGCCCGATCCCAAGGACAAGATCGAAGAACAGAACCTGCTGCACAAGGCGATGCTCGCAGTGGACGATGAGCGGACGGATACAGCGCGTGAGGCGTTCAGGAAGGTTCTCGAGATGGATCCGAAGTCGCTGACGGCTCTTGTGCAGTTGGGGCAACTTGAGTTAGCGGTGACCCACTACGCTGCTGCGGCGGATTATCTGGGTCGAGCGCTGGAAATGCGTCCAGGAGACGCGACCGCAGCATTTAGTTACGGGGAGGCTCTGCACATGACAGGCAATCTGGCTGGTGCGCGAGATGCATTGCAAGCCAGCTTGAAGCTGAATCCCAACCAGTTTTCGGCGCGATTGCTGCTGGGGAAAGTGTACCTGGGCTTGAAGGACATGACGGCGGCGGAAGACCAGCTCGACGCGGCGTTGCTCTTGCACCCGGCGAATGTGGAAGCTCAGATCAGCCTGGCCGAAGTCCTAATCGCAGAAGGCAAGTTCAGCGAATCCGTGACGCAGCTTCTGGCCATCACTCACTCACAGCCGGGCAACGGCGAGGCCTACATCTGGTTGGCGCAGGCGTATAGCGGCCTTGGACAAAAAGAAAAAGCTCTGGCAGCGGCGAACCGCGCTAGGGCATTAGAAAAGCAAGAAAAGCCCCATTAAACCTATTTTTTCAGCGCAACCTTCTTGTCCGAGTCCTCGAAAATCTGTGTCAGGACGTGCCCCCGCATCTGCTTGGGCTGCTCGATGCCGTAGATGTGGAAGATGGTCGGCGCTACGTCATACACGCTGGCTTCAAAACCCATCAAGCGCAGGTCGTGTTTGATTCCGGGACCCATGACGATGATCGAGCCGGGGACGTCGTCGCCATCGGCGAAATCATGCTTAGCGATCACCGGCGTGGTCTTCTCGTGGTCCATGTGAGCGTGCGGATCCGTCTCTTCAAACTCGCGCAACGGCTTAATACCATGATCGGAGACGATAAAAAGGTAGGTGTTCTCGTCCACGTGCTTCAGGATCGTGCCCAGCACTTTGTCAAAGCCGATGTACTGGTTGGGGAATGCATCTTGGCGAACGCCGTTGATAGCGGGATTGTAGCCGACATTAAAGGGTGTAATCGGATAGAGCCAGTGTCCCGTGCGATCCTCGCAGGACTGCACCATAAAGGTGAAGTCAGTAGGGTGGTTGGCGAGAAGATAGTCGAACAGTTTCGTTTGTTGGTCGCGAATGAGCTGAACCTTATTCAGCCAGGTGTTAATGACTTCCGCCTCATGACCCGTCAGATCAGAGGCGGCCGGCATGCGTTCGCAGTCGATGTAAAAGTCGCCGACGTTCTTTAGCAACTCAGCTTGCAGAGTGCGCGGGTAGACCGCATCGCCGCCCTCGACTTCGCTCAACTTGGGTGCGCAGAGGACACCGTCCTCGCAGTTCTTGCCGCGAGTCAGCATGCCACTGATCATGTAGCCGTTCACCGGCATCACCGGGAAAGTCGCCGGGACGTTCGCCATACCCACGGTCACGTTGTTCTTCGACAGAATCGACCAGATAGGTTCTTCCTTAAGCATATTGGTGTTGGCCGTGACTCCGCCGACAAGGAAGCCGGTGACGCCGTGCTCATCCGGGTTAGTGCTGGTGAAAATCGTGCTGTAGACACGGGGACAGTTGGGCATCGAGACCGTCCGCAACTTGCCGTGCACTCCCTGTTTGATGACCTTGGCTAGATTCGGCAGGTCGCCCTTCAGGAGCAGTGGCCGCAGCATGTCCCACTCCATGCCGTTCACGCCTACAACAATCACGCGAGGTTTTGGCTTCGCGGTGGACGTCTGGGCGTTGAGGATCGAGACACAGAGCGATAGAAGGCCAAGGACTACAAACAATCGTCGGGGAACCACCGAAGCACCTCTGGTTTGGAATTGTTAAACAATATAACACCGTCGTGCAAACCACCTGATCTCCCGACAGCGTGGCGGGCAAACATACCTGCTCTGTTGATGGTGGACTGGCCCAATTTGGATGGCTCGGAAGGAGGATGGGGCGAAGGGTCCCTCCGGTCTCAGTTCGAGACAAACTCGATGAAAAGCGAAGAGTTCCGTTATGGGTTTGCGGATGTGCAAACCACGATATTCTGAAATTCATAGTTGTTGCCACTGGTCAATCGTTTATAAAACACTACAAATAAACGACTTATAACAAGACACCGCTTGGCAACACGTGTGCAATGTGTGCAGTGACCACTTCTGTGTCGTGGTGTAAGGGGTACGGTTTCTGGCGGAGCATTCAGGCCGCAACCGACCACAACTTCTTGAAAGCGACTCGGGTTCGCGGAGGAAGAAATGAGCTTTAAACGTTTGGCGATGTTCACTCTCCTAGTTACATGCGTGCTGGCAGCGAGCACTGTGCTCCTGGCTCAGACGACCGTTTCCCAAGGCAGTATTCAGGGAACCATTACTGACCCATCTGGCGCCGTGGTTGGTGGCGCCAAGATCACCATCACTCATAAGGCGACTGGGCAGGTCATCACCACCGCCTCGACGAGCTCTGGCACGTACAACTCCGGTGGATTGATCCCTGGTGACTACACTTTGCGCGTGGAAGCCAAGGGTTTCCGCACGTCGGAACGGCAATTTGCCGTTCAAGTGGGCGTAACCTCCTCCGGCAACACCAAACTCGAAGTCGGTGAGGCCAGCCAGGTGGTTGAGGTGCAGGCCTCGTCGATCCAGGTCAACACCGAGCAATCCACCGTGCAGGGTGTCATTACCGGCGACCAGATTGACAAGCTGCCGGTTGACGGCCGCAACTTCCTTGATCTCGCGCAGCTCGAACCCGGCGTGCAGATTCAAGACGGCCAGACATTCGATCCCACCAAGGCCGGTTATTCCTCGATTTCGATCAACGGCGTCTTCGGACGCACACCGCGTATTGAACTCGACGGCGTGGACATCAGCGATGAGACCGTCGGGACGACCACGCAGAACGTCGGCATGAGTTCGATTCAGGAATTCAACATTAGCCGGTCGAACCTTGACCTCTCCACCGAGTTGACGTCGGCTGGCGCAGTCAACGTGACCACGAGGTCTGGGACGAACGACATTCACGGCCAGGCGTTCTATAACTTCCGCGGCCGCGATGCAGGTACAGCTTCCTTCCCGGGCGCTCAAGTCGGCTATTACCAGCGCAACAACTACGGTGGCCGCGTGGGCGGTCCGATCATTAAGGACAAGTTATTCTTCTTCATTGACGGCGAACGCATGAAGCAGGATGGACTGCTGCCCATCGTGGTGCCGGCTCCTTTCAATGCGCTCACTGGCGGTTTCCTCTCGCCCTTCCGCGATGCCGAAGTCACCGGCAAGCTGGACTGGCAGGCGACCAAGAATATTCACGTTTTCTATCGCTACACATACAACTGGAACAAATCGGAAGCCAACTTCGGCTATGACTACCAAGTGTACAAAAACCGGGACTACACTCCCTCCGATGCAGTGGGTGTCGATATCAGCCAAGGATCGTGGTCGCACAGCTTCCGCTTTGGCTATTTGAAATTTCACAACCTGATCGGCGACAGTACGCAGGGTGCCAGCTTCTTCAACCCCCTTCCCACGTCCGAGATTCTCGTCGCTGACCTAGGAGTTCAGTTGTCCGGGCCAAATCTTTTGGCGCCGCAACAGACGTTCCAGAGCAACAAGCAGATCAAGTATGACGGAAGCAAAGTGTACGGTTCGCATGTGTTCCGCTTTGGTGTCGGCTATAACGACATCAACGGCGGCGGGTTCGCAAGCTTCTTCGGAATTGCGCCGCTCGACGTTACAGTGTCGGGCGCATGTGCTAAGCCAGGGGATGTGACCAGTTGCGCGTTACTGCAGTCAATTCTGGGCAACGGCCAGGGCTTCTTTACCGAAAAGCCAAACTTTGGCTTCCCGGCTGGCGGGCAACTTGATCACCGCTTCCAGTTCTATGTGGGTGATTCGTGGAAGTGGAAGCCGAATTTCACCCTTACCTATGGCTTGAGGTACAACCGCGACACAGGCCGCTCGGACAGCGACCTCGCCTCTATTCCGTGCTCCGTAGTCACGGTTAATGCACCTTGCGCCGGCAGCACTCCACTCCTGGATCAGTTCGGGCCTGGATTGGGCGCACCCGTCAAGCAGCCCAATACACAGTTCGGACCGCAGGTTGGCTTTGCTTGGGATCCGACCAAGAAAGGCAAGACCGTCATTCGTGCAGGTGCTGGTATCTACTACGAAAACTCGATCTTCAACAACACTCTGTTTGATCGCCCGGCCAAGCTGGCCCAAGGGTTGTTCTTCCAGAGTCAAACCCTCTCCTGTGGTGGTGCGGGAACTACCTTCTTCCCCATCCCAGGTGCGCCTGGAGGAGGCGGTGCGCCTCCGGGATTCGTCAACTCGATCAATGGAGTTGATCTGGGATCTGGAGTTTGCGGACAGCCGCTCTCGATTTCCGGTCCTCTGGTGTTCGACTTGCAGCAGGAGTTTCAGGCGGCCGTGAAGGCGCAGGGTCCGACGTCGAACCCCAGCTTCATCGGCAATACCCTCAAGGTAAGTTCGCCAATCCAAGGGCTGTCGGCGTTTGATCCTAACTTCCGCAACGCGCGTTCTTACCAGTTCAACTTTGGAATGCAACATGAGATCTGGAAGGGCGGCGTGCTTACCGCGGACTACATCCGCAACGTCAGCACTCGTTTCATGCTGACGATTGACCAAAACCACGTCGGAGATGCACGGTTCCTGAGTGTAGGGGCCGCAAACACCGCTATTGCAAATACACTTGCGGCTTGCGGCGTTGCCACAATCGACCTGGCTATTGCGTCCTGCCCGGGCCTCCACGCCACGGGTGGTGCGTCGATCAACGACTTCGCTGCCAACGGACTGGATTCCGGCAATGCCTTCGGCGGCGGTGGTCCGGCGGGAGCCAGCGGCGCGGCTTTCGGTGGAATTAATCGCAATGTAGGCGTTGGGGACTTCGAAATGCCGGAAGGCCGCTCCACTTACAACGCGTTGCAGATGTCCTACAAACAACAACTGGCGAATCCGATGCCTGGGTTTACCTCGATGAATCTGACCGTCGCTTACACCTTGTCGCGCTTCGTTGGCGACGGTGGCAACGACCAGTTCTTCAGTGCCACGGCGGTTGACTTTAATAATCCCAGCTACTTCACTGGGCCGACGTCACTGGATCGTACTGACGCGTTCAAGTTCGGTCTGACCATGGAGGTTGCTCATCACGGGCCACGGCTCAGCGTGATCGGCAACTTTGGTACCGCACACCCGTCGACACCGTTCCTGCAAGCTGCGAACGGGGGATCGGCCGCGGGAGTCACGAGTACGGGTGAGATATTCCGCACCGATCTGACCGGTGACGGTACGGTACAGGACATCTTCCCGACAGCGTCTGGCCAGGCAGCCGGAAAGCCAGGGCAGTTTGGTCGCTCTGTCTCCTCAACTCAACTATCCAACCTGATCAACGGCTGGAATAGCACGACAGCGGGTTCGCTAACGCCAGCGGGACAAGCGCTGGTGGGAGCGGGACTGTTCACGACCGCACAGTTGCAAGCGCTGGGTGCGGTGAAGCCGTACGTCATAGCTCCGCCTCCGGGCGCAGTGGGCAACGGCGTCTTCCGCGAGGTCAGCACCACGCTGGCTTGGCCCATCAAACTGACGGAACGGTTCAGTCTTGAACCTTCCTTCAGCGCGTTCAACGTGTTCAACCTGGCGAACTTCGGGATTGAGAACGGATTCCTGACGAACTCGGTGACACCGTTCGCGCCGGGCAGCACCGCTCCCGCTGGGAACGTCAACGGAACCTCGGCGGGCTCGACTCGCGAGTCGTTGCGAGTCGGCACCGGCTCTGGCGTATTCTCGCTGGGTGCCCCGCGGCAAGTGGAGTGGGGTATCAGGCTGAACTTCTAGTCGGAAAGTTTCACCTAACCAGGGCCGCTGACCTTCGGGTCAGCGGCCTTTTTGTTTGTTTCCTAGTGAGGACTTATCTCGCTTCGCAGACGCTTAGAGAGCTTCTCGATTCGCTTGAGCTTATCTATCAGTCCCTTTGGCAACAGTCCACGGCCCAAGGACTCGATTTCCGGTTGCACGGACTGGGAAAGATCCATGAGTTCCTTGGCATCGCGCTGTAGGGCGGTTGCGTCGATCCGCGGGGCCGCAGAGCGGCCGGGATAAGGTGGAACGTAAATGGTGGGTGCGGATGGCCCATACCCCGGTGGAAGGGGAGCACCCGGTGGCATCGATTGTCCCCATGCCGGTAGGCAAAAGTTCAGCAAGACGAGCAGCAAGTAGGCGGGAGGGACCTTCATAGCGGCCTCCTGAGAATCCGATGCGGATTGTACACCTTGGGTCCGGCGGGAAGACAAAGTGTTCTTAACATCCGTTTAGACTACAGTTCGCTCCACGGCCTCGAATGCTAAACTGACGGCACCCCATGTTCTTGTGCCGGTCATTCTTGTATGTTCTGGTTTATGTCCCGATCTTGGCAGCCTGTTCGTTGCCGGGTTTGGCTGCGCCCAGCAACGTCATTCTGATCACACTGGACACAACCCGCGCCGACCGCATGGGTTTCCTGGGCTCGAAGCGGGGGCTAACTCCGAACCTGGATGCTTTAGCGAACCAAGGCGTGGTATTTTCACGTGCTTATTCCCAAGTTCCGTTGACGGCTCCATCGCACGCCACCATCCTCACCGGGACCTATCCGCAATTCAATCATCTTCAGGATATGGGAGATCCCTTGGGCAAGGATTTGCCGTACCTTCCCGACATCCTGCGGCAACATGGATATCGGACGGCTGCTTTCGTGGGCTCGCAGATACTTGATCCGAAGAGTGTCGCGGCGTCCGGTTTCGACCGCGGTTTTGAAGTTTACGACGCCGGGTTCCATAGCCGTGCGCCCGGAGAGGATCGTTATCAGAGTGTGGAACGCCGCGCTGGAGTCGTAGTGGCCCATGCCGTAGCCTGGCTCAACCGGAGCCGACACGATCCCTTCTTTCTTTGGGTACATCTCTACGATCCGCATGACCCTTACGATCCGCCGGCCCCGTTCAGCGGCAAGTACCGCGACTCGCCCTACGACGGCGAAATCGCTTATGCAGACTTCGAAGTCGGGAAGCTGCTCGCCGCGCTACGCACTCGTGGGCTTTACGACTCGACAGTCATTGCGGTTGCGGCCGATCACGGAGAGGCTTTCGGAGAACACGGGGAGGAGACGCACGGACTCTTTCTTTACGACGAGACTATCCATGTGCCGCTGCTGGTGAAGTTTGCTGGCGGAAGGCCGGCTCCATTGCTGATCGACACCCGGGTCAGTTTGGTGGATTTGGCCCCTACAATTCTGCAGGCAGTGGGGATCAAGCCGCCAACTACGATGCAGGGGAAGTCTCTTATGGAGTTAGTGAGTTCCGACCCCAAGAGTGGGACCGCGGACCGTCCGGCTTACGCCGAAACCGACTATCCCTTTCGGGCGTTCGGCTGGAGTCCGTTACGCGCATGGCGGGCTGGAAAGTATCTTTATGTCGATGCGCCGCAGCGCGAGCTCTACGATCAGATGGCAGATCCCGGGGCAATGCGCAACGTGGCGGGCAATTCAACCGCGGTTGCGGACACCATGGCCTCGCAGCTCGATGAGTTCCACCGGAAAACCAGCAGCTCCGCTCCGGCGCAAGCTGGGATCACACCCGATCAGGCAGAGCAACTGCAAGCTCTGGGCTACATTACCTCCGAGTTCGGCAAGTCCGAAGCAACCAAGATGCCGACTGGTCCAGATCCCAAAGAGAAAGTCCAGATCGCAAATCGCCTGCACCAGGGCCTTCTCGACATGGACGATGAGCGTTACAAGGACGCCATCCCGCAATTGCAGGAGGTGCTCAAAGATCAGCCTAATGTAGGGCTGGCGAACCTGGAACTGGGCCGAGCCTACAATGGGCTTGGAAACTACTCGGAAGCGCTGCCATGGTTGCGGAAAGCAGTCGCACTCACGCCGGAATCCGGCCGCGCACATTATGAGTTGGGAGTGGCTCTGGCGGAGACCGGGGACTGGACGGGGGCAGCCACTCAGTTGGAGATTGCGGTGGCACACGCTCCCGACTCCGACGACATGCAGTTTTACCTGGGGATGGCGTACGACGAACTCGGTCGTGCGACGGAGGCGGCAAAGAGCCTACAGCACGCGCTCCAAATCAATCCCGACCATTACCAGGCAAATCTGTTGCTCGGACGCATCTTGGGCATGCAGAACCGTCCCCGCGAAGCTCTGCCCTATCTACAGAAAGCTGTTAAACTGCAGCCGAAGTCTCCCGACGCACACAAGTTTCTGGGTAATGTTTACACCGAGCTGGGGCAAGAGGACAACGCCAGGCGTGAGCAGGTGGAAGCGAATCGCCTGCAAAGCACGCCAAATCGCTGAGCCGTTCAGGGCGCCAATTCACCGCGCAGATGTTTGGAAAGTTTCTCAATGCGCTTGAGTTTTTCAGCGAAGTCTTTCGGGAGCTTGCCCTGCGAAAGCTGATCCAAGTCCGACGGGACCCCGCGCGCGAGCTCGGCCAGTTCAGTCGCCTCGGCATGAAGTTTCACCGGATCAAGACTTCTTCTTGGCGGGGGCGGCGGCGGCTCGAGTTGCAGGGGATATTTGGCAATCTCCTGCTTTCCAGGACGTTCAAACTGTCCCGGAGATTGAGTTGATTGTGCGCCGACGGTTGGCGTGACGATCATGGCGCCAACAAGGCAAAGAAATAGAAGGTGGAGTCTCATGAAAGACCTCCTAATTCTGCCGATTGTACTCCCGCTTGCGAGGTAGCGCCTAGCCTAATGCACAATAAAATCCGAAGGGGGCATGGTTCGAACCGGCGAGCAAATCAAGCCATGCCGCCCGGATGATCAAGCTCGGACTGACCTATCGGCCTCCAAAACTGTAGCCCAGAGATCCGCCATAGCGCACCACGGTGTTCGAGCTAAATTCGTTATTGTTGTTGATCAGATAGAGCCTCACTTCGGGGCGAATGAAGACGTTGTGCCAGATGTAAGCACGGATGCCTCCTCCGAAGTCCCCCATAAAGTGGTTGCTGCTGGTATAGCTGGTGCATCCGAAGAAGTTATTGCAATTGGTGAACCCGTAGAATCTGACGTCTTCGCCGCCAATTCCCGCCAGCAGTTCAGCTGTAAAATTCTTGCTCAGCTTCGGGGCCCAGATAGCATTGAAGGAGTAGAACACCGGGCGATAGGGTTGGGATCCGCCATACAGATCTTGGCTGGCTCTCCAGGACAGTTCACCCTCAAACCCGAGGCGATGACGTAGGAGGAGGTCGGCGCTAAAACCAGGGTAAGCGCCGCCCCTGTCGGACGGGAACAGAAGTCCGTTAGTTATTGTCGACGAGGAGGACGAAATTGTGCTTACGCCGAAAGCAGCGTCGAACTGCTGACCGTGGGCGCCTGAGGCGAGCAGACAAAATGCGAATGCGAGAACGACAACCGCTAGTTTTTTCACTTTCTTCTCCGTGGGTTGAGGGTACAAACTTGGATGTTTCACAGCCGCGTTGGGTTGGATTCACGGCCTTACGACTCTGCTCCTGAAATCCAATAACTACTTCTTTTTCAGTGACCTGCAAGAGACTCCCATCCATTATACAATCACCAACCGGGCCAGCCGTGAGTGATAAAGAATGTTCCATCCCGCGACCGGAACAAGGTGCATCGTCGCTTTTCCTCATAAAAACCTCTGTCGACGGCAAAAGTTGCGGTTTGGGGCCTAATCGTCCACAATTACCTTCGTTACCTGCGACATCTTGGCTTATTGAGGTGGGTTGAAATACGGTTGACTGCGCAGCCTTTTATGACCATTCTGGAAAAAATTCCCACCGTGGTAACCGTGGCTGTGCTGGTCGGCATTTTTGCCGGACTGAAACGCCACAGCCATTCCGCCCGCTTACAACTTTGGCTGGTCGCTTGGTTTCTGGTCTTCACCCATTTTGTGGCACAGATGTTCGAACCGGCATCGGGAACGGCTAGTCCGTGGCTCGTAGCGATCGATCTGGGTTCGCTGCAAGCCTCGGCTGTGGCCTTCGTCGCCTCCGTGGCGTCAGTGGTCGATGACCGAGTGAAACGGAGCCTGATGCTGACGGTTACCGGGGTGCCGTCGGTTGCCTACGCCGTTCTTGCAGCCTACGACGTTCATTCCCGCTGGCCGTTCGTAGTGAGCCTGGCAGCGGCGATTGGCGGAGGCATCGTCTTTCTAGCATGGGTAAAGAAGTCGTCGTGGTTATATGTGCTTCTGCTTGCGGCCCTGGGCGTCGGTGTGGGTTCCTGGGCTATCGACGCCGCGTTGCGAGGATCCTTCGATGAAGGCCTGATCGCTTTGCTGGGTCTGGGGTTCGGACTGCCGGGGATTTTGATTTGCCGAAACTACTGGAGAGCCTCGCCGGGCATTCTGACGATTGCTGCAGGATTTTTTTGTTGGGGCGCGGTATTTCCCGTGGCTATAATCCTGGCTCACTTCGCCCCCACGCTGAATATCCCCCCCGAGCTGTGGAATACACCGAAAATGTTTGTTGCCTTCGGCATGATCCTGGCCATCGTCGAGGACAAGTCCGAATCCATCGAAGTCATGCAACGCAAGGAACGGACGCTCAATCATCAGTTGGAGCGCTTCTCCGCTATCACCTCGCGATTGCTGAGCGGTGCGACGGTGGAACTACTGTGCGACGAGATTGCTTGTGCGATCGCGGAAGTCAGTAACTTTCGTGCCGCAGCCATTCAACTGGATAACGGGGGGCACGGTCTGCGACTGGCCGGAGCCAGCGGCTTGTCGCCCGAGGTTGTGGCAGAGCTACAAAGCAAGGCGCGCCGATGGACCACCGACGACATCAAGGATTTTTGCGCCCATGGCCGGCAGATCGGACAGAACTCATTTCTGCTGTCCCACCAAGAAGCCGCGAAATACCGTCCGGTCAAGAGCCGAAGAGAGTACCCGCCCAATCCGCATTGGAACACGGGGGACGAGCTATTGATCCCGCTGTGCTCGGCGCGGGGTGGGTACCTGGGATGCATCGCGCTTGATGATCCTCGGGGGGTGGAAGGGGTTAACGCCGCTGAGCTGTCGCGGATTGAATTGCTGGCCGCGGACTTGTCGGTCGCGCTGGAGCTGAAATCGTTGCATAACCAGTTGATTCGCTCCGAGAAACTCGCCGCGCTGGGACAGTTGGTGGCCGGCGTGGCCCACGAACTCAACAATCCTCTGACCGCCGTGATGGGTTACGGCGAACTGCTTAGCGAGGACACGCCTCCTGGCGCGATGCGTGACCGGCTCGACAAGCTGGTAAACGAAGGCCGCCGCATGAAAAAGATCGTCGAGAACCTGTTGCGGTTTTCCCGCCAGCGGGCGGTGGATCGGCAGGCGGTCGATCTGGCCGCAGTGGTGCAGGACGTGTTGGCGCTCCGGGAGTACTACGTGCGGACGCGCGGACTGGAAGTTGTGGTCGACATCCAAGCCAACTTGCCCCAGGTTGCGGTGGATGAAGACCAGTTCAAGCAGATACTTCTGAACCTGGTGAACAACGCCATCGACGCGGTGGAAGCGGAATCCGAGCTCAGGAAAATCACCATTCGCGCCTTCCCGCGGGGCAGCCGGGCCATTGTTGAAGTCGAGGATACGGGCCCGGGATTCTCCGATGTGAACCGCGCCCTGGATCCGTTCTACACCACCAAGCCGGTGGGGAAGGGCACGGGCCTTGGCCTGAGCATTTGTTACGGAATCATCAAAGAGCATGACGGCGAGATCAGGATCGAAAACGTTCAGCCGCATGGGGCGAGAGTGACGGTCGAACTGCCGCTCGCGGAAACGAGATATTCTAAGGTCACAGCCAAGACCGCCACGGTTGCAGGCTGACGGCTCCGTCTTTAATACAGCCACTGCTGCTATGTCCTCTGCAAGGCAACCCCACCCACTACTTCATCAGTATGTCGTTCATTCGCACCACCGGCTGTGGCCTGATTTCCTTGCTTGACAAGCGGAGGGGCGAGCATACACTGGCTCTGCCTGACCGGCTAGCAGTTCCGCAGCGGCTGGTTGATCTTTCAACTGTTCCACTCATAGACGAACGTTCTTACCTTAGCCCTCTATTTGTGGGCCGCCCTTGGGGAGTAGAAACACATGAAGACTCGAATTGTTATCGGCGTGTCTCTGATTGTGGTAGTTCTGGCGATGGCGAACTTGTTCGTGAGTCATGCGCAGCAAGCGGCTGGCGAGTCGGCACAGCCAGCAGGAAACGGTGCGCCACCATTGTCGAACCCGCTGAAAGTGGCCTTGCTAAAGTGGTACAACGCGAACACCGTACCAACGGAATTCCCGGTCGGAAAGGAGCCCGAGTGGGTCGCTTTTGACGGGGCCAACATCTGGACGGCGAATTTTGGCGACGGTACGGTTAGCAAGCTACGGGCCAGCGATGGTGCCGTGCTCGGCACTTACACGGTGGGCGGCTTTCCGCTCGGATTGGCCTTTGACGGAGCGGACATTTGGGTAACGAACGGCCTTGGCACGAACCTAACCAAGGTGCGC
>Ga0070765_100001306_pt1 | contig 15157 bp, 12 predicted proteins | sample HubBroMetageWFT5_FD_71516 | JGI IMG/M metagenome (GOLD analysis project Ga0070765, IMG submission 71516) | Warmed and freeze-thawed soil microbial communities from the Hubbard Brook experimental Forest, New Hampshire - Hubbard Brook CCASE Soil... | ecosystem: Environmental > Terrestrial > Soil... | reverse complement strand
AAGAGCGGAATGAACGTGCTGAATACAATGATACTGCGGCAGATCAGGATATCCAGGTGTACTTCATGAAGCGCGCTTGCGATCCTATCTCCCTGTACAAGTTGTTTGACCACTTCCTCGAGGAGGTGAAAGGCGAACACAAGCAGTGTAAACAGAAAGGCCTTGTAAAATGCTGACACGGCTAGCGGCCTGGATTCATGCCTCTTTCCGAGGTGCGCGTATTCCCCGATGAGAATAATTTTAGCGATCACCAGAGCGTTGATCAGCGCAGAGCCGTAGTTGAAATACGAGACATGAAATTTGCCCAGTAGTACCATGCTGTAGGTTACGACGGCGCAAAAGAAAAAAGCCAGGTACAAGGAGATTCCGAGAAATTCCTGGCCTTCGTGGATCGCCTTCTGCTTCAGGGTCGGACTTTCAGTTTTTACTTCATTCATGTGATCTCTCATTTTTTTGCCGCGCTTTTCTGCTCTGCGCGCGGATAAAATCGCAGATGAATTTCCGCCTCGGTTGGCACCGTCAGATCTTTGACTCCCGGAACAGAGAAGTTACTTGTTCGTTCGACAGGATTGCATGCTTGGCGATGGAAAGGAGAAATGGAATTGTCAGTAATTACAGTGTTAGCGCCTCACTCGCCTTGGCGGCCCATTTGGCTATGTACGTTGACGTACATAAAATGGAATGGCATAATCCCGGCATATTGAGGCCCGGCACCCTCAGCGGAGGAGCCCCATGAGCCCGCCTCGCCGTTTAGCCCGAACGCGCAACGCGCAAACACCGGCTGAACTCTTTGACCCTGCATCCTTCTTAGCGAGTGCTGGCATCGGCAGGACCCTTCATCGATATAAGCCCAAACAAACGATCTTTTCTCAAGGGGATCTCCCGGACTCTGTGTTTTACATTCAGGAAGGCAGAGTGCGGGTAAGTGTGCTTTCTAAATTCGGCAAAGAAGCAACGATCGCGCTGCTTGGTTCCGGCGATTTTCTGGGCGAGGGCTGCATCGCCTCCGATCAATCGGTCCGCGTTTCGACGGCAACGGCTCTATCAAACTGCTCCCTCCTAAGGGTTGAACGGAAGGAAATGCTGCGCACCCTGCACGGGGAAAACATGTTCTCTGACATGTTTGTTGCGTATGTGGTCAAACGTTTCAACCGCACGGAAGCCGATTTAGTCGATCAACTCTTCAATTCGAGTGAAAAGCGATTGGCGCGAGCTCTGCTGACTCAGGCCCGCTTCGGAAAAACCGGAAGGCCCGAAGCATCGATTCCCAATATAAGCCAGAAGACCCTCGCTGAGATGATCGGCACGACTCGCCAACGAGTGAATTTTTTTATGAACAGATTCAAAAGGCTTGGCTACATCAAGTACAACGATGGATTGCAGATACATCGTTCGCTTCTACGCGTTGTGCTCCACGAATAACGAGCGTTATTCGACACGCTGAGCATCCTCATGAATCGGCAGTTCCATTATGAATATTCAGCTATCTGTCCTATAGTGGACACCTAGTTTACTTAGAATTTTCTAGACTTTCGCCAGCGTTCCAGGCCAAATACCTAGCACCGTTTTCAAATCTGACTTGGCGACTCGGTCCGTCGAGGACTCTTCGCGCCGGGGCCAAAATGAAAGCAGAGCCACTTGAGAAACCTAGAGGTGCCTGTCGAATCGCTGGCACCAGAGGCTCGTCCGCGCCTTCTCGGTGTGGAACTCCTTGTGTTGTTGTCGCTGCGATCTTGTGCGGCGGAGGTATGTGATGGAGGCTTCTTCTGTTCGCCCCGCCCGAACAATCGCGATTCTAAGCTCTCCTCTCCGCTCCGTTATTTTGGTTTGCTCGGTGGCCGTTCTCTCCTACTGTCTCGCGGTACTGGGTGGGCTGCTGATCTTACGTCCGCAAGCGGACTGGCCGCTCTGGCTCGGCAACGTATTCTTAGTATCAATTTTGTTGCTGGTGCCGCGGAGGATGTGGCCGGTGCTCATGGCGGCGGCGTTTTCAGCTTTTGTGCTGTTTAATCTGCAGTCAGGCATTCCTATTCGTTCGATCGCTTTGCTCCTTCTGTCTGACACACTTGAAGTCCTTACCGCAGCATTATGTCTAAACTATGTGTTCCAAGGTGTGCCGAGGCTGGACAGCATAAAAGCCTTGGCCAAGTTTTCACTATGCGCGGTTATCTTTGCGCCGTTCGTGGGAGCTTTTCCTGGCGCGCTGGCTGCCAACGGCAGCTACTGGACGAGCTGGAGGATTTCTTTTTTTTCGGAAGCGCTGATGTACCTCGCTCTGATGCCGGCCATTTTGGGTTGGGTGAGCAAAGGGCCGGGATGGGGCCCAAAATCACGCGCTCACTACCTCGAATCCGCCGCGCTAATCGCCGGTCTTTTCCTTTTGGGATATTTCACGTTTGTCGCTTCTGGGAAAATCGGTTCCGGATTACCGCTTTACTCCTTCGTGCCGTTTCTGTTGTGGGCTGCATTACGTTTCGGATCAACGGGAGTGAGCAGTTCGGTGATTGTAATTGCAATTCTTTCGATTTGGGGCGCGGTCAACGGACGAGGCCCGTTCGTCGGATCGGGACCGCTCAATAATGTGTTGTCGCTCCAGCTATTCCTTTTCTTTGCTGCGGCACCGTTCATGGTTCTCGCCGCACTCGTCGAAGAGCGTCAAACAGCAGCCAAAGAACTGCAAGAAGATGAAGAACGGATCCGCTTGGGGATGGTGGCCGGGAAAATGATGGGATGGGAATGGGACATCAAGACAGGGCGCAACCCATGGTTCGGTGAAACGCGTGCTGTTATGGGGATGACATCCACCGATACCTCTGGATCGATACAGGATTTTTGGGATCGTGTGCATCCAGAGGACTACGCCCAACTTTCGAAGGCCCTCGAGATTGCAAAGCGGGACCACCTGGAGTTTGACCACGAATTTCGAGTGATCTGGCCAGACAAGACGGTGCACTGGTTGCGCTCGGCTGGCAGATTTTTTTACACGACCCAGGGCCTGCCTGAACGCATGATGGGCGTTCTGCGAGACGTCACCGTTCGCAAGTTTGCGCTCGAGGCGGTGCACCACAGAGAGGCGGAACTTCGAGAGGCTCAGCGTCTGGCTAAGATAGGCGGCTGGAGCTGGGATGCTGAAACGGGTGCGGTGACCTGGTCAGAAGAGCTCTATCGAATCGCTGGCCGCGATCTGAATTTGCCAGCGGTGAGCTATCAGGAACACCGGGCCCTTTACACCGCTGAAAGTTGGGACCGGCTGCAGCGCGCGGTAGAAGAAGCATTGCGAACAGGAGCTCCTTACGAACTCGATCTGGAGATGATTCGCTCAGACGGAGCCAAACTGTGGCTCGTGGCTCGCGGGGAGGCGCTACGCGACTATACCGGGCGCATCGTGCGGCTGCGCGGCACGGTGCAAGACATCACCGAGCGCAAGCGGGCAGAAGAAGAGCTGCGGGAAAGCGAGGAAAAATTCCGCAGCGTCTTCCGGGATGCTGGTATTGGAATGGCGATCGTTTCAACTGACGGCCGTTTCCTCGCCGGAAATGAAGCCTTTTCCAAGTACATTGGATACAGCGAAGAGGAACTCCTCGCCCGTACGGTTCAATCGGTCACCCATCCAGAAGACTGGTCGATGCTTTCCGAGAGGTTAAGGCGAGCCCTCGCGGATGGAGTCTGTTTCCAGGGGCTTCAGAAGCGCTGTGTGCACAAAAATGGACAGGTTTTGTGGGGAGAGTGCAGTGCTTCCTTAATCCGCGATGTCCACGGCAAGCCCCAGTACTTCGTTGCCGAGGTGCTGGATATCACCGCGCGCAAGCAAGCGGAACAGACCCTGCGTGAAAGCGAAGAACGCTTTCGCTTAGTCGCGAATACGGCCCCGGTGCTGATGTGGATGTCCGGCAAAGATAAACTTTGCAATTTCTTCAATCAGTGCTGGTTGGACTTCACTGGCCAGTCGATGGAACACGAAATAGGGGAAGGCTGGGCGTCAGGAGTGCATCCGGAAGACTTAGCTCATTGTCTGGAAACCTACGCTGGTGCCTTCGACGCCCGCCTCGACTTCGAGATGGAGTACCGTCTCAAACGCTTCGATGGGAAATATCGATGGATCATTGACTATGGCGTTCCCAGATTCGAATCCGACGGCACGTTCTGCGGCTATATAGGCTCTTGCATCGATATAACGGATCGCAAGTCAACGGAAGCGTCACTCGAAGAGTTGAGCGGACGTTTGATCAATGCGCAGGAGCAAGAACGCACGCGCATTGCCAGGGAACTCCATGACGACTTCAGCCAACGCTTGGCCCTCCAGGGTATCGGCCTTGCACAGCTATGGAAGAAGCTACCCGAGTCTGACGTGGAAGAGCGGGCTAAAGTTCAGGAGCTGATGAAGAGAACCCAGGAAATATCTTCCGATATGCATTCGCTTTCCCATCAACTCCATTCCAGCAAGCTTGAACATGTGGGTCTGGCTCCAGCCTTGATGGGCCTTTGCAAGGAATTCAGCTCAAAATTTAAGATCCCCATTGAATTCACCGATCGCGTAGATTCTTTCGAAATCCCCAAGGATGTGGCTCTCTGTCTATTCAGAATCGCGCAGGAAGCGCTTAGCAATGTCTTTAAGCACAGTCAGGCCAAGGAAGCCCGGGTCGAGCTTAGCGACGCAAAAAACGAAATCGAATTGCGGATTGTTGACGCCGGTCTGGGTTTTGATCCAACACTCCAAAACGGAGAAGCAGGATTAGGACTGATTAGCATGCGCGAGCGACTGCGATTGGTTGGTGGCAGGCTGTCGGTGCATTCGGTGCCCTTGCACGGGACAGAAGTTGTCGCGGAAGTCCCACTGCCAGTCTCAACACACGGCCCCGAGATACGAAGTTTGGCTGTAGGAGGAAGAAAAACATGAAACGTTCGCGTGTACTGTTAGCAGATGACCATCAGATGTTGCTGGACGCGCTCAAGGAACTCCTGGAACCCACTTACGAAGTGGTTGGCTTGGTAACCGACGGACGTGCTCTTCTGAAAGCCGCCGCGAAACTGCGGCCTGATATCATCGTCCTCGACATCGCGATGCCGCAATTGAATGGGCTGGATGCTGGCCGGCAACTGAAGCAGTCAATGCCCAGTGTGAAACTTATTTATATGACGATGAACGAAGACCCCTACCTGGTGGGCGAGGCTTTTCGCGCAGGCGCCTCTGCCTATCTGCTTAAGCAGGCAGCAGGCCTTGAGCTGAATCGGGCGATTGAAGCGGTATTGAAGGGTAGTTCCTTTGTAACGCCGAGTGTCGCCAAAGGTCTTGACGATATATCTATGCGAGGTCCCAAGGATCGTGAGCTTGCGCCTCAGCCGACCGCGCGGCAGCGCGAGGTCATTCAGTTATTGGCAGAAGGCCGCACGATGAAAGAAGTGGCCAAGCTCCTGTATATCACCCCCCGAACGGTCGCCGCTCACAAATATACCGTTATGGAACTGTTACAAGTTAAGACCAACGCTCAGCTGATACAGTACGCGATCAAACACCGGATTATCTCCGTATAGCCTCAACCATCTTTCTTCCCCAACTGTAAATTCTACCAATAGCAACCAGCTTGAATTGCGCCCATTATCTTGCCAGGGGAAATGCTCCGCTGCGACTAAGAGAGCCAGGTGGAGATTCCGCATATCGAACGTGCAAGTCGAACCCAGCGGCACACTCTCATGACTCGAACACGTGTGGTAGTAGCGGAAGATCTCGCTCCTGTGTTGACCACGGTGGTCGCGCTGTTGCGCGAGTCTTTCGACATAGTGGGTGCGGTGTCAGACGGGCAAGCAGCTTTGTCCGCAGTACTTAAGCTAAACCCCGACCTGGTCGTCCTGGACATCTCGATGCCCCTGATGAGTGGCATCGAAGTGGCGCAAGAGCTGAAGAAAGCGGGGAGTAAAGCGAGGATCGTGTTTCTCACCGTCCATGAAGACACGGACATTTTGAACACTTGTCATGCCGCGGGAGGGCTTGGTTACGTGGTTAAGCTGCTCATGGAGACCGATTTGATTCCGGCGATAAATCAGGCGCTCGTCGGCCGTACGTTCACATCCCAATTTCCTTCGCAAGCCGACATGGCGTGAGCGAAGCGTTACGGTCCGGTTGCATCCACGTTTTTCGCTTTTAGATACGCTCGAAAGGTCTGTCATTTTTGACAATTGAACTCAGTCGCAAAGTAGCTTAGCAATGGAGTTATTGCGAACGCTATCCAACCGTAGATAACGCGTCCGGCAAATGTTCAAGAAACACCGTCCAGCCAAAAAGTTCGAGATTGCACGAGTCACTGCCGGAAAACGTTCCGTGCATGGAATTAGCACAGCAGGCGTAACAGAGGAGATGATATGACGAATCTGAAGAGCTTTATTCTTAAGTTTCCGTTGGGATTAGCTGTGCTTTGCATCTTGGCATTTGCAACGCTCAGCTCATCGACTCGAGCGCAGGGGCCTCCTGTTTTTGAGGTTACCCCGGTTGGCAGTTCGATTAAATTCTTCGTAAAGTCTTCGGTGGCTTTGGAAGGGGATTTCAAAAAGTGGAATGCCACTCTGGTATTTACTTCGCCCGAACTTTCCACGGGCGTTTTGACCGTCAAAATTGAGGCAGCCAGTGTGGATTCCGGGAGCGGTATGAAGGACGGCAAGCTCAAGAGCAAGGACTTCTTCAACGTCGAACACGATCCGTACATCACCTTTAAATCAACGAAGGTCGTCCAGACCGGTCCCGACACGTTTGAGGTGGACGGTGACTTTACGATACGCGGAGTTACGAAGCCCGAAAAACTAGAACTCGTAATTACCGGCAAGGGAACAGGCTCCGGCACGATTAAAGGGACCATGGCCTTCGATCGTAAGGACTACGGTATGAATAGCGGCATTCCTTTCATCAAGATTGCCGACCGCGTTGAAGTGACGGTGGACCTCGCAGTCAAGCGAGTCAGTGGGCCTCCTGTGAACGTAAAGTAATACCGTCACTTTTGCCAATGTCATCGTACAGGCATCGCGAGGACAATCGCAACGCTCCACAAAACTCAAGAAGACCGCGCGCTGAAATCCGGCCCGTGCCACTTTTCCTGCCAACAAATAGAAAGAAGAGGAGAGAGTCTGATGAATATGAAGTGGATGAAACGAGTGGGACTCGTTTTCGCGGCATTTGTCGCAGTCCTGGGACTGGCAACTTCACCGGGCGCTTCAGCGCAGGAGAAGAAACCCAACATCCTCGTGATCATGGGAGATGACATCGGGATGTCGAACATCGGCGCCTATAGCCTCGGCATGATGGCCGGCAAGACGCCGAACCTCGATAAGCTCGCCAAGGAAGGCATGATTTTCACCGACTATTACGCTGAGGCGAGCTGCACGGCCGGACGCGCGAACTTTATCACGGGTGAACTGCCCATCCGCACAGGCATGACCACGGTCGGCCAGGCGGGCGCGCCGATTGGCATCCCGGCCGAAGCCGTCACCATCGCCACCGTGTTGAAAGCGCAGGGCTATGAGACCGGCCAGTTCGGCAAGAACCATCTCGGGGACAAGAATGAGTTCCTGCCCACGGTCCACGGCTTCGATGAATTCTTCGGCTATCTGTATCACCTGGACGCCATGGAGGACCCATTCCATCCCAACTATCCGCAGAATCTCTTGAATGTGGTCGGCCCGCGCAACCTGGTTCATTCCTGGGCCACGGAGGTGGATGATCCCACCGAGATGCCGCGTTGGGGCAAGATCGGCAAGCAGAAGATCGAAGATGAAGGGCCCTTGCCTCCGCACCCCACGAACGGGATCAAATACAACATGGAAACAGTGGACGACACGATCCGCGACCTCTCCATCAAATTTATGGACAAGTCCAAGGCCGATGGCAAGCCGTTCTTTGTATGGATGAACACAACGCGCATGCACGTGGTCACCCACCTCTCGCCCAAATACACAGCAATGATGAACTCGGAGAATGGTTGGAGCATCGAAGAAGCCGGCATGGCGCAGTTGGATGACGACATCGGCCTCGTGATGCAACACCTGAAGGACGCGGGGTTGGACGACAACACCATCGTCGTTTTCACGACCGACAACGGGACCGAAACGTTCACTTGGCCCGATGGCGGCTCCACGCCGTTCGCACAGGGGAAAGGGACGGTCATGGAAGGTGGCTTCCGCGTGCCCTGCATCGCCCGGTGGCCCGGCCATATCGCGGCGGGTTCGGTGCAGAACGGCATTATGTCCGGCATGGACTGGTTGCCCACGTTTGCTGCTATGGCCGGGAACCCGAACATCACCGACCAACTACTTAAGGGGGTGAAATTCGGCGACCGGACGTACAAGAACCATCTCGACGGCTACGATCAGACCGCCATGCTCAGCGGTAAAGGCCCGTCCAATCGCCACGAAATCTTTTACCTTGGCGAAAGCACGATTGGCGCGGTGCGCATTGACGATTACAAGTATCGTTTCATCGACCAACCGCAGGGCTGGCTGGGGGTCAAGACCCATCCTGACGTGCCTATGATCACCAATCTGCGTCTTGATCCGTACGAGAAACTGGGCTTTCCAGAAGACCTGACGAGGAATGGGTCGCTGCTGTTTTTCAGCGATTGGTATATGTATCAGTTCTGGCGTTTCGTCTTCGTCCAGCAAGTAATGGGCAAGGAAATCCAGACGTTCCTGGAATTTCCGCCGATGCAACGTGGCGCAAGTTTTAACCTGGATGCCCTGAAAGCCGAAATGGCGGCCAAGATGGCTCAGGCGGAGGCGGCGAGCAAAGGCGCCAGCCAGTGACGGAAGACCGGTTCACGGAGGGTGGCTCGCAAGGGCCGCCCTCCAAAGAATTTTGCCATCTGTGATTCTGTTCAGTTTGCTTCGTATCGCAAAATGAAGTGAAACATCATAAGAAACCTTCCCTAACTTTCTTAAAAGAACAAGAAATGAATTTCATTCGCGGCAGGTGGAGCATGGCAGTGCTACTTTTGTTGTTTCGCTGCTCCCCGGCATTTGCCCAATCATCAGCTGCCGAGTTCTTTCCAGAGATCGACGCGTACTTCAAACTGAATTCGGACATCCGTTTCGTTTTTCAAGCGAAAGAAACCAGAGAAGGTGGTGATCCCACGCAAGCGGAGATAGGGCCCAGCATCGAATTCTATTTGAAGCCGCTCCTCAGGTTGAAACGGGTGACCGCGTTCGATCTCGACGACGCAAAATCCAGGCCCCTGGTTTTGGCCATCGGTTACCGCTACGTGCCAACACCTGGCAAGCCAACGGTAAACCGTCTGGAACCGGTCCTTACCTTCCACTTTCCTCTGGCAGCTCAGATACTTCTTTCCGACAGGAATCGGGCGGACCTCGATTGGTCCAGTGGAAATTTCACTTGGCGCTACCGCAATCGGGTGACGCTAGAACGCCGTATTACCCTTCGTTCCTATCATCCCGCGCCGTACGCCAGTGCCGAGGTTTTCTACGAAAGCACATACAGTAAATTGAGCACCACCGCGCTTTACGCCGGTTGCCTATTTCCAGTGAGCAAGCACATTGAGTTGGATTCCTATTACGAACACGAGAACAACACCGGCAAGGCCCCGAACCAGATAATCAACGCTGCTGGACTTGTCCTTAATCTCCATTTTTCCAATCCTGCTGGTAAGAACTGAGTAAACTGCCGCTTAACGAGCCAGCGGTACCTGTCACTTTTGACAATTCCACCGAGGTGATGGAAGAGCGCAATATTCAATGCACTGATCTCAGGCTTGCGGCTGCTGGCTTAAAAGTTTACGGCACCAAATGAATTGGCGAATGAAGCTTGGAGAAAGCTAGCCAAATAAGGAAGAAAAGATAATGAATTTAAGACTTAAGTGTGCGCTCGCGGTTCTAGCATGCCTTGCCCTGGGTTTCGTTTCTCCATTGTTGGCACAACAGAAGGGTCAGTATGTGCCGGGGCAATGGGGTCTTAACGCCGGCGCGATTCCCGATCCTGGCATTACCTACGGGAACCTCACCGTCAATTATTCCTCGAGCACACTGAATGGCCCGAATGGAAATTCCATCAACGGTATCACCGGAACATATGGCTTCTGGGTGAACGAGAATATTTTCTATTACGTTCCGGACCACAAATTCCTCGGTGGATATTTTATGCCTTACGTTGTGCTGGCTGTGGCGAACGGCTCGCTGACGGCGAGCGGTCCCCTTGAAATCCCCGAATTCGGCATCAATGCCGGGGGCTTTGGTTTTGCCGATATGTATGTCCAGCCGGTCAACATGGGTTGGCATCTAAAACGCGCTGACATAAACGCGGGGTATGGCTTCACCGCTCCGACCGGGCGATATTCTTCCGCTCCAAGAACCACGAATAATATCGGCTCGGGGTACTGGGGCAACGACATAACCACAAACACTACTGTCTACTTGACCAAGAACAAGGGAACCAGTGCTAACCTGGCTACGATCTGGGAAATTCATGGGCAGAAACAGATAACGAATAGTATTTCGGGGCTGCCCGCCACAAAAACACCTGGTCAGACTTTCACGATTGAGTGGGGACTTGGGCAAGTGCTTCCTCTGAAAAAAGATTTCAGCAGGCTCTTCCAAGTTGGGTTGGTCGGTTATGATCAATGGCAAGTTTCCGATAACGGCGGCTCGACTATTCTTGGCACGCCCGCGAGCGCTCTTCCTTATTACTCGGCTCATGCCCTTGGCTTTCAGACTAATTTCATTCTGCCTCCTAAGGCTTTGAACTTCTTTTTCAAGTTCTACGACGAGTACAGCGCTTTGGCTCGGCCAGAAGGACGCACGATCGTATTCGGCGGTTCGTGGACGTTACGCATTCCGAAGCCCCAACCTCCGAAGAAATGACGCGCGGCCGAAGAAGAAGCTAGCGGTTGCAGAACCCAACAAATCGCGGCAACAAAAGAATTGCGAATAAGCCAAAGGAGAAGTTAATGAAGCGTATTCTCGCAACCACGAACAAGAATCAAGTTTTGACCCGTGCGCCTTTTTTGACAGGGAAAAACTTAGCGTTTCTTGCCGCATTCCTTCTAATCGCGGCCGCCTCAACATTCGCTCAAAGCGCTGAACTGCAGCAAAAGCTCGCCGCCGTGAAGCAATCCGCCGCGGAAAATAAACAGAGATTGCGGCAGTATCAGTGGACAGAAACAACCCAGCTCACACTGAAGGGAGATGCAAAATCTCCCACACAAAATCTGTGCCAGTACGGACCGGACGGCCAGGTTCAGAAGACTCCTGTTGGTCCTGCGCCGGAGCAGCCCAGCGGTGGCAGAGTGAAGCAGCGAGTGATTGCAAAGAAAAAAGCAGAGATGCAAGATTACATGGAAGATGTGAAAGGTCTCCTAACCATGTACGTTCCGCCTGACCCGCAGAGGATGCAACAAGCGTTTCAAGCTGGCAAAGTCTCATTCAATCCTGCTGGCGGCGCCGTAAATTTGATCTTCACGGATTATGCTCAGCCGGGCGATCGGATGACTCTCACTTTCGATCCCGCTTCAAAAAAGATAGTGGCGGTGAGCGTGAATACCTACATGGGTCAGGCAAAGGATGCGGTCACGCTACAGGTTCGAATGGCCAGCTTGCCGGATGGTACCAACTATTCGCAGCAGACGGTTCTTAACGCTAGCGCCAAGCAGCTCGTGGTCACCACTACGAATTCAAATTACCAGAAACTGTAACGCAGAACGTATCTTGTACCGCTTGTGCCGGTGACGTCTCGACTTCGACTCAACGCGAATTCGTAGGCTGCGTTGAGTCGAAGTTTTAGCTAACACGATTTATCATTCGAATTGATCAGAGGAAAAACTCTTTCCCGCCATGATCCCGGGAGCCCAGCGATGAACCGGAGACAATCTATTTCTTGCTTGCTGATTTCGGCGTTCCTCGTCATTTGTGGTGGAGCGCTAGCCCAGGAGGCCGACCAGAATCGAACATTGATCATAAGCGGGCAGCCCGGCAAGGTACCCGTCATCCAGGTAAACGGCCGTTCTTATGTTGAGGTCGAAGCTTTAGCGCGCGTGTCAAACGGCTCGATCAGTTTTGCTGGAAACCAAATTGTGCTGAGTCTTCCCGGCGGTTCTTCAAACACGCCGGCAACGCCGGTAGCCACGCCTGTCCCTGCGGCGAATCCGGGATTTTCAAAAGGTTTTTTGAACGCCGGCATCGAGGAAGCCGCAACCCTGCGGGAATGGCACACCGCCCTCGCGAGCGCTATACAAAATGGATACCCGGTTACGAGCGACGCGCTAATGCCATATCGCCTGCAAGCAACGGTAAACCTGCGTCTGGTGTCGACCGCAGTTTCCACTGATTCGGATCGTAAAGCCTATCAGTTATTAAGCAACGAATTTCAGAACATGGCGAAATTGACCGACAAGTATCTCGCCGCGCGTGCCAATCTGACTTACATTTCCCCAGACGCGCTTCAGAACGATAGCCTGAACCAGCGATTCGTGGCTTGTGGCCACTCGCTAGGAGCCATGGCGGCCAGTGGTCAGTTCTTGGACGACGGCTCATGCAATTGATTTCAAATTAGCATTCAGAAGTTAACAATCTTGCCCCGCGGAATGTAGAGCGTATGAAAATTACACGTAGAGATTTGATCAAAGCGTCGGCAGCGACGGCGGTGTGGGGAACATTTGCTCGCGTGACAGCGGGGTTTGGCGACTCACTACCCTCATGGAACGAAGGCGCCTCGAAAAAAGCGATCCTGGCCTTTGTTAAGGATACGACTGAAAAATCCAGCTCCAAGTATGTGGAACCCAAGGATCGGGTTGCGACATTCGATCAGGACGGCACGCTCTGGACGGAACATCCATTGTATACCCAAGCCATGTTTGCACTTGATCGCCTGGGCAAGATGGCGCCCCAGCACCCGGAATGGAAGGAAACCGAGCCTTTCAAATCCGTGCTCACTGGTGACCGCGAAGCCATGGGCAAGTTCGGTGAAAAGGATTGGATGGAAATTGTCGCTGTGACGCACGCGGGAATGGGTACCGAAGAGTTTCTGGCCCTGGTCAGGCCGTGGATTACCACCGCCAAAGCTCCGCGCTTTGACCGCTTGTACACCGATCTCGTGTACCTGCCGATGTTAGAGGTTATGAGATATCTGCGCGAAAAAGATTACAGGACCTATATCGTCACTGGCGGCGGACAAGAATTCGTACGCGTTTACAGTGACCCAACGTACGGTGTCGCTCCGGAGCAAGTGATTGGATCCAGCATCGTGACGAAGTACGACAACTCAAGTGGCAAACCAGTGCTGATGCGAGAACCGAAGCCATTCTTTATTGACGATGGCCCCGGAAAGGCAATCGGCATCAACATGTTCATAGGCAAGCGGCCCTGCGCCGCCTTCGGCAACTCCGACGGTGATCGGCAAATGTTGGAATGGACCCAGGCCGGGGATGGCGGGCGGCTGATGATGCTCGTTCATCACGACGATGCTATGCGCGAGTATGCTTATGGGCCCGGCGGAGGCCTTCCCGATACTCAGGTCGGCAGGTTTTCCGATGAGTTGTTTGCCGCGGCCAACAAGAACGGTTGGATCGTCATCAGCATGAAGGACGACTGGAAGCGCGTTTATTCCTTCGAAAGGTAACTTGATCCAATTTTCCATATCTCTGTCCGCCTCACTGCGCTAATCCCGATCGGTGTACACCACCCCACCTGTTACTTTTGACAATTAGCAGCCGGGAGGAGTTCTGTCATCGTGCAAGCGCGTTGGGTGGCGGCCTAGTATGAAATTTAGTCGTTCAAGTTGCATTTTGCTGGCCAGTATTGGCCTCCTAGGCGTTCTTGGTTCTGGGCGGTGGGAACTCGTAAACCTAATGAAACGGAATTAAATTTTTTTTGCTGCCGGAACTGCGAAGGCTTGAAGATCAAGCCAGGGCATGTCGCTTTCGGCAGAATCCGGTGAGTAGGCATTACAATTCGATTCCTTGGAGGAGGGTACAAGATGAAGAAACGAATATCAGTGTGGCTTGCGCTTCTCATGTTCGGCGCCTGTGGCCCAGCGGCGCTAGCTCAAGCGAATTCCCAGCCGCAGAAGGCCAAAACTCAGCCTGCGCAGTCGGCCGGCAGTGACACGCAGAAAAAGAACGTTCAAGAGTACATCGAGCTCTTGCGCAGTAATGTCCGCCAGCAGAAATCGGAAATAATGGGCGCTGTCATGGCCTTGAGCGCTGATGACGCGGCGAAATTCTGGCCGATTTATAGCGACTACGATGCAGAATTGACCAAGCTGAACACTCTCAGAGTTCAAAATATTCAAGACTATGCTCAGAACTACACGCAAATGACTGATGAAAAAGCCGACGCGTTGATTCAGAAAGTTTTCGACTATCAAAGGCAACGTGCCGAGCTTATTGCAAAAACCTACGATCGCATGAAGCAGTCCCTGGGCGCTATCACGGCTGCGCGTTTTCTCCAGGTTGAGCACCAACTGCTGCTAATCATCGATCTTCAGATCGCTTCTTCTTTGCCCATTGTTGGAGAAAACGAATGAACGTGACGAAGGAGAGAAAAAGTATGAAAAATTCGGTTGTCTGCGCCGCTGTTCTGTTGCTCGGCTTCACAGCTCTACAACTAAATTCGTTCGGCGAGGTCTCGTCAGCGCGCGTGAAGGCAGCCCCTACCCGGGCTGCGGCTCCTGCGCCACAAAAGAGCAAGGTCACGGTTCCAGCCGGGACGCGCATCTTGATCCGTACGATCGATCCAATCGATTCGAGCAAACAGAAAGCCGGGTATCGCTTCACCGCGAGTCTGGAAACAAACCTTCAGGTCGACGACATCGTGGTGGCCCCCCGGGGAACCACGGTTTATGGCCGTTTAGCGGCAGCCCAATCGGCCGGACGGATGTCTGGTAGTTCTCAACTCACTCTTGAGCTCACCGACATCATGATCAAGGGCACTGCTTATCCGCTGCTAACCAGCACCTATGAAGTGAAGGGACAAGGAGAAGGTTCGAAAACGGCAAAGAAAGTTGTCGGTGGAGCAGGCCTCGGCGCGCTTATCGGGGGAATCGCAGGAGGCGGAAAAGGTGCTGGGATCGGTGCGCTTGCAGGCGCTGGAGCCGGGACCGCTGTCGCGGCCTCCAAGAAAGGACAGCAGTTGTCAATACCGAGCGAGAGTCTGCTCGAATTTCGACTGCAGC
>Ga0070765_100001303_pt1 | contig 15164 bp, 15 predicted proteins | sample HubBroMetageWFT5_FD_71516 | JGI IMG/M metagenome (GOLD analysis project Ga0070765, IMG submission 71516) | Warmed and freeze-thawed soil microbial communities from the Hubbard Brook experimental Forest, New Hampshire - Hubbard Brook CCASE Soil... | ecosystem: Environmental > Terrestrial > Soil... | reverse complement strand
TTCAAAGACACGATCCCCGAATTCAGGCGCAAATATTATTCGAATAAATCCCCCCGAACCACCGAAGAGCTGACCGCCGCCGTGCACGTTCGGCGCGGCGATGTATCGGCCGATAATTCAGCGTATTTCACAGGCAATCAGACAATTCTGCGGACCATCACTCAGCTGAGATCAATCCTCGACGCTCACAATTCCAAATACAACATTCGCATCTACTCGCAAGGTGTGCGCGCCGATTTCGCCGAGCTATTGCTGCCGGGAGTTGAGCTATTTCTGAACGCCGACGCAATCTGGACCATGCGGGAACTCATTGAAGCGGACATCCTGATTATGGCCCAAGGTTGTTTCAGCTATTACGCAGCGCTCATCTCCGACGGGATCAGGATTTTTGAGCCCGGGATATTGTCAGGCGATGATGTATTGCCAGGCTGGAAGTGGCGTTCGGCGCCCCTTTCGGAATGTTGGATTGCGTCCCGTATGGACGGTTCTTTCGACGCGACAGCATTGGAAAACCAGCTACAACTCTTGATCCGCGCGAAGGAGGTGGACGCTCAGAACACTAGCCATCGATTGCCGCCAGAAGCTTTGGAATGAAAAAACGCCAAAGTTAGGGCTGATGCGGAGTGGACTTGTCGGAATGTGGGGAGGGATTTTGCAATTCACTAGCGGACTTCGGCTGCGTCTGAAATATTACTTCGCCCGGCCGCGACAATCTCATCTCTTCACGTGCAATTTTCTCGATCGTCGCCGGATCGCTCTTCAGCCCCTTCACGCGATCCTGCATGCGCTTATTTTCATCATCCAGGCGCTGGATGTCTTTCCGGATTTCCTCGGCTTCTTTTTGGGATTGCCTCATCGCCAGCACGCCGTGGGTCCCGAAAACGTCCTGAAGCAAGAGCAAAGCAAATCCCAGGATCAGGAACAAATACATATTGCGCCGGAAAAATTGCCCCAGCTGCTCGAAGAATCCGACGCTTGGCTCGCTCGCGGACGCCTTCCCGGAAGCTTGCTTGTTCACTTGGCGGCCGCTTGCGCCGTAATCCACTTGCGCGCCTCCTCTGCCAATTTTTGCGAAGCCGCCACGCTTGCCGTCTCCGCGTAAATGCGCACTACCGGCTCGGTTCCAGAAGGACGTATCAACACCCACGCTCCATCTTCAAACGCCAATTTCATCCCATCCAGCCGATTTACATTTGTCACGCGCTTGCCCGCGAACTCGCTCGGATCATTTTTCAAACGCTCCACCAGTTTTTTGTGTGCGTCATCAGACAGCGGTAAGTTTACACGCACCGGCCAATACTCGCGCCCGACTCTGCGGAACAAATCCTGAAGCTGGTCGCGCAGGGAAGTCTGCCGCGCAGCAATCATTTCCGCCACCAGCAAACATGCCAGAATCCCGTCTTTCTCCGGCAAATGCCCGTGAATGGTCAGGCCCGCGCTTTCTTCGCCGCCAAGGGCAATTTTGTCGTCGCGCAAAAACGGGCCAACGTACTTAAACCCAACAGGGCTTTCGTAAATCTGCACGCCGTACAATTTCGCTACCCCATCGAGCAGGTGCGAAGTTGCCACGCTGCGCGCCGCTCCCAGTTTGTATCCGCGCGTCTCCAGCAAATAATCGAACGCCAGTCCGAGAATGTGGTTCGGATCAATGAACGTGCCGTCGCGGTCCAGAATTCCGAATCGGTCGGCGTCCCCATCGGTGGCCAGTCCGGCCAGCGCCTTTTTCTCCAGAACCGTCTTCCGCAGCAGCCCGAGATTTTCTTCCGACGGATCCGGCCCCTTGCCTTCAAACAAAACATCGCGGGTGGCGCGAATTTCCGTTATTGCCAGCCCGTCTTCTTTCAGAATCCGATCCAGCCATCCCGCCCCGCACCCGTGCACCGCGTCGCAAACAAAATTGCCTTTTGCTTTCGCCAGCAGGTCGAAGCGAATCATTTTTTTCAGTTGCGCAAAGTAGGCTTCGCGCGGATGAAGGGCCTCGAATTTATCGGTCACCTCGTGGTACGGAGTGTTGTCCTCAGGGAGCGCCGCCGCGCGCTTCTCGATGTCTTTGGTGGTTTCCACCGCCGCCGGTCCGCCTTCCGGCCCGGAGTATTTCAATCCGTTATAGTCCCAGGGATTGTGGCTGGCGGTGATATTCACTCCTCCCGCAAGCTTGTTGAAAATAATTGCGTGTGCAATCACCGGGGTCGGCGTGGGTTCCTGGCAGAAAAGAATCCGGCAGCCGTGCGCCTTTAGCACTTCCGCCGAAGTTCGCGCAAATTCCGGCGAGAAGAATCGCATGTCGTAACCAACGACCAGCGTTGGAGATTTCGTCTGCGCCAGAACGTGCTCCGCCACCGCAGCGGACGCGCGGCGCACTCCGCCAAACGTGAAGTCGTCGGCAATCACTCCGCGCCAGCCAGAGGTTCCGAAATGTATCGCTTGGTTCGTCACGGACGGCTATTGTATCTTGGCCCTCAAGCCGCACTCACACAACATTCATAATGATGCGCGGCGTATTAGTAAAGACACAGAGAATTTTCCGATGACAGACAAGATCGTGGTCCTGGTCACCTGCGGTTCCTCAAAAGAAGCTCGCAAAATTGCCCGCGCCCTGGTACAGCACCGCATCGTTGCCTGCGTGAATATTTTAGCCAGCCCGGTGCAATCCGTTTACCGCTGGAAGGGAAGTGTAGAATCCGCAAAAGAATTCCAGCTGATCATCAAAACGACGAAAGCCCGTTTCCCCCAGCTGAAAGCTGAGGTAGCGCGCCTCCATAGCTATGAGGTCCCCGAAATCATCGCGCTCCCGATCGCAGCCGGCGCCCCCAACTACCTTACATGGGTTTCCGAATCAGTCGCACCCGCAGCGAAGAACAAATGAAAACGGATCGGCAAGGTTCTTCTTTTCCGAACGCTTATCAAACACCCGGAAATCAACGAGATTGCTTTCCTGTTCGTCGCTAAACTTTCGCCAGCGCCTGATCCAAATCCGCAACCAAATCTTCCACATCCTCAATCCCAACCGACAGGCGAATCAACCCTTGCGTGATCCCCACTTCCTTCTGTTTCTCCGGCGGCATCGACGCATGCGTCATCAAAGCCGGATGTGAGATGAGCGTCTCTACTCCGCCCAAACTCTCCGCCAGCGAGCAAATCTTTACGTGGTTCAAAAGCGCCTTGGCCGCCTCGAGTGACCCCAAGTCAAACGACAACATCCCGCCAAATCCTTTCTGCTGCTTTTTGGCAATGGCATGTTGCAGATGTGACTCCAGCCCCGGATAAATCACTTTCTTCACCTTGGGATGCTTTTCCAGATATTTCGCCACCGCCATACCATTCGAGTCATGCCGATCCATACGCACTGCCAGCGTCTTCACCCCGCGTGAAACCAAGAAACAATCCATCGGTGCCAGCCCTGCTCCAGCGGAGCGCTGCACAAAATAGATCTTCTCCGCATCTTCCTTACGGGTGAGTATCACCGCTCCGCCCACGCAATCGCTGTGCCCATTCAAATATTTGGTCATGGAATGGACCACAATGTGCGCTCCCAGCGCGATCGGTTGCTGCAAATAAGGACTTAAAAAAGTGTTGTCCACTACAAGCGTCAGATTTCTCTCTCTGGCCAGCTTCGCAATTTCCGCCAAGTCCGTGACGATCATGGTCGGATTCGTCGGCGTCTCCACGTAAAGCATTTTCGTGCTCGGCTTAATCGCCGCCTTCACTTTTTCCAGGCAAGAAGTGTCCACGTAACTGAATTCCATCCCAAATTGAACCAGCAACTGCGTCGTCAGCCGGAAAACGCCGCCGTAAACAGCGTCGGAAAGAATCGCGTGGTCTCCCGGCCGCAAAAGTCGGAAAACAGAATCAATCGCCGCCATCCCCGAAGTAAAAGCATACGCCGCCGACCCTCCCTCCAGCTTCGCAATCGTGCGCTCCAGCGCTTTGCGGTTAGGATGGTTCGTTCGCGCGTAGTCGTACCCTTTGCTCTTGCCCATTTCCTCAATCACGTAAGTGGAGGTCTGATAAATGGGCGCAACAATCGCCCCGGTTAAAGCGTCCGGCTCCTGCCCCACGTGAATTGCATCGGTCGAAAAACCCATCGCTAGCCTCCAGTTCCAGCAATCATCATACGTCAGAGCAAGGTAAACTCCACCCCATCAGCGTCTAGACGCCGCGGGTAAACCAGCCAAAGCGGCCCTTGCAGTTCTCGAATTCTTTTGGGCTTGAGAGCGAACTACGATTGCTGTAAAAGAAGTCCTATGAAGGCGGTGGCAAGCCCGAAGAGATGTCTGGCCATTGTTTCCTGTTTCGTTCTCTTCTCCCTGCTGCTGATTTTTTCTGCACGCCCGCGTACCGTAAACGCGAGCCAGAATCAATCATCCACACCTGCTCAACCACCGCCTGCGCAATCCCAGACGCCTCCTCCGGACAAAAAAGACAAAGACAAGAAATCCTCCGACCCCGCCACCATAAAACTACGCATCCAGGTCTCCGGAGCGGACGGAAAGCCGGTCGGAAATGCCAGCGTTTATATCCGCTACAACGAGCCCGGAGGTTTGTTTCACAAAGATAAGCTCGCCGAACTGAACTTTAAAACCAATCAGGACGGCTCCGTGAAGGTCACGGATGTCCCTCAAGGCAAAATTTTGATTCAAGTAGTGGCAAAAGGCTGGCACACGTACGGGAAATGGTACGAGTTCAACACGGACTCCGAAACCGTCCAGATCAAGCTCGACCCTCCGCCGCATTGGTATTAAGAATTTCCTGTCAGCCTCGGATTTTTTCCGGAGTTGAAATTTCTAGGCCAAGATAATCCCGTCCCGGCTTGCAGGAAAATAAAAATCAGACCGCGCCTCCAATTACTTTTTTATTTTCTGCGGCAACTGCACACAAACAGTGCAAAGTGAAGCAAGGCATTGCTGGGCGCACCGTTCCGATTCTAAAGCCGTCCTTTTCCACACGCTTTTCAACAGAACTGTTGAAAACTTTTACACTTCGTCAACTTTTCTTTCGTCGCGCGGGCGAGGTTGGCTTTCAAATTGCTTCCGCAGGAAAATAATTTTCGTTTCTGTGCCAACCGGACGTCTCCAACAAATCTTCCAAATTTTCCGCTCGTCAACCTTCGCAACTAGCTTTGTCGTTCATGGCCTCGTGTTATCATGGATTTTCCGCATCGATATGCTCTCAGCGAAATGAAACAACTGATTCTCAACGCAGATGATTTCGGGATGACCCGGGGTGTCAACGAAGGAATTATCCGCGCTCACCGCGACGGAATTCTTACGAGTACCACGTTGATGGCCAATGGTGCGGAATTCGACGACGCCGTCGCCAGCGCCAAATTAAATCCAGAATTGGGCGTGGGATGCCATCTGGTCCTCGTCGGCGGTACCGCCGTTTCATCTAAAGAGAAGATTTCTTCCTTGGTGGACCAAAACGGAAATCTCCCAGAATCGCTCGGCCTGTTTGTCGCAAGGCTCACGGCTGGACTAATACGATCGAAAGCCATCGAACGCGAAATGCGCGCCCAAATCGAAAAAATCCGCGCCGCAGGAATCGAGCCAACGCATCTCGACACCCACAAGCACACCCACGCCCATCCCAAAGTGATGGAATCCCTGGCGCGCGTTGGCAAAGCGCTCGGAATCACGCGCGTTCGCAAACCGGTGGAAAATCTTCGAGATTCCTGGAGAAGCACGCGTAACGATGAAAATTCAAGCCATACTTTGGAACTAATCGCGGCCTCCGCAGCGCGCACCGTCACCCCTTGGTTCCAAGCCATCGTCCGCAACTACGGCTTGCTCACGCCCAACAATTTCTTAGGCTTAGCCATGACCGGCAGTCTCGGTCCCGCCGCGCTGCGCCGCATGATTGACACACTTCCGGACGGCACGACCGAAATCATGCTGCACCCCGGCATTTGCGACCACGATCTTGCCAAATCCGGCTCGCGCCTGCAAATGCACCGGAATACCGAAATGTCAGCCCTTCTGGATCCCGCCGTAAAGAGTGCCGTCGTGGAAAGGGATATTCGCCTAATTACCTATCGCGAGTTAAACTAGGAGAATGCAGTCTGAGCGCGCCGTGCCACCCCGCTACTCCATCGTGGTGCCTTTCCACGACGAGCAGGAAAGCGTCCGCGAACTTCACGAGCGCCTTAGTGAAGTAATGACCGGGCGCTACGATCCGGTCGAATTTGTTTATGTGGACGACCAAAGCTCCGACGCTACGCCTCAAATTCTTGCTGCCATTGCCGACGAAGATCCCCGCGTCGCTGTCCTTCGCCTGAAGCGGAATTACGGACAGACCACCGCGCTCGCCGCCGGCTTCGATTTTGCCTCCGGCGACATCATCATCTCCATGGACGGAGACCTCCAGCACGATCCCGCGGACATACCCAAGTTGCTCGGCGCTCTCGAAGCCACTCATTCCGATATCGTTAGCGGTTGGCGCGAAAAGCGTGTGGACAACTTCCTGCTCCGCCGCCTGCCCTCGCGAATCGCAAATTGGATGATGAGCAAGCTCTCCGGAGTGGACATTCACGACTTCGGTACCACCTTCAAGGTCTATCGCCGCGAAATCATCAAAGACATCCCGCTCTATGGCGAGATGCACCGATTCATTCCGGCCCTTGCTGCTTGGAACGGAGCCCGCATCGTCGAAGTCCCCATAAAAAATATTGTGCGCCCGGGGGGCAAGTCCCATTACGGAATTTCGCGTACGCTGCGGGTTTTCTTCGACATCATCACCATTCGCTTCCTGATGCGTTACATGACCCGCCCCCTGCACTTTTTCGGTCCCACGGGCTTGGTGGGCATGTTCGTCGGCGGCCTGATACTTTTTGTTCTGCTCCTGGAGAAAATCTTCTGGGGCGTCTCAATTTTCGTCCAGCACGGCCCGCTTCTCATTTTGGGGATGATGTTATGTTTGTTTGGAGTGCAGCTGCTTGCCGTAGGTTTGGTCGGCGAGTTGCTCATGCGTACGCACTTTGAATCGCGCGAAAACCCGGTCTATCGTTTGGAACGTGTCTTCGGAGCACGGCAGACCACGGGAGCGGCCCAGCCCTCTGCTGAAAATCCGCTTGCGGCCAAGTCCGTCAGTCGTTAGAGTACGCCCTACGTTCGGCGAACTTGCTTAACATTCCAGTGAGGAAAACATTTGATGCGTAAAGCTATCTTAATTTCTTCTGCGATGATGGTGCTGGCTGCTGTAGTTTTCGCCGGCAATAACGATCCGTGGAAATCCAAGCCTTATCAGCAATGGGACGACAAAGATGTCCGCAAAATCCTCGGCGACTCGCCCTGGTCCAAGATCATTCAAGTGGATGCCACCTGGACCAACCTGAAAGATATTCCCGCCGCCGATTCAAGCCAGCTTCCCAGCGGTCCCAGCACCGCCCCGGCCGCTGGAGGAAAAATAGGCACCAGCCCATCGGCAGGAGCGAATCCCACTGTGGGAGGAGCCGCCGCTCCGCCGTCAGACCCTGGTGATCCCAAGCCGCAGGTCGCTTTCGCCGTGCGCTGGGTTTCTTCGCGCACGCTTCAGCGAGCAGCGGCGCGCAGCGCGGAACTCGCCGGACAGATAAAACCGGACGAGGCCGAAAAGCAACTCGCCAACCCGCCCGACGTTTACGAAATCGCGCTCACTGGACCGGACATGAGGCCTTTTCAAACCGCGGACGAAGATACGCTAATGAAAAGCGCCGAGTTGACCGGCAAAAAATCCAAAGAGAAAATTTCGCCGGCCAAGGTTCAGATCAATCGCGGCGCCGACGGCAAGAAAGTCCAGGCGGTCGCCTTCATTTTCCCGAAGAAGGCCGGCAACGGCGAGCCTGCTGTACCGGAAGACGAAAAGAGTGTCGATTTTGTTTGCAATGTTAACGGCGCAAAAATTCACGTAACTTTCGATGTCTCTAAAATGCAGGATAACCAGGGACGCGATCTCTAACTCAAAATCCCGTACATAATCTCAATCTCGCGAGGAGCCTCCATGAAAAACATTCCAATACGCTTCGCGGCAGCTGCACTGTTCTGCAGTCTGCTGGCCGGCGCAGCACCGGCCCAGATGGGTCGCTTCTCGGCGCCTCAAGTCATGGGATTTTGGAATCCCGTCGTTGGTGCAGGCGCTGTTTACACTGTGCAACCCGCCAAAGGCGATAAGACCGAGATGCAGATCGCAATCGTCGGCGAAGAACAAGTCGATGGGAAAGACGCCTATTGGTACGAAATGTCTTTCAACCACGGAAACGGTGAAACGATCATGAAGAGTTTGATGGTCCTCAACGGGCCCGACACTCATGTTTCGCGCATGATCATACAGATGCCTGGCCGTCCGCCCATGGAAATGCCCACCCAAATGATGCATCAAGATCGCACGACACAACCCGCTGACGTTCGCTCAGACGCCGAAGATTTGGGCAGCGACACTATCACCGTCCCCGCCGGCACGTTCACTTGCCAACATTACCGCACCAAAAACGGCGGCGAAGTTTGGGTATCCCCAAAGGTTTCTCCCTATGGCTTGGTGAAGTCCAAGACGAACGACAGCTCCATGGAATTGACCAAGGTGGTCACCGGCGCAAAAGACCAAATCACCGGTACGCCTCAGCCCTTCAACCCACAAGCGTCCGGGCAACAGCAGCAACAATCGCCGAACCAGTAGTCTCGCGGACATAAAGAAGATTCTTTCAAAAGACGTTCCCACGCGGCCGGGACGTCTATCCATTTTTATATGTAAAGATTTGTTAAGCAGAAGCGGCGCCGGGCATCCTGAGAGAAAAGGATATGCGTTCTGCAGAAGAAAAATTCTATCGTGCACGAATCACACATCGCGACGAGTTTTCCCGCGGGCTTTGGAAGATTCGTCTCGATCCCGGCGGCCCATACGATTTTGCCGCCGGACAATTCGCTACGCTAGGTGTGCAGACCCCGGAAAAACTCATCGAGCGTGCTTACTCGATAGTCTCGTCGCCATACGAACCTGAACTAGAGCTTTTCATCGAGCTTGTGCCGGGCGGCGAATTAACTCCGCTGCTGCACGCTCTCACAGTCGGCTCAGAACTTTCCTTGCGCAAGATCGCCAAAGGCCGCTTTACCCTCGATCTGAAAAGCGGCCACAGAAATCATTTGTTGCTCAGCACCGTCACGGGCGTAGCTCCCTACATGTCTTATCTCCGCGCGCTGTACAAAGATTCCAGCGAGAACCGTTTTCCCGCCGACATTCACCTCTATCTGATCAATGCCGCAAGCCGCTCCTGGGAATTCGGCTATCACCAGGAAATCGCGGAACTCGCATCGAAATCTCCGTGGCTCACTTACGTTCCCACCGTGAGCCGTCCGTATGAAGACACCGAATGGCGCGGTGAAACCGGCCGCGTCGAAGACATCATTCGCAAATACACTGACCTTTGGGAATTAACGGGTACCGACACCACCGGCTATCTCTGCGGCCATCCTCAAATGATTGAACTAGGGAAGGGAATTCTTCTGCGCCGCGGTTTTCCCAAGCAATCCTTGAAGGAAGAAATTTACTGGGTTCCGCCAAAAACTCTCCGGCGCTGACGGGCTTGCAAGGGGCCTTGCGTTCCCGTCAGTGCCGAATTCCGTTGCGTCTCTCATTAAATTGAGGGTCTCGCAGCGGCAAGCTGTTCAATTGTGCTCGATATCGCGCGGATCGGCGTAGAAACGTGCACCGTATCGTCTTTGTCCTCCACGTCCACCACGATCGATCCGCCCTCTTTCGCCACGCGCACGTGCTCTCCGGGTTCCTTCACTTCCACCAGCGTCATGTCGTCGGTTTCGCGCAATTGGTCCAGCGCTGCGCGAATGGTCGGCATCCATGGACGAATTTCGCGAGCCGCATGCGATAAATCCCTTTGCGGCGCGAAATGCACGGCGATCGGCGCAAGTATCGCCGGCGCGATCACGTACACGTGATGCACCTCTGGCTGCCGCTCCACCACCTTCACTTCTACCAATCCTTCGCTGCAAAGAAGTCCCACGCCGGCCACTGCCGTTCCCGCCACTCCTAACGCAATCTTCCCCAATAGAATCACAAATCACCTCCGCCGGAACTTGCCCGTTATTCTTGGCTGCCTTTCGAATCCACCCAGATGCGAACATGTTGCGATGCGTCCTCCACCGTAACCAACAAAGAATCGCCCGCATCGCTCAGCGCCTTGAGTGCTGCCGACACATCCAGCTCGTTATCCTTCGCCGTCGAGAGAAGCGCATCCACAACCTTCATCGGCACCGTCACATCCACTTTCTGCCCGCCCTTACTTCCATCGCGAACGTGCACCACCAGATTTCCATTCGACTTCGCCACTCGCACATCCTGATCTTTTTCCTTCACCGTAACGAACTCATTGTCCGGGGCCGTGCGCACCGCGTCCAACAGCGCGCGAATGTCCACATCGCCCATATCCGCATGCCCGATCTTAACGTGCCCGTTGTGCATATCGCCTTGATTAATGGTCGGCAAAATCTTCTCCGCCATCGAAAGCGGCACGTTCACATTCACACTCTCGCCCTTCGAGGCGTCCTCCACCTTCACATGCAGGTACCGTTCGGCCGGCCCGGCCATCGCCGCTGGTGCCGTCGCCAGCATCCCAGCCAGCACGCAGATCATCCCTATCCCGCAAAGTCGTTTTCTCATTTTGGGGAAGCCTCCGATGCTCTTCCTGCCCCTATGTACGGAGCCCCTGGGACAAATGTTCCCCACTTAAAAAAAAATAAGTCAAAACTGTCATCGCCAGCGGAGTCCCGCGCTTTTAGCTTGCCCCGGTTTCTTCGGGGCGCGGGACGCAGTTCGAGGGATCTACTGTTCGGTTTAGACTGCGGTTTGGAGGAGACTAGATCGGCTTCCGCATTGGAACAGCCTTACTACCTCTGAATCTTAAAGTAAACAGCCGCTAGCGGAGGAACCCGAATCTTCAACGAAAAAGGACGCTCATTCCACGGCACAGGCTCGGCTTCAACGCCGCCTTCATTCCCATTGCCGCTGCCTTCGTAATATTGCGAATCGGTATTCAAAATCTCGCGATAAAATCCTTCCTCTGGAACGCCCACACGATAATTTTCGCGCACTACGGGAGTAAAGTTGCACACCGCAACCACAAAGTTGTTCTTGTCTCGCGCGCGCCTCAAAAACGAAAGAATGCTCGCCGCATTGTCATTCGCTTCCAGCCACTCAAATCCCGGCCACTCAAAATCAACCTCGTACAGCGCCGCCTCGGTCGTATGCAGCCGGTTCAAATCCTCCACCAGCCTTTGCACTCCGCGATGCGGCGGCGATTCTTCCAGCCGCCAATCGATAGACACCGTCTCCGACCATTCTTCCCGCGGCGCCAGCTCGCCTCCCATGAACAAAAGCTTCTTCCCCGGATGCGCATACATATAGCCGTACAGCAACCGCAAGTTCGCAAACTTCTGCCAGTCGTCGCCCGGCATTTTTTCCAGCAGCGAACGCTTCCCGTGCACCACCTCATCATGAGAAAGGGGCAGCACGAAGTTCTCGTTGAACGCGTAAATCATCGAAAATGTCAGCTCGTTGTGGTGAAACTGCCGGTGAATCGGGTCCAGTGCGAAATAACGCAGCGTGTCGTTCATCCAGCCCATATTCCATTTCAAATCGAATCCCAGTCCGCCATCATAGGTAGGACGTGACACCGCCGGCCACGAAGTGGACTCCTCCGCGATCATCAGCGCCCCTGGATGCCGCTTGTGCAACACCTCGTTCAGCCGCTTCAGAAAATCAATCGCTTCCAGATTCTCTCGGCCGCCATATGGATTCGGTATCCACTCGCCGGGCTTGCGCGAATAGTCCAGATAAAGCATCGACGCCACCGCGTCGACTCGCAACCCATCGAGGTGATATTTGTCCATCCAGAAAAGCCCGTTCGAAATTAAATAATTTTGAACTTCTTTGCGCCCGTAGTTGAAAACCAGCGTGCCCCAGTCCGGATGCGCGCCTTTCCGCGGGTCCGCGTGCTCGTAAAGATGCGTGCCATCAAAAAAACTCAACCCATGCGCATCGCGCGGGAAATGTGCTGGGGTCCAATCTAGAAAAACGCCGATCCCCTCCCGGTGGCAGCAATCCACGAAATACATAAAGTCCGCCGGCGTCCCATATCGCCGCGTCACCGCATAATATCCAACCGTCTGATATCCCCACGACCCGTCGAATGGATGCTCCATGATCGGCATCAGCTCAACATGCGTGTAGCCCAGTCGCTTCACGTAGGGAATTAGCTCCTCCGCCAGCTCCCGATAAGTCAGCCAGCGATCTCCTTCGGAAGTTTTTCGCCGCCACGATCCCGCATGCAGTTCGTACACCGCCATCGGCGAATGTTGCCAATCCCGCGCCGCGCGCGCCGCCATCCACTCGCTATCTTTCCATTCGTAGTTATCAATATTGACGACCACCGACGCGCTTTTCGGCCGCAGCTCCGCCGCAAATCCATAAGGATCGGATTTCAACCGCACAAAATTTCCGTAGCGCGAACGTATCTCAAATTTATAAAGCGTGCCTTGGTCCAGCCCGGCAATGAAAAGCTCCCACAATCCGCTCACGCCGCGGTTTCTCATGGTGTGGACGCGCCCGTCCCAAAAGTTGAAATCGCCCACCACGCTGACGCGCTGTGCGTTCGGCGCCCACACCGCGAAATGCACACCTCGCACGCCATTAATTTCACGCACGTGCGCGCCCTGCTTTTCGTACTTCAGATAATGTGTGCCTTCACCGGAAAGATACAGATCGTAGTCGGTAAGCAACGGCGGAAACGCGTAAGGATCGTATCCCTCCCACGAATTTCCATCCGCAAACCGAAATTGGAGCCGGTAGCCGGCAGGTGAAATCGGTTCACCGTCTCCGGCCACGGTAGCAATAGAAGCTGAGGCAGGGTTGCTCTCCCTCGAATCTGCAGCCGGGAGCGCTGCGATCGCCTCTTCGCGCGAAGCCGCAATGTCGGACGGCGCCACGGCCTCAAATATTCCCCCCGGATGAACTTCAGTCATCGCCTGCGCTTCCAGATTTCCGCGCCAGAATATGCTCGCTTTCATCGCTCCAGGCCGAAACGCGCGAACCACGAGCTCGCGTTTGCCGCCGCTCTCCACCCAATGTGGCCCCAGAATACGCGACGCATCGTCCGCTTCGCCCCGCACCACGCGCGTAATCTCATCGCTTAAGGTCGCGCCCGAGGCTGTCGGGCCGTCGCGGGTATCTTTCTCCTCCGCGCCGTTTGGTTTCTTGTCTTCTTGTTCCATGCCTCTGTCGAATCCGTGCACAGTTTTATTGGTCGTCGTCTTCTAGAACTGATACGAACTACCGCGAAATTCGCGTCACCATCTTACCGGAGCGCACTCGCCCCGCCAAACCTCCTTCCCGTGGAATGCAAAAACACAAATGATTTCGCCATCAAGCCGTCGCTGACATCGGGGCCTGCTACAACGACTGGCGCGCAAAAGGAGCGGTCTTCCTCACCGAGCCGCTCGACAACCACGGATGGGAAACGCTCTGCTATATGCGCGCTCCCGACGGCTACATCATCGATCGAACGCTTCAAATCCTAGGCCACTTGAATTGGCGGCAGTAGCTTTTCGTCCGCTGGACTTCACTCCAATTCCTCGATACGCTACCCGCACCCGGGGCGCACAGCGGGGAAAATCCTACGAAGGAGTTCCATCATGAGAAATATCTCTCGCGCAATTTTCGTTCTGCTCGTGCTGTCGCTGTTCTCCGCCCTAAGCCCCGCCCGCGCGCAAGACGCCTCGAAGCCGCCAAAGGCTCCGAGCGCCGCCGTCCTCGAAGCTTGGAATGACGTTGGCAACCGCCTCGTCACCATGGCCGAAGATTGGCCGGAAGAAAAATATACTTATAAACTTACTCCCAACGTCCGCTCGTTCCAGGAAGTTCTCCTGCACGTAGCCGGCTCCAATTACGACTTTTTGAATCAAAGGGCCGGTTCGAAACTCGGCGAAGCCTCTAATGATCCCTCGATCGCCAATTACAAAACCAAAGCCGCCACCGTAGAATATTTGAAGAAATCCGTCACCGACGGCGCCGCGCTAATCCAAAAAGAAGGCGATGCCGGCGTCCTTAAGCATCTCGATGACTGGATCGGCTACGTAGAACACATGGGTGAACACTACGGCCTGCTAGTCGCTTACTATCGCGCCACCGGCCAAATTCCTCCGGAGTCGCGCCCGAAAAAGTGACGACCCGAAGAGGGTCGTCATGCTGAGGCCGGCGTTTCCCCGCCGGCCGAACGCTGCACTCTTGGAATCCTCGTCCCGCTAAAGGCAAAGCGTGCGCTCAAAGCGCATCTGGTGCGGCGCGGCGTCGGCTTCGCGGCGCCGGCGGAAAGTGTCCAGCCGACTAACAGGCCGCACTCGAAGTTGGATGGTGTGTCACGGCTTTAGCCGTGACACAAGGAACGCTTTCAGACCTGCTTCCTCACGGCAGGTTGCTCGCCGTGCCTTTGCTGTCGCCACTCTGCCGAGCTTAATCTTTCACGCCGACGCGCGTGCCCGCGCCGGATCTACAGCTGGCAAGTGCATTCGCAAAACTCGATTGAGCCCAAATCGAAAATCACGCACAATCCGTGTTTGCAGCCGACAGCCTGCAAAAGAATCCAAAAGTTCCACGGAGAATTCCATGTCCATGATTCGCATGCACTATTACGGAGAAGCAGCGGTTGTCATCGCGCTGCTGGTAGCATGGATGGTCCCGCGCGGCTCGGCACAAACCCAGGCTCCCGCAGCCAACACTCTGGACCCGAAAGTCCTCGCCTACAAACTACCGGACCAGATTCCCTGGAAAGACGATCCCATTGGCGCGAAAATGGCCGTCCTGCAGGGCGATCCCTCGAAGCCGGGCCTATACATAGTGCTGGTGAAATGGACTCCAAATCACATGAGCCATCCGCACTGGCACCCGAACGACCGTTTCATCACGGTGATCTCCGGTACGTGGTGGGTCGGCACCGGACCAAAATTCGATCCTGACAGGACTGTCCCGATGCCCGCGGGCAGCTTCGTCACTCATTTTGGAAAACAAATTCACTACGACGGTGCCAAAGACTCCGAAGCCGTCCTCGAGATCGTCGGTGATGGCCCGGCAACCGCCACCCCCGCCGAAGAAAAATAACCGCCGGTACATTTATCACGGGCGCGGCAGTC
>Ga0070765_100001302_pt1 | contig 15169 bp, 10 predicted proteins | sample HubBroMetageWFT5_FD_71516 | JGI IMG/M metagenome (GOLD analysis project Ga0070765, IMG submission 71516) | Warmed and freeze-thawed soil microbial communities from the Hubbard Brook experimental Forest, New Hampshire - Hubbard Brook CCASE Soil... | ecosystem: Environmental > Terrestrial > Soil... | reverse complement strand
GCGAAGATGTGGGCACGCACGTTGACGCCGAACGCGAGGTCCCACACCTCATTCGGTGTGTCGATCGGGTCCTCGCCGATAGCCACGCCCGCGTTGGCGAAGAACACCTCGACGGGACCGAGCTCCGACTCCACGTCTGAGATCAGGGTGTCGAGCGCGCGCTCATTGGTGACGTCGCAGGCCACCGCGACATGACCATCGCCGAGCTCGTCTCCCACCGCGTTCAGCAAATCCGCCTGGATGTCGGTCGCCGCCACCCGCGCGCCGGCGGCGGCGCACCGCAACGCAAGCGCGCGCCCGATGCCTCCGGCAGCGCCGGTTACCACGACAGTTCGTCCGTCGAGCTTCATCTCGCCCAGCCCCACAATTGCTCGGAATTTGTCAAATACATTGTTCGACCAGCCCTACAGAGTGAATTGATTATGCGGTTTCCCTCAGAAACGCCACGGGTACGACAAATGGCGAGTATGAGGAAAGGGAGGGTCCGATGAGTTCTACATCGACCGGAGGACACCAGGTGCGTACGGGCGGGCCAGCTAGGACCCAGACGCCCACGTCACCCGCACCTGGCAAGACCGCCAAGTCAATTCTCGCGCGGCTCGACCGCATCAGCGTGTGGTCGCTGCCCTTCATGTTCATCGGAATCATCGGGACAGGGTTCCTGTTCGCGTTTTACGACGTGTTCGACATCAACGTGTCGTTCATCCAGAGTTGCGTGGCGCTCAAGCATGGCTGCACTCCGGCCAACGCGGTGACGGCGCTGCGCGTCCCGGTCGTCCTGAACCTGGCGGGTTATGTCATCGGTGCACTCGCCCTCGCCCCCATCTCCGACCGGATCGGCCGGCGCAACATGCTGCTGTTCACGATGCTGGTCACCGGTGTAGGCTCGCTGTACAACGCCTTCGCCCCGGACTACACGCAGTTCGTGCTGGCCCGCGTGATCACCGGCATCGGCGTCGGCGCCGACCTGGCGATCGTCAACACTTACATCGGGGAGCTGGCTCCGCGCCGTAACCGGGCACGGTGGATATCGGTGATCTTCATCATGTCCTCACTCGGGGCGCTGCTGGGGATCTGGCTCGGCCTGTTCCTGACCACGAGCCCGGCGCCCTGGCCGCATGGCCTGTCGTTCGCCCAGGCGAGCCCGAGCTTCACGGACGGCTGGCGCTGGATGTACGGGATCGGCGCGCTACTTGCCGCGGTCGGCGTCCTGCTCCGGCTGGAGCTGCCCGAGTCCCCCCGCTGGCTCGTCGGGCAGGGACGGACCGAGGAGGCTGAGGAGGTCGTCAGCGACATGGAGGTCGTGGCCGCCAAGCACGGACCGCTGGCGCCGGTTCCCGATGACGTCCCGATGGACCAGGCCACCCCCGAGCGCCGCCTCGGGTTCCGGGCTCTGTTCAGCGAGCGGGTTTATGTGCGGCGGATGATCCAGTTGCTCGGCGTGTGGTTCCTCGCCTACGTGACCGTGTTCGGCTTCTCGGCGGGCTTCACCTCGATGCTGGTTTCGCTCAAGTACCCGCCGCCCGAGGCCGGCTTGATCACCGCCATCGGCGCGTTCGGGTTCCTGGCCTGCGCGCTGTTCGCGGTGGCCTTCGCTGACAAGATCGAGCGCAAGCTGTGGCTCCCGATCGGCGCCGTGATCACGGTGATCGGCGGTGTGATCGTCGCCGAGGCCGGGACCACCAGCCTTGCGATCGCGTTCGTCGGCGCGGCGATCGTGTTCTTCGGCTTCAACATCTGGGTGCCGATGACGTACACGCTCTCGACCGAGAGCTTCCCGACGCGCGCACGTGTGACCGGCTTCGGCGTGGTCGACGGCGTTGGACACCTCGGCGGCGGGATCGGTGTGCTCGTGATCGCCCCCCAGATCCCCAACATGACCGTGCTCGAGGCGATGCTGGTCATCTCCGGCTTCCTCGTCCTGGCGGCGATCGTCGCCCAGTTCAGCCCCAACACGCGCGGGCGGTACTACGAAGAGATTTCGCCCTGACCGACGCCGGGGTAAAGCTGCGCGGTGCGGTTGGCCCGTTCCCGGTCCCTCGGCCGCCGCACCGCGCGACATTCCGGAACGCTGACGGCCAATGTGACCGACCGGCTCACGCGCCGTCGACGGTCCGCAGCACCGTGACCATGTACTCGATGTGCCGGCGCATCGCCCGCTCGGCGGCGGTCCGCTGATGCCGGCGGATCGCCCGGACGATCGCCTGATGCTGGGTGATGATCTGGTCGCCGTCGATCGCGTGCCCGAGGTGTTCGATCAGCGACGGCTGGAGCACGTCGAGGATCCAACTGGTGAAGGTGACGAGCAGATCGTTGCCCGCGGTGACCGCGATCGTCTGATGAAACCGGGTGTCGGCCCGCCGGAAGTCGTCCCCCGCCGGGTCCCGGCCGGTCGCGTCGGCGATCGCCTCGGTCAGTGACACGATCGTCGCGTCGTCCGAGCGCTCGGCCGCCAGCCCGGCGAGTGGCACCTCGAGAAACATCCGGGCCTCGAGCAGCTCGCACAGAGTGACACTCTCTGACTCGAGCATCGCCGCGATCGATTCGCTCACGTGGCGGCCGATTCCGGCGTTCGGCGTGTTCTCGACGAACACCCCGCCGGCACGGCCCTTCTGCACGCGGATCAGGTGGGATCCGGCGAGCCGGCGCAACCCTTCTCGCAGGGTCGGCCGGCTGACCCCGAACTCCTGAGCCAGCTCGTGCTCGGTCCCGACCCGGTCGCCGGGGAGCAGCCGCCCGCGCTCGATGTACATCCGGATCTCGTGCGCGATCTGCTCGCTGGCGTCGGCATGTACGGCTTCGAACCTGGGTTTTCTAGCACCGTTCGAAGCTTCCATGAGCCCAGATTATGGCGGCGAGCGCCGTCCGTCCGCCGGTTCGGGCTCGCGGCTAAGTAAAGCGGGCACCCGACCGATAACGGGTTCAATGCGGACGACCGACGCGAGCGTTCAGCCCAGCCACAGCGCCGCCCCCAACGAGCGCTTTCGCGTGCTGTTCGAGCGCGCCTCGGTCGGCATCATCACCGTCGGCCCCGACGGTCGTGCTGTCGAGGCCAACCCGGCGATCGAGCGGATGCTGGGCTACGGCCCCGGCGGGCTCGTCGGCGTCAGCTTCACCGAATTCACCCACCCCGAAGACCTCGAGGTCTCGAAGGGTCTCTACCAGGACTTGCTCGACGGACAGCGCCCCGGCTACCAGTACGAGAAGCGCTACGTCCGCACCGACGACGAGGTGATCTGGGTCCGGGTCACCGTTTGGAGCGATGCCAGCCACACCGAGTCGACGCAGGTCGCGATCGCGATGATCGAGGACATCACCGAGAGCAAGATCGCCGGTCGCGAGCTCGAGCACAAGGCCTGCCGGCTTGAGCGGATCATCTCCACCCAGCGCGACATCTCGGCCGCCGCGTCGAGTGACCTCGACCACGTGATGCAGGTGATCGTCGAGCGCGCTCAGGCGCTCACCGTGGCCGAGGGCGCCATGATCCATCTGATCGAGGGCGAAGACGTGGTCACGCGGGCCGCCTGCGGGATCGCCACCCGCTTCCTCAACAACCGCAGGCCGCTGAACCAGAGCGTCTCCCGGTTCGCAATCGCCGCGCGCGAGCCGGTGCTGATCGAGCACGCCGAGAACGACCCCCGTCTGAACCTCAAGCTTCGCTCGCTGGTCGGCGACCGCTCGCACATCTGCGTACCGCTGTTCGCCGGCGACCGGCCGGTCGGCGCGCTCAGCGTGATGAGCACCTCCGAGGACGTGAGGCTTGGTGAGGAGGATCGTCAGACCCTCGAGCTCCTCGCCGGCGTCCTGTCCGAGGGCGTCAGCCGGGCCGCTGAGGTCGAGGCCAAGCGCCGGCAGGTCGACGCCCTCGCCCGCTTCGAGGCGATCTACCACGGCGCGATCACCGGGGTGATGACCTTGAGCGACGACGGCCAGATCGTCGATGCGAACCCGGCCATGTGCGCGATGCTAGGACTCGAGAATGCCGAAGAGGTCCGCACCCATATCGCCGAGTACCTCGACCCCGAGGAGCACGGGCGCGTCACGGTGGCGGTCGAGGACCTGTTCGCAGGTGAGTCCAATTCGCTGCGAATCGAGACGCGGCTCAACCGCAGAGACGGCTCGGTCCTATGGGTGTCCGCGTCGTTCTCGATCGTCCGCGAGCCCGACGGCCGTCCGTCGTTCGGCATCGTGATGGTGCAGGACGACACCGATCGCAAGGCGGCGCAAGACGCGCTGCTCCGCCAGTCCGAGATCAACGAGCACCAGGCGCTCCACGACAGCCTCACCGGCCTCCCGAACCGCACGCTGTTCCGCGACCGGATCGAACAGGCGATCGCGATCGCGGAGCGCGAGGGCTCCTGTGCCGCCGTCGCGATGATGGATCTCGACCGCTTCAAGGACGTCAACGACTCGCTCGGGCACCACGCCGGCGACGCGCTGCTGGTCGAGATCGGCCAGCGTCTGCGCGCCGTCCTGCGCTCTTCCGACACCGTGGCCCGTCTCGGCGGAGACGAGTTCGGCGTACTGATCTCCAAACCCAGGAGCGACCACGACGTGGTCGTCGTGATCGAGAAGATCCGGGCGGCGCTCGAGACGCCCGTCACCATCGACGGCCTCGGGCTGCCGGCGGAGGCGTCGATCGGGATCGCGATGTTCCCCCAACACGGACAGGATGTCGACACCCTGCTGCGCCACGCCGACGTGGCCATGTACTGCGCCAAGGAGGAAAAGGGCGGCTTCGCGTTCTACGAGAAGTCGCGCAACGAGGCCGATCCGGCGCGCCTGACGCTCGTCTCGGAACTGCGCCGCGCGATCGAAGAGCGCGAGCTGACGCTCTACTACCAGCCGAAGGCCCAGCTCGCGAGCGGCGTCGTCGACTCGGTCGAGGCGCTGCTGCGCTGGAACCACCCGACGCGCGGACTAGTCGGGCCGGACGAGTTCATTCCGCTCGCGCAGCAGACGGGCCTGATCAAGCCCCTCACCCTGTTCGTGCTCGACGAGGCCCTCACTCAGTGCCGCGCCTGGCAGAACGCCGGCATGACGCTCGGCGTCGCCGTCAACCTGAGCGTCCGCAACCTGCTCGACGCCGAGTTCCCCGACCAGGTTCGAGACCTGCTCGCCAAGCGCCGGGTGCACCCCTCCCTGCTCGAGCTCGAGATCACCGAGTCGACGATGCTGTCGGACCCCGTCCGCACCAAGCGGGTGCTCGACAAGCTGTCCGCGATGGGCGTGGTGCTCTCGATCGACGACTTCGGCACCGGCTACTCGTCGCTCGCCTATCTCAGCCAGCTGCCGGTCAACGAGATCAAGATCGACCGCTCGTTCGTGATGAACATGGCCGAGAGCGACAACGACGCCGTGATTGTGCGCTCGACGATCGACCTCGCTCGGAACCTTGGACTCCACGTCGTGGCCGAGGGCGTCGAGACCGAACAGGCCTGGGATCGCCTGAGTGAGCTCGGTTGCACGCTCGCCCAGGGCTATTACCTGAGTCGGCCGGTCCCCGCGAACGAGCTGACCAAGTGGCTCATCCAGCGGGCGCTGAAGCCGGCTGCCTGACCTCACCGGCCGCCTGCTTGACCTCCTCGGGGATCATCGGGCCGTCGCCGGCGGGATCGGGGACCCCCTCCTCGAGCCACCGGTAGCGTCCGTCGAGCACTCGAGCCGCCGCCGCGCGGTTGGCGTCGTCGACGTTGTCCCAGAGCTCATGGAAGAGCGTCTCGACGCGCTGCTTGGCCTGCGTGCAGAACAGCTCGGCCAGCTCCTGCGCCTCCGCCCGGCGCTCGGGCCGCTCGCGGCCGATCGTGTCGGCGTAGGCCACCGCCGAGGCCATCGCGAACAGCTCGGCCCCGATGTCGACAAGCCGTCCGAGGAACGTCTGGCGGTACTCGAGCTTGGCCTGCCACCGCGTCATCCCGTAGAACGTGGAGCGCGCCAGCTTGCGAGCGGACCGCTCGATGAAGCGGACGTACGGCGCGAGCGGACCGAGCTCGTCGTACGAGTTCGGCACCTGGCCCTTTCCGACCGCGAGCTGGGGCAGCCACCGGGAATAGAACGCGCCGGCCCGGCCGGCGGCCGCGAGCTTCTCCTTGATGTCGCCGTCGCCCTCGAGCAGGTCGCCTGCGACCTGAAGATGCTGATCGACCGCCTCGCGCGCGATCAGCAGGTGCATGATCTCCGTTGACCCCTCGAAGATGCGGTTGATCCGCATGTCCCTGAGCGCCTGCTCGGCGGGCACGGGCTTTTCGCCGCGCGCCTTCAGCGACGCCGCGGTCTCGTACCCGCGGCCGCCGCGGACCTGGACCAGCTCGTCGAGCACCTTCCACCCCATCTCCGAGCCGTACAGCTTGGCGAGCGCCGCCTCGATCCGGATGTCGCCCGCCTTCGAGTCGGCCAGCCGACTGGCGACGTCCAGCATCGCCTCGAGCCCGAACGCGCTCCCGGCGATGAACGCGATCTTCTGGGCGACGGCGTCGTGCTTTCCGATCGGCCGGCCCCACTGCACACGCTCGTTCGACCACTCTCGCGCGACCTTGGTCGCCCACTTGGCCTGGCCGACGCAGATCGCGGGCAGCGCCAACCTTCCCGTGTTGAGCGTGGTGAGCGCGATCTTCAGACCGTCGCCCTCGCGTCCGATCCGGTTCTCCTCGGGGACGAACACGTGATCGAGGCGGGTCACCGAGTTCTCGATCCCGCGCAGGCCCATGAACGCGTTGCGGTGCTCGACGGTCACCCCGGGGAGGTCGTAGGGCAGGACGAACGCGCTGATCCCGCCCCGGCGGCCGTCATCCTTCGGCACCTTTGCCATCACCACGACGATGTCGGCGATCGCCCCGTTGGTCGCCCACAGCTTCTGCCCGGTGAGCTCGTAGCCGCCTTCGACCGGCGTTGCCGTGGTCGCGAGTCGGGCCGGATCCGATCCGACGTCGGGCTCGGTGAGCAGGAAGGCACTGATGTGGTCCTTCGCCACCAGCGGCAGCCACTTGCGCTTCTGCTCGTCGGTTCCGAACAGCCGCAGCGGCTCGGCGACCCCGATCGACTGGTGCGCGCTGAGCAGCGCCGACAGCGACGCGTGCCACACGCCGACGATCTGGAGCGCCCGGTTGTAGTAGACCTGCGAGAGGCCGAGGCCGCCGTACTCCTCCGACACCTTCATCCCGAGCGCGCCCATGCGCTTGAGGCCGTCGATCACCGGCTCTGGGATCTTGGACTCGCGCTCGATCTCGAGCGGATCGACGTCTCGCTCCAAGAACTCGCGCAGCTCGGCCAGGAAGCGCTCGCCCTTCTCGACTGCAGCCGGGTCGAGTTGCGGCTGGGGATGGATCAGGTCGAACCGAAAGTTGCCGAGAAACAGCTCCTTGCCGAAGCTCGGCAGCTTCCATTCGGACTCGCGCGCGGCCTCGGCGACCTCGCGCGCCTGCCTCTCTGAGACGGTGCTGGACACGGCTCTTCTCCTCTGCGACGGTTCCGGTGTCAGTTGTGAAGCTACCCGAATATCAGGAGGAGCAATGAAGCTCAGCGCGCGTAACCAGCTTGCCGGCAAGGTGACGAGCATCAATAAGGGCGAGGCGATCGCGAACGTGGTCCTCGACGTCGCCGGCCAGCGGCTGGTTGCGTCGATCACGGTCGAGGCCGTGGCCGATCTCGGCCTCAGCGAGGGCAGCCAGGTCACCGCGATCATCAAGGCGTCCGACGTGATGATCGCCACCGACGGAGCGTGAGGAGCACCTAGCGCCGCCTCCTACAGCAGGGCCATCTCCCGGTCGATAACTCCACCAAACGGAGTAATCGGCTGGGAGGCAACACTGATGGGCCATGTAGAGGCGACTGTTTCTGACAACGCTACGAAGCGGAGTCCGCGCTACACGTCGTCGCGAGCGCAGCGAGCATCCGCCGCGCGGGCAGAGAGGACAGGCGGCGGCGCCAAGGTCGTGTACAGCCTCCTCGGCCTGATGCTGATCGGCTATGCCGTTGCGCTGGTCCTTCGCGCCAACGGCGCCAGCGCGAACTGGCTCGACGGCTGGGGCGTCTCCGCGTATGAGCTGCTGTGCAGCGTGCTGGTGCTCATCAGGGCAGCGGTCAGCCCGAAGGACCGCGGGTTCTGCCTTGCGCTCGGCGCCGGAATGACCCTGTGGGCGCTCGGGGATTTCGCGATGACGTACGAGAGCATCCACAACCCCAACCCGCCGACCCCGGTCCTGGCCAACTATCTCTGGGCGGGCTTCTTCCCGCTGGCGTACGTCGGCGTGATGATGCTGATGCGCCAGGAGGTGCGGAAGTTCACGTCCGCGAACTACCTCGACGGCGTGGTCGTCACGCTCACGTGCGCCGCGGCGTTCGCAGCGTTCGCGTTCGGCGCGATCCAGCACGCCGCCGGCGATGACTCGGTCACCGTCGCCTGGAACCTGATCTATCCGGTCGGCGACATCCTGCTGCTGATCCTGACCCTCGGAGCCGCAGCACTCGTGCCCGCGGGCCGGCGCACGCGGTGGTACCTGATGGCTGCCGCCAGTCTCGCCAACGCGATCGGCGACGTGTGCGCGCTGTTCGACAACGGGATCGGCGCCAGCCACTTCGGCTACTTCTGGAACTCGATCGCCTGGCCGACCTCGCTGTTCCTCTTCTCGTTGTCGGTGTGGGTCGTGTCCCGGCGCCCGGCCGAGAGCGAGCTGAAGGAGACGAGCTCCGGCTTCGCGATCCCGGGGGTCGCGGCCGGCCTGGCACTGCTGATCCTGTTTGTCGGCTCGCTGAACCACATCAATCAGATCGCCCTCGGCCTCGCGACCGCCACACTCGTCGCCGCCGGGATCCGGTTCGGCCTCGCGCTGATGCGGCTGCGCGAGCTCACCGAGGAGCGCCACCGCCAGCTTGCGGATTCGGCCAAGACCGAGCGCGACTCGCGCGAGGCGCTCCAGGCCGCGGTCCGCGACTACTCCGAGTTCGCGGCCAAGGTCGCCGACGGCGATCTGCGCGCCACCGTGACCGCGAACGGCAGCGCCGACCTGCACGGCCTCTCCGAAAGCCTCAACACCATGGTCAGCGGGCTTGCCCAGATCTCGAGCCACATTCAGGCCGGCGTCCAGGACATCGGCGCATCCACCGCCGAGATCCTGGCGTCGGTGAGCTCTCACACCGAGAGCGCGAGCCTCCAGTCGGCCGCCATCGCCCAGACGTCCTCGACGGTCAACGAGCTCAGGTTGGCGGCCGAGGATACGGCCAAGATGGCCAGCGAGGTGGCCGACCGCGCGAACGACTCGCTGCAGGTCTCGGGTGAGACGACTACCGCGGTCACCGCGATCACGACCGCGATGGAGGACATCCGCGAGCGCGTGGACGCGATCGCGCGCGACATCGTGATCCTGTCCGAGCGGACCCAGCAGATCGGCGACATCACCGCGACCGTCAACGGCCTCGCCGACAGGTCCAACTTGCTGGCGCTCAACGCCAGCATCGAGGCGGCCCGCGCGGGCGAGCACGGCAAGGGCTTCATGGTCGTCGCCGAGGAGGTCCGCAAACTCGCCGAGCAGTCCAAGGCGGCGACGGCGCAGGTCGAGACGATTCTCGGCGACGTCCAGAACGCGACGTCGGCGGCGGTTCTCGCCAGCCAGGAGGGCACCAAGGTGGTCGAGCAGGGCCTCGTGCTCACCGAGCGCGCCGGCGACGGCATCCGCAGCCTCTCGGACACGATCGGAGAGTCGTTCGCCGCCGCCCAGCAGATCGCCGCCTCGGCCCAACAGCAGAGCATCGGGATCGAGCAGATCGCTCAGGCGATGAGCCACGTCAACGACGGCACGACCCAGTTCCTCGAGGGCGCACACCAGTCCCAGCGCGCCGCCGAGACGCTCAACGAGCTCTCGGGTCAGCTCGTCGCGGTCACCGAGCGCTATCGCGTCTGAGCGGTCACCAGCGCTGGCTCGAACTCCATCTCGAACATCGCCCGATCGTGTCCACCGCGGCGGTGTGGACCACGGTCGCAGGCGGTGTCATTGTGAGTCGGGCGCGCGTACGTACAGCGTGCCCCCAGGCCCCGATGCGCGTATCCGAAGTCGGGGCGCACCGGCCGGCGGCGGCCGGGACGGCGGCTCGATCACCTGACTCGCGAACGGGGCGCTGCCCTCGACGTCGAGCTGTACTCCCGCCGGGACGAGCACGGTCACGGTGCCGAACAAGTTGTAGATGTCGAGCTCGACCACGGGGCCGGCGAGCCTCGCCTCGCGCAGGTCGAGCACGATCGTGCCGAACAGCGAGCGCCACGACGAGCGCTCGGGTATCTCCCAGGAGCCGCGGCGGACCAGCTTCGAGCAGAGCGCCCGGTGCTTCTGCGGCGTGATCACCGCCGGCAACGGCGCGTGCGCCGGCAGGTCGACGGTCAGGTCCGCGAGATCGCGATCGGTCGTCGCCACCTGGGCGCGGCCGACGCGCTCTGAGAACTCCTCGAGCGTCAGGCGGCCACTGACCACCGCGTCCCTGAGCAGCACGACGCTGCGCTCGCGCTCCTCATCGCTCGCCCGGATCGCCGGAAGGTCGGACGGGTCTTCCATGCCCGATCCACACTAGAGCACCGCCGGCGTTACCCCGAATCGAGATAGGTCACGACCGCGAGCACCCGGCGATGGTCGTCCGGCGAGAGTGGTAGGCGGAGTGTCCCGAAGATGTTCTTGATGTGCTTCTCGACGGTGTGCTCGGAGACGAACAGCCGCTCCGCGATCGCCTTGTTGGACCGCCCCTCGGCCATCAGCGCGAGCACCTCCAGCTCGCGTTCGGTCAGGTGCTCGAGCGGGTTGTCGGCCTGCCGGCGCCGACCGACGAGCTGGCTCACGACCGCCGGGTCGAGTACCGAGCCTCCCTGCCCCACGCGGCGAACGCTCGCCGACAGCTCGTCGAGGTCGGCGACGCGCTCCTTGAGCAGATAGCCGACGCCGTCGGTCCCGGTCGACAGCAGCTCGATCGCGTAGCGCGCGTGCACGTGCTGAGAGAGCACGAGGATGCCGACCGCCGGGTGCGTCTCCCGGATCGCCTTCGCAGCGCGCAGCCCCTCGTCGGTGTGGGTCGGTGGCATGCGGATGTCGACGATCGCGACGTCGGGTTCTGAGCGGTCGACGAGCTCGAGCAGCTCATCCGCGTCGGCAGCCACGCCGACCACCTCGAAGCCCGCCTCTCCGAGCAGGCGCGCCAGACCTTCGCGTAGGATCACGGCGTCGTCGCCGACGGCTACGCGCATGGGATCCTCGCCACCAGGCGGGTACCGCGCCCGGGCGGGCTCGACACCGTGAACTGGCCGCCCAGCGCCTCGACGCGATCCCCGAGCCCGCGCAGACCTGAACCGGCGCCAGCCCGCCCGCCGACGGCCGCGCCGCCGATCCCGTCGTCCACGATGTCGACGGTGAGCATCCGTCCGTCGTACGAAACGTCGACTCTGATCTCGCTCCCGTGCGAGTGCTTGACCGCGTTGCTGACCGCCTCGCTCGCGAAGTAATACGCGGCGGTCTCGACCTGATCCGGAAGGCGAGTGTCGAGGTCGATCCTGAGATGGGCGGGCAGGCCGGCCCGACGGCACAGCTCCTCGAGCGCGACCGGCAAGCCGCGTTCGACCAGAAGCGTCGGATGAATGCCCTGGGTCAGCTCGCGCAGCTCCTCGAGCGCCAGTGTGAGCGCGGTCCGCGCCTCATGCACGATCGGCGCGGCATCGCTCTGGTCCGGCCTCAGCTTCGACTCGAGCAGCCCGAGCGACATCGCGATCGAGACCAGCCGCTGCTGCGTACCATCGTGGAGGTTCCGCTCGATTCGCCGGCGCTCGGCGTCGGTGGCCTCGACCAGTCGCCCGCGCGAGGCGTTGAGCTCGACGAGCCGCGCGCGGAGCTCGGCTCCCAGACGCTCGTTCTCGAGCGCGAGTCCGGCCGCCGCGCACACCGACTGGACGAGTGCCGAGTTGTGCTCGAGCGCGGGGTCGTGCAGGAGCATCGCGATCGGCGTCCCATCGCGCTGCACGAACGTCGACCGCCGGGCGCTGTCCGCGCCGGGTACCTCGACCGGCCGACCGTCCCCGGTGACGTAGCGCCCCTCGGCGGGAAACCAGTACGCGAGCTCGAGCGACGGGTCGCCGAGTGCCGTGGACAGCGCAGCCCGAAGATCGGCGGGTTCCGTTGGCCCCCCCAGCTGGACGACCAACCCGGCGACGCTCCCGCGCGCGAGCGTCCGTCTGACAAACGTGGCCACGATCGCGATCGGGACGAGCACGAGCGTGAAGAACCAGACCGTCGCCGGTCCCGAGCTGAGCGGGTTGCCGAGCAGGTCGTCGACCACGGTCGACAACAAAGCGACAAGCGTCGCGGTCCCGGCCAGCACCACCCACGTGACCTCACGCCGCTCTGGACGGCTCGCGCGGAGCCAGCGGAACACGACCAGGCCCACCGCGGTCAGCGTCAACGCCACGGCGGCGATGCGTTCAATGCTGAGCAGCGCCAGTGCTAATCCGTTGGCGTGGAACAGCTGGATCAGGTTGTGCCCGCAGTTGCCGCCGCAGCGAAGGCCCGATCCGCTCCCGAACAGCATCGCGGCCACCTGGAGGCCGAGCGCAACGACCGCGACCAACATGATCCATCGGTCGATCCTCGCCCGCAGCCGTCCCGACGGAAACGTCAGGATGATGTAGACGAACCCGGCCACGAACAGGTACTGCACAGCGACCCCGACCGTGTACACCACCCCGTCGGTCGCCTCGCTCATCAGCCCGGCGAACCAGGCAAAGCCGGTCACGATCATCACCGGGCCGAGCCAGTTGTCCGGCCTTGCTCGCCACGACCCCAAACCGCTGCCGATCAGCGAAGCGCCGACCAGCAGCGTCAGGTACGGCCCCGGCTCCGTCGGCCGGCCGGCGTGGGCGTTTGCCGCGAGCCAGGCAGCGCCCGCTCCGACGGCGAGCCCCGCCAGGACCAGCAGGAACAGCTTCGCCCTCATCGTGCGCCAGATTGTCGCGTCAATTGCTCGCCGCGGCCAGGGCTGCGGATGGGCATTCAAGCTCCGCCCGCGAGCGTGCGGGCTCCGCGCGCGGGAGCCACGACAGGAACCGGGGCAGGTACCAGTTGCGCTCGCCGAGCAGCTTCATCGTTGCGGGCAGCAGCACGCCGCGCACGACCGTGGCGTCGAGCAGGACGGCGACGGCCAGCCCGACCCCGGCCTCCTTGAGGTCGAGCGCGCTCGCGGTCCCGAACAGCGAGAACACCCCGACCATCACGAGCGCCGCGGCGCTTACGACGCCTGCGGTCCGGGAGATCCCATGACGGAGCGCGTCGTCGGTGCTCATCCCCGCATCCACGCCCTCGCGGACGCGGCTGAGGATGAACACGTGGTAGTCCATCGATAGCCCGAAGAGGACGACAAATAGGAACAGCGGCAGCCACGAGATGATCGCCCCATCGGAACGGAAGCCGAGCACGCCCTGAGCCCAGTGGTGCTGGAACACCAGCACGAGCACGCCGTAGGACGCGCCTACCGACAGCAGGTTCAGCACGATCGCCTTGATCGGCACGACGATCGAGCGGAACGACACCAGCAGGAGCACGAACGCGAGCGCCAGCACGAATGCGATCACATACGGGACCCCATGCCGCATCTGGTTGGTGAAGTCGAGGTCCTCGGCGGTATCGCCGGTCACCGCGGTCCTCGCGCCCGACACCCGCCCGAGCGTCTCCGGCACGAGCACGTTCCGCAGCGTCTTCACAGCGTTTCGGCTCGCGGCGTTGTCGCCGAAGCCGGTCAGCGGCAGGCCGAGCGCGACTGAGTGGCGGTCCAAGCCCACGCCGACGGCGAACGGCGGGTGGGCGACGCCGGTCCGGGCCGCGAGCGCCTCGAGGCGGCCGACCGCTTGGCGGACGGCCGGGGTCTCGCCGGTCGGCCAGGTCGCGACCACGATCGCCGGCGCGGACGTGCTCGGGAACTCGCCCGTGATCCGAGCGGCGAGCTCCGACTGGCTCGCCGAAGACAGCGCGGCCGAGCTCGGCTTGGCCACATGCATCCCAAGCGCTGGGATCGCAAGCGCGACGAGCAGCCCACCCGACAGGCACATGGCAAGCACCGGGCGGCGCATCACGCGGTCGACCACGCCGGCCCAGAAGCGCGACTCCCTCGCGGTCGCGAGTTGCGGCAGGAACGGGATCCGGCCACGATCGATGCGCGGGCCGAGCAGCTGGAGTAGCGCGGGCAGCACGGTCACCGATCCCCCGACCGCGCACCCCACCACGACGATCGTCCCGGCGGCGATCCCATTGAAGACGTCCGATCCGACGACGAACTGACCGGCCATCGCGATCGCCACCGTCGTGCCCGCTATCAGCACCGAGCGCCCCGAGGTGCGCGACGTCCGCTCGAGGGCTTCGCGCGTCGAGGCGCCGCGGAGGCGCTCCTCGCGCGAACGAACCACGTAGAACAGCGCGTAATCCACTCCGACGGCCATCCCGATCAGGAGGACGACGGTCTTGACGCTGTCGTCGAGGGGGAAGATCTGGCTGATCGGTCCGAGCAGCCCGAACGCCGCGATCACCGCGGTCGCCGCGAGCAGCACCGGAACGAGCGCGGCCACCAGTGCGCCAAACGAGATCAGCAACACCAGCAGCGTGACCGGGATCGACAGCTCCTCGGCCCGATGGAGGTCGTTGCCTCCACCGGAGGTGGGATCGACCGCCGTTGCGCTGACGCCGGGATGTGCCGCCCCCACCGCACTGATCGACGCTTGCAGACGCGGCACGTCGAACGGCCTTCTGATCTGTGCGGTGATCAGCGCGGCATGCCCGTCGCGGGAGATCGCGACATGCGCCGGGCCGCCGAGTGCTTCATGAATACGTGTGGCGGCCTGGTGAGTCGCCGCTGCGAACGCGGGCGAGCCCGTGGTCAGGGTGTCGCTCTGCAGGTAGGCGTATTGCGTGGCCGGTAGCCCCAGTCCGTGTGCGTCCATGAGCGCGTACCCACGGGCCGACTCCCCGACCGCGCCGTTCTCGAGCGGCTTCGATCCGGTGAGCGCCAGGGCGAGCACGGCCACTACGACGAACATCAACCAGGCGGCGATCGCGAGCGCGGGCCGGCGCGTGCTCCAGCGACCGATGGCGGTAGGTGAGAAGCGCTTGAACATGACCCGGAGCCTGACGTGGTCCGCCTTTCGTGAACAGCCGGGGGT
>Ga0070765_100001299_pt1 | contig 15192 bp, 9 predicted proteins | sample HubBroMetageWFT5_FD_71516 | JGI IMG/M metagenome (GOLD analysis project Ga0070765, IMG submission 71516) | Warmed and freeze-thawed soil microbial communities from the Hubbard Brook experimental Forest, New Hampshire - Hubbard Brook CCASE Soil... | ecosystem: Environmental > Terrestrial > Soil... | reverse complement strand
GCTCTCCAGGTCTTCCCGTTCTGTAATGACGGCAGCCAAGGTGAGACCCGAGAGCGAAAGCACTCCAAAGAACGCCTGCAGCAGCAGCGCGTTGGTCAGTGGAGTGTCCTGCGCGAACGGCCCCGATCCCAGTGCCGTTTCTGCCGTCGCTATTACCGCGATGGAGAGTGTTGATAACGCACACCCGCCTACTCCAAAACGAATCGCCGCCCAGAGAACGAAAGGAAATACGGCGAACGCCAGGACGTGCAACTTGATCGGAAGCAGAATCCGATCATCAAATATGAGGATAGATATCAGGCTAAGTAATCCGAGCAAAACAGCAAGCTCCGCAAATTGAGCTCCCCCACGCCATCGTAGAAGTCTGGGAAGGCTTAGCAACAAGGGCGTCATCAACAGGATTCCCATGGCATCTCCCAGCCAATAGATGAGCCAGGCTGAACCGATCCCTGACCAGGGATGGACGTGGGTTGCGAACAGTACCGTAACCCCAATCGAGGCGCTCACCATGGTGCTGCACAAGGCCCCGTAGAAGATCAGCCAGAGCATGTCGCGCAACCGGGACAACGAGACGTCAAGATGGGCCAGGCGCGTCAGCAGGAAGGCCCCCGTCAATGCGGCTAGTGTGTTCCCGCACCCAAGTCCCACGGCCGCCACGACTGGAATCGTCCCAAAATTGACGAGAAATGCTGCGGCAGCAATGCCGGGCCAAACTCGATAGCCCAACAGCAGCACCGCCGTCAGGGCGAGCCCGGACGCCGGCCAAACGGGCGAGATATTGTTACTGGTAAACGGAGTCGAGAGACCAATCCTGCCGGCAGCGTAATACGCGACAAAGACGACCAGCACCTGGACCCAGTAGCTGCGAAACAATCGCCTCACCGTGTTGGTTTGGTCCTGAGTTGGGGACATGGAATGCCGCTTCACCTCTTCCGAAGCCATCGCGATAGGCTTCGGATCAGCATGGCAAGAAGTGACTTAGTTTACCAATGTCCGGCCTTTTCCGGCGACTGCCTTTGCGGTGCGAAACGAACCTGGATGCCGTCGAGAAGATCGAAGGTATCGTCAGACCGGAGTTCTTCTGCGCGTGTTGACAGAAGACGCCCCATGAAAATAAACTTCCCGACCATCGGAATAGCCCGCTGCTTTACTCGTTTCGGAAAGCAGCTCCCACCCCCGGTTCGGCCCTTACCCTTGGCGATCGAAAACAAATGAGAAAGGACGGCACACGTCCCGTGGAACACAAGACTCTTTTATCACACGACACAGCCACGGCGCCGGACGGTCTGCGCATGCCGATCAATGTCGAAATACTCGGCGGAAGCCTGAGCGTTCAGCATTGCATCGAGGAGATTGGCGAATCCGATCACCTAAGGCTGGTTTCCGACTCAGACGTTTTTGTGGACGCATAGGAGGAAAGAACATGGCAAATGTGAAGACTGAAACCGGCGGTAACGCCAGGGACGCCAGCGTCGCGAGAGTCGACATGAAGTTCGAGATCGCCGTCATCCCGGTTTCGGATGTGGACCGCGCAAAGGAGTTCTACGGGAGGCTCGGGTGGCGGCTGGACGCCGACTACGCCGGCGGTGACGACTTCCGCGTGATCCAGTTCACGCCGCCCGGCTCGGGGTGCTCGGTCATCTTCGGCAAGAACGTCACCGCGGCGGCACCCGGCTCGGCCCAGGGCCTGTACCTGATCGTCTCGGACATCGAGGCCGCCCGCAAAGAACTGCGGGGTCGCGGCGTCCAGATCAGCGAGGCGTTCCACGACGCGGGTGGCGTGTACGTTGGCACGGACGAGCCCTACCTGTTTGGGCGGATTCGGGTCGGCGGCCCGGATCCGGAGCATCGCAGCTACCGCTCGTTTGCTTCGTTCCGCGATCCGGACGGCAACGGCTGGCTGCTGCAGGAAATCACGACCCGGCTTCCCGGGCGCATCGACGCGGCGGCTACTTCGTTCAGCTCCGTAAGCGACCTGGCGAGCGCGCTTCGGGGTGCGGAGGCCGCCCATGGCGAGCATGAGAAGCGCACCGGCAAGAGAGATGAGAACTGGCCCGACTGGTACGCCGCGTTCATGGTGGCGGAGCAGGCCGGGACGGACCTGCCGAAATGATCGACTACGACGTGATCGTCTCGGTCGCAGCGCGCCCGGTGGGCACCGCATCGGCGTGGTCAAGTAGACACCCAAAGGAGCGACTATGGCCTTAGAGAACCTGCAGCGCACGGCGCGCAAGCCTGAGCTCGCCGGGCAAACCGTCGTCGTGATCGGCGGTAGCGCGGGCATCGGGCTCGAAACCGCCCGCCTCGCCCGCACCGAGGGAGCCGACGTGATCCTCACAGCGCGGGACCCAGATCGCCTGCAGCGCGTCGGCCTCGAGCTCGGGGCGCTGAGCACCGCGGCTTTCGACGCCACCGACTTCGAACGGCTCGCGAGGTTCTTCGACGAGCTTCCCAGTCCGATCGACCACGTGCTGGTCACGGGCCCCGGTCCGTACTACGCGCCGCTGGCGGAGTTCGACTTCGAAGCAGCACGCCGCGACCTGGAAGCCCATCTCTTGTTGCCGCTGCAAGTCGCCCGGAGCGCCGCGAGCAAGGTTCGCCCGGGAGGGACCCTGCTCTTCATGGGCGGCACCGGTGGCCGCCGCGCCGCACCGGGATACGCGCTCATCTCGGCTGTCACGGCCGCGCATCCCGCCATGACGAAGAACCTCGCGCTCGAGCTCGCGCCCGTCCGAGTGAACCTCATCGCCGCCGGGTTCGTCGACACACCGTTGTCGGCGTCGCTCCTTGGCGATCAACTCGAAAACCGCCGCAATCAGCTTCGCGCAACGCTGCCCATCCGGCGCGTCGTGGGACCGGCCGACGTCGCCGCGCTCGCCGTACACATCATGACCAACACCGCCCTCACGGGCGCGACCTACGACATTGACGGCGGCCAACAGCTCGTCGAGGGGTGACGCTCAAGAATTTGGAAGAGGAACACGATGAAACGGATCGCTTTCTTGCTGGTTGCAGTTGCAACGGTGGCTGGCGTTGTAGCCTTCACGGCCCCCGCGTCTGGACACGCTGATGAGGAGGCTGCCCCGATCTTCGGAATCAAGATTCCGCCCGGATACCGCGACTGGAAGTTGATCTCCGTGGCCCACGAGGCCGGCAACCTCAACGATTTGCGCGCCGTTCTGGGCAACGATGTAGCGATCACGGCCTACCGGGAAGGAAAGTTGCCATTCCCGGACGGCACAATCATTGCCCGACTAGCCTGGAGTTACGTCCCCTCGGAGGAAAACAACAAAGTCTTTGGCCGTGACCAATCTTTCGTGGCCGGGTCCGCCACGAACGTTCAGTTTATGGTCAAGGACTCAAAAAAATACGCCACGACGGGCGGCTGGGGGTTCGCTCAATTCAAAGACGGCAAACCCGACGCCACGGCGGCGCTCAAAACCTGCTTCCCATGCCACGAGCCTGTCAAAGCTCGCGACTTTGTCTTCACGCGTTACGCACCCTGATGCGAAGAATCGAAACCCGGGATGTAGAGGCTAGGCCTGTTAATTCCGAAGTCGCCTGTGTCGGGCTGAACGGTGGAAGATGCGAACCCGACAGACGCACCAACGCAGGGTTCGTGCACGCAGGCGTCAGGGTTCTGCACATCGCCTTCGCGCAGGCTTCTACGCCCGCGCCATCACGATCGTATGCGGGCTCATCGGGATGGGATGCGCCTTCACCGCACTAAAGCCGGCCTGTGCATGCATGTCAGCAAGTTCCCGGAACGTGTAAGCATCCCCGGAGGCGGTTGACGTCAGCATCGTCAGGCTGAACGCAGCAGGCATCGGGGGTGAGACACGGTCTTCGTTGGGTACGAACTCCAGCGTCGCGACACATCCCCCGGGCTTAAGCGAGCTGCGTACTTTCTTCAGCAGACCGACACAGGTCTCGCGATCGAAGTGGTGCAGGAAGTTGGTCAGCAGCACGGCGTCATACGGACCGCCGAATTGCACCTCAAACGCGCTGCCCGGCAACATGTCGTAGCGGTCTTGAACTCCGGCCTTCTTCGCGTTGTCGAGCGCGACACGCAACACCGGCGCCCAGTCCAAACCGGTCACGTGTGCCTGCGGATTCTGTTTCGCGATCTCGATGCCGAATAGTCCATGACCGGCGGCGACATCGAGCACACGCATCGGCCCAGAGCGTCCTTCCAGCACGATCGCTCCTAGCGGCCCAGCCAGTGGAGCCATCATGGGAGCCATGCTTTGCGCGAACTCCACCCAAACCGGATTCTCGGGTTCGACAGTTCCTTCGCCGGGCAACACGGTCCTGCCGTTGCGGACGATATCAGCGAGGTGTTCGTAGGGCTCGCGCAGTTCAGGAAGCGACAGGAAGCCAACAATCGAGGACAGGCACGACGGTGAATTGGGATCCAGAAAAGCCGCGCTGGAGGGCGTGGGTGTGTAGTGCCCGTCGACTTTCTGAAGCAGTCCATTGATGACGAGAAAGTCGCAGAGAATACGAATGCCGCGGTCGGAGGCCTTCGCATGACGGGCGATCGAGGCCACGTCGCCCGGCCCTTCGCCGACAGCGCGGAACACGTCCAATTCAATGGCCGCCTTCAGGGCGAAAGTCTTTTGGAAGGCTTGCAGATTCTCGAAAACAATCGTAGGCGTCAGCGGCGCGCCGGACGGAGCGTCAGGTTGCATGGCAAATCTCCAGTTGTCTGGGAGGGTTTTACGTCGGGTCCCAAGTCCGAACGAGTATACAACGCTTCCGGAGCTACAGAGCTAGAGGTCGAGTCCATAAACCGGGATCGCCGCTCCGGTGATATCACCACCTGCATCGCCGGCAAGCAGGACGACTAACTCGGCCACGCGCTGCGGTTTGACCCATTTGTCGAAGTTGGCCTTGGGCATGGCCGCGCGGTTCGCCGGAGTGTCCATCGTTCCCGGCAGAATTACGTTGGCGCAGATGTTCTTGTCTTTGTTCTCGATGGCCACTGTCTGGACGAGTGACACCAAGGCGGCCTTTGATGCGCTATAGGCTCCGACGCCCGCCGCCGGTTGGACTGCCTGGCGGCTTCCAATGGCAACAATTCTGCCGTGGCCGGCTTCGCGCATCACCGGCACAACGGCACGAAGCACGTAGAACGCGGCGTTGAGATTGAGGTTCATCATCTTTTGCCAGGTAGCATCCTCGGTTTGCGCGACGCTTGTACCACCGGCGAATCCACCCATCACGTGCACCAGGATGTCGATCCTCTGGAACTGCGCCGCCAGCCGGGCGATCAAACTGCGGGCTTCTTTGGGATCGGTAAGATCGGCGCTGACGGGAGAAAAGCGGCTGTCATGAGCTTCTCCCGCTCCAATGGAACGCGCGATGCCGACCACCGTCGCACCTGCGGCGAGCAAGCTATCAGAGACGAATGTTCCCAGACCGCCATTGGCGCCGGTCACCAGTGCGACTTGTCCCGCGAGATTTTCGGCCATTTGAGTCTCTCCTTTTGAACCCACAATATTATTCGCTACGCGCATGGTCGCGCTCGATTCTTGAAACCAACGATTGTAGCGCCAACGGCCGATTCGATTCGCCCGCTTGTAAACTCGCCGCGATACAATCGCTGACGTCAGGAGACACGTTTTAACATGGCCGCCGCTTCCCTTCCCGACGAACGTCAAACCAAGCTCAAGCAGGAAGCCGCCGAATACGCTGTACAGTACGTGCAGTCGGGAATGGTGGTTGGTTTAGGCACTGGCTCGACGGCGATCTTCGCTACGCGACGCATCGCCGAGTTGTTGCGCGACGGTACGCTGAAAGACATCGTGGGTTTTGCGACGTCGGACGTCATCTGGCAGGAAGCGCAGCATTTGGGAATCCCACTGATGGAGCAGGCTATGCCATCGAAGATCGACCTGACCATAGACGGCGCCGATGAAGTCGATCCCAACCTCAACTTGATCAAAGGCGGAGGCGGCGCGTTGTTTCGCGAGAAGATCGTCGCCCAAGCCAGTGATCGCGAGATCATCATCGTAGATGCCAGTAAGCTGTCGCCGTGCCTGGGAACGAAGCACACGCTTCCCATCGAGGTCAGCCCGTTTGGCTGGCAATCGCAGTTGCGGTTTCTGGAATCGCTCGGCGCCCGCGCTATGATTCGCAAGAATTCTGACGGATCCCAGTTCGTCACTGACTCAGGGAACATGATCTTTGACTGTGACTTTGGCCCGATAGCCGACCCAGCCGATCTCGCCGCCAAGCTCGGCGCGCGCGCCGGGATCGTCGAACACGGGCTTTTTATCGGCCTCGCGAACGATGTTATCGTCGCCAGCGAAACCGGCGTTCGACACCTGAAACGCTCTGGGTGAAAACGGTTGGACGCGCAGGGATCCGGGTCGGTGGTGACGCGGGAAATCCTGTTATCATTGAAGCACCCTGATGTACGACCTTGATTTCGCTCCGCCAGAAGAACTCACCCTGCCGTTATGGCGTTCGCTCGTACTCAACGTCATCGACCGGGTTGCGCCCGAGCGGCTTCCTCCGCTGCAATTGACGTCAAGGCCGGTGGATGTCGGGCTGATGGTTGGCGACCTGATGGAGTTGCCGTGGTACCGCACGGTCTTCACCAACATTGCTGACGTGGTTTCGCCCGAGATGCTTCCGCCGCTGCAACTGGAATCGCATCCCATCGATGTAGGCGAGTTGCTGGGCGACGAAATCGCGCATCCCTGGTGGGTTTCCCTGCTCGGCAGTCTCCGCGATCGCATGGCGCCCGAGAAGCTGCCGCCTTTGGAGTTGACCTCGGAGCCGGTCAAGGCCTACGAAGCGGATACCTGGCTACAGATCATGGACTGGTCGTCGCTCATCGACGGACCCAAGGTCTATCTACCCGATGCGCCGCAATCAGCCAGCACCTATTCAGGAACTCACGAGCTGATGACGGCACCCGCGGTAGCTGCGCCGGTCAATCCAGAAATGTTGGTGGTGGAGATGCAGTTCAAGCGTGACATCTCGCGGTCGCGCTTGCGTCAGAAGATCTGGATCTCGCTGGTGGCGGCGGAAGTTGTGTTCCTGGTTCTTGCGATCGTCAAATTCAGTTAGAAAATTCCTGTCGGTCAGACGGGCGAGTGCCGCCAGGTTGAAACCCGGCTCAACACCAAAAAAAGTGCTGCGACGTCGCGCTGAAGCGCTACGCTATCAACTCCAGCAAATCACTTCATGATTTTTGGCTGGCGTCGTCGAGGGAGAGTCCTACTGCCGCAGGTGCGGTGGTCTTGAGCTTTTTGAACTGCGACTGTTTGCGCTGCTTCTTCTCAGCTTCCTGCTGCTCCACTTCTTCCGGACTCAGCATCGCCAGCGCGCTCAGCCGCGCATCGGGTTGAGCGACCGCACTACGCAGCAGGTTCCCAAAGTGCCGGACCATGCGCTGAATGGTGGATCGGTCGAACAGCTCGGTGCTGTAGACCCAGTAGCCAATCAATTCATCAGGCCTCTCGCCGACGAACAGCGCCATGTCGAACTTCGACGTGGTGACTGGAACCTCGAAGGGCTCCAGTTGAACTCCGGCGAGTTCACGTTTGCCGCGCGGAACGTTTTGCATCACGAACAGGACTTGCACAATGGGATTGTGGGTTGCGCTGCGTTCCGGCTGGATTTCCTGAACGATCTTGGGAAACGGCACTTCCTGGTGGGCATAGGCTTCCAGCAGACCTTCGCGCACGCGACCCAGCAGTTCGCGGAAGGTCGGGTTGCCGGAGAGATCGTTACGCACTGGCAGAAGATTGATGAAGAAGCCGATCATGCGCTCGGTTTCCGGCGTGGTACGATTCGCCAGGTCGGTGCCGACCACGATCTGCTCCTGCCCGGAGTACCGCGACAGCATCGCCTGGAAGCCAGCCATGAGTGTCATGAAGAGCGTCGCGCCTTGCTGGCGACCCAGTTCCTTCAGCCCGCGGAGATCCTCCAGAGGAATCCGCAGCATCTCGCACGCACCTGCGAATGTCCGAGGGGCGGGACGCGGCCGGTCGAGCGGCAGATCCAGAACCGGGGGAATGCCCTTTAGGCGTTCGCGCCAGAAGGCGAGCTGCTTTCGCAGCACTTCTCCAGAGAGCCACTGCCTTTCTTGCGCGGCATAATCGGCATACTGCAATTTGAGTTCGGGAAGAGGCGAGGGACTGCCGGCGCAATTGGCTTCATAGAACGCGCCGAGTTCCTGCACGAAGATACCCGCCGACCATGCGTCGCTGATGATGTGATGCATCGTCAACAGCAGCACATGGTCTTCATTCGTAATCCGCAACAGCCGGGTGCGCACCAGTGGGCCAGTCGACAGATCGAAAGGCCGCATCGACTCCTCGATCGCGATCCGTCGCGCTTCTTCTTCGCCTGCGGCGTCGGGAACTCCGGTCAGGTCCTGAATCACCAGCGGCAGCGTCACGGACGGGAGGATGACCTGCACCGGGTGACCGTCCTTTGCAGCGAACGTTGTGCGTTGCGATTCATGCCGCCGGACAATTTCGTTCAGCGCCTTTTCCAAGGCCGCGGGTTGCAACGGTCCCCTCATCCGCATCGCACGCGGAATGTTGTAAAGGGGGTTGTTAGGCTCCATTTGGTCGAGCACCCAGAGACGTTCCTGAGCGAACGAAAGCGGCAAGTCGCGGTCTCGCGGTACCGGTTGAATTGGCGGCGGAAGCAGACCATGCTCTTCCCGGCGGGCGTTATCAAGGCGCCTGGCCAATTCGGCGATGGTGGGGGCCTCAAAGACCGTCCGCACCGCGACTGGGATGCTGAAATGCTCGCGCAACCGGGAGGCGATCTGGGTCGCCAGCAGCGAGTGACCACCTATCTCAAAGAAGTTGTCCTCGACGCCGACTCCATCACGCTTGAGGACTTCTGCCCAGATGGCAGCAATTACCTCTTCGCTGGGCGTGCGCGGAGACACAGGTTCCTTCTGAGCCGCCTGCACAGCCTCCGGCTTCGGAAGAGCCTGTCGGTCGATCTTTCCGTTGGCGTTGAGCGGAAATCTCGGCAACTCAACACTCGTCGAGGGGAGCATGTAGTCCGGCAATTGTCCCCGCAAGTAGCTGCGCAGCTCGTCGGGGCCGGCCGCGCCAACCACGTAGGAACGAGAGACTTATCGCCGCGCTCGTCGGCCACCGCTAGAACGGCGGCCTGCTTCACGCCACCGTGGCGCAGAAGCACCGACTCGATTTCTCCCAACTCGATGCGAAATCCCCTGATCTTAACCTGGTCGTCGACGCGGCCGAGGAACTCAATGTTTCCGTCCGGCAGGTACCGGACAAGATCGCCCGTGCGATACATCTTTTCGTTCGGATCGGGTCCGAGCTGCTCCGGCAGAAAGCGCTCGGCGGTGCGGTCCGGCTGATTGACATATCCGGCAGTGACGCCATCACCCGCGATGAAGAGTTCACCGGCAACGCCGATGGGAACGGGTTCGCCCTGCGTGTCGAGAACGTAAACGCGGGTATTCGCGATGGGGCGGCCAATAGGAACTGTCTGCGCAGTCGAGTTGCGCCAGTCGTATTCGTTGAGGCGCAGGGTTAGGGATCCCACGGTGGTCTCGGTCGGGCCGTAATGATTCAAGACCTCGCAACTCCCGCCCGCTGCGACGATCTTCTCCATCAGAGGAATCGTGAGTGCTTCGCCACCCGTGACCAAATGCTTTCGAGGTAGAACTTCCTTTCCGCCTCCTGCATTGAGCAACGCCATCAGATGAGATCGGACGATCTTGAGGACGTCAACCGGGTAGCGCGCCATGTACTCGCGAAAGCGCTGGCTGTCGGCGGCGACGTCGTGAGCAATTACGTGCAGGCATCCTCCGGAGATCAGCGAGGGATAGATACAGGTGTTGCCGAGGTCCGCGCCCAAGGTTGAGACGGTTGCAAAGTGAAGCGGCTCGGGGCACTTTTCCAACTCCAGCCGACGCTGAACAAACGATGTGTAATTGACCAGATTGCAATGGCGGACTGCCACGCCTTTGGGAGTCCCGGTGGAACCCGAAGTGTAGATGACGTAGCCAAGACTTTCGGGATTCGTGACCGGCTGCGGATTCACGATTGGTTGCTGTGACCACTGCTCGCTATCACGATCGAGCAGAACAACCGGCCCACCAAACGCCGGCATCAGGCACTCGAACTTGCCTTCCGTCACCACCGCAGAAACACCGGCGAGTTGCTGCGCAAGTCGTGGCTTGGGCTGATCCGCGCTCAACGGAACGTATGCGCCTCCGGCTTTGAGGATGGCAAGGAGCGCGACCAGCATGCCGGTGCTGCGATCAACGCACAGCCCGACCAACGAATCGTTCTGCACACCCTTGCTTTGTAGGTAGTGCGCCAGTTGGTTGGCCTGCTCGTTCAACTGCCGGTAGGTGAGGCACTCGCCCGCGTAGCGTAATGCCGGCAGATCGGGCGTTCGCTCCACTTGCGCTTCGAACAGTTGGTGAATGCAACGATCGCGAGGATAGTCGGAGGCTGTCTGATTCCAGTCCTCCAGGAACTCTTGGCGTTCGCGCAAGTCGAGTAAAGGCAGCCGAGATGTCAACCTTTCAGGATTAGCAACAGCGGACGCAAGCAAGGTCAAGAAATGCGAGGCCCAGCGTTTGACGGTCGATCGATCGAGACATCCTAAGTCGAAATAGAACTCGAGCCACAGGCGATCGCCCTGGCGACGTACCGACAATTTCAACTTGAATTGCTCGCAGTCGGCCTGCTGCCGCAGCGTTGTGAACTTCAAGTCTCCGACGGCCTGACTGCTGGGAAGTTCGGCAAAGTCGAAGGCCAGCGGCAGGGTCGGTCCTTGATCCAGCCCCGCGGGCAGACCGGCATTGCTCCACGAGAAGCTGTCTTGCCAGTTCCGAAAATCGTCGCGGTCATGCTGCACCTGTTCGAGCACGCTGCGGAACGTCGTCGCGTCCGAACAGACTGACTCGTGAGGCAAATACTTGCAGAGCACTCCCAGAGTGTTGGCCAGCTCCGGATAATTCCTGCCGTCGAACTGGCAGCCAACGATTACGCCAGGGCGACTAGTCATGCGCGACAGAAACACGTGCCAGGCCGCAAGCAGGAAGTCTTGCAGCGGCTCATTAGTCAGCGACGCGAGTTGCGGAAGCTCCAGCTGCTTCACTACGACGCCGGGAAAAACTCTGCGGCGGACTTTCGCTCGAAACCCGACAACGCCGAGTCCAGAGAGGAGAAATCGAGGTTTCGACCGTAGTCGCGCCAGTAGTGCCGTCCCGTCTTGGTCTCTTCGCTGGCCAGCAATTCTTGCTGCCACTCGGCGACGTCGGCGTACTGCATGACATCGGCGGAGTCGTCGAGTCTGCCGACATAGGCCCGCGCGATTTCTCCGGCAAGATTCTGCATTGCGCGCAAGTCTGCGCAGAGAGCTGGAAGGCTCAAGACCAACGAATGCTGGCTCGAAGCGAGCGTGGCCAAAACGACGTGAACTACCGGACCCTGTTCCAGATCGAATTTCGCATCCCGGTTGCCAACGAGTTTGTGTAGCTGCTCGCGCTGGGAAGATTCATCTAGTCCAGTCAGATCAGATGCCTGCCAAGCAAAGTCGGAGGATTCCAGGATCACTTGAAATGGCAGCTTCAGTCCGGTCTGGCGCTGAAATACTGTGCGCAGAATCTCGTGCCGCTGGACAACGCTGCTAATAGCCGCCTGCATCTTCGCCGCGTCGAGAGGTCCCTCCACCAGGAGTTCGCATTCAGCCCAGAACGCGGAGGTGTTGCCAGCCTGCTGGGAGCACAGTCGTTCCTGCTGGGTTGAAAGACGAAAACCTGCAACGGTGTTGTTGCTCATCGGGGCCCTGATCTCCTGCGACTATTCTCGAGTTACGGTTTTGCGTTTCGCGCTCTTCAGTTTTTGCAGACCGAGTTCCTGGAACTCTTTGTGCTGCGAGGAACGGTGTTGGCGATCTTCGTTGGCCAGAAACTCCAGCAACTGGCTCAGCCGCATCGCTGGATTCGCCGTGGCCTTCTCCAGCACCGACTGGTAAAGCCCTGCCATCCGCGCAATGGTCGTAGCATCGAACAAATCGGGATTGTAAAGCCACATGCCCGCCATTCCCTTGCCGGTCTCGGACACGAATACGACCATGTCGAACTTCGAGGGTACCTCTTGCGGGTACTGCGACATCTCCAATCCGGGCATGGGCGTGGCCGCGCGCGGTGTGTTCTGCTGCACGAACAACACCTGCACCAGCGGGTTGTGGCTCAGGCTACGCTCCGGCTGCAACTCCTCGACTAGTTTGTCGAAGGGAACGTCCTGATGGGCATAGGCTCCCAGGGCGACCTCGCGCACTCGGCCCAGCAACTCCACGAACGTTGGGTCTCCGGACAGGTCGGTGCGGAGCGCAAGCAAGTTGACGAAGAAGCCGATCAGCGCCTCCGTCTCAACGGTTGCGCGGTTGGCTAAGTCGGTTCCCAGCACGATGTCCGTCTGCTGGGTGTAATGCAGGACCAGCGTCTGAAACGCGGCCAGCATGGTCATGAATCCGGTGCCGCCCTGCTGGCGGCTGAGCATGCGTATGGCTTCGGCCAAGGTCGGGGGCAGCAGAAAGCGATGTATCGCGCCTCGGAAGGTGGGCTCCACCGACCGGGGCCGGTCCGTGGGCAACAACAACAGCAGCGGGGCGCCTTCCAGTTGGTGCTTCCAGTAGGCCAGTTGTTGCTCCAGCACCTCGCCTTGTAACCAGTTACGCTGCCAAACCGCGTAGTCCGCGTATTGGATCGAGAGCTCGGGTAAATCGGCGGGCTTGCCCAGCAACGCGGCTTCGTATAGCGCCGTCAATTCCCGCATCAGAATGCCGCTCGACCAGCCGTCGCTGGCGATGTGATGAGTGAGCATCAGGAGAATGTGGTCCTCATCGCCCATCTTGAGCAGCATGGGCCGGGTGATCGGGTCCGCGGCCAGGTCGAAGGGCATTGCTCCCTGCTGATGCACGATGCGTTGCGCTTCCCTCTCGCGCTCGGTCTCGGGCAATCCGGTCAGGTCCGTGATCGGGAGCGGAAGCTGCAACTCCGGCGCGATTACCTGGAACGGCTCGCCCTTCTCGGCCTGATAAGTCGTCCGCAAAACCTCGTGACGATCCACGATTGCGTTTAGGGCGGTCTGCAGCGCCTCGACGTTCAACACTCCAGTCAGCCGGATCGCGCGCGGGATGTTGTACAGGGGATTGTTGGGTTCGATCTGGTCGAGCACCCACAAACGTTGTTGCGCAAATGACAGCGGCAGGCGCTGATTTCGCGGCACCCGCACAATGGGTGGAACGAGCATTCGTTTCTCGCCGCGCTGCCTCTGCTCGACTGCCTGGGCCATTCCCGCGACGGTCGGGAACTCGAACATCGTCCGTACCGGCAGGTCCACCTGCAGATTCTGGCGGATGCGCGAGACCACCTGGGTCGCCGACAGAGAATGCCCGCCGAGTTCGAAGAAGTTGTCGTCGACGCCGACGCGTTCCACTCGCAACACATCGGCGAAGATGGCGGCCACCATCTCCTCTACTGGAGTCTGAGGTGCACGATAGCTGTCTCCGTCATTCGCGGACTGTTCTGGTGCGGGCAGCGCCTTGCGATTTACCTTGCCGTTGGCTGACAGAGGCATCGCGTCCAGCAGCATGAAAGCCGACGGCACCATATACTCCGGCAATCTACCGCCGAGCCACAGGCGGAGTTGCGGAATCAGCTTGCCGGCAACGCGCTGCCGCAACGGGTTGTTAGCGTAAGTCGCCCAGGGACGGAAGACGTCGCTCTCGCCGGGGAAACGAGCGATCGCGTAGTCCGCCACTTCGCCTTGATCGTTTCGGCGGCGCACTACCACGTCGCAACAACCGTCGAGCGCAGCCTTCGAAGCCCGAACCTCAATCTGGTACGGCAGAACCTGCTCGAGGTTCCACAGATCTTCCGGCTCGACTGCCGGCAGCGCGGAAATGTCGATCAAGTGCTTGCGTAACTCACCAACCGACGAAGCGCCATCTTCGCTGTTAAGCCACTCCAGCGCCGCCGCATCAGAAGTCAGCCGCGCGTTGGGAACGCTCGTCAGCCCCAGCATCTCGGGCTGCGTCTTCTGCAGTATCTCCGCCAGCGAATCAATCGTGAGACCCTGCTTCTTCCAGTCGAGCCATGCACAATCCACTCGGGGTGGGGTCTGCTCGCCGACATGTAACACCACGTCGTAGCGAAAGCGCGTCAACTCGTTTTGCGTTCGACCGCGCTTGAGTTGTATCTCAACGTCGGTAATCCGCGGCCAACGCTGACGAATCGCACGGAAAAACTCGGGATCGACCAGCAGCTCGCCCTGCTGGCGGATTGCTTTCTGCACCTTTTGACGCAGTTCCTCGCGGCTCAGGCTGTCATCCGCCCGGAACACTTCCACCGACGTGTGAAATGCTTCAAGCAGTGGGAAGCTACGGATGTCACCGATGAACACTGCTCCGGCTGGCCGCACGGACTCCACCGCGCCCTGGAGTACGGTCATCAGGTAATCGAGGTCGGGAAAGTACTGTACAACTGAGTTCAGGACCACGGCGTCAAACTGCCTGCGCATCTGCTCGTGATCGAACTCATGGGCGGCCTTACGTTCCAGTTTCACCTGCGGGAGTTGGAGGTCAGGCCGTTGCATCTGCTGCTGGAGAAAGCCCAGCGCGGTCTGCGAGATGTCGGTTCCGTAGTAGCGCTCGCTGCCCGGCGCCAGACGGAAAAGCAGTAACCCCGTGCCACAACCGATCTCCCAAACGCTTTTCGGACGCAACGCACGAATGCGGTCCGCCGTTGTCTCCACCCACACGCGCATTTCTTGCGCGGGGATGGCCTCGCCGGTGTAACTGCTGTCCCAACCACGGATATTAAAGGTCGCCTCAGCGACGTCTTCGCCGCGGCGGTACGCTTCGTCAAAGGCTTCGGTCCACTGCGACACCTGCTCGCCGGTCAGCGCGCCGTCGGGCTCGGTGTCATCGCCACCTCTGTACCCCGGATCGGCGACGACGTAGGCGACAAGGCGCTTATCGCCCGGCACATCTTCGCGCGCCAGCACCACACTTTGCCCCACGCCAGGATGGCTGTCCAAAGTGGTCTCAATCTCTCCGAGTTCGATACGGAAGCCGCGCAGTTTCACCTGATGGTCGATGCGCCCCAGGTACTCGATGTTGCCGTCAGGGAGAAAGCGCGTCAGGTCGCCCGTCTTGTAGAGC
>Ga0070765_100001296_pt1 | contig 15194 bp, 18 predicted proteins | sample HubBroMetageWFT5_FD_71516 | JGI IMG/M metagenome (GOLD analysis project Ga0070765, IMG submission 71516) | Warmed and freeze-thawed soil microbial communities from the Hubbard Brook experimental Forest, New Hampshire - Hubbard Brook CCASE Soil... | ecosystem: Environmental > Terrestrial > Soil... | reverse complement strand
CACGGCGAGCATCAGGGACGCCACCAGAAGGACCGCACCCGGCGCGTCCGCGCCCCGGCCGAGGCCGATGCCAACGTCGTTCGGCAGCATCCGGGTGGCCAGGACGCCGGTGGCGACCCCGATTGGCAGATTCACGAAAAAGATCCAGTGCCAGTTGATGGCCTGCGTCAGGACGCCGCCGGCGAGTAGGCCAATCGCGCCGCCGGCAGCGGCCACGAAGCTGTACACCCCGATCGCCTTCGCCTGCTCCGAGGGCTTCTGGAACATCGTCACGATCATCCCCAGGATCACGGCGGACGTCATCGCGCCTCCGACTCCCTGGATGAAGCGGGCGCCGATCAGCAACCCCTGGCTGTCGGCCAGGCCGCAGACAAGCGATGCCGACGTGAACACCGTCAGCCCCGCGAGGAAGATGCGGCGGCGCCCGATCAGATCGCCGAGCCGGCCGACGAGCAGCAACAGGCCGCCGAAGGCGATCAGGTACGCGTTGATAACCCACGCCAGCGACGACTGCGAGAAGCGCAGGTCGCTCTGGATCGACGGGAGCGCGACGTTCACGATCGTCTGGTCGAGGATGATCATCAGGAAGCCCGCGCACAGCACCACGAGCGCGATCCAGCGGTTCGGCACGGCGGGCGGGGTGGCCAACGGCGGGTGGGACGTCTCGTCTATCGCGTTCATTGCTCGTAACTCCTCAGGGTCGGACCGTTCAAGATAGAACCGTAACAGATCATCTTGTTATAGACGATCTATATCGGACCATTCGAGTATGAGCTGCGATTGACGTCCGCACATCGGGAGTTCGCGCCGGATGTGGCGGCTCCCGACCTTACCGGCGGGCGGGCGGGGCCTTAGCTACAAATGAGGTGCTGTCAGGCGCGCCGCCGAGGCCCGTGCGTGGCGCTGTCAGGCGCGCCGCCGACGCGGGTGCGTGGCGCTGTCAGGCGCGCCGACGAGGCGGGTGCGCACACGCCGTGGGCTCCGCGAGACGCCCGCACGCGAGCGTTCCCAGAGCCCGTAGGAACACGTGACGGTCGTCCGGCTCGAGCACGCTCAGGACGTCGTTCCGGACGCCTTCGAGGACCTCGTCGGCCTCGCAGACAAGCCGGACACCGGCGTTGGTTACCTCGACTACGCGCGCGCGCCGGTCGGTGCTCGACGGACGCCGCTCGGCGAGGCCGGCGCGTTCCAGCTCGTCGACCGTGACGACCATCGTGGTCTTGTCGAGCCCCACCATCTTGGCGATCTCGGTTTGCGTGAACTCACCGGTCATCGCCGTGAACAACACCGAATGCGCACGCGGCGAGATCCCGAGCTGTTCGAGCGCGGCGGTGAACTCGATCGTAAGCCCGTGGCTCGCTCGCGACAGCAGCCAACACAGGTCGGACGCGAGCGGCGCCAGCGCCTCCGGTGGCTGTTCGGCCTGGGTCCGAAGTGACTGTTCGGCTTGTGTCCCAGGTGACTGTTCGACTTGTATAGCCATCTTCACAAGGATAGTTCGCTAGCGGAACATCTGGCAACAGACGATCTTCGCCTATTCGATCCCGAGCCGATCGAGCACGCGTTCGTCCGTCCGCCAGTGGCGGCGGACCCGGACCTTGAGATCGAGGTGTACGCGCGTCGAGAGCTCGCGCTCGATCGCGCGACGCGACGCGATCCCGATCGACTTCACCATCTGGCCGCCGGCGCCGATCAGGATCCGTTTCTGGGACTCGGTCTCGGCCAGGATCACCGCCTCGATCCGGATCAGATCGGGATCGCGTAAGGATTCTCCGCGCTCGATCGCCTCGATCGCGACCTCGACCGAGTGCGGCACCTCCTCACGGGTGCGAGCGAGCACCTGCTCGCGGACCAGCTCGGCGAGGATTACCGCCTCGGTCTGGTCGGAGCGCTGTTCGGGCTCGAAGTAGAACGGACCCTCCGGCAGCAGTGACACCAGCGAGTCAACCAGCGACCGGATGCCCGACCCGGTGGCCGCCGATACCGCGAAGACCTCCTCCGCAACGTCGAGATCGGCCGCGGCCTGGAGCGCAGCCGCCGTGCCGGCGCGCGCCGTCCGATCGATCTTGTTGACCGCGATCACCACCGGGACTTTGGCGGCGCCCAGCAGCCGGGCGATGAACCGGTCGCCCGGCCCGATGCCCTCCTCGGCGTTGACCACGAACAGGCATACGTCCGCGTCCTCGAGCTCGTGCTCGACCCGCCGCTGCATCCGCTCGGTGAGGGCGTCCCGCGGGCGCTGGACGCCCGGCAGATCGACGAGCACGAGCTGCCAGTCGGGCCCGTTTGCGACGCCCCGAATCGCTCTGCGGGTGGTCTGCGGCTTGTCGGAGACAATCGCCACCTTCGCGCCGACGACGGCGTTGGCGAGCGTCGACTTGCCGACGTTGGGACGGCCGGCCAGGGCGATGAAGCCGGAGCGCGTCGGCCGGGGGCTCACCGCGCCCAGCGCAGCAGTTCGGCTTGGAGGGCAAGCATTTCGCCGTCGTCGCTCTCGTGGTCCATTCCGGTCAGGTGGAGCGCGCCGTGCACGACGGCCTCGCGGAGGTCCACGGTGTGCTCGGGGCAGATCACGATGTCGCCGAGCTCGCGCGGCCCGGCAGAGGCGCCGTCGCCGTCCACCGCGAACGACAGCACGTCGGTGGGCTGGTCGACCTGGCGATGCTCGCGATTGAGCTCGCGGATCCGCTCGGCGTCGACGAACTCGATCGCGACGTGGCCGTCCTCGATGCCGGCTGACGAGATCGCGAGCGCGCAAAGCCCCTTGAGCTCGGGGGCGGTGGGGAACCGAAGCTCGTCGGGAACCGGCACGTCGACCGCGATCCCTTCGATCCCGATGACTTCGATCTCGAGCACCGGCGCCGGCCCGTCAGCCCCTCGGGGTGGCTGCCCGCGGACGCAGTTCCGGTGCCCGCCGTTGCGCGTGCTCGTTGTACGCGGCGACAATCCGGCGCACGAGCTTGTGGCGCACGACGTCCTCGTCGCCGAAGCGCACGAATTCGATCCCCTCGACGCCCTGGAGCACGTCGGCCACCATCACCAGACCGGAATCCTGGTCGCGCGGGAGGTCGATCTGGGTGATGTCACCGGTGACGACCATCTTCGAGTTGAACCCGAGCCGCGTCAGGAACATCTTCATCTGTTCGGGGGTCGTGTTCTGGGCCTCGTCGAGGATGATGAAACTATCGTTGAGCGAGCGCCCGCGCATGAACGCCAGCGGCGCCACCTCGATCACGCCGCGCTCGAGGTGTGAGGACACTCGTTCGGGCTCGAGCATGTCGTGGAGCGCGTCAAACAGCGGGCGCAGGTAAGGGTCGACCTTGGCCATCAGGTCGCCGGGGAGGAAGCCGAGCCGCTCACCGGCCTCGACCGCCGGGCGGGTGAGGATGATCCGGTTGACCTCTCGGCGGCTGAGCGCGGCCGCCGCCAGCGCCACGGCGAGGAAGGTCTTGCCGGTTCCCGCCGGGCCGATCCCGAAAGTGATCGTGTTGTTCCGAATCGAATCGACGTAGCGCTTCTGGTTGACCGTCTTCGGCGAGACCTTGGTGGCGCGATGGCGCCACACGACGTCGTCGAGGATCGCGCCGGGCGACTCGTGCGCGTCGAGCGCGCGGGTGACTGCCTCGATCGTCCCGGGCGCAATCTCGTGGCCCTGGACGATCAGCTCCGCGAGCTCGTGCACCACCGCGACGGCGGCGTCGACCGCCGCCTCGTCGCCCTCCAGCGTCAGCACGTTCCCACGCAGAAACACATCGCAGTCGAGATGACCCTCGAGCGCCCGGAGCACGGCGTCCTTGCTGCCGGCCAGCTCCGCGGCAACCGCGTTCTCGAGCTCTACCTGCCTACGCACCCACCCTGCCTCGGTTGCTAGGCACTCAAGACCTCGCGGACGCGGGCAGACGCGCGCTTGCCGTCGGCGCGCCCTCCGGCCTTGGCCATCACGGCCTTCATCACCTGCCCCATGTCCTTCGGATCCTTGGCGCCGGTCTCCGCGATCGCCGACCGCACGATCGCCTCAAGCTCGGCGTCGTCGAGCTCGGTGGGCAGGTACCCCTCGATGATCCTGGCCTCCGCCTCCTCGCCCTCGGCGAGCTCGGTCCGGCCGGCGTCGCGAAACTGCTCGGCGGCTTCGAGACGGCGCTTGCGCTCACGGCGCAACACCGCCAGCTCGTCCGTCCCACCGTCCTTGGCGTCCTTCTGCAGCTCGGATAGCACCAGACGCAGCGCACCGACGCGTTCCCTGTCGCCGGCCTTCATGGCGCTGGTCATGTCGGTGCGAACCTGATCGATGAAGCTCACACCTTCAGGATAGCCCCGCGGTATCCGACCGGCAGCGTATTCCGTCCGCTTGCAACTCCAAGCATGCGACGTCGATGATCTCACCTCGCGCGGCGGCGCCGCCGGGGAGATAGCAGCGGGTGTAGTCGGCGGTGTAGCCCGAGCACTGGGTATCGGCCACCTTGTCGACGAGCACCCGCTCGGAGCCGCCGAGCTTGGTGGCGCGATGGTGGCGCGAGCGGACCTCCGAGCGCCCGCGCAGCTCGCGTGAGCGCCGCTTCTTCTCGTCCGGCGGGACCAGGTCGCCGAGGCTCTCGGCTTGGGTCCCCGGACGCGGCGAGTACGAGAACGTGTGAACGCGGCTGATACCGGCGGCGTCGACGGCGTCGAGGGTCCGTTGGAAGGCGTCCTCGGTCTCTGTGGGGAAGCCGACGATCACGTCCGTCGTCAGGTTGACGTGCGGCACGGCGGCTCGGAGCCCGCTCACGATCTCGAGGTACTCATCAGCGGTGTAATGCCGCCCCATCGCCCGCAGCACATCGTCGTCGCCCGACTGCATCGGGACGTGGAGGTGCGGGCACACCTTGGGCTCGCCCGCGAGCGCCTCGAGCAGCGAGTCCTTTACGTGGATCACCTCGACGCTCGACAGCCTGACCCGCTCGACGCCGGGGACGCGGGCAACCTCGACCATCAGCTCGCCGAGCTCGAGCCCGCGCTCGGGATCGCGATAGTCCCCGACGCTGATGCCAGTCAGCACCATCTCCGGCTGACCGGAGGCGACCCGCCGGCGGGCCTCGTCGAGGACCGCCGAAGCCGGCCGAGACCGGGCGTCGCCGCGAACCGCGGGGATGATGCAGTATGCGCAGTGTGAGTCGCAGCCGTCCTGCACCTTGACGAACCCGCGGGTGCGTGACGCTTGCTCGGACGACTGCCGGGCGAGGACATCGTGGTCAAGATCGACGCAGGCGGGGGCGGGCGGACCGAGCTCCTGAGTCATGGCACCTGCCACGTCCTCCGCGGTTCCCACGAACGCCCTCACCCGGCCGGCTCCGGCCCCGAGCGCACGGAACTGCTCCGGATGCAGGTTGACCGCACAGCCCGACACGAGCACCTCACCGGCGGTCTTCAGCGAGCGCCGCACCGACTGGCGCGACTTGGCCTCCGCCTCGCTGGTGATGCAGCACGTGTTGATGACGTGCAGCTCAGCGTCGCGCTCGGGAACCTCGGTGTGCCCGGCGCCGAGCAGCGCCTGCCGGGCGGTCATCGCGTCAGCTTGCGAGACCTTGCAGCCGAGGAACTTGACGGCGAACGACGCCACGGTGGCCGCACGTTAGCGCGGCCACCGTGGACACCTCACATTCAGTTGAGTCGCACGCCCGCGGCCGGCGGATTCTCGTGCTCCTCGTGTGCTGCTTCGTGCCGCGGTGTCCTCGAGCCGGCGCGCGGAGCGAGGAGAGAGGGCTCATGCGCAAATCCAGCGCGAGGCTTTGGCCGGGGCACAACCACGTCGAGGAGCAGGCCACCGAGCGTTACGCCGATCGCGAGCGGATTGGGCAACTGACTTCACCTCCTTTTCCACAAGGTTCTTCGGTGTTCGGAGATCGCAACGTCGCGGTGAAGCATGCGCGACGGGAGCAGGCGCGGCATCGGCCCGGTGGACAAGATCTGGCGCCACCAGGTTGTCCACGGTGGCGGCGGACGTTGTCGACGGCGGCGGCGGACCTGCATCGTGTGACAATCGATCTCGACATGGCTGACCGTGGCAGACCGCGCATGTGGTGCATGCGCGGTCTGCCACGGTCCGACTCGCGGGCGTCGAATGTCAGGTTATGCAGGTCATGTCCGCGGCCGCCGGAGCAGCAGAGCCGCCCATTCGCCGGACTCGCGGGCGTCGAATGTCAGGTTATGCAGGTCATGTCCGCGGCCGCCGGAGCAGGAGAGCCGCCCATTCGCCGGACTCCCGGCGCGCCGCCTCGGCCAAGCCCACCCCCGCAAACGCCCCGGCCACCTCGTCCGCCTCGGCGACCAGTAGCCCGCTGGCGATCACGACCTCCGGAACCATCGACGCAGAAGCCGCCGCAAGCCGCTGCGCCCACGTCAGCAGAAGCGGCCGGAGCAGGTTCGCCGCCACCGTGGGCGCGGTGAGAACCGGATCGGCGCGCAGGTCGTGCCGGGAAACCTCGATCTGCACGCCGTTCACGCGGGCGTTGTCGGTGGCGGCCTCCACGCTCGCCGGGTCGTAGTCGACGGCCACCACCGGAACCCATCCGAGCCGCGCTGCCGCGATCGCGAGGACCCCGGACCCGCAGCCCAGATCGAGAAGCGCACCGCCCGGCGACAACGACAGCATCAGCTCGAGGCACAGGCGCGTGGTGGCATGCGAGCCCGTCCCGAACGCCTGCCCGGGGTCGATCACCAGCTCCACGTCGGCCCTCACCGGCGGCTCCCACGGCGGCCGGACCGCCAGCCGATCGCCCAGCACGAGCGGGCGGTGGAACGACCGCCACCGACGGTCCCAGTCATCCGCCACCTCCGAGGTGCGGACCTCGACGAGCGCGTCGCCGGCGGCTGCGGTCAGATCGGGCAGCGCCGGCAGCTCGCCCGGCGCCCCGTAGACGGCGTACTCGACCACGCCCGCAGTCACATCCACCTCCTCCACACCCGCGGGCGCAAAAGACAGCAGCTCGGCAAGCACGATCTCGGCGTGCTCGCGCCGGACGCGAACCGCGAGCCGGAGCACGAACGCGCCCTACCCGCCGAACGCCCGCTTCAGCTTCCCGAACAGGCCCTCGTCGCTCCGCAGGTTGTGCTCGGTCATCGAATCGGCGAGCTGCTCGACGAGCTCGCGCTGGTCCTTGTTCAGGTGGCGGGGGACGACGACGTTGACGAGCACCCGCAGATTTCCGGAGTGGCGGCCGCGCAGCGACGGCATCCCGGCGCCACGGACGATCACCGTCTCGTGCGGCTGCGTGCCCGCCGGGATCTCGACCTCGACCGGCCCCCGATCGACGGTCTCGACCTCAACCGTCGTGCCGAGCGCCGCCAGCGGGGCGGAGACGTCGACCGCGGTCACGAGATCGTCGCCGTCGCGGACGAAGCGCGGATCCTCGCGCACGTGGATCAGGACGTACAGGTCGCCGGGAGGGCCGCCGCGATCGCCGGCGTGGCCGCGGCCGGCGATCCGGATGCGCTGGCCATCGGAGATTCCCGCCGGCACGTCGACCTTCACCTTGGGACGCTCGACCTTGCGCCCGCGCCCGCGGCACACCTTGCACGGATCGCGGGCGACCTTGCCCTCGCCGTGGCAGACGTCGCACACGGCCGTGCGCACCATCTGCCCGAACGGCGTGCGCGAGACAGCCTGCAACTGGCCGGTGCCCTGGCACCGCGGGCAGGTCTCGATCGGCGTCCCGGGCTCGGCGCCGTTGCCGTGGCAGTGCTCGCACACCTCCACCGCCTCGTAGCTGACCTCGACCTTCGCGCCGCCGGCGGCCTCGACGAGCTCGATCTCGGCGGTGACCGCGACGTCCCCGCCCTGGACCGGACCACCGCGCGCGCCGGACATGCCGAACAGGTCGCCGAACGCGCCACCGCCGCCGAAGAACGCCTCGAAGATGTCCGACACCGAACCGAACGCGTCGAAGTTCGGCGCATAGCCGCCGCTGCGCAGGCCCTCGCGGCCGTACCGGTCGTAAGTGGCGCGGCGGTCGGAGTCCGACAGGACCTCGTAGGCCTCGGCGGCCTCCTTGAACTTCTCCTCGGCGTCCGGGTCGTGCCGGTTCACGTCGGGGTGAAGCTCGCGGGCCAGGCGACGGAAGGCCTTCTTGATCGTGGCCTCGTCGGCGTCGCGGGTGACGCCGAGGACCTCGTAGTAGTCGCGCGTGCTGCTCATCTTCCGGAGCTCATCGAGAGTTCAGACCCACCGCTCATCGTTCGTCGTACACCTCCGCGATGAAGCTCGACAGCTGCGCCGCGGCCTCCCGCACCGACGTGATCGCGTGGCCGTAGTCCATCCGCAGCGGACCGATCACCGACACCGTCCCGAGCCGGCGCTGCGGCAGGCCGTAGCCGGCAGCGACGAGCGCCATCGAGCGTAGCCCGGGGACGCCGCTCTCAGCGCCGATCCGCACGAGGACGTCGCGCTGGTTGAGGGCGGCCTGGAGAACGCCGAGCAGGGTCACGCGGCGCTCGAGCATGTCCATCAGCGCGTTCAGCTCCGTCACCTCGCCAACCCGGTCGTCGCGCAGTAGCCGTCCCGTGCCCTCGACGTAGAACATCTCGTGCGAGCCGTCCTCGAGGTCGGTGAAGGCCGGCGACAGCGCGTCGAGGAACTCCGACTCGGAGCGCGCGAGAGACGGGTCGTGCAGTCGCTTCTGGAGGATCCGGGCGCCGAGCCCGAGGCCGACGAGGCGCTCGTTCAGGTAACTCGCCGCCCAGGCGGCCAGGCCGGGATCCACGGCCCGGGCGAACGTGAACAGGCGCTTGGTGACTCCCCCGGTCGAGGTGATCACCACGACCATCAGCACCTGCGGCTGCAGCACGAGCACCTCGATGTGCCGGATCGTCGAGGTCTCGATCGGGGGAGCGGTGACGATCGCGAGCAGGTTCGTGATCTGCGACAGGGCCTCGGTCGTGACCCGCATCGCCTCGTCGAGCTCGCGACGAACCAGCGACAGCGCCAGTCGCGGGTGGGCGGGGGCGAGCTCCTTCGCCGGCAGCAGGCGGTCCACGAAGTACCGATATCCGGCCTCGGTGGGGACGCGGCCCGCGGAGGTGTGCGGGTGCGCGAGCAGCCCCAGCTCCTCGAGGCTCGCGAGCTCGTTGCGGATCGTCGACGGGCCCCATTGAACGTTGACCGCCAGCGCCTTGGAGCCCACGGGGAGCCCGTCCTCGAGGTATTCCTCGACGACCCTGCGCAGCACGAGCTCCTGACGTGAAGTGAGCATCAACCGCTGATTGTAGGTCGGGCGCTGGCCATTCCCGGCCGGTCACACGGCCGGGATCTTCGCTCAGTCGACTGAGATTTCCGCGACCGCGTTGCGGATGATCCGGTGGCCCGACTGTTCCGCCTGCGAGTCGACGACCGCGACCCCATCCTCAACCGCACGCACCGAGCCCGACACGACGATCGGCTCCTCCATCCGTCCCATGCCCCGGAACTGCACCGATAGCCGCTTCAGGCGCTCAGGGCCGCCGGCGGCGTCGGTGTGGGCGCGGGCCACCTGCGCCATGGTCCACAGCCCGTGCAGGATCCGTCCGGGGAGTCCCACCGACTGCGCGAACTCCTCGTCGATGTGGATCGGGTTGAAGTCGCCCGACGCGCCCGCGTAACGGACGGTCACGAACCGGTCGGGCGTGACCTCGAGGTGGACTGGGTCGCCCTGCTCGAGGCTCACGAGCCCTCCCTGACGAGGTTCGTCCACAGGCCGGTGCACACGGTGTCGCCGCGCTGGTTCCGCGAATCGACCTCGAACAGATAGAAGATCATCCCGCCTCGCAGATTGATGTCTTTGACCGTGGTGGTCGTGGCGATCTCGTCGCCGGCCACGACGACCGGACCCCACCGGAACTCCTGGCCGCCGTGCAGCATCCTCGGGAAGTCGATTCCCACCTCCGGGTCGAATAGCGCGGGCGTGATCGCGCGACCCTGGTAGACGACCGCGAACATCGGCGGGGCGACGACATCGGCGTACCCGGCGTCTCGGGCGTCTTCCACGTTCAGGTACAGCGGGTTCGTCTCACCGACCGCGTGCGCGTACTCGCGGACCTTCTCGCGGCCGACCGCATACGTGGTCACCGGGTAGGTCTTGCCGATCGCCTCGGTGTTCACCGGCACGGCGGGGGAGTCTAAGTGGTCCGCGATCCCCGAAGGCCGGGTCAGATGATCACCGGCACGGCGCCGCCGTCCACCGACCACGACGCGCCGGCGACATTCGAGGCCGGCTCGGAGCATAGGAACACGATCACGGCCGCGATCTCCTCCTCGGTCCCGAGCCGCCCGATCGGCTGGCGCGCCGCCGTCGACTCGAGCACCTCCTCGCGCGTCATCCCGCGGACCCGCGCGTTCTGATCGGCCAGTCCGCCCTCCGACAGCCACAGATCGCCCCCGATCGGACCCGGCGACACCGAGTTCACGAGCACGCCGCGCGCCGCCCAGATGTCGGCGAACGCGCGCGAGAGCGACAGCTCGGCGGCCTTGGTCACCGAGTACGCCATGTTCGTCGACGACGGCCGCTTGCCCGAGGAGGAGGCCACGTTCACGATCCGCCCCCAGCCGCGCTCCGCCATCGCCGGCGCGGCGGCCCGCATCAGCCGCATCGGCGCCATCACGTGCAGCGCCCACTGCGCCTGCCACTCGTCGTCGGTGAGCTCTTCGACCGAGCGCACCGCGCTGGTGCCGGCGCCGTTGACCAGCGCGTCGATCCGTCCGAACCGGTCGAGGCACGCCTCCACCGCCCGCTCACCGGCGTCGACGGCGGTCACGTCGAGCTCCAGCGGCTCCCCGCGCCCGCCGGCGTCCTCGCACGCCCGCGCCACGTCGGCGAGCACGTCTGAGCGCCGCCCAAGGAGCACAACAGCCGCGCCCTCGCCCGCCAGGGACACCGCGACAGCCCGGCCGATGCCCCCCGTTGCGCCCGTCACGATGCAGGCACGATCGCGGAGGCCGAGGTCCATACTTGGTGATTCTTCCATGGCGATCTCCACCGATGCCGGCGCCGCGGTCATCCACACCGACGGCCTCACCAAGCAGTACCCGGGCACCGACTTCATGGCCGTCGATGGGCTCGACCTGAGCATCGAATCCGGCGAGATCTTCGGTCTGCTCGGGCCAAACGGCGCCGGCAAGACCACGACGGCGGGGATGCTGACCACGCGCGTCGTTCCGACCGCCGGGCGCGCTCACGTCGGGACGGTCGACGTCATCGCCCACCCCGCGCTGGCCAAGCAGCTGATCGGGATCGTGTCCCAGCAGAACACGCTCGACCGGCAGCTGACCGTGTGGGAGAACCTGTATTTCCACGGCCGCCTGTTCGGGATCCCGGCTCCGGAATCGCGGCGGATCTCGGATCGGCTGCTCGAGCAGTTCCACCTCAGCCGGTGGGCGAAGGCGTCGGTGTACGCGCTCTCGGGGGGGATGGCGCAGCGGTTGATGGTCGCCCGCGCGATCTTCCATCGCCCCGCCGTGCTGTTCCTCGACGAGCCCACGGCCGGCCTCGATCCCCAGAGCCGGCTGGCGCTGTGGGAGATCCTCGGGGAGCTCAACTCCGACGGCCAGACGATCATGCTGCTCACGCACTACATGGAGGAAGCCGACCGGCTGTGCAATCGGGTGGCGATCATGGATCACGGCAAGATCCTCGCGCTCGACACGCCGGCCGAGCTGAAGCAATCGGTCGGCGCGGACACGATCGTGACCGTGAAGGCGTCGGGTGACGGTGACGACCTGGCGAAAGCCCTCGAGCGCGAAGTCGACGGGGTGACGCGCACGCGCGTGATCGATGACCCGCCAACCCCCAGCGTCGAGCTGCACGTGACGGGCACTGAGCGGATCGTCCCACGCGTGGTGTCCGCCGCCGAGCGGGCCGGGTTCGAGCTGCTCGACCTGTCGGTTGCCGAGCCGACGCTCGAGACCGTGTTCATCAACCTGACCGGCAAGGACCTCCGCGAATGACCACCACGAGCCCCCGGGCCGCGCAGGCGCCCGGCGCCGGGCCGTCGACGGCGATCTCGCTCACGCCCACCCGCTCGACGTTCGCGGCCAGCCGGGCGGCCCTCTGGGCGTTGATCCTGCGCGACCTGATCGTGCTCCGCAAGCACCTGGGCGAGTTCGTCGTGCGCACCCTGATCCAGCCGTTCCTGCTGGTGTTCGTGTTCCTGTACGTGTTCCCGACGATCGGCCAGGGGATCGGCGGCGGCCGCGGGCCGGCGTCCGAGTCGGCCTTCGCGACCGTGCTTGTCGCCGGGGTCGTCGGGATCTCGATCATGTTCCAGGGGATCCAGGCGGTGGCCCTGCCGATGTCGACCGAGTTCGGCTACACCCGCGAGATCGAGGACCGCGTCCAGGCGCCGTGCCCGATCTCGCTGGTGGCGATCGCGAAGGTCCTCTCAGGCTGCGTCCAGGGGATTCTGGCCGCGCTGATCGTGTTCCCGATCGCGGCTGTCGTCCACGCGGGCGGCGTCAATGCCCACCTCCACGTCCACTGGCCGGTGATCCTGACGCTGATCCCGCTCGCCTGCCTGGCCATGACCTCGCTCGGGCTCGTGCTCGGCACGTCGTTCGAGCCTCGCAATATCGGCCTGATGTGGGGCTTCGTCGTGCTCCCGCTCACGTTCCTGGGCGGCACCTACTACCAGTGGACGAAGCTCGCCCCGGTCGAGGTCGCCGGCATCCACTGGCTCCAGATCCTCGTGCTGATCAACCCGCTGATCTACGTGACCGAGGGGATGCGCGCCGGGCTGACTTCGTTCTCGCACCTCCATCTGTACATCATCTATCCGGTGCTGGTCGCGTTCTCCGCCGGGTTCCTGTGGCTGGGGCTGCGGAACTTCCGCCGGCGCGTGCTCGTCTGAACGAGGGATCCCGCCCCACTCGCCGGGGATCGGGCCTCACTCGCCGGGGATCGGGCCTCACTCGCCGGGGATCGGCGCACCGGCTGGGACGCCGCGGCGCTGGTACTCGTCGTAGCGCTCCCGCCAATCCTCGCGACCGCCGGGCTCCGCGCCCCGCAGCCGGCGGCCGAGGCGGTCCAGGCACACGTGCCAGCCCGCGGCGTCACGCGCCGCCTTCTCGCGCGTTTCGAGCTGGACCGTGAGGCTGAGCGTGCATGCGTCCGCGCCACCGTCGGGCTCGAGCTCGAACCGCAGGTGGTCTTCGCCCCAGTAAAACGCGAACAGTCGTGGGGGATCGAAGTCGGTCACGCGCCCGCCCATCGTCGAGGGGGCGTCGAGCGGCATGTTCTCGAACTCGAACGTCATCTCAGCGCCCGGCGCCAGCTCGTCGACCACCACCTTCGACGGGAACCAGTGGTCGAGCTCTCGCGGGTCGGTGAGCGCCCGCCACACGTGGTCCACGGGGTGCGACAGGCGCCGCTCGAACGTGAGCGTCGGTTGGTCCTCGGTAGTGGTGTAGCTGCCGTACATGGTCACTCCTTCTGATTCGGGATTGCGGTTCGGTCGAGGTGTCGTTCGAGCGCGTCGAGGCTGCGCTCCCACACCTGCCGGTAGGGCTCGAGCCACGCCTCGAGCTCCGCCAGCGGGCGGACGTCGAGCGCGTAGATCCGCTGCTGGCCCTCGGTGCGGGAGATCACGAGGCCCGCGTCACGGAGGACGCGCAGATGCTTCGAGGTCCCGGGTTGGGTCAGGCCGGTCCGCGCGACTAAGTCCCCGACGGGCCGCGGCGACTCGCGCAGAAGCTCGAGCATCGCGCGGCGGTGGGGATCGGCAAGTGCGGACCAGGCGGACGACACGAGCAGATATATAACTACATAGCTATATGACTGTCAAGGCATATGAGAGTTACCCACGATCGCGAGGCGATACGCTTGTCGGTAGCCGCGGGGCCCGGTAGCCTCGTCGCACACTTACCAGCCGGCAACGAGGAGCAACATCGAGATGGCCAGGCGAGCGGCCCTGAGGGCATCGGACGCGGATCGCGAACAGATCTCCGAGCGGTTGCGCCACGCGACCGGAGAGGGTCGACTGTCGGCCGAGGAGCTCGAGGAGCGCCTCGAGGCGGTGTTCACCGCGCGCACGTACGGAGAGCTCGACGCGGTCGTCGCCGACCTGCCCGGCTCGACGCCTGTTCGCCGCCGCCAGCCGTCGCGGTCACTCTCCATGCCCCACCCCGCCCTGATCGTCGCGATCGTGTTCCTTGCGCCGGTGCTCGTCTCGATGCTGATCGCGGCCGTGGTCGTGATCACCACGCTGTTCACGGCGTGGGCGATCGTTCTGGCGGGCGCCTGGTGGGTGTTCGGCCGCGGCCATCGCCACTACGGCACTCGTTACCGCCGCCCGCCGTACCCGTACGGCCGCTGGCCCACCGGCCGCCCGAGCGGGCCGCGGCCGCGTCCCTGGGTCTGAGTGCCCTGCGCCGCGACCCCTACACCGTCCTCGGGGTAAAGCCGGGCGTCTCCGACGAGGAACTTCGGGCCGCCTACCGGCGCCTCGTCCAGCAGTACCACCCCGACCACAACGGCGGCTCGATCGAGTCCGCGCGGCGGTTCGAGGAGGTCCAGGAGGCCTACGGGCAGATCGCGAGCCTGCGGCGCCGCACCCCGGTCACGCCCCCCTCCCCACCCCCCGCGACCAGCCCGGACGTCGAGGAGCGGTTGGCCGGTCTCGAGCGTGAGCTCCGCGATAAGGCCCGGGTAGCTCGCGAGCGCGCCCAGCGCGCTGCCCGCGAGGCCGCCAGGGCGACCGCCAAGACCAAGCGCGCCGACCGCCCGTCCGACGAGGAGCTCGGCTATATCAAGACCGACGACAGCCTCGGCAAGATCCTCGCCGACGGTCTCGACGAGTTCGCCCACTGGATGCAGCAGAGGGGCGAGCGCGGCCACGACAGCGGTCGTCGCCGGTAGCGGTCAGCTCTTCTCGCCGAGCTCGAGCACCGTCAGGAACGCTTCCTGGGGCACCTCGATCCGGCCGACCTGCTTCATCCGCTGCTTGCCCTTCTTCTGCTGCTCGAGCAGCTTGCGCTTGCGGCTGATGTCGCCGCCGTAGCACTTCGCGATCACGTCCTTGCGGTAAGCCTTGATCGTCTCGCGCGCGACGATCCGCGATCCGATCGCCGCCTGGATCGGAACGTCGTATTGCTGACGCGGGATCGTCTTACGCAGTCGCTCTGCCAGCGTCCGGCCGGCGTCGTACGCCTTGGTCCTGTGGACGAGCATCGAGAGTGCGTCGACGGGGTCGCCGGC
>Ga0070765_100001295_pt1 | contig 15202 bp, 14 predicted proteins | sample HubBroMetageWFT5_FD_71516 | JGI IMG/M metagenome (GOLD analysis project Ga0070765, IMG submission 71516) | Warmed and freeze-thawed soil microbial communities from the Hubbard Brook experimental Forest, New Hampshire - Hubbard Brook CCASE Soil... | ecosystem: Environmental > Terrestrial > Soil... | reverse complement strand
CATTCTCACCGGCTTCAAACGTGAGTGCACCTTTCCCCTTCAGTCGAATTCTTCCCAGGCTCGCATCCATTTTGCCCGAGGTGGTTTGAAGCATCAGGTGAGTGCCCCACAGCATTCCGTGAGTATGTTTCGTAACCACGCTTTCAACTTTGCCGCTTAGCGTGATTTCCTTGCTGGCGTCGTAACTTAGAGGGCCAGCTGATTTAATTGCCGGCGTGGCCGCTTGCTGGGCGTGAGCTGTCGGAAGGAAAGTTGCGAGACCTAATAGAGCTAGTGTGAAAAGCCCTGCGGAGAGCCGTTTCATCATTATTCCTCCAAGGTATTTTCTTCTGTTTCAGCGGAGAATCCTAACCCTCCGCTCAAGCCTTTTCCATACAATAAAGAATGTAGGGGCGCGCAAATCGCTACTTATCGAGCTACGTCCCTAAGCAGACGAAACTCGCATACCCCTGTTAAGCCGCGCATCAAACGCCTTTCTGAATCGCGGGTAATTGGGGGGACAAAACGAACCCATCCCATGAGCGAGCACACCCACCGTCAAAATTGAACACTGCCCAATCTAAAAAGTTGTATGCGATTTGAAGATTCTCTGGTCGCGTGCCCGCCAAAAATAGAGTTCAAGGGATTTCACCAGATTGACGAGCGCTCGTGCCCGTCCCCAGCCCCTACGCCTCAAACAGGGCTGATATCGTTGAATGTCACCACTCCGATCAAAGACTTGGAATTTCCCAATTTCTTCGCCTTTTTCGGCTTCACCGGCTTCCGAACCTTCTTGAACAGCTTTGGAGTTGGCTTCACGGTCTCCCGCCTGTATACATTTGTGCTGGCACAAGTTTTATACACCGCGTGTGTCCGTCAAACAACCAGTCAATCCTCTCGCGCAGTCAGAGCCTGCGCGCCGGCACAGGGGAGTTTTATGGTCTCCCCGGTAGTGATATCGCGTGTTGCATCGTTTCAACAAATCTTCTCCAAATACGTTCTCTTGTTCTTCGCTGTGATGTAGACTCAGCCCGTTGGGGCGACGCGGGGGCGGCGTTTTGTCGAGTTCGATCACGGAGGACTTACGAAGAGAGATCTGAAGACTTTCGCCATGGAAGCACTCACCGACTTCGGGACGGTGGGTTCCGTAGCGCCGAGTTCGCGCTATCTTACCGAAGCGATGGTTCGACCTCTGCCTCTGAAGCGGGCGCGCATTGTCGTCGAAGTCGGGCCCGGCACGGGAGTCATGACGCGCGCACTTCTGGAAATGATTCCCTTCGAGGCCACTCTTCTGGCATTCGAAATCAACCCCCGCTTTTCCCGCTACCTGAAATCCAACGTACCCGACTCACGCCTGGAAATCATCAACGCCAGCGCGGAAACCTTCCGTTCCGAGGTCCATCGCCATGGACACGAGAGCGTGGATGCCGTGGTTTCTTCCCTGGCGCTCGGGTTGATGCCCACCCATCAGAGGGAGGCGTTTCTCAGCGAAGTGGCGAACCTGTTGGATGAAAACGGCGTCTTCACCCAATATCAATATATTCACAGCATGCAGGTGAACGACGGGCAGTTGCGCAGATTCGACCTGGTGCCGCTCCTCCGGCGCTATTTCCGGTCGGTCCAGCGCACCATGATCTGGCGCAACCTGCCGCCCGCATTCGTTTTCGTGTGCAAGGGCCCGCTGGGAGCGGAATCCGGCGAAGCACAGAGTCCCATTACTGCCGGGTCCAGATCCAACTCTATAGGGAATAAACTGGATGGATTTTCTGGGCGATCCAGTCTAGCATTCCGATTGCTTGGGAGGTTTCGATGGCGCCCCTTATTTTAATTCTGGTTTCCGTAATGTCTCTGCATCCCGCCGCGCGCAGGGATGATTCCGCTCGAAAAACCTGGACGAATGACGACATTGGTTCACTTCGGGCCGACGCGCCCATTTCCATCTTCAATCCCCCGGCTGTTGTGCAGGCAGCGGTAATTCAGCCCGTTTCCGGCGTCCCCGCGGGCGCGGATTCTATCTATATCAAAGAGCTGGATCCGGATTGGTATGCGAATGAAATTCGCAAGATTCAAGCGCAGATAGAAGCCTCGAATGCTGAGATTCGGCGAATTCAGGAAATTCGAAAAACCGGCGTCGGCATTTCCGGCGTGATCCCCCTGGACCGTGAAGACGTGGGCCTCTCCCCTGAAGCCACAATCGCCATACTGCAGGCTCAAAATCAAACCCTGAAGGCCGAAGTGGACAACCTGCAGGAAATGGCGAGCCGCCTGGACATTCCTCCCGGCGAGATTCGCTAGCCGGTCAGGCGGTAACTCCCGAACGCCCCAGCGCTGGAGCCACGCCCCGGAGTGCGGCGATGCAGAAACCAATGTGTTCTTCGAGCGGAACGGCCAATTCTTCCGCGCCTTTGTAAACATCCTCGCGGCTCACACCGCGCGCAAATGCCTTGTCCTTCAGCTTTTTCTTCACCGAAGCGGCTTCGACCTCGTGAATGCTCTTCGAAGGTTTGATGAGCGCGCAAGCCGTCAAAAATCCCGCCAGCTCATCGCAGGCGAATAAGGTGTGGTCTAGGGGCGAAACGCGCGCCACTCCCGAATATTCCGCATGCCCAAGAATGGCGTGGATCATTTCCTCCGGATAGCCTTTCTCGCGCAGAATCTTCGACCCTTCAAACGGATGCTCCTGCGTGGGATGATGCTCCGCATTCGGCCAACGCTCGTAGTCGAAATCGTGGAGCAGCGCAGTGATGCCCCATAATTCCTCGTCGCCGCCCAGCTTGCCCGCGTAGGCGCGCACGCAAGCCTCTACGGCGAGCGCGTGTTTGCGCAGGCTTTCGCTTTGCGTGTATTCGCACAGCAGCTTCCAGGCATCTTCGCGGTTGGGCATGCGGTCTCCTTCGATTTCCAGCGTGAGAGGTTACACGAAATGACGAAGTTCGGCGTTTGTTCTCTTCATCCTTTGGACACAATTGCTCACCGGACGGATTTTATCGCCGAGTGAGCCCGAATTTCGGTGCAACGGCATGGGAAATACCGCTGGACGCACTTACCGTTTCACGACAATTGCAGCAGCGGCTGCTTCGCGCACAAATTGAAATCGTCTCGAAATGATATGCCGAAATTTTCTTTTGCCGCGCAAAAAATTTCGCGCAAAACGTCAGCTTGACGAATGGCGTCGTCTTCGGTGAATGCGTCAACAGCCGGGAAAGGTCAGGCGAAGAATTTGAGAAGCACTAATGAGGGTTCGGCCGGTAGTCAACTCTCTTTGTTTGTAACGCCCCGTGAGCGCACGCTAAGATTATCCACAGGTGAGGATGTAAATAGGGCTTGACAAGAAATGTCACGCTGTGGAGAATGTCCACCGCGCCTGTTTCTGCCTTCCCCTGCTATTGACATTCCTCCCTTCGCTTCGCCGGAATAGTCTGCGAGGAGATCCGGTGGCGGATAAAGATGTACTAGATCACAGCATGGCACTAGACCGTGAAGTGATTCGTTGTCAAGTATGTGGCTTGGTCCAATATAGGACACGCACAGGCAACTGCCGTAGATGCCTGCGCTTGCTGCCCCCGTTGGTGTCGTTCGTCATTCCGACGCCTTCGCCGACCGACCTGCCGGGGGACGACCGCCAACTGTTTGAGAACTGGCCAAACCGCGAAACTGTGGAGAACATCGGCCAGCGTATCCGACAGTTGCGGGAGTCGCGCGGCATGACGCAGAGCCAGTTGCAGGCGCGGTCGCGCGTCTCGCGGTCCTATTTGTCCCGGATCGAAAGCGGACAGATGACGCCCAGCCTCGGCACGCTCGAAAAGATTGCCGAAGCGCTGGGAGTCGGTCTGAACCGCTTCTTCGTGCCGGAGACAAACGGAGAGACGGTGCTCGAGGATCCATTCATTCAGGGTCTTCGGCCGTTCCTGCGCCAGCTCGATTGGACGCAGTGGCAGGGCATACTCAAAAGGTTGCAAGCGATCAGCGACCACGTCAGCACCAATCACAACGTGCGTCCGCTGGCTGCCCAGGCGACTGAGCGAATGCCGAGCAGCATGCCGCGCCGGCAACAACCAGGCGGGCATTCCGCGGCTTCGATTCACCGCTAGCCGCTGCAAACGGGATCCGGGGCGGGCTTGGCGCACGCAAGTTGGCGGCGCGCCAGGCCCATCCCAATGCCGGGAGTACCTCGGCCGCCCGTGATGGCCCTCGAAAAAACTCCCCGTCGAGTGTGAATTTCCATTGGCGAAGCGCCTGAGCGAGGCGCGGAACCAAACTCCTTCGCTTCAAATCCCTATCCAATTACGAGAAGCGAACTTCCATGTCCGGGCGCTTGTCGAGGTGGACGGTGTCCACGAACCTCACCTGGCCTTCCTCGAGGGTCATGATGAGGGAGTGAGTGCGCGTGCCGTCGCGGAAGAAGCGCACGCCATCAAGCATGCCGCCGGGCGTGACGCCCGAGCAGGCGAAGATGATGCGCTTGCCGGGAGCTAGATCCTCGGTTTCGTAGATGCGCCTGGGATCCTTGATGCCCATGGCTTCCACGCGCTTGTGATGCTCTGGTTTCGAAACGACCAGCCGCGCGAGAATTTGCCCGTTGAGGCAGCGAAGCGCTGCAGCCGTGAGGACGCCTTCGGGAGCGCCGCCCGTGCCCATCACGGCGTGAACGGCTGTGCCGCGAACTGCCGCGCGAATTCCGGCAGAAAGATCGCCATCGCCGATTAATTGAATGCGAGCGCCGGCGGCGCGAATATCGTTGATGAGCTTTTCGTGGCGCGGACGATCAAGAACGATGATGACAAGATCTTCCACATCGCGGTCCAGCCGCTTGGCGATGGAGCGCAAGTTGTCCTTCACCGGCGCGTCGAGATCGACGCATCCCTTGCACGGCGGGCCGACAACGATTTTTTCCATGTAGAGATCGGGCGCGTGAAGCAGGCCACCGTGTTCACTCGCGGCGAGGACGACGATGGCGTTCGGTTCGCCCGTGGCGCAAAGGTTCGTGCCCTCGAGCGGATCCACGGCAATATCCACCGCCGGATATTTGCGGCTTGTATCTTTCACCGCCGCGCCGACTTTTTCACCGATGTAGAGCATGGGCGCTTCGTCACGCTCACCTTCGCCGATGACGATGGTGCCGTCCATTCCGACTGAGTCCATTTCAGAGCGCATGGCTTCGACGGCCACGTGGTCTGCTTTGTGGCGATCGCCGAGGCCCATCGTGTGGGCGGAGGCAATCGCGGCACGTTCAACAACCCGCAAAAATTCGAGGCCGAGTTCTTTTTCCATGGTGGTTTCCTAGTTTTCTAGACGTAGGCTGCGATGCCGGTGATGCGTTCGCCGATGATGAGCTTGTGAATGTCGTGAGTTCCTTCGTAGGTGAAGACGGATTCCAGGTTGTTCATGTGCCGCATCACCGGGTAATCGTCGACGATTCCATTGGCGCCAAGAATTTCGCGCGCCAGGCGCGCGGTTTCGCGGGCCATCCAGACGTTGTTCATCTTGAGCATCGAAATGTGCGATGGATGAACTTTGCCTGCATCTTTCAAGCGGCCGACCTGCAGCGCGAGGAATTGAGCTTTCGTGATTTCCGTGATCATCCAGACGAGCTTTTCCTGAACGAGCTGATGCGACGCGATCGGTTTGTTGTCGAACTGTTTGCGCTCGAGCGAATATTTCAGCGCGCACTCGTAACACGCCATTGCCGCGCCGATGGCACCCCAGCCGATTCCGTAACGCGCCTGATTGAGGCAGGAAAGCGGGCCCTTCAAACCCTGAACTCCCGGGAGAATGTTCGTGGCAGGAATTTTGCAATCCGTCATGGCGAGGCCGGAGGTGACCGAAGCACGCAGAGAATACTTTCCGTGGACGTCCCAGGCCTTGAATCCGGGCGTGCCTTTCTCAATAAGGAAGCCATGAATTTTATCGTCTTCGCATTTGGCCCAGATCAAGGCGACATCGGAAATCGAGCCATTGGTGATCCACATTTTTTCGCCGTTGAGGATGTAGGAATCGCCGGATTTGACCGCGCGGGTGAGCATGCCGCCCGGATTCGACCCAAATTGCGGCTCGGTGAGCCCGAAGCAGCCGATTGCTTTGCCCTGCTGGAGCAGAGGAAGCCATTTGTCTTTTTGCGCGTCGGAACCGAACGCGTGGATCGGGTACATGACCAGTGCAGATTGCACGGAAATGAAGCTGCGGAGCCCCGAATCGCCGCGTTCGAGTTCCTGCGTCACGAGGCCGTATTCAACGTTGGACATGCCCGCGCAACCGTAGCCCTTGAGGCTGGCGCCGAAAAGGCCGAGGTCGGCCATTTGGGGGACGAGCTGCACCGGAAATTTTCCATCGCGGTTGTACTGCTCGATGATGGGGAGGATCTGCTCCTCGACAAATTGACGCGCGGACTGGCGCGCGAGTTTTTCCTCGTCGGTGAGCAGGGAATCGAAGTCGAGGAAGTCGACTCCGGAGGATACGGGCATCGAGAATCTCCTTATTGCGGCTGCGCTTGGCGTCTCGGGCAAGCCGGGCAAACGCTTTATTCTAGCGGAAATTTGGCAAGGTGGCATGGTGAGAAGACGGGATATGTGATTGGTCGAGCCCCCAAACTTGCAGGTGAATTCGCGCGAGATCGAAACGGGGAGCACGACAGAGACGTAGAGGGCGCAGTGAAAAACGCGAAGCGATTGCGCCCGAAATTGCGGAATCAATCCGGAAGGGTCACTTCGATGTCCACTTATTGGCACGTCACCGAGAAGCGCAGGACGGAGTTGCCGGGCCAGCCTTGGGGGGAGCCGTGGGTGAAGAAGACGTCGAATTGTTGGCCTAGGACGTTGGGATCGGGGCCGGTGCCGATGGGGACGGCGTAATCGGCGCTGGTCTGGCTATTGTCGAAATGGCCGAGAAGGACCGGGTCGGTCCAGGTGAGGCCGTCTTCGGATTCGGCATAGGCGATGCTTTGCGTATCGTCTGTGATCATCACATAGCGCATTAGAAAATAACTATAAGCGACGTTGGCGGAGCCGGCGAAATTTGCGTCCGGGTTCAAATCGGTGGAGAGGCCGCCAATGGCAGGCTGGTTCCATTCGCCCTGATAATATTTCGCAAATCTTGCGGCGTGTGGGGCGGAGCCGAACGCAGCTTCAAATACCGATGCCACCGAAGCGCGCGCCACGGAAACGATCGTCGCGGTGGTGGGCACGGTGGTTCCATTTGCGATCCAGTCGGGAAAATAAACGTAGAAATATTTTTCGTCAGGAGAAAGGACGAGACGCGGAGAGCCAAGGTCGAAGCCTGCCAGGTTGGCGGCGTACGGCTGGTTCAGGCGAATGATTTCGCCGAGGTCGGTCCAAGTGGCGCCGTTGTCGGAAGAAGCTGCCAGGCCGAGCAGGGAATAGAAGCTGGTGTTGGTATTGATTTCGGCGTGATAAAGGTCGAGCAGATTTCCCGCACCGGGATTGCCGGGAGGAACCTGATAAATTCTGCCGCCGCCGAGATAAGTGTAGCTGGGATAATTTGGATTCACTTTCAGATTGGGATTGATGATGACGTCAACCGGGGGAGCGGAGCCGAGCGGGTTATCGAGCGTTCCTTCGGTGCGTGTGACGGAGCCGTACTTTCCGTTTGCCGCGTGGTAGCCGCCGTCGCTGGCGAAAAAGGCGTAACCAGTGGCGGATTTGAGAACGCCAAATTCGGAATCGGGCCACGCGAAACCATTTTGAGGGTCCGTGAGCGGCGGCATGGCGATTTTGCCGGCGGCTCTTCTTTGGGCGGAGGAGACGACTTGTTGCGGCGCGCTGACCAGGGGCTGGCAAATCTGAGAGATTGTTTGGGCGGTGGCGGAGGTGGGCGAGGCGCCGAGGGCGGAGGAGCAGAGGGCAAACGCCAAAATAAGTCGTGAGCGTTTATTCGTGTTCATTGGAGTGGCCTGGCCTTCGTTTAGTGACGCTCGATAAGAACCCTCAGGCGAAGAAAAAGTTGTTTGGGCGCGATGCGCGGCGTGCGAGAAAAAGTCAAAAATAAATCAGACGAGCTTTAGCCCCCGCGCTCCAAAGTCCAACCCAGCATTCGAATCACAGCTACTTCTTGAGGAATTTGCCTTGCTCGAGTTCGGTGAAGGCCTCGCGGAGCTGTTCCTGGGTATTCATGACGATGGGGCCGTACCAGGCGACGGGCTCTTCCAGGGGCTTGCCGGAGACGAGGAGGAATCGGATACCATCCTCACCGGCTTGCACTTCCACCTCGTCGCCGCGGTCGAAGAGCACAAGCGAACGATTGTCCGCTTCGGCGGGAGGATGCGTATCCGCCCATTCGACGGCTTCGGTGGGAACGGCGAGCGGGCCCGACGCGTTGCAGAATTTTCCGGAGCCGGCGAAAACGTAGGCGAAGGCGTGGCGCGTGGTTCCTACGGGGAGCTTTTTGCGGCGGCCGGGAGCTATGGACACATCAAGATAAACCGGGTCGGCGGCGATTCCATCCACAGGGCCGGACTTTCCCCAGAAGTTCCCGCAGACGACGCGAACGTGGGTGCCGTCGTCGTCGGTGATCGCGGGAATGTCGAGGGCTTTCACTTCCTGATAGCGCGGCGAAGTCATTTTGAGCGCGGAGGGAAGATTGGCCCACATCTGGAAGCCGTGCATGCGGCCAGCGTCGTCGCCCTTGGGCATTTCCTGGTGAATGATGCCGCTGCCCGCCGTCATCCATTGGACGTCGCCGGGCGCGATGGCACCTTTGTTGCCGAGGCTGTCGCCATGCTCCACGGTTCCAGCGAGAACGTAAGTGATGGTTTCGATGCCGCGGTGCGGATGCCACGGGAACCCGGCGAGATAATCTTCGGGAACGTCGTTGCGGAAATCGTCGAGCAGGAGGAAGGGATCGAAATCGGAAGTGTTACCAAAACCGAATGCGCGGCGAAGATGTACACCGGCACCTTCGAGAGTGGGCTTCGATTTGATAAGGCGCTTGACGGGTCGAATGGACATGTTTGCACTCCAGTGGCGAAAATATCAGCTATCGCCGTAAACCGGCACTGCTGCACCGTGAATCACCTTTGCATCTTCACTGCAGAGGAACAGGATAACGCGCGCGATGCCTTCCGGCTTTGGCCATTTCGCGAAATCGGCGTTGGGAATTGCTTTGCGGTTTGCGGGCGTGTCAATGATGCTGGGAAGAATTGAATTGACGCGCACTCCGGTGCCTTTCACATCTGCGGCGAGCGAATCCATCATCGCGAGCGCGGCGGCTTTGGAGGCGGCATAGGCGGAAGCGCCGGCGGCGTGATCGAGGGCCGCTTTAGCGGCAACGTTGACGATGGCGCCGCTTTTTTGTTTGAGCATCGCGGGAACGACGGCACGCGCGAGTGCGTAGCCTGTGCGAAGATTCAGCGCCAGCATCTGGTCGAAAATTTTGGGTTCGAGCTCCCAAAGGCGGATGCCTCCGGCGTAGGCGCCGATGGCGTTGACAACCGCATCGAGGTGGCCGTGTTTGGCAAGGATTTGCGCGGCGAGTTGGCGGACGGCAGCTTCGTCCGTAACGTCAACATTGTGGCCTTCGAGCGACGAGACATTTGCGCCCGCGGCGGCTTGCAGGGCGGCGAATTCATCGGCGTTGCGAAAGGTGACTTCCACTCTTGCGCCTTCTGCAAGGAAGGCAAGGCTTACAGCGCGTCCCAGGCCGCCCGTGCCGCCCGCTACCAGCGCAACCTTCCCTGAAAATCCAGCGGTCATTTTGATTCCTTGAAGCCGCATGCGGCACCAGCGGCTCGATTACTTCGCGCGATGCGCGTCTTAAACTTCCGACAAGGCGCGATGGACCATGTGGATGGAAATGGCGCCCTCGCCAACGGCAGAGGCCACGCGCTTCACGTTGCCCGCTCGAACATCGCCGACAGCGAACACGCCGGGCAGACTCGTTTCCAACATTTGAGGAACGTGAGGAACTTTGTGCACGGCATTTCCGTTCGTGCCGTCCAGGTCGCGGCCGGTGAGAATGAAACCTTTGCTATCGAGTGAGAGGCAGCCCGTGAGCCACTTGGTGCAAGGCGACGCGCCGGCCATGATGAAAACGTGGTTGATGTCGTGGACGGAAGTTTCACCGGTGGATTTGTCGCGCCAGGTGACTTGCTGCAACTGCGAGTCGCCTTGGAGCGCGACAATTTCCGTTTTGTAATGTATTTCGATGGCGGGATTTTTCTCAATGCGCTGGACCAGATAGCGCGACATCGTGCTGGAAAGGTTTGCGGAACGTACGAGGAGGTGAACTTTCGTGGCGGTCTGTGAAAGGTAAACGACGGCTTGCCCGGCCGAATTTCCCCCGCCGACGACAACGATTTCTTCGTTCTCGCAAAGCTGCGCTTCCATGAATGTGGCGCCGTAAAATATTCCCTGGCCTTTGAATTTTTCGAGGTTGGCGATATCTGGCTCGTTGTATCTGGCGCCGGTGGCGATGACGACCGTGCGCGCGGCGATGGCGTTACCGTTGTCGAGGACAACCTTATAGGGGCGACTAGCGCAATCCAGGCGCTCAACATTGTGAGCGACCATCATCTTGGCGCCAAATTTTTGAGCCTGCGTGAGCGCGCGCGCCGCCAATTCCTGGCCTGAAACTCCGGTGGGAAATCCGAGGTAGTTTTCGATCTTGGAGCTGGAGCCGGCCTGGCCTCCTGGCGCGGCGCTTTCAATCACCAGCACATCGAGGCCTTCGGAAGCGGCGTAAACGGCAGCGGCAAGACCGGAAGGACCCGCACCGACGATGACCACGTCGCGGACTTGCGACTCGTCAATGCTTGCGTTGAAACCGAGCGCATCGGCCAATTGCTGAATCGAGGGATTGCGCATTACGCCGCGCGCGCAGCAGACAACCACGGGAATTTCCTCCACGCGGATATTGAAGCGATCGAGAAGGTCCTGCGAAGCGGAATCCGTATCGAGATCGAAATACGCGTAGGGCTGGCCATTGCGGGTGAGGAATTCGCGCAGGGTGAGCGTCTTCGCCGAGTGCCGCGAGCCGAGCAGGATGAGGTTGCCCTGGCCGCGATTGATGAGCACCAGGCGGCGCAGGATGAACGCGCGCATGAAAATTTCGCTCAGCTCGGCGTCTCTTGCAACCAGGGTGCGCAAGCCTTCGTTGTTCACTTCAAGGAATTCGCCGGGCGTGGTGACGCGGCCGCGGACCAGGCAGCGGCGTCCGGAAATCATCGTCATCTCACCCGTGAATTGGCCGGGGCCGTGCGTGGTTACGGGGCGCTCGCCATTCAGGTCGGGCTGGACGACTTCCATGCCGCCGGAAAGAAGAACGAAGAAAGGTACGTTCGTGTCTCCCGGCTCAAACAGGATCTCACCGGCTTGGACTTGGCGGAGATTCCCACCGGGACGGATGCGATTGATTTGAGTGGCGGTCAGGACCGGAAACGCCTGAGTAACAGGGTCGAGAGCGCTCGGTACAAGTGGAGCAGCCATTTTTAGCCTCAGATTAAGTGGGATTCACCTCGATTAGAGTATTACGACGGGCGTTGCGATTCAAAAATGAAATGGCGGCCTGAGGGCGCGGCGGGGGAGCCCGATTAATGCGCGGACTGGCTATGCACTTCGGCAATATAGCCGCCGGGAAATTCCAAGATGGCGGAGGTTCGATCGTTTGATTTATAGGGGGCGGACAGAATTTTCACGCCGGCAGATTTGGCTTTCTCAAGCGTCGCGGCGAGGTCACGGACTTGATAGCCGGAAATTTCGTGGCCGAAGGGGAAGGGGAGATGCCCGTCGGTCACCATGATTTGCATGTTGCCGAAAAGAGACGCGATGCGGATGCGGCGGTAGGTTTCGCCCGGGCGGCCGATTTCCCCGGCGTCTGCGAGTTTTGCATCTTCCGAGACGTTGCCGCGCGAAAAGTTGAGGAAACTATTTACAAATTTATCGGTTTCATCGCGCGAGATATAGACGCGGTTGTCTGGGACCGATTCGAGCGGGGGATTCACGGGTGCCTTGAAGTGCCAATAGAGCTGCGTCATTAGCCCGCCGGGAAAGCGGATGACGGCATCTTTGCCAATGGCATCGTTGAAAGGCTCGACAACGACCTCGGCGCCCGCCGAACGCGCGGCCAGGATCGCCTGATCCATATCATTTACGAGGTATCCAGTGCGCTCCCGGCCGAATGGAAATGGAATCGGCGTTTGGAAAGCGAAGACGGATGCAGTGCCTACTGGGCTGCCTATAGATTGAAATTCGGTGCTGCTTGGGACCGGCAGAACATTCATCGTGGAAATCTTCGACGCGGTGCCGCCGAAGGTTGCGAGGAAGCTGCTGACGAAGGCGTCCAAATCGGCCGGCGCGACGTAGATGTGCGTGGAATCGTATTGCGAGCCGACGGCGACGCCCTGATCGCGCGCCAGCGCGCCTGCGGTGGGAAGTAAGAAGGCAATGAGAATAACTGCACGACTGCAAATAACCGCATGAAGCCGCTTCGGGTGACGCTTCGACATAAGACCCCCCGACCAGTATCAACCCCTTAATTTTGGCTGCAAGGTTTTGAATATGCAAATGCATTCCCTCGGCCCGATCGGGACAATTTCATTCATGAATTAGACGTGCAAGTTATCCGGGCGAATCCGTTCAAAGGACAAGGGCAGGGACAGGAACTGGTAGATAAAGGAGAGTGACATGAAGCGAATCGTGATGATTGCAGCGTTGCTATGCGTGATGGTCGGGCGGGTAAGCGCGCAAGCACCCGAGGTGAAATTTCTCGCGGACACGCTGGTTGTACAGGCAGAGGGCTCGTATGAGGCCGACCCTGATCTGGCGACGCTGATATTTGATATTTCCTCGCAGGATAAGGAATTGAAGAAAGCTTACAACGTCGCGACAACCTCGATGCAACGAATTACAGCCCTGGCAGACAAATCGGGACTGAAGAAAGAAGATGTTTACACCGGCGCGTTGACCGTGGCGCCCACGTATGAAAGAGGCCATAACAACAAGGCGAAATCCTACACTGTGCAGGGACAAATCACGTTGAAAGTGCGCGATTTTTCGCTGATCGGGCCACTGCTCGATGGAGCGGTGGAGGACGGGATTGCGGAGCTTCGATCCGTGACGTATTCCCTGCAGGATGAGGAGGCGGCGAAGGAGCGCGCCGTTGCGGATGCGATGCATTGCGCGGTGGGACGCGCGACGGTGGCTCTCGCGCAGAACGGGCAGAAATTGGGCGCGGTACGGACCGCTAGCCTCGACGTGAGGCAGCTCGTGGGAGTGACGCAGATTCAGACTTATCAGATGGAGGAAATGACCGAAATTGCAGGCCAGCCCGCAGACAAGAAAGATAGGAATCGTGAGGCAGGTGCATCGCTGCCGATGCCTGCAATGAGACCGCAAAAGATTACCGTGAGCGCCTCCGTACAATGCGCATTTGCGATCAAGTAAAGCCGGCACGCGATAGAAAACTGAGAAGCGTCCAATGAACCGCTGACGCTGGTTGGCTACGCGGAATCGGTGAAGAGGGCGTGGTAAATCAAGTGCGTGGCGGAATCGATCCATTGCTCGAGTTCGGGCTTGGGCATGCGGACGGCTTGAGCGAGGAGCGTCCAGAAGAAAGTGTCCATTGCGCGGGCGAGGCCGGGGATATCAACTCCCTTCCGCGAACCGGGCATTAGCTGAAGAAATTGAAACACGGCGGCGACGCGAGCCGTCGTCCAGATGTGAATCTCTTCTTGCCTGCGCGTGAGGTCAGGATCCGAGAGCACTGCCTCCTGCCAGGCGCGGTATGCGCCCAGGTAGCGGAGGTCATGGGCGAAGGCGCGTGACAAGAGTTGACGCAGACCGGCACGAACATTCTGCGTGGCTTCGGGACGAAGGTGAAGCTGGCTCAGTTTTTCCAGAAGCTCGTCCATGAGCGACAGGAGCAACTGTCGCTTGGATCGGAAGTGCTGATAAAAGGTGCCGACGGCGAGATCGGCGCGCTCGGATATTTCATCGATGGAAGTTCGCTCGTAGCCATTCTCGCCGAAGAGCGCGAGCCCGGCGTCTTTTAAACGCGCACGCTTGGCGAGGCTTCGCTTTTGAGTTGGTGGCGTCGGAAGGGCTTCACCGGCGAGCAGGCTTGGGCGCTGATTCACAGGGGCTTTCGGCTTCGGAAGGTGGCCCCCACCAAGCCGCCCGCGCAGCAAATCAGCATCCAGCCGCCGAATGCGCCGGCCAACTCAGGAGCCATGTTTGGGAACACGATGGGGAAGAAAGCAGATGAGAAAGGATCGAGAAGCATGGTGGGGAGGAGCACCGAAATAGCTGCGGTTGGCCACTCGCCCTGGGGAAGTTTGGAACGGATACAAAGGCGGCGCAGGAGCAAAGCCATCAGAACAAAACTCAAAGCGAAAAGGACAATAGTGCCTAACGGATTGTTCGGATGAAGGACTCGCTGGCCCGCGAAGCGCAAGGCAACCGTTGCGACGAACCAAAGAACCAAGCCGAGAATGAATAATCGAGCCTTCATAACATGAATATGAGTACATATTCATCTTTGGAATTGGCCTTGTCAAGACCAGAATGGAGGCAGGGGCTGAGCGCAGGGCGGTTCGAGGTGCGGAGCCGCTTACGAGGTAACCAGCATTGCAGCCACGGCCGCTGCCATCACCACGAAAGTGGCCCACCCCAAATATTTGAGCAGAGGCGAGCTCACTCGCGTGCCCATCACCTTGGGGTTGCTGGTAAGCAGGATGACCAGCAGGATCAATGGCGGGGCCAGCAGGCCGTTAATGATTGCGGACCAGAAGAGCATCTTTACAGCGTTGAGGCGCAAGAAATTCAGCGCCAGGCCAAGCACCATTGAGATGGCAATGACGGCGTAGAACTCTCGGGCCTGCCTGGGCTTATCGCTCATCGAGCCAGGCCATCCCGCCCCTTCGGCCACCGCATAGGCGCACGAGCCCGCGAGAACGGGCACGCCGAGCATTCCTGTGCCAATTAGTCCCAAAGTGAAGAGCAGGTAGGCTCCGTTGCCGGCAAGCGGACGCAGCGCCTCGGCGGCCTCGCGGGCCGTTGAAATATCGGTGTGCCCATGCGCGTGCAGCGTGGCGGCCGTGGTGAGAATGATGAAATACATGATGATATTCGAAAAAAACATGCCGGCGCTCGTGTCATCGCGCGCGGCGTTCAATCCTGCCTGCGTTGCACCTTTGCGCATCGCGACCTTTTGACCCTTGGCTCGCCCTTCTTCCACTTCCTCAGCGGCCTGCCAAAAGAAAAGATAAGGGGAAATC
>Ga0070765_100001294_pt1 | contig 15206 bp, 13 predicted proteins | sample HubBroMetageWFT5_FD_71516 | JGI IMG/M metagenome (GOLD analysis project Ga0070765, IMG submission 71516) | Warmed and freeze-thawed soil microbial communities from the Hubbard Brook experimental Forest, New Hampshire - Hubbard Brook CCASE Soil... | ecosystem: Environmental > Terrestrial > Soil... | reverse complement strand
TTATAATTGTGGCCGTGCGGGTTCTCGCACTTGCCCTTGTAGTTGCGCAGGTAGTGTCCTGCGGCGAACGTGTCTTCGACGGTGACTTCGTACATGAAATCCAGCTAGCCTCGACTGTGTTTTATTGTACATTTTGAGAGCCTGGTTGAGAGCGGGAGAGACACCGGGCGATCATGACGCAACCTGAGATCACGATAAGAGAAGCGACGCCTGGCGAGTCGGCAATCATTCTTCATCACCGCCGGTCGATGTTTCGCGACATGGCGGAAGGCACGGTTGAGGAGCTCGATCGAATGGTGGAAGTCGCAAGTCCGTGGCTGGCGCGGGCGCTAGCCGATGGCTCGTATCATCACTGGCTGGCGCTGGACGCCACGGGCCGAGTCGCCGGCGGCGGCGGAGTGCTGCTCTGTCCATGGCCGGCGAATCCTAAAGATCCATGCACCGAGCGCGCAGTAATTCTCAATGTATACACTGAGCCGGACTTTCGGAAGCGGGGAATTGCACGGCAAATTATGCTGACGATTCTAGCCTGGGTCAAGGATCGGGGCTTGCGCTCGGTTAATTTGCACGCCAGCGACGAAGGCCGGCGTTTATATGAAAAGTTGGGGTTTAAGGCTACCAACGAAATGCGGCTGCAGTTCGGCGACCACTGACAGCCCTTGTTCTAGCCCCTGTTTCCCACTGTCAAGCAAACCAAGGGCCAACTCCTTATAATCTGCTAACGTTCAGGTTGCTACCCCGTCTATTTCTGTGCAGGGCAAGAAACGGATTGGACCACTTGCAGGGGACAGAGATTAGACAATGCCGGCCGATTCTTATGCAATAGCAATTCCGGTTGGCGAGATTTCCCGTCCGAGGCGGGCGGCAAATTATAGTGACGGCGGCAACCAGAACCCCGTAAGGATGAGGGGCTCCTTGGCAGCGCAGGGCAACCGCATTGACGACACCAGCCTGATCCGGGAGGCGCAGCAGGGCAACCGTGCGGCCTTCGAGGTCCTCGTGCGTCATTACGATCAGTCGGTTTTGCGGCTCGCGTTGCACTTGACGGGATCGGAGTCCGACGCCCAGGACGTTTATCAGGAGGCCTTCCTCAAGGCCTACAAAAATCTGGGCAGCTTCCGTTTCGAGTGTTCCTTCTACACCTGGATCTACCGCATCGTTACCAACCTCTGCCTCGATCATCTGCGAAAAAGGAATGTACGCAAGGAAGACGCTCCGGTCGCGGTGGACTCGTCGGGCGAAGAGTACAGCCGGTTGGAGCAGTTTGCGGATGTGCGCTCGGGAGCGAATCCGGAGCGCGATCTGATGCGCCGGGAACTGGGGACAAAAATCGGTGTGGCGTTGTCGGGACTGACACCGCGCGAGCGCATGGTCTTCGAGTTGAAGCATTATCACGGGCTGAAGTTGCGCACGGTGGGCGAGATGCTGAATACGACGGAAGAAACGGCGAAGAATACGTTGTTCCGCGCGACGCAGAAACTGCGCGCCGCGCTGGCGGAGATGCGATGAACTTCGAATTAGCGAGTTTCGAATTACTTCCCGCGAAGGGAGACGAAAATGAAATGTGATTGGGTGCAGCAAAATATTCTGTTCTATGTGTACAACGAGCTTGAAGATGACGCCCGCTACGAGGTAGAGCAGCACCTGGCGCGGTGTCCGGAGTGCGCGACGGAGTTGAAGGCGACGCGCAAGTTCCACGCCACGCTTTCGGAAACAGTGGCGGAGCCGACTCCGAACCTGCTGGCGGCCTCACGGATGCGTCTGCAGGAAGCGCTCGAAACGACGCGCCAGGGAGCCTTCTGGCATCGGTTGATTCTGGAGCCGGCCATGTGGCTGCGGCAGATTCGGATGGCGCCCGCGCTGGCAGCGGTAATCTTCATCGTGGGATTTGGCGGCGGCATTGGCGCGACCTACAACTTCCTGGCCGGACATCCACCGGTCGTGGCACATACAGACGAAGGCAATGTTCCCCTGGGACCGCCGCCCGTAGACTCCGCTTCGATTGCAGGCATTCGCTCCGTAACGCAGGAACCCGGGTCAAATCAAGTAAGCATCAAGTACGACACGGTTTCGACCCAGGAAGCGCAAGGCTCGCTGAACGATCAGCGCATCCAGCAACTGCTGTTGTTTGCGGCGCGCAGCAACTACAACTCGGGAGTGCGAATGGATTCGGTGGATGTGCTTACACAAGCGCCCGACGATTCGAAGGTGCGGGAAGTGCTGATGTACGCCTTGCAGAACGATAGCAATCCGGGCGTGCGTTTGAAGGCGCTGGATGGGCTCAGTAGCTTTGTGCGGCAGGATCCACGAGTACGGGATGTGGTTTTGCGGGCGCTGATTGGCGACGCGAGTTCCGGTGTTCGCATGCAGGCTTTGCGACTGGTTGAACCGATGAAAACGGACAGCAATGTGCGATCGGTGCTGACCAAGTTATCGCAGACGGATCAGAACCCGTCGATTCGCTCGCAGGCTCGTACAATGCTGGCGCAGATGCCGGAGATGGATTGAGAACCGTCGTTGGTCGTTCGGAGTTCGCTGTCGACCGCGAATGTTTGCCAACGACAAACGACTAACGACCAACGCAGTAAAGGAGAACATTCATTGAAGCAAGCAATAAAACTCGCCAGCATCGGAGTCGTCGTAATCGCGCTGGCATCGCTGGCTCTGTGCCAGGAAACTCGGGTGTATCGGGAAGGCAGCGGCTGGGTCCAGGAAATGACCGGAGACCTGGGAGCGGCCAGGAGCCTGCGGGTGAAGCTGGCCTCGGGCTCGGTAAAAGTTCAGGGTGGTGCACAGGCAGGAATCACGTACGTCATTCATCGTCGCGCTTATACATCTTCAGAACAGCAGGCGCGCCATGAATTTGAGTCCTACAGGATCAGCACCACGCTGAAGGGAGACACAGCCTGGATCGTCGCCGAGTCGGGCGGAGGAGATCGTAAGTGCTCCGATGATTTCGTCATCACGGTGCCGCGGAGCCTGGAATCCGCAAAGATCGAGACCGGAGGAGGTAACGTAAATGCCACCGGGATCGCCGGGCGAGTCGAGATCGAGAGTGGCGGAGGAAATCTTCACGCGGACGATATTGGTGGAGAGGTGAAGGCCGAAACTGGCGGCGGCACAATTGAAATCGGCAGCGTCGGTGGCGACGCCGCTCTTGAGACGGGTGGAGGAAGCATCAAGATTGGTTCAGTCAAGGGCGAGATCAAGGCAGAAAGCGGAGGGGGAAATCTGGTCGTTCTCTCCGGGCTGCAAGGCGTCGTGCTGGAGACGGGCGCGGGCAGCATTCGGGTGGAAAAATGCGGCGGCGCGGTGAAAGCTACGACCGGCGGCGGCAGCGTGGACCTGGGCGAGATCGGGGGCCCGGCCCAAATTGAAACCGGCGCGGGCAGTATTCGGCTGGCTTCCGCAAAGGGCCGGGTACAGGCCCAGACCGGCGGCGGCAGTATTCAATTGGACGGTGCGACGTCGGTGCAGGCAGAGACTTCGGCTGGGGGAATCGTCGTGAAGTTGCTCTCATCGGCCGCTGCTCCGGCCGGAGCCCGCACCAATTCAACGCTTGAAACCTCGGCTGGCGACATCACCGTCTATCTGGCCAACGATCTCGCAATCTCCGTTCGGGCGCAGATCGAAATCGCCAATGGACATACGATTCGCAGCGACTTCTCTGATATTCGTGTGTCCAGTGAGGGCGGGGCATGGGGGCCGAAGACGGTGACGGCAGAGGGTCAGCTCAACGGAGGCGGACCGGTGCTGAAGGTGCGGACGAATTCTGGGAATGTGAACTTCCGTCGCGTCAGTCAGTAGAACAGTCGTTAGTTGCTGACGTTAGTAGCTGGTCGCTACTTGCTGGTCGTTAGTCGTTCGCAATGCGCTGGTGACAGCAAGAGTTTGCTGCTCGGCTGATCGCCAACGACCATCGACCAACGACCAGCTACTAACGACTAACGACCAACGACGATCTTTTTTCCAGGAGGAACTATGATCCATCGTTTGCTGCTGTGCATGTTTCTTTTCTCGCTGGTCGTTTCACTGGCCGCTAGCGCGCAGCCAGGCGAAGTGGACCGCAATCGCACCAGCCAAACTTCATGGGACTGGACTTACAGTTCCGAGGAAGGCGGCGGATCTTCGTATCTCGGAGTCGACATCGCCGATGTCTCTCCAGAACGCCTGGGAGAATTGAAGCTCAAGGAAGAGCACGGCGCCGAAATCACGATGGTTGACCAGGACGCTCCCGCCGGAAAAGCCGGCCTGCACGAGCATGACGTGATCATCAGCTTGAACGGCACGGCAATAGAGAGTGCCGCCCAATTACGACGCATGATCAAGGAAACTCCGCCAGGTCGAGTGGTGAATATCGGCATCAGCCGCGACGGTCAACCGCAGACAATCAAGGTGCAGCTTGCCGACCGGCGCAAGTCGATGGCGTGGGAGCCCCATATGCCAGCAATGCCGGCCCCGCCAGCCATCCCCGCAATGCCGGACTTCGACGTGCCCGTCTCGGTGGTCATCGTCCATTCATCGGTCCGCAGTGGGCTGATGGTGGAAAACCTGACGCCGCAGCTGGGAGATTTCTTTGGGGTCAAGGACGGTAAAGGAGTGCTGGTGCGCTCGGTGGAAAAAGGCAGCCTCGGAGAAAAGGCCGGATTCCATGCCGGAGACGTTGTCGTCAAGGTAAATAATCAACCGGTACATGATACGTCCGATTTCACCCATGCTCTGCGGTCAGGTTCGAGCGCAACGGCGACCGTGACCGTGATGCGCGAGAAGCGCGAGCAGACGTTCACGCTGACTCTCCCCGACAAGAAGGATTCAGGCAATCTCTTGGAAGAAAGCTTCGACGATCTCGATTTCACAGCCGAGACTTCGCAGGCAATCAATCGTGCCGGAGATGAGATGGCCCTCCTGGCTCCCGCCTTCGCGGAGAAATGGCAACAGCAGGAACAGTGCTGGAAAGATGTTGAAAAGACGGTGCGGAAATCGGAGCAGAAACTGCAGAACCGGCAGCAAGCATTGCACTCCCGGCAGCAGGAAATGCTGAAGCGGCAGCAGCAAAAGCTGCGCCATGAGTTGTCCGGAGAGTGGACCGAGATCTGACCCGGCTGGACATCCGGCCTGATAAGACCGCGGCCCGGCGCTCGGTTACTAAGGTCACCGGCGCTTTCTTGGGAGATTGTGGGCCGCGTCCATCCGGAATGGCCGGATTCCAGTCGTGCACTACCCCGCGGTTACCTGTCGCGACCAGGTGAATCCCGATAAGCTATTGCTCGCGATGGCATTCCGCGCCTTGTTGTTTTCCAGAAGCCCCGAGACGAATACTGCCATGACGGCAGCCTGCAAGAGCTTGGGGATTTTCACCGAAGTCTGTTCCGACATCTTTACCGCCATCGAGAAAGGCAAGACGCGACCCTTTTCCTGCGTGATCGCGGACTGGGCCGACCAGCCGGAGGCGAGCTTCCTGCTGAAACGCGCTCGCGAGTCGTCGCTCAACCAGGAAACCGTAGCCATCGCGATCGTCGATAACGAACCCACAGCCGCGGAGATGCGCGACAACCGTCTCGATTTTCTGATCTATCGTCCAATTTCTGCCGACGAAGCCGACGCGGTCCTGGCAAAAGCGTGCGAGAAGATGCAACCGTCAAGCGCAGCCGATGTGGCCGAGGCATCCCGGCAAGAGGAAGAGGCGAGCCGCCGGACGGTTTCTGCGGACGCCGACCCAGCGGGCCATGGTCAACCCGACGAGGCCGCCGGTCTGGCTGACGGAAATGCCGGCGAGGGTGACAGTGCCGGCGAAATTGCGATGGACGAAGGAGAAACGAAGCCTCGAGAGCGCAGCCACGCGGCAGGCTTCGGCAGAGCGTGCGCTGCGGTGCTTGTGCTGGTGGCAGCATTCTGCCTGTGGAGATCACGCGAGGTCATCGAGTACCTGTCGCAGACCCGGGAGGGAAGAGTCCAGGTTTTGCGGGAATCAGTGGCGGCGCTTTTTTACAAGAACCAAACCGGTGCGTTGCCTGTTGGTTCTGCTGGGAACGATGCTCAGCAGGACGCCTACTTCAGTCGAGATGCCGCCAGTTCCAACGGGCAGGCGCCAGCGCTGGGAGTGGTTGCAACCGAGTCCACAGAGACGGAAGCGCGCGCGCCTTTGCCCCATGCCCCGGAACTTCCACTCCCCGTACCCGTCTTTGAGCATCAGGAGGCTGCGCCGATTCGAGTGGAACGAGCAGCGATTCCCGAAAGCATGAGAAACTCGCCGCCGATTGCGCCGCCAGTGGTGGTGACGGTGAGTCCGGCGCAGATGATGCCCGTTTCCGCGCCGCAGTCGCAGGCGGCAGTTCAGCAATTATCCCAGCAATTAAGCGAACCCGTCGCTGTGAGCGAGGAAGCAGCCCGGGCCATGCTGCTTCACACGGTTGATCCCGTATACCCTCCTGAGGCGGTAGCCCAGAAACTTCACGGAGCGGTGGTGCTACAGGCGAAGGTGGGGCGCGATGGCACCGTGGAAGATTTGAAAATTGTCCGGGGAAATTTTGTTCTGTGCCGGGCGGCGATTGCCGCGGTCAAGCAGTGGCAGTTCCAACCCTACAGTCTCAACGGGCACGCGGCCGCAACCCAGACCGTGATCACCGTTAACTTCAGCGCTCCGCCCAGCTAGCCCTATTTGTGCTCGTCGTGCCCCTGTTCTCCGCCGGTCGGAGGGGCGACGCCGCTGGATTTCTTCCAATAATCCTGCACTGCGGGCGGCAGCTTGTTTATGCGGATAAGCAACGCCGTCACTTTCCACATGTCCGACTCGGACAGCGTCTTGTCCCAGGCTGGCATTCCGGTATAGCGGACGCCGTTGTGAATCACGTAGAAGACGTGCCATTCCGGGTCGTCCGGTGGATCATGAATGAGGTTCGGGGCCGTAGGATAGAAAGAATTCCCCAAGGCCGATGGCTGCAGATCGATTCCGCCATGGCATCCCGCACAATTCATGGTGTAGATCTTCAGCCCCTCGATCAGGTTCTCGTCGGTGGGAGGTACGGGATTGTTCAGGCGGGGAGCGTGGCGATCCACAGAATTATCGAGCGCGCTCATGGCCAGGTGGAGTTCCATCTCCGGGGCAGTGCTGTTGGCCCGGATGGGCAGAAAGCCGAGCAGGGCAATTCCCAGACCACTGATCAGCAGAACGAGAATGGCGACCACCATCCCCAGAATGAAGTTGCGCATTTCGGGCCCTCGGAAAGCCTCAGTTCACAGTTGAGTTCACGGGTAAACCGCAGCTCCGCGACAACTATTCTACCTTCAAGGGAGCTGACACCGAGCCCACGCGGCCGCTAAGGTCGTCACGGACAACGAAACGGACAGTGTATTCACCGGGCGCAACTTCCAGCGCGCCGCTGTAGACAACACCCTTTTGGCGTACTTCCAACGCCTTGTCTGCGGTGAGATGATTCTCAACTTTCATGCCAACCGGGAGATCGGCCTGTTTGCCTTCGGGTGTTTTCGCCAGCGCAACAAATTCGAGGACGACGTGGTTATTGTCGGCACCGTCGATCAGCACGGTCTCTGGCGCTAGGCGCATCTGAAAATTCACGCGCTTCTTGCCCGCTTCTTTACCTGCCTCGATGGCGCCCCAGCGCGCCATCAGCGCCAGCGAGGTGTAATCCAAAGGCGACTGCAGGGCCGTCGAAATGTCGTTGTTGCGCGTGCTCTCCGGATTGACCGTGGCATTGCTCACAAAGAACCCGCTGCGGGCGCGCACGTCCACATGCTCGCGCTTCACTTTCACTGCCAGCTTGCGCCAGCCGGACTTGGTCTTCGACCGATCGAGGTAGTAGCCAAGCATGTAGTATTGGGCAGAATCGTTCACCGCCTCGCGAAATCCCTTCACCAGATCGTTCGAGTTGAAGTAGGCCCGGCCTCCGGTCATCGACGCGAAGACCTCGAAAGATCCCTGGGTATCCAAATTTCGCCAGGTCATGTTGCGCCCATAGTTTTTCCCCGGATTCCTCACTGAGGCGCTGGGCAAACCCACAACTTGCAGTCCTTTCACGTCCACCGGATAGAGCGAGATCTGGGCGTCATTCAACAGTTGCCATGTGTGTTCGTACAGGGGCAGCACATCGCTCAGAGTATCGCGGCCCGCGGGCGCAAGTTGCATCGTACTGTCGCTGACGCTGAACGGGAATCCTCCGCTTGCCCAGATCAACGACTTGCGCCCAGGAAATCCCGCCAGTGCTTGCGCTATCTGCTGCATCCCCTCCAGGGTGTAGGTGATAGCCACGCGTTGCTCGAATGATTGGAAATTCAGTTCCGAGTCTTCCATCATGGTCTGGAGTTGTTGGGCTTCAGTCTGTACTTGACTGGGATCGACGCCCGCGCTGCCGTCAGGACTGGCGCTTCCAGTGATGGCTTCGACATCTTCCTGGCTGTCAACCATCTGGGAGCTGTCACCCTTCACCTTATGCAGTGCGGCCACCAGGACCCGAGGGTCGGTGGTGAAGTCATGCACGACGTGAATGCCGCTGCGGGTGAGGGTGTAGAGGGCTGTCGGCTCGCGCTGATCCACCGATTGCGTTAGATACTTGAGCAAGTCCTTGCGCGCATACACCTGATCCACAAAGCGGGTGTTAATCAGGTCGAGCATTAGAAGCGTAATACGCCGGCTGGACGTTTCTCCCGCCATCGAATTACTGAATTCGTTCGGATTCTTTGGACGTGACAAGCGGTGCGGGTCGCTGGTGATCTCCTCGAACGTGGCAATCTTTTGCTCGGCTCCGTTTTCCAGAACCGTGAAGTCTTCCTTCTTGAGTCCAGTGATGTGATTGCCCGACTTGTCAGTCACCAGCGTGGGGATCAGTACGAGTTCGGTACGCGCGGTGAATTTGACTTCAGAGTTTTCTTTGTCGTTAGGCTTTGCGGTGAGATAGACGGAACCAGCCAGAGCGGTGACTATGGCGACATAAACGTAAAGCTTGGAGCCAATCGTCATTACCAATACTCCGCCACTCCGCAGAGCGGAAACAATATTACCGCGACACGGCGCGCGCCGGACGCCGGGGAAATCAGTAAGCGTGCAGGCGGCGAGCCTCACGCACCAGATCGGAAACTTTCGGCAGAAAGAATTCCTCCTGCGGCGGAGAAAACGGAACCGGCGTGTCCGGTGACGTCAGCCGGACAATGGGGCCGTCGAGATCGTCGAACGCCTCTTCATTGATGATCGCGGCAATTTCGCCGGCCAGCCCTCCGGTGCGCGCATGTTCGTGAAGAAGGATGACTTTGTTGGTCTTTTTCACGGTCGCGGCAATGGACTCGCGATCAAGCGGCGACACCGTGCGCAGGTCGAGGATTTCGATTTCGATTCCTTCTTTGCTCAGAATTTCCGCGGCTTCGAGCGCAACATAGAGCATGGCTGCATACGTGATCACACTGAGATGATTCCCTTCTCGTGCGACTCGCGCTTTGCCGAGCGGAACTATGTAATCGCCATCCGGAATTTCGTCTTTGATTCTTCGATACAGATACTTGTGCTCGAAAAAAATCACCGGATTCTGGTCGCGAATCGACGCTTTGATGAGTCCCTTGGCATCATAGGCGGTCGCCGGACAAACGACTTTCAGGCCCGGCGTGTGTACGAACCACATTTCCGGATTCTGCGAGTGAAATGGCCCGCCGTGGACGTTCCCGCCGCTGGGGCCGCGGATCACCAGCGGAGCCGGCGCTCCCCAGCGGTAGTGCGCCGATGCGACCATGTTGGTGATCTGATTGAAGGCGCAGCCGATGAAGTCCATGAACTGGAACTCCGCCACCGGGCGTAATCCGGTGAGCGCCGCACCGAACGCGGCGCCGACAATGGCGGATTCCGCAATCGGCGTGTCGATTACGCGCTCCCGGCCGAAACGATCGATGAAACCATCGGTGACTTTGAAAGCGCCGCCGTAAATGCCGATGTCTTCACCCAGACAGAAGACGCTCGGATCGCGCTCCATTTCTTCCCAGATTCCCTGGCGGATGGCTTCGAGATAGGTGGTTTGGGGCATGATTTGAAAGTGTAGCAAGAAAGCTGTCAGCTATCCGCCACCCGGCTTTTCTTGGAAGCGGTCCTAACCCTGTGACTGGGGTAATAAAGCCGTTGTTATCTGCCTCTGTTCCCATCCATGGCAACTCTATAATTCCGCTGTGACCAGACCATCCAGAGCCGGCGAGGTTATCCTCGTTATTTTTGGCCTGATTTTTGCGGCCGCTGGAATCTTTTTCGCCAGCGGTTTTCTCTTTAGTACTCCCGGCCAAGTCCAGGGGAGTCGGTGGGTGGGGGTTTTGATCGGCGCCATCTTCGCTCTGATTGGGGGCGGGCTCATTTACGGCGTGATCTACGGAACCCGCAAATTAAACGAGCAAGCAGCGGCCGAGATGTCCAATCCCCAGTCTCCGTGGTTATGGCAGAAGGATTGGGCGGCGAGCCGAGCCGAGAGCAGGAACCGCAACAACGCCTTCGGCCTTTGGGCGTTGGCGATTTTTGTGAACGGGATTGTGTTCACAATCGCGGTCTCGATCGTGCCTCCACTCTGGCGGGCATCCGATCCCAAAGCGCTCTTCCCACTTGCGTTCTGTGTGGTTGGAGTCATTCTGGCTGGCGCCGCAATCCGGGCCAGCATTCGCCGGAAACGGTTCGGCCAAACTTATTTTGAGTTCGCCTCGCTGCCCTTTTCTCCCGGACGCACGCTGAAGGGCACGATTCACTTGCGCTTCAACACCGATGCCAGACATGGCATCGATCTGAGGCTTTCCTGCGTGCGCCAGGTCGTTACCGGCACTGGGAAAAATCGCTCCACCATGCAGAGCGTTCTTTGGCAAGCTGACAAGAATGTGCCACAGTCAGCGCTGACCCCTGGACCGATGGGTGACGCTGTGATCCCGGTGGAATTCACTATTCCGAGCGACGCCTACGAGTCGAATCACGACAATCCCGACGATCAGGTGCTCTGGCTCTTGCACGCCCAGGCCGATGTCCCCGGCGTGAATTATTCCGATGATTTCGAAGTCCCGGTTTTCTGTCTGACACCAGCGTCTGCCTCGGCCACGGCCGCGGAGCCAAGGTCAATCTTCCTCAACGACGCGCAGAGCGCAGCCGCTGCCCCTGCCTTCCAATCCGATGCCTCCGACGTGGCCGCTCCGCAGAATCCGAAAGTTGTAGTCTCGACCGGGATGGACGGCAGCACCGAATTCTATTTCCCGCCGTTTCGCAACCCGTCCCAGGCCATGGGTTTGATCTTCGTCACCGCCGTGTGGACCGCCTTCGTCTATTTCCTCGCACATTCCAAAGCTCCGTTGTTCTTCGCCGTGGTATTCGGACTGTTTGAACTCATACCGATCTACGGGCTTGTTCGTTCGACATTGGTCTCGTTCCGTATCCAGGTGGGCAACAACAAAGTTGCCCGGCGTCGGGCTCTGCTCGGCATCGGAGGGGCTCGTGAATTTCCCTTCTCCGACATTGCTCAGATATTGGCCGTCGCCCAAGCGCAACAACCAGGCGCAAAGGGTTCTTACTCTCTTCGCTTGCAGATGAGGAATGGAGAGAAGGCGACGCTCGTCGACATGATCGATGACCGTCAGGAGGCGCGCTGGGTCGCCGCCCAACTGGAGAAGCTAGCCGGCCTAAAACTGGACACGCACGTCGCTGTCGACTCGGTTCTCGGCGGCTTCGGTCCTCCGCCGCAACGTGGACAAACGTCATCAAGATCTCTCCCAGCCTTTCGCCGCAATAGTCCGGCAGCGATCGCGGTGGGGACGGCGTTCTTCCTCGCCTGGACGGGTTTCGTCGGCTACCGTTTTGTCTCTCGGGATTACGGCCGGCCAACCCGTACATCCAAAGTCGTACCCGCCAAATCTTCTCCCTACCGGGTGGCTCACTCGCCGCTCACAGAGGTTGATTTGCAACATCTGCAAACGCTACCCGAACAGGTGCAGGCCGAAGAATTGCTGGACCAGGCAATCCGGCACGATACCCGTGCGCTCGACTTGTTCGAGCAGAATATTGGCGGCTGGCACGACCTCCAGCGCACCGCGAACATGAATGAACTCGAGAGGCGTTCTCAATTCTCCAGCGACCTGCGCGTTCGCTATGCCAACGCAGATCTCAATCTGGCAATCAACGGAGTGCCGAAAACTGATGCCTCCGCGGCTGCCCTCATCGCACAGGCGCAGGCCGACCCCGCGCATCGCGCCTACAGCGTGTACACCATGGGAATGCTGGCCGGCCGCGGAGTGAGCTACGATCGTATTTATCCCGTCCTCGTGGACTACGCCAAAAATGATCCCAACCCGCAGGTGCGCCAGTGGGCCGTCGAAGGCATGCGCTACCTCGGCACCGATGAAGCTCTCGACCAGCTTTTCGATTCCTTTACGCACGATTCCTCTAACGCGGTCCGCGATCGCGCTGGCTGCAACGTATCCGACTGCGGCAACTTCAAGCGCACGCAGCGTCTGCGAATGGTGCCCAAACTGATAGAGCTGGCCGCCGATCCCCAAATTACCCCGCAAATGCGCAACTGGACGTTCCTCGCGCTGCACGAGATCACCGACGCAGCCCTCCCTGCCGATCCATCGGCCTGGCGAGACTGGTATGCGCAACACGGGGCTGAAAAGATGGCCGAGTTCGAACAGTCGGATTGGTGGACAATCCGCGGCGATCAGTAGCGTAGCTGTCACTTTTACCAGTGGGCATTCCCGGTAATTTTCCCTAAACTCCCACGACAACCGAGGAAGACCACACCCGACTCGCGACGTGGAGTCAGGCGTGGTCGCCAATCGCTCGGACGGTCTTTTCAAGATAGAGACTAGAGATAAAGAGAGAGATTCGGAGAAAACAACAATGCAAAAGAAAAGTATCAAAGCAATCCTGGTTGCTATCAGCGTACTGTTCGTGTGCAACCTATCGATGTTCGCCGTGGCGCAGGGCACTTCGGGGGCAGACACACAATCGAACAGCATTTCAAACGAAGACATCGAGATGCTGCGCGCGGACTTACGCGCACAGCGGAAGCAGATCGTCGCGCAAAACATGACCCTCACCGCCGACGAGGCCACCAAGTTCTGGCCAATCTTTGACCAGTACCGAAAAGAAGCGATCAAGCCCAATGACGAACGCTGGGCAGTGCTCAAGGACTATGCGGCGAACTACGGCACCATGACCGATGCGCAGGCGCAGGAGTACCTCAATAGGGCAAACGCCGTTGACGAGCAACTCCTCGCATTGCGGATGAAGTATGTTCCGGTGTTCGAGAAGGTCATCTCGCCCAAGAAGACCGCACTGTGGTACCAGATCGACCGCCGTATCGACCTCCTGATCAACTTGCAGTTGTCCGCGGTGATTCCGATGGTCAATACTGGCAAGTAGCTGATCGGCAAGCCTGTTCAATGCCTTCCGGGTTAAAGGAGCGCAGCCCTGCTCAAGCATCTGCGCTCGGGACCCAACGCGCCTACAATCCCCTCCCATTCTCCCTTTTCTATTGCGTATACGCAATGATGTAGTGTATACAAGCATCATGTCGCTTCATAACCGCATCGCAGTGCTTCGGGCGGAGAAAAAGTTGTCGCGGGCAACGCTGGCCTTGTCCGTCGGCGTGAATCCGCAGACGATCGGGTTTCTCGAGCGCGGAGACTACACGCCGTCGCTGGAGTTAGCCTTCAAAATCGCCGAACACTTTGGATTGCCGGTTGAGGCCGTCTTCTCGCCTCGGCCGTTTCGATCATTGAGCGAGCAGGTATACAAGCTGCACGAGAGGGAGGCCTGAGATGGCTGCTAATGCTAATGCTAATGAAGAGCGGAGTTGGTTCTGGAAGAAGATCGGGTTCTGGTTTGTGCCGGTGAAAGCAGGGACGTTGGGACCGGAGGAGTGGGCGAAAGTCCGCAAGATCTCTCCGGCCGGAAAGCGCCGGACGCGCCGCCTGTTGTTCGCGTTCTTGTGGCTGCCGGTGCTGGCGTTTGGGATTGCGGTGAGCTTGCGCATGGTCCGTGTCGATCCCTGGGCTGGACTGATCAGCACTGCATGGCTGACAGTGTTGCTGGGGCTGTGGGTTCGGTCGCTCCGGATCGGGTTCGCACAGGTGTCGCTCGAGGACCGGGCGGTGATGGAGTATGGCGCGGAGTTCAATGCGCTAAAGGAAAAGCAGCGCGGGGAGATCTTTCAGCGGGCAGTGCGCGATGGACTCTTCGGCCGGGTGAAGGTAGATGAGCACGAGGCGGAGCGCCGCCTGCAAGCGCAGGGGGCCGCATACCGGTTGCTGGGACCCGCCCTGGCAGTGTTTGTGGCAGGGTATTGGGCGGTGTGCCTGTTTGGTCCATTTGAGGCGACGCGGAGTGCGTTGGCGGTGACCGCGGTGGTGGTGACATGGCTGGCAGCGCTGGTGCTGGCGGCGCCGACCATGATCCGGATGTGGACACAGCCTGACGAGCCGGGGGAAACCGCCGCCGTTGTGGATTGAACGCTCGTCGGATGCGGTTGGTATCTCGACCTGCAGGCGCCCATTAGCAGGCATTTCGCTTACAATTCTTCTTCCTTCCATTTCTTAAACATGACAGTCGCGGTTCGTTCCTTTGCGAAGATCAATCTCGGGCTCTATATCGGCGCCGCGCGCGCGGACGGATTCCACGATCTGCGCACGGTCTATCAGACGATTGCATTGCATGACGCGATCCGGGTGAGTGTTGGACGCGGCCGAGGAATTGAGATCCTCTGTACCGACCCGCGGGTTCCGCTCGATTCCTCGAATACCTGCCATCGCATTGCTGGGCTGGTGATGCAGGAGCTTGGAGCCACGGGCCGAGTCAGCATCGAGCTTGAAAAGCACTTGCCAGTGCAGGGAGGGTTGGGAGCGGCGTCTTCGAATGCGGTCGCGACGATGATAGCGCTGGAGTTGGCGTTGAAGAAGAAGCTGGCCGGCGCAGCCCGCCTGCGCATCGCGGCTGAAGTCGGCTCGGACCTGCCGCTGTTTCTGGTTGGCGGAACGACATTGGGAGTGGGTCGCGGCGAGGAGGTTTATCCGCTGCCCGATTTACCGTCGGTGCCTATGGTGGTAGTGACACCCGGGGTCGGAGTCTCGACGCCGCAGGCATTTGCCGATTGGGATCGATTGACGTGGGCGGGAGCGTCCGATAGACTGTTTGAGGTTGGCTGCGTGCTTTCGGCGTGGCTGTCTGATTCAAATATTAGTGGTTCACCCAA
>Ga0070765_100001293_pt1 | contig 15210 bp, 15 predicted proteins | sample HubBroMetageWFT5_FD_71516 | JGI IMG/M metagenome (GOLD analysis project Ga0070765, IMG submission 71516) | Warmed and freeze-thawed soil microbial communities from the Hubbard Brook experimental Forest, New Hampshire - Hubbard Brook CCASE Soil... | ecosystem: Environmental > Terrestrial > Soil... | reverse complement strand
CGCGCCGGGCCGCGCGTGCGCAGCGGCCCGCGCAGGGCGACCTCGAGACGGTACGAATGGCCGTGCATCCGCGCGCACTTCCCCGGATGGTACGGCAGCGTATGCGCGGCCTCGAAGCGGAACTTCTTGCGAATGAGCGCTTAGAGTTCTCCTTGCGGGCCCATCGTCTGGAGACGCCGCTTGAGATCCGCGAGAAAGCCGCTGGCGACGTAACCATCGACAACGCGATGATCGAGCGATAGGCACGAGTTCATCATCTGCCGGATTGCGATCGTGTCGTCGTCGCGCACGACCAACTGCTTCACAACGGCTTCCATCGTCACGATGCCGGCCTGCCCGCCGTTGATGATCGGCGCCGACGCCCACGAGCCGTTGGCGCCGTTGTTGTTGACGGTGAACGTTCCGCCCGCCAGATCGTCCACGTTAAGCTTGCCCTTACGCGCTTTCTCGATAAGCTCGCCTGCCGCGATCGCAAGGCCCTTGATCGAGAGCTTATCGGCGTGCTTGATGACCGGCACGACGAGATTGGTAGGTAGGCCGATCGCGATACCGACGTTGACCTCGTCGTTGACGTAGATGGCGGCTTGGCTGGAACTGCTCGCCGGCGCGAAGCGTGCGTTCATCAGCGGGAACGTCGCAAGCGCTTGGACGACGGCGCGGACGAAGAAGGGCAGCAGCGTCAGTTTGTAGCCCGTTTCGCGCTCGAAACGCTCCTTTTCGCGCGCGCGCCAACTCCATACATCGGTGACGTCGATCTCGACCATCGACCAGGCATGCGGTGCAGTATGCCGGCTCTCTACCATGCGCTCGGCAATGATCCGGCGCGCCTGGGTAAGCGGCACCAATGTGCCGGGCATCGGTTGTGCGTACGTTGAAGTTCGGGCAGCGCCCGGCGCGACCGGCGGCGGAGCGGTGGGGGCCGGCGCAAGCGGCGGCGCGGATGCTGTTGCGGGCGGCGAGGCTACCACCGTGCGTGAGGCAGCCAAGATGTCCTCGGCGGTCACGCGGCCATTTGCGCCGCTTCCCTTGATGGTACGAATGTCGACGTGATGCTCGCGTGCGAGCCGCCGCACCGCCGGCGACGCACCGCGGGCGGCAGCCTCCGCCTCGGCGCTCTCGGTCGTTCCGGACTTTGCGCCGTTCGGCGATGGCGGCAGGGCGGGTTCCGCATGTGCGACCGCGGGCGCTTGCGGAACCTCCGCGCGCACGGCGCCAACCTCGTCAATAACGGCGATCGGCGTTCCGGTTGCGACCGTCTCGCCTTCCTTAACGAGCAGTTCGCGGATCGTTCCGGTGACGGGCGAGGGAACGCCGGCGTTGACCTTATCGGTCGAGACTTCCACGAAGTCTTCGTACTTGTCGACGCTGTCGCCGATGCTTTTTAGCCACTGCGCCACCGTGCCTTCGGTGACCGTTTCGCCCAGCTGCGGCATCGTGATCGTTGTAGCCATCAGAATTTCACCATTTCGCGCATTGTGTCGGCCATCTCCGCCGGTGACGACATGAACTCTTCTTCGAGCGGAAGCGCATACCCCATCGCCGGAACGTCGGGGCCGCAGAGACGACGTACCGGCGCGTCGAGGTGGAAGAGGGCCTCTTCGGCCACCATGGCGCTGATCTCGGCGCCGATGCCACCGAACTTGTTGTCCTCGTGGATGATCAACAGCTTGCGGGTCTTCCCGACGCTATCTAAAATCGTCGTTTTGTCCATCGGGCGGATCGATCGCAGGTCGATGACCTCAACCGAAAGGCCGTCTTGCTCGAGTTGCCGCGCGGCTTCGAGCGCCCAATGGACGTATAAGCCGTACGAGACGACGGTGAGCTGCGTGCCTTCTTTCAAGACGTTTGCCTTGCCGAGCGGGATCGTATAGTGACCGTTCGGTACGTCGCCTTTAATGAGCCGGTAGGTCTTCTTATGCTCCAAGAAGAGAACCGGGTCGGGGTCGTCGATTGCGGTGTTGAGCAGTCCCTTCACGTCGGCCGGAAATGCGGGCGCCACGATCTTCAAGCCCGGCACGTGGTAGAAGAGCGCCTCGATCGAGACCGAGTGTGAAAGCGCCCCACGCACGCCGCCGCCATAAGGCGTGCGAATGACCATCGGGCACGTGTACTCGCCGTTGGAGCGGTAGCGGATCTTTGCCGCCTCGCCGACGATCTGGTTGAACGACGGGTAGATGAAGTCGGCAAACTGAATCTCGGCGATCGGCCGCAGGCCCTCCATCGCCATGCCGACCGCGATGCCGACGATCGATGCCTCGGCGATCGGCGTATCGATGATGCGACCCTCGCCGAACTCGCCGATAAAGTCCTTCGTGATCAAAAAGACGTTGCCGCGCGCACCGACGTCCTCGCCAAGAATCAACGTCCGCTCGTCGTTCTTGAGCGCTTCGTACAACGTCGCGCGAACGGCTTCGACGTTGTTCATCACGGTAGAGTTCGCGCTGCTTACGACTGCCACGGTTGCCACGCTCCTTCGTGTACGTTGGTGTAAAGGTCGCTCGCCTGCGGATATGGCTGTGCCTCGGCGGCGTCGGTCGCTTCGTTTGTCTCCTGCAATATGGCTTTGCGCATCGCGGCCACGTCTTCTGGGCTCAAAACTCCGTGTTCGACGAGCACCGCTTCGAACGCGGGCACCGGATCTTGCTTGCGCCGCTCCGTCACCACTTCGCGCGTTCGATAGGTCATGTCATTGTCGTCGGTGGAGTGCGCAAGATAGCGATAGCAGGTTCCCTCGATGAGCGTTGGGCCGCCACCGCGGCGTGCGCGGTCCATCGCCTCTTTGACGGCAGCGTATGTCGCGATCGGATCGAAGCCATTGAAACGGTAGCCCGGCATTCCGTAGCCTTCGGCGCGTTTCCAAATTTCCGGCTGGCCCATTTGTTTGTCGAGCGGCGTCGAAATCGCCCACTCGTTGTTCTCGACGAGCATCACGTACGGCAGTTTGTGAACGGCGACGAAGTTCATGGACTCATGCCATTCGCCCTCACTGGTCGTTCCGTCGCCGCAGGTCGCCAGCACCGCACGGCCGGCTTCGCCGCGGTATTTGATCGCGTAGGCCGCTCCAACGGCGTGCGGGAGATGCGCTGCCAGAATTGATGAAAACGACATCAGCCCGGCGGCCTTTGACGAGTAGTGGTTTGGAAATTGACGGCCACCGTTGTGATCGGGGGAGCGGGCGAAGATCGAGAGCATGATCTCGTACGCCGTTAGGCCGATGCCCAAACAGAGACCGAGATCGCGATAGTACGGCGCGAGAATGTCGCGGCCGCGATTGAATGCCATCGCCGCGCCGGCCTGCAACGCCTCGTGGCCTTCGCTGCCGAGCGCAAATGGTACCTTGCCTTGGCGGTTGAGTTGAAAGCCGCGATTGTCAAGCTGGCGCTGCAACAGCATGTTGCGGAAGATGGCGCGGAGCTGATCGTCGCTCAGTCCATGACGTTCGAGCGTTCCGGTTTCCGTGTGGGTGCTAGCCATCGTTCATTCCGCCTTGCTTCTTAGATCCAGGGATCCGAGCGCTCTGAGTAGACCCGCTCGTAGAGATCCGGCGCCGCCGGATAGACCATCGCTTCGGCCCGGTCCGTCGCTTCGTTGACTTCTTCGAGAACGGAGCGTTTCAACGCTTCCGCGCCATCGGGCGTCAGTATCGCGTGGTCGACCAAAAGACGCTCGAAGCACGGGACCGGGTCCGCTTTGCGCCGCTCCGCGACCTCGTCGCGCGAGCGGTAGGAGCGGTCGTCGTCATCGGTCGTATGCGCCAAGAAGCGATAGCATTTCGCCTCTACCAGGGTCGGGCCGCCCCCCGAACGGGCTCGCGTCATCGCCTCGCCGACGACCGCATAACACGCAATCGGATCCATCCCGTCGACGACGCTACCCGGCAAGCCATAGCCGGGCGCGCGCTTGTAGACGTCGGGCTGGCCCATCTGCTTGTCGAGCGGCGTCGAGATTGCCCACTCGTTGTTCTCGCAGAGAAAGACGATCGGTAACTTGTGAACCGCGGCGAAGTTCACCGATTCGTGCCACTCGCCTTCGCTGGTCGCGCCATCACCGAACGTCGTCAGCACCGCTCGCCCTCCCTCGCCTCGGTACTGCAGGGCGTAGGCGGCTCCCACCGCATGCGGGAGCTGTGCCGCGATTACCGAGCTGATCGTGTGCAGTCCCAGGCGGTGGCTGGCGTAATGATGCGGAAACTGGCGCCCCGCCGAGTGGTCGGCGGCACGCGCGAAGAGCGAGAGGAGCACCTCGTACGGCGTCACGCCGATGCCGAGTGCGAGCCCAAGATCGCGATAATACGGCACGAGGATATCCTTGCCGCGCTCGAACGCCACTGCCGCGCCCGCCTGCACGCCCTCGTGCCCCTCGCTTGCCGAGGCAAACGGAATCTTGCCTTGGCGATTGAGCTGGAAACCCCGATTCTCGAGCGTTCGCTGCATGAGCATGTTGCGAAGCATCGCGACGAGCTGCTCGTCGCTCAACCCTTGCCGCTCGAAGCTGAGGACGGCCGCCTTACGGGTGGTCACGCAACGTAGTCGCTCGCGGCTGCGCTCAAATCCTGCGCCCAAAGGTAGCCGGGGGCCGCTCGACCAAAAGACGACGCCATGTTTTTCCGGGTCGCGGCGTTGCTCGTGGCGGTGGGGTTATCGTGCGTGCCGGTTTGCGCTGCAGAGTCGGCGGCGCCGCACTGGCAGTTCGAGAATCCCTTCTGTAGCGCGGTCGCCGCGGTTGTGCCGCTCGCCGACGGATCCGGTTACGCACTCGATGTGGCGGCGTCAAGCGGAACGACGATCGAGGCACACATTACACTGGTAAGCGCCGGCGCCGCGTACGACGCTCATCTTCCGGACACGAATCTTTCGGGGCCTGCAGGCGACCGGCGGTCCGAGCCGGTCGTTGTCAAACTTCCGTCTCCCGACGCTTTAAAGTACTTTTTCCTCGATTCGTACGCAGTCGACCGCGGCACAAACGTGACGTGTCCTTCGTACGTCTTTCCGGTCGGCGAGACTATTTCAGGCTCGGCGGCAGACGCGACGGTGGTCCCAGCGACGCCGCTGCAAACGCTGGGCCACTTGACGTGCGGAGCGATGTATCAGGAACCGAGCGCTCCGAGCGAAGCCGGCGGACTCATCGGGCGCTACGGCAATCGTCCGCTTTCGGTCGAACTGCGAGTCTACGTCGATTCGGGCGGGCGAGCGATCCGCCAACAGGTCCTTTCATCGAGCGGCGTCGACGGCGTCGACGCGGCGGCGCTGGGAATCGTTGCACAGCAGGAGTACCGACCTGCCAAATTCTTGTGCACGCCAGTCGTCGGTGAACTACGCATTCGTCTTGAGTACCAACCATGATCCCCGAGATCCGTGCGGCGGCGCGGTCCGCCACGTACCAGTGGGCCGTCTCATACTCTCAGAAAACAGCAGGTCGGTATCTGTTTTTGGCCGACTTCCTACCGTACTGATGTCAGCCCGAGTTTCAGCCGCTCTCTTTGAGGATCTGGTTCGCTACCGCCGGCACTTTCATGCTCATCCCGAACTCTCACTGGTAGAGTTCGAGACCGCGAGGTTTATCGAGCGCGCGCTGCGCGGCTTCGGTTTCGACGCGATCCGCACGGGCGTTGGCACGACCGGCATCCTTGCGACGTTGCGTGGCGGGAAGCCGGGACCGGTGACCCTGCTGCGTGCCGACATGGACGGGCTCCCGGTCGAAGAGCTCAACGAGGTGCCGTATCGTTCGGCCAACCCGGGCGCGATGCACGCGTGCGGTCACGACGGCCACATGGCGATGCTTCTCGCGGCGGCGCGCGAGCTGCGCGAGCGCCAGGCGGAGATCCCCGGAACGCTCGTCTTCTGCTTTCAACCCGGCGAAGAAGGACACGCGGGGAACAAGCTCATGATCGACGAGGGGGCGCTCGAAAACCCGCACGTCGACCGCACCTTCGCGCTGCATCTCTACGGTGGACTAGAAGCCGGCAAGGTCGGCATCCGCGACGGTCCGTTCTTCTCGTCATCGGATCGCTTCGACATCGATCTGATCGGGCAAGGCGGCCACGGCGCAATGCCCGAGAAAGCCGTTGATCCGATCGTTGCCGCCGCCGAGTTCATCGCGCTGCTCCAAACCATCGCGAGTCGCGAAGTCGCGCCGGCTGATCCCGTCGTCGTAACGGTTGGTTCGCTCCACGCCGGAACGACATTTAACGTGATTCCGGAACGTGCCGAGCTGCAGGGGACGGTGCGGGCCTTTGACGACGCGGTGCGCAAGGCAATGCCCGAACGCATCGAACGTCTGCTCGACGGACTTTGCAGTGCGATGCGCCTAGAATATCGTTTCGATTACCGGTGGGTCTACCCGCCGACGGTCAACGATCCGGCAATGAATGCGATCGTCCGCGACGTTGCGCGCGTACTACTTCCGGCCGAGCGGATCGTCGACCCGCACCCGATCGTGATGTGGTCTGAGGATATGGCGTTCATGCAGCAGGAGCGCCCGGGCGCCTACTTTCTGGTCGGTGCGAGAGGTACTGAGATCGGTCACGAGCCGCATCACAGCGCGCGCTTTGACGTCGACGAAAGTGCGTTGGAGATTGGTTTTAAGATGCTGGTCGGTTTGGGACTCCACGGCTAGTGGCTAGCGACGGCGCGCGCCGCTACATTATCGTCGGCAACGGCTTTGCCGGGACGACGGCGGCCGAACAGCTGCGCAAACACGATCCCGCCTGTGAGATCACGCTCTTCGGCGACGAGCCCTACACACTCTACAATCGTATCTCGCTCCCGCCGATGCTGCGAAGGCAAATTCCAGAAGCGAAGGTGATGATCCGCAACCTGGCGTGGCACGAAGAGCACCGGATCAAGCTGCATCTGAGCACGCACGTCGAGCGCGTTATTCCAGCGGAGCACGTGGTTGAGGTTGACGGCACTTCGTATCCATACGATGCGCTACTCATCGCAACCGGCGGGCGGCCGAATCCCACCGGTAAGCCCGGCGGCGACGGCGCGGCCAACTTGTTTCCCTTCCAGTATCTCGACGACACGCGCGCGATCTCCGAACAGATCGACGCAAGCAAGGTTGGCGTCGCGATTGGGGGGTCGTTCATCGCCTACGAGCTTGCTGAGGCATTCGCATCGCGGGGGCTCGAGACGCACTGGGTGATGCGCGGCCCGCGCGGCCTGCATCGCATCATCGATGAGGACGCCGGAGCGCTGCTCCACGAGGCCGCCGCTGCCGACGGCGTGTTTATGCATTACGGCGAGGAAGTCGAGGAGTTCGTGCGCTCGAACGGCGTCGTCACCAAAGTCCGTACCAACGCCGGCGAGATCGCGGCCGAATGCTACGCGTACGGATTTGGTCTCGCGATGAACACCGAGCTTTGCGACGACTCGGGTATTGCGACGAGCAGAAACGGAATTCTCTGCGACGACCACCTCGAGACGAACGTTCGCGGGATTTATGCCGCCGGCGACATTGCGGATTTTTACGATCCGATTCTCGAGATCCGCTATCGCATGGGAACGTGGAACAACGCCGGCGCGCACGGTAAGGTCGTCGCGCTGAACATGATGGGCGGCAGCGAGAAGTACCACGATGTGCCCGAATACTCATCGCTGCTCTTCAAGGGCCAGACGATCACGCAATTCGGGCTGGGCACCGATCTGCGCCCCGACCTCGAGATCGCGCGTAAGATCGATCGCGAGAAGAAGTGGTACCGAGCGCTCTTCTTTTGGGAGGATCGCTTGGTCGGCGGATTGATGCTCGGCAAAGGCAACCGCGCCGGCAAACGCAAGTACGTGGAAGCAATCAAGTCAAAGCAGCGCTTTCCAAAACCGGAATGGCACACCATGCTCGACTGGACGGCGTAGTGGACTTGGCGTCTCCTAACCGTTAACGACGCGCTCGACGCAATCCGCGAATTCGTCGACGTCCTGCGGGGTCGTTGCCCAGTGCGTCATCCACCGAACTTCGGGCAGCGACTCGTCGAAGACGTAGAAGAAGAACTCGCGCCGGATTCGTTCGATGGCCGCGCGGTCGAGCGTTGCAAAGATCGCGTTGCAACGAACGGGGCGCGTAATCCGGACGCCGGCAATCGCTTTCACGCGCTCGAGCAGCCGCGCCGCCATCGCATTGGCGTGCGAGGCATAGCGCGCCCAGCGGCCGTCGTCCAGCAGCGCGTCGAACTGCGCCGCGATGTAGCGCAGTTTTGAGGCCAGCTGCATCGACTGCTTCTGGACAAACGGCGCCGCGCCGGCGTGCAGCTCTGGATTGAAAAAGCAGATCGCTTCGCCGAGCATGAGCCCGTTTTTCGTTCCGCCGAAGCTGAGCACGTCGACACCGAGATCGAGCGTTAGCCCGCGCAACGTCGTACCGAGCGCGACGGCGGCATTGGCGATGCGCGCGCCGTCGACGTGCACGATCAAATCATGGTCATGCGCATACGCGGTCAGCTCGCGAACTTCGTCAATTTCATAGACGCCGCCGAACTCGGTTGCCTGCGAGATCGAGATCGCGCGCGGCTGGGGGAAGTGCACGTCGTGGCCTGAGTGCAGGTACGGCTCCACGTCGACGGGACGCAGCTTGCCGTCATTGGTCGCAATCGGAATCACTTTCGATCCCGCAAAGCGTTCGAATGCGCCGCATTCGTCGGTCTGCAGGTGTGCGGTAGCGGGCGCGAGCACCGCTTCCCACGGGCGCAGGAGCGAGCTCAGGGCCGCGACGTTTGCGCCGGTGCCGTTGAAGGTGAGATAGACGTCCGTCCCCTCGCCGAACTCTCCCTTGAACCGCCCCACCGCGCGCGCGGTCCAGGCGTCATCGCCGTAACCGACGGCGTCGCCGTAATTCGCGTCGAGGATCGCTTGCATAATGTCGGGCGCAACCGGCGCGTTGTTGTCGCTGCCGAAGCTGCGGCGCGCTGAGGAATTCATGGGTTTTACCTTCCGTGACGGAACGCCGCGGAACCTACCGCGAACTCGAGCGACATTGGGAAGCGCTGTCCGCTTGCACGGAGGGTGGGTTGCTCTGCCTCGACGTGGGCGATCCGCGCCTTCCTCGCGTTACGATTGCAACCGGGTTGCACGGCGACGAGCCGGCGGGTCCGTGGGCACTGCTCGAGCTGGTCGAGACCAACGCGCTCGATCCGCGGTTCGCGTATCGCTTTTGGCCGTGCGTCAATCCGGGCGGTTTCGACTTGCAGACGCGCGAAAACGCCGACGGCATCGACGTTAATCGGACGTTCGGCGGCGCCGGTTCGTCGTCCGAAGCCCGTGCGGTGCTTGCGGCTAACTCCGGGCAACGCTTCGCGCTCTCGCTCGACCTGCACGAAGATTACGACGCGCGCGGATTCTACTGTTACGAATACGGCGGCGGTGAGATCGGCCGCTGCGTGATCGCGGCGCTGGATGATGCCGGCTTTCCGATCGAGCCGCTCGATGGCTCGCTGATTTTGGCCGGTCCCGCCGATGACGAACATTACCGTTGCGAACGGGGGCGCGCGATCGGTGATGCCGCTGCCGAAGCCGGCGCGATCGCGGGCGTCTCCTACACCATGGCGCTCGCGGCGGCGGCACGGCATGCGTTGACCTTTGAAACGCCGTCGAAATGCGCGTGGCACGTGCGGCTCGCGATGCAGCGGGCGGCCGTGCTTGCGGCCATTGCGGCGCTTTTTGAGGAATCGGCTCCTACGCCGTGTAACTAGCCGACGATGCCGGACCGCGATCGACTCGAAGTTGACGTTCTCTTCGTAGGCGCCGGGCCCGCCAGCCTGGCGGGGGCGATCCGCCTCGGACAGCTCGCGCAGGCGGCCGGGCGCGCGCTCGAGATCCTGGTGATCGAAAAAGCCGGCGAGATCGGGCATCACGGAATTTCGGGCGCCGTTATGGACCCGCGCGCACTTGACGAACTGCTGCCAAACTGGCGCGAAAGCGCCCCGGTCGAATCGGCGGTGACGAGCGATGAACTTTGGTTTCTCACGTCGCGCGGCAAGATCAAGGCACCGTTCACGCCGCCGCCGCTCAACAACCACGGCAAGTACGTAACGTCGCTTCAGAAACTCTCCGTCTGGCTCGGCGAACGTGCCGAGGAGGCCGGCGCGCAAGTCTTTCCCGCATTCCCCGGCCAAGAGCTGCTCTGGCACGAACATCGCGTCATCGGCGTGCGCACTGGCGACAAGGGCCTCGACCACAACGGTGTGCCGAAGTCAAACTACGAACCGGGCGCAGACATCATCGCAAAAGTCGTCGTGCTCGGCGAAGGTCCGCGCGGGACGCTCGCAAAGCAGGCGGAGTCGCGACTGGGGCTCTCTGACGGACGCGAGCCGCAAGTCTACGCAGCCGGCGTCAAAGAGCTTTGGCAACTGCCCGACGACCGTTTTAAGGCGGGCTCGGTCATTCACACGCTCGGCTATCCGCTTCCGCCGCAAACCTTCGGCGGCGCTTTTCTTTACGGAATGCAGGGCAACGTGCTCGACATTGGGATGGTCACCGGATTGGATTATGTGAATCCGACGACCGATCCGCACAACGAGCTGCAACGGCTGAAGCTGCATCCCTTCATCGCGCGCATGCTCAAAGGCGGCAAGTTGATTCGCTACGGGGCGAAGGCGATTCCTGAGGGTGGCCTCTTCGCGATGCTTCGTCCTTACGGCGACGGATTCGTGATCGTCGGCGACTCGGCGGGTTTCTTAAACGGAATGCGCCTGAAGGGAATCCATCTCGGCATGAAGTCGGGGATGCTCGCCGCCGAAACGATTTGGGAGGCCCTCCTGGCGGGAAGCTGTGATAGCTCGGCGCTCGCCGCTTACGAACGCCGGTTCAAGGAATCGTGGGCGTATAGCGAGCTGCGCACGGCGCGTAACTTTCACCAAGGCTTCCACAACGGAATGTTGCCCGGATTGATCAACGCCGCGCTCGCGACAATCACGGGTGGCAAAGGCTTCGGCTTCATCGACAAGCTCAAAGGCGAACCGGGCTACGAACGGATGGCGAAGATGGGCTTCAACCCTTCGCTCACGCCGCGTGCGTCCATCGACAACGTGCTGACGTTCGATAAACTGACGGACGTCTACAACAGCGGCACGATGCACGAAGAGAATCAGCCGTCGCACCTGATCGTTTCGGATACGAATATTTGTCGCGATCGCTGCACCGTTGAGTACGGCAATCCGTGCCGGCACTTCTGTCCGGCCGCGGTTTACGAGCCGCTATTCGAGCCGGCGAACGGCAAGTTTGAAGGGCGCCTACAGATCAACTTTACCAACTGCGTGCACTGCAAAACCTGCGACATCGCCGATCCCTACCAAATCATCACGTGGGTTCCGCCCCAGGGCGGCGAAGGTCCGGTCTACCTCGGCATGTAGCCGAACTTTGTCAGACGTCCGACCACGGATCGAGCGTAGCGACGCCGGTTGGAACGAAATGCCGCACGTTGCGAGTGACGACGCTCAAGCCGTAGAGGGATGCCGTTGCGGCAATCTGCGAATCGACGATCGAAAGGTGGAGCCGGCGCGCGAGCGCCGAGGCGACGAGCGTTCCCCAATGACGAGCGACGCTGGTGTCGAAATCGAGTATGCGACGGCCGAAACGTCCGATAAGATCGAAGGTAAGCCAACGCTCGAGTTCGGCGCGTCTTGACGCCTCGGTATCGAGGCGCGAGATGCCCTTCTGTATTTCCCCGACCGTTAGTACGCTGATGTACGTCGCACTTTCATCGATGCGCTCGAGCCAGCGCGCCAATCCGGGATTGTGCGGGCATTTCGCACCTTCCGAAACCGCCATCGTATCTAAGAGAAAACCGTTCATAGCTCGAGATCGCGAAGCGTCTCAATCGATTCGTTCGAGCGTTCCAGATCCAAGTCGACGTCCGCCAGCGGGGAGCGTTGCAAAAACGAAAGAAGCGACTCGCGCGGTCCGCTGTTTCGCTCAAACTCCGCGAACGGTAGCACGACAACCGCGGGCTGGCCGCGACGAAAAATCACTTGCGGTTCGCCGACGATGCATCGATCCACAAGCTCGGATAGGCGCGCCTTCGCGTCCTGGAGATTCCACGCTCGATACTCGCGGGGGTCGTCGCGGTGCAATCGCTTACTCATAGTTCAACTAGTTGAACCATAACACGCTTTCGGCGCCGTGGACAAGGCCGGGCTCGGCCTCTCGTCCGTCAAACGATGACAAAGATGGGTGAAAACGGGGGCGACGTCATCGTCGTCGGGGCCGGGCTGATCGGGCTGGCGATTGCCTTTGAGCTTGCGGACCGCGGCGCAAGCGTTCGCGTCTTTGACCGAGGCGAACCGGGGCGCGGCGCTTCATGGGCCGGTGCCGGAATGCTCGCGCCGTACACCGAGCGCATCACCGACCCAGCTTTTCTCGCGCTCTGTACGGCGTCGCTGGCGGAGTATCCGGCATTCGTGCAACGCGTGTACGCGGCGAGCGGCGTCGACGCGCGACTTCATTTAAACGGCGTTCTCTATGCGGCATTCGAAGAAAGCGAACTCGATGCGTTGCATCGCCACGCGCAAGAGCTGCGCGCGCGCGGCGTCGACTGCGAAATGCTCGACCGCGCGGGCGTGCTCGCCGCCGAAGCGTGGCTAAGCGCGGGCGTTATCGGCGGCTTGATCAAGAGCGCCGAAGGTTATGTCGACAACCGCCGCCTCGGACGCGCGCTTGTCGCTGCGTGTCAATCGTCGAGCGTCGTTGTGGAACGAAGCTCGCGGATTGTGGTAGAGTGCGATGACCGGCGCGTGCTTGGCGTGGCGACGGCGCGGGGATTCATCGCCGCGCGATCGGTCGTCAACGCCTGTGGCGCCTGGGCGGCGCAACTTGCCGGTGTGCCGCGATTCTGTCTTCCGCCGATCAAACCGGTGAAGGGCCAGATGATCGCACTTGCGATTCCCGTAGGATTTGTCCGGCGCGCGACATGGGTGCCGGGCGCCTATCTCGTGCCGCGCGACGACGGTCGATTGCTGGTTGGCGCGACGGTCGAGCCGGAAGCGTTCGACGAGCGCGTAACCGCCCGTGGCGTGAGCGAGTTGCTCGACGCGGCACTCGCCGGGGCCCCCGCGCTGGCGGATTTCACGCCGGTAGAGAGTTGGGCCGGCTTGCGCCCCGGAACGCCCGACGGACTTCCGATCCTCGGTCCGACGCTGCTGGACGGCTTCTTTCTTGCGACCGGCCACTATCGCAACGGAATCCTGCTCGCCCCCGCGACCGCGCGCCTGATCGCTAACGCCATCGAGACGAACGATGTCGCCGGGCTCGAACCGTTCGCGCTTGGCCGTTTTGGCACGGAAGTAGCGGCGCCGAAACGAAGCACTAGCGCGTGAAGGCAACGATTAACGGTCGAGCCCGTGAGCTCCCCGACCAGCTGACCGTGGGAGGACTGCTCGAGCTTCTCCGCTCGCCCCGGGCCGGCGTCGCCGTGGCGTGTAACGATTGCATCGTGCGGCGGGACGAGTACGATGCGCGACGTCTGCGCGACGGCGACCGCCTCGAGATCATCGAAGCGGTCGCGGGAGGGTAGCGTGACGTCCGATACGTTGAAGATCGGAAGGTACGAGTTCAACTCGCGATTGATCGTCGGCACCGGCAAGTATCCCTCGGTGGAGATCATGCGCGCGGCGCACGCCGCCAGCGGCGCCGCCCTCGTCACCGTCGCCATCCGGCGCATCAACTTAGAGAACTCCAACGGAAAGACGATGCTCGATTACATCGATCGCGAGCGGTTCACGATTCTTCCAAATACCGCCGGATCGTATTCCGCGAACGAAGCGGTGCTGACGGCGCAGCTCGCGCGGGAGCTGCTCGGTACCGATCTGGTCAAGCTCGAAGTCATCGGCGACGCGCAGACGCTGCATCCCGACGCCCACGAAACGGTCGTAGCTGCCGAGCGCCTCGTTCGGGATGGCTTTACCGTGCTTCCCTATATCGGAGACGACCCTATTGCATGCCGGCAGCTTGAAGAAGTGGGATGCGCAGCGGTGATGCCGCTCGCCGCGCCGATCGGGAGCGGCCTCGGCGTTTGCAATCCGTACTCCATCCGCATCATCAAAGAGCGCGCGAACGTGCCGGTGATCGTGGACGCGGGCGTGGGAACGGCCTCGGATGCGGCGATCGCGATGGAGCTCGGTGTCGACGCGCTCTTGATGAACACGGGCATCGCGAGCGCGCGCGATCCGGTGCTGATGGCCACCGCGATGAAGTATGCCGTGATCGCAGGACGTCAGGCTTTCCTCGCGGGCCGCATGGCGAAACGGCTCTATGCCAACGCTTCGAGCCCAATGGAGAACTTGATCTCAGGACACTAGGGGTTTTGGCGTCAGCCGCCGATATGCCAGCTCCAAGCGTTCCAGAAAGTCGAGCCGAAGGGCGCGGGCGCGATACCGTGCACGTAGGTTCGATACGCGTCGGGAATCTGTACTTGCCAAAGCGTGAAGAAGGGAAGCTCGGTTGCGATCGCGCGCTGGACCTTGGCGTAATCGGCTTTGCGTGCCACCCGGTCGACGGTCGCTAATGCGCCGCGAATTGCCGCGTCGGCGCGCGCGTCGCACCAAAACGAGTAGTTCAGCCCACTTGGCGGCATTTGGCTGCAGCCGACGTTCCACGAGTCGTTGGGATCGCCACCGAGCACCCACCATGCATCGTAGGCGAGTTGATAGCGTCCACCGGCGAGGACACCGCCCGTGGCCGCCGGTCCGTAGAACATTCCGCTTGGGTACTGTTTGATCGTGGCGTGAATGCCAATCCGGCGCAGATCTTCTTGTAGAATCGCAGCTACCAACGTTGAGCCGTTAATGATCTGCGGCGCGATTGCGAGCGTGAGGTCGAGCGATCGGCCGCGCAGTAGCCGTTTCGCGCCGGCCGGGTCGTAACGGATGGGCGACGTCGAAGCGTTGTACGCCCAGCCGTTGCTCGGCTGATCGGCATCGATGAGCACGCCGCTGCCGTGCGTTGCAGCCGAGAGCAGCGTTTGCCGATCGACGCTCATCGCGATCGCCCGGCGGACATTGACGTCGCCCAGCGCTGGGTCGCGAAGATTGAAGCGCAAGAGATGCAGGTCGTTGACCGGCGTGAGCGCGATGTGAACCCCGGGAATCGATCGCACTTGCGGCAAGAGCTGCGGGTCCACATCGAAGTACGCGTCAACCTCGCCGGTGCGCAACTGCTCGAGCCGGGTGTTCGGATCGGGAATGATGCGATAGACGAGACGATCGATCCGCGGCTTTCCGCGCCAGTA
>Ga0070765_100001292_pt1 | contig 15211 bp, 12 predicted proteins | sample HubBroMetageWFT5_FD_71516 | JGI IMG/M metagenome (GOLD analysis project Ga0070765, IMG submission 71516) | Warmed and freeze-thawed soil microbial communities from the Hubbard Brook experimental Forest, New Hampshire - Hubbard Brook CCASE Soil... | ecosystem: Environmental > Terrestrial > Soil... | reverse complement strand
GCCAGCCCGCAACGGTAGGACAGAGTGGACAGCGCGGGTTCTTCAGCGACCAGAGCGGCGTCATCCGTTACACCACGGACGGCAGCGCTCCGACGATCGCCAGCCCTCCGCTTCAGTAATTCCTAGCACCATCTTAAGACGAGGACGGGGAGAGCAATCTCCCCGTTTTGTTTCCCCGCCATCAAAGCCCGCGAGTGTCAAGATCGTCGCTTCGGAAGGCCGCTAGATCCTGCTTGGATGACCGGACATTTCAAGTATTGGTTTATTGGTCCGGTAAGCGTTGATCAGGAATTAGGCGGTTACTCGTCAGCGGTCCCGAATGATTTTGCCGATCACCCATCCGGAATATTAGAAAGAGCTCTCGAAATTGCATAAGAGAGTTTTCAAAAACTCCTTGGCACCGTCCGGGCCAGTCGCGCGGAGATTCACTGGCCCCCTGTTCGGTTGGGCAGTCAATTCGAATGTCAAGAAAGGGCAACACTCGCGCTCTGCCAGAATCAACTCGCACACAAGCTCCATCGCTTTCTTATCCCCGAGGATGCGGAATGCATAGCCGTCAGGGAGTTCCACCCTGGAGAGCACCGCGGACTTAAATTGGGCAAGAAGCGTTGTTTCACGCTTGCGCAATTCTGCATCCGACAAACGGCAAGCAATCGGCACGGCGGCAGAATCCCGCGTCATGAACGGCTCGCTGGCGGCACGACGCCATTCATCCGCAGGTATTCGACCATTTGACCGTAGTGGTTAAAAGCATGAATCAAGGCCTCGACCGTGAGCGCCAAGCGAGTCGTCTCGCTATCTTTCATAGGAGAAATTGGCGAAGATTTGACCAGCGCGTTCTTCTCATCGATCGCGTCTATGGCTTTGCCAAGATGTGCAAATGAGGCGTTCACGTAATCGAGAATCTCCGATTTGGTGCGTACTGTTTCAGGCCCCCGCTCGTCGCCTGCATCGGCAGGTGTTTCCTCACCCAGGGCGGCAGCCGCCAGGATATGGTTGGTCGCCGCCAGATGTTTTAGCTGCTGAGCAAACGTACGCACGCCCTTGAATTCTCCATCGGTTGGGGCAAACCCATACTTGACGGCAGGCATGGCATCCGCGACCGATACGATTTGGGTCTGTACAGACTTTAGAAAGACCTGCAACGCGCGTTTTTCCCGTTGGGCGTCAAGAACGGTGGCACCGAGCTCCTGAGAGGCCGACATTCCGGTTGGCGACACAAGAACAGTTCTTCCGGATCTGTCCATTTGTGCCCGAGCAATGCTGCTAGATGTCAGTACAAGCAGAAACATGAACATCGATTTCATTCGAATCATTGGTGTCTCCTAAGAGTGGGGACTTGCCATCCATCGCCCACCTCCGCACGCTACAACTTAAAGTCGGCTTTAAGGCAAGGGTATTTTTTGGATCATTGGTCAATTCCAGGTGACATTCGAAATGCGGCAATCCTAGAATGGAGCCATGCCGCAATTAACGATTTCCGAGGTTTCCCGACAAGTCGGACTTCAGCCGTCCGCCATACGCTACTACGAGCGCATTGGAATACTTCCGGCCCCTCAGCGAATCAGTGGACAGAGACGCTACGACACCGCAGTGCTTTACCGGCTCGCGGTTATCCAACGGGCACGTCAAATCGGTTTCACGTTGAATGAAATCCGGCAGCTGTTCTTCGGCTTCCGCAACGTGACTCAGGCTTCCGAACGCTGGCAAAAGCTGTCGCAGAAAAAACTCGCGGAACTCGACGGTTTGATCGACGGGATAAGGACAATGCGGCGATTGCTGAAGAAGTTGGCGCAAAGCTGCCACTGCCAGAGTCTGGATCAGTGTGGAGAAGGCATATTCCGGAGCGGGTGCGGAAATGTGACGGTAACGCCTCTACCAGCGAAGCACCGCGGGGCCAATAAACCTTCGCGATGATGGTCGATCGCGGGCAGCTCGGAAGTGATTTCATTTGGATGGTTCGTCGGATCACCGGGCGCTAAGCAAAGAAGCTCCACCAAACATCTCTGACCGCGCTCTATTTCTTTTCCGCCGGGGCGCGGCGTTTCAACTCTTCCGACCAATTGAGTATGACGTTAAGTTCCTTGGGGCTGGTTGATGTGTCCTCTTGCTTGAGCATCAAGAGATGCTCACCGTCCGCTGCAATGTCGTAGTTTCCCAGCCCCACGTAGCCTTCCCCCGGAAACCACATGCGTGGCGTGCCAGCCTTGAATGCTGGTTGCGTCTCCACCGGAACCGCCATCACTTTGTCTCCACGGCGATAGAAGATTTCACGGCCGTTCGGGGTCCAGCGCGGATACTGCCCGCCTCCCGAAGAGATCATCCACTTTCCACCGGGTCCAGGAAATGGCTGCACGTAGATCTCCCATTGCCCCGACTCGTCCGACGCATAGGTGACCCAGTGGCCATCTGGCGAAAACCTAGCGGAAGATAAGTTGAACGAGGACCGCAGAAAAGGTTGAATCTTTTCGCTACCATCCAAAGAGAGCGCCTCGATCGCCAGCCTTCCCGAATTGGAGTCGCTAAACAAGAGCGTCTTGCCATCGGGAGATAGCGCTATAGGCGCGGCTCCTTGGTCGTCGAGCTGTTTGCCGAAAAGCGTTTCTTCCGCTCCGCTGCCGTCAGCCAGTTTCGAACGGAAAGAAGGAGCATCCGTGCGCGTGCTGTACACGATCGTTCGACCATCAGCAGTCCACAGAGGGCTGGTGTTGACGCCTGGGCCAAAAGTCAGCCGCGTCAGAGTGTTTCGTGCAAAGTCATAAACCCAAATGTCCGGGGAACCGTTCTCGTTCACCTGGAGGGCAAGGAATTTTCCGTCAGGAGAGAGGCGTGGCGAGCTGTAGAACTTTGGCGGCGCCGCTACGTTCCTGGTCATCCCGTTGCGGTCGATCCAAACTACGGTGCGCACGGGAGGTCTGGCGTTTCCGGGAACGTAAGCAAGCAATCCGGAATCGGTTACATCATATTCCGCGCCTCCGCTTGTCAGCGCAGTGGTGACCACACCTTCTCGAACCGGCATTGGGGAACCCGCGACTTCCATCCGCTTCAAATCAAACGGCACAGCCATGAGCGATCCGGCATGGGCATAAACGATGTGACCAGAAGACGTATAGCGGCCGTAGGAGCCGCCCTTAACTACCGTGTGCCACTTGCTGGTTTCTAAAGAAAGCACGGCGATCCAAGCGTCGTCAAACGAGAAGGCACTGCCTACCTGTATGGTAAACAACAAGAACTTTCCTCCGGGCAACACCTGCGGCCAACGATGACTTATTTCCTGCTCCTTTGCGTTTGGCGTCGTCAAAGTCTTCGGGATGCCGCCCGCCGCCGAAATTCGCATTAGCCCCGACCCGAAATTCGGCGCGTAGGTGATCATGTCGTCGCTTGCCCAGTTCGCGCCGTGCGGAACCGGGGCATCACACAACGGAGTCACCGGTCCGCCGTGGAGCGAAACCTTCCGCATCTTGCCTAGCGCAAAGAATCCCACCCACTGCCCATCGGCCGAGAAAAATGGCTGTATTGCGTTTTCCGTGCCGGGAATGGGCGTGGCCGTTTGCTGCTCGAGAGCTCGTAGATAGAGTTGTTGCGGTTTGCCCGCAACAGAGGCTACATACACAATTTGCGAACCGTCAGGCGCCAGCGCGAAGGGAGATCCTGGATTGGCATCGAAAACGCCGGCCAGAGGTTCGGCCAGTGGAAGGGACAATTGCATCACCGGATGCGGCTCGGGCTGCATGCCGCGCCAATACAACGTGCCGCATGCGACAGCAAACGCAATCGCGATTGCCGCAACGGCCCAAGGCAACCCTCGACGCCACCAAGGGGCTTCCGTTGTCGCGGCGAGCGGCGCGGAAGTCTCTTCGGCAGTTCCGGAAATGGCTCCTTCGATGGCGATACGCGCTTCGCCAATATCACGGAGCCGCTGGTTGGGGTCCTTGGTCAGGCAGCGCCGCAAAAGCCGGACAATGGATGGAGGTACATTTCTTGTAAGGGCGTTCCAATCGGGTTCACCGCGGATCACCGCCGCTAACGTGTCAGAAGTCGTTTCTTCCAGGAACGCCGGTTTGCCCGTCAGCATCTCGTACAGCACGACGCCAAAAGCCCATATGTCCGCGCGGCGGTCCACTTTCTTTCCGCGAGCCTGCTCCGGACTCATGTATGCCGCCGTGCCTAGCAGCATCCCTGCCTGTGTTGCTGCTTGGCTGAGCGTAGGTGAAGCGGACGCAGTTATGTCCGCGACGCTGGAATCGCCTTCCAGAGCCTTCGCCAGTCCGAAGTCCAGCACTTTTGCTTCGCCGTTCGGGGTGATCTTCACATTGGAAGGTTTTAGGTCGCGGTGAATGATGCTCCGCTCATGCGCATATTCGAGCGCCTGCGCAATTTGCTTTGCGATGAGCAATGCGTCGTCGTGAGGAAGCGGTCCCTGTTTGATTCGGTCTGACAGCGTTGGACCATCGACCAGCTCCATCACCAGCGCGCGCACTCCGTTGGCCTCTTCTAGACCGTAGATCGCTGCGATATTAGGATGATTCAGAGATGCGAGAACCTTCGCCTCGCGATCGAACCGCGCCATACGTTGGGCATCGGATGAAAATTTATCCGGTAGGATCTTGACTGCCACACGGCGACCAAGCCGCGTATCTTGCGCAAGATATACCTCTCCCATCCCGCCTGCGCCGAGCGGTGAGCTGATCTCATACGGTCCGAGTTTTGTGCCTGCGGCAAGCGGCATAGATCGGCAGGATTATAACCTTCGTCAGCGTTCACACCATATCCTCTTACTTCAAGAGCCTGTATGGCTCATCTTGGCAGAAGCGATCTCGTTCTCGTTGGGGCAGCGTGGAAAGCCCACTCGCCGCCTGTTGTCGGATAACCGGGCATCTCGAACAATGCCGGGCCTGTCAAATTGTTTTTGAGCGCACTTCTCCGTTCACTCGTTTCCTTTGACTCTGCATCGATGACCACGGGTAACCGGACACGCAGCCAAACCGCGAGGCTTCGGGCCATGTCCACTTTGGCAATACCTGTTCGAGGCATCGCCCGCTGCAGGAACCGACGTCACCAGTCGAAACCCCTTCCGCCACCCTTGCCTGGAGGCCCGGCGTTAATATACCTTGACACGTATATGCCCTGTGAAGTATACTAAGAGAATGGAATCTGTATTCGAAATCATTGTGGAGCCGAACCGCCGCGCGATACTGAGCCTGCTGGCCTCGTCGCAACAGTCGGTTGGAGATATCGAGCGTCAGCTTCATATGCCGCAGCCGACTGTGTCAAAGCACCTGCGGGTGCTGCGAGAGGCCGGTTTCGTGGAATCCACGGTGGACGCACAGCGCCGTCTCTACCGCCTGAGACCTGAACCACTTCAGGAGGTGGATGCTTGGCTGGCTCAGTTCCGCCGGTTCTGGTCCGCTCACGTAGATGCGCTCGAACGCCACCTCGACCGCATGGATCAGTTAGCACCGGCAAAGAGGAAAACAAGGAGAAGAACGACGCGACCCAAACCGCGAACGTGAAAAAGGAGAACCGAAGTGAAAATCAAACTCACCAGTGTACATGTGGACGACCAGGACAAGGCCTTGCGCTTCTACACGGAGGTACTGGGCTTTGCTAAGAAAACCGATTTCAGTCAGGGCCCCTATCGCTGGCTAACCGTGACCTCGCCCGAGGAGCCGGAAGGCACTGAGCTACAGCTGGCGCTCAACAACAGCCCCGCAGCCAAAGCCTACCAGCAGTCGATGTTTCAACAGGACCAGCCCGCAGCCATGTTTTTCACCGACGACGTCAAGGGCGACTACGAGCGGATCAAGGCCCGCGGCGCCGAGTTCACCAAGCCTCCCACTGACGTGACCTTCGCGACCATTGCGATGCTGAACGACACCTGCGGCAACCTCATTCAGCTCACCCAGCTGGCACGTTACTGACGCTAAGGAGCAGGAGATGACCGATCGCGAGCAGTACACACCGGGTCCGGCCAGCGGGGCGCAGGTACGAAAGGACGGAGAGAAGTGGACGCTCATTCTCGTCAGAGAACTGCGCCATTCGCCGGAAAAAGTATGGCAGGCGCTTACCGACCCGGCGCATCTGCGCGAGTGGGCTCCCTTCGACGCCGATAGGAGCCTGGGCACGGTTGGGACCACGGTCGAGCTCACCACGGTGGGAGCGCCCGCGCCGCATGTTTCCCAAGCAACCGTGGCGCGAGCCGAAGCTCCCAAAGTGCTCGAGTACAACTGGGGTCGCTTCGATATGCGGTGGGAACTCGAACCCTTTAGTGGCGGCACGCGCCTGACGCTGTGGCACAACATCGATCGCCGCTTCATCTCGTGGGGCGCTGCCGGATGGCACATTTGTTTCGATGTTCTGAATCACCTTCTCAGCGGAACTCCCATCGGCCGCATGGTTGGCCCCGAAGCCACGAAGTTCGGCGGATGGCAACGGCTGAACGCCGAATACGCAAAGCAGTTCGGGACTGAGAGTAAATGACGCTGTATCGCCGATAGATGGAGGACAAATTCATCATGAACGATGCCACCAAACGTTCGATTTTTCGCTGGATTCACATCGTGTTTGGCATTCCGATACTCGGTTATATTTATAGTCCATTTGAAAAACTTCCAGACTATGCTCCCGCTACTCGGTTTGTCTTCCTTCCTGTAATTGTCGTTTCGGGATTGTGGATGTGGAAAGGCCATATCCTTCGACGACTGATTTCAAAGAATAAAACGACTCGCATGAAAACCGGACAACAATTGGAGGCATAAGATCTAATGAATCCATCGGAACGTATCGATCAGCTTATAGAAGGACTCACAGACTGGCGGGGCAAAACGCTCGCCAGCATCCGCAAGGTCTTCCTTGAGGCCGGCCCGGAGATAATCGAGGAATGGAAGTGGATGGGAAGCCCAGTGTGGTCTCACGCCGGAATGATCGCGGTAGGCAACGCCCACAAAGAAAAGGTGAAACTTACCTTTTCCCACGGGGCGAGGCTCCCAGATCCTGACAAGCTCTTTAACGCGGGCCTCGGAGGCAACGCCTGGCGAGCGATCGATTTTTTTGAGGGAGATAAGATCAATGAGCGTGCTCTAAAAAATCTCATTCTTACCGCCGCTCATTACAATCAGCTCAAATTGAAGAGGAAAGCGCCTGCGCGTTCTCGAGTACATAAAAATAAAAAGTGATGAAATGCTTTTCCCCGCATCCTCTTTGCGGGAATCCGGCTCCCTCAAGTGGATTCCCCGCGAGAGCCGGTTCGAATCATTTCACGTCGCTGACGGCAGATACCATTACTCTCCTGTCCCGGTGAGCGTGATTATCTGGGGACTGCCGCCACCATTATCAGCAATCTGTATCGTTCCTGACCTCGGACCCGAGTCATGGGGAGAGAATGTCGCGGTAATAGTGCAATTCCCTTTCGGAGCGATCGAGGAGCCACAGTCATCGGTCTCGGTGAAGTCTCCCGGGTTCGTCCCACCAATCGTAATGCCGTTAATCCCCAAAGTGACCGTAGTACTCGTGTTAGTAACCTTAAAGGCCGAGGATTGAACCTGAGCGCCGACTTGTACCGTTCCGTAATCGAATGATTTCGGAGATACCGTGACGATGGTCGTACCTGTTCCGGAGAGCGTTGCGGTGAGGATTGCGTAGCCGTCGTTCACCAACAAAGTGCCTTTTTCCGCCCCGACGATCGAGGGACTAAAAGCAACACCATACGTGCAACTCGCCCCCGCAGCTAGCGGACCATCGCAAGGATTCGCGCTCGAAACTATCTGGAAGTCGCCAGCATTGGCGCCGCCAGTTGTGGCGCTGATGGTTAGTGAACCCTTGGTGTGGTTTGTTACCGAGATGGTCTTTGTGGCGCTGGTGGTGCCCTCAATCTGAAGCGAGAAATAGAGCGCGTTGGGAGACAGAGTGTCGGCGCCAGCGGACTTGCCGGTACCTTGCAACATTGCAGTCGCCGACATCCCGCCAACGTTGCTCGCGACAGTGAGCGTAGCACTCTCTGCGCCGCTCACCGAAGGCGTGAAGGTGATATTGAACTTGCAACTACGATTCCCGGCGAGCGAGCCAGTGCAAGTAGTACCAGTTGCGGCCACGGCGAAGTCGCCTGCGTTGGGGCCGCTGAATGATGGAGCGATGCCCGATATGGTCTCCGGGCTCTGATTTGTTAAGGTGATTGGTTTTGGCGAAGTAGGTGTCTCCACAAGCTGACTCGCGAAGACCAGAGGGTTGGGGGAAAGGGTAAAAGCGCTTCCGGTACCTTGCAGCACAAGCATTTGCGGACTGGCGGGGTCGGTATCCACAACACTCAACGATCCATTGCGGACACCGACTTGGGTCGGTCTGAACTCGACACCGATTCCACATGATGCGCCGCCGGCGAGAACTCCGTGTTCGCAGCCGTCAATTGACGTGACGAGAAAGTCTCCAGAAGCTGTGATCGAATTGATGGTGAGAGTCGAAGTGCCGTTGTTAGTGAGAGTAACGTTCATGGGAGCGCTGCTGGTTCCAACGATTTGCGACGGGTAGGTAAGCGATGGCGGAGAGAAACTGACTGCCGTTGCGGTGCCCGTTAGAGCGACCGACACTGTGGTGCTGAGGAAACTATTGTCGGTGACGACCAGTGTAGCAGAGCGTGCTCCTCCGCCAGTTGGCGCGAAAGACACGGAGACAGTGCAGGTGTTGCCACTGGCAAGGACGCCCCGGGGGCAGTTGTCCGTCTCGGTGAAATCGCCGGCATTGGTACCGCTGAAAGCGACATTGCTGATATTTAGGTCGTAACCAGTAGCAGTGAGCACCACCGGCTGTGACGAACTAGGCGTTCCGACCGCCTGTAAGCTAAAAGTGAGGCTGGTGGTTGAGGAGGCCAACTCCGAGACCGGAGTGATTTCATCGACCTGAAAGTTTTCAAGGTCTGTGAAGTAAATATTCCCCGAGGAATCCACGGCGACCGTGATCGGGTCGTCCAAATTAGAATTTGTCGCCAACCCCGGTGTGGAAGCGCCGACGGTACCATTGCCGGCTATCGTCTGAATGATTCCCGCAGTGTCCACCCAACGGAGTCGTTGGTTCAAGGTGTCTGCAATTGTGAGATCACCGGCTCCGTCAACGGCCACACCAAGTGGTAGATCTAAAGTCGTGGAAGTTGCGGCAACGCCATCCGACCCGTATCCGGCGCCCCCGTTGCCAGCCACAGTTGTTACATTGCCGGCGGTGTCTAACTTCCGGATTCGGTAGTTGCTGGAGTCTGCAATGTAGAGATTGCCGGCGCTGTCAAGGGATATCTCGTAGGGCCCGTTGAACTCCGCGCTCAAAGGCATGCCCGTAGACTCGTCCATAAAACCCGCAGTTCCGGAGGTGCTCCCGGCGGCGGTGTTGATCGTTCCGCCGCTCACTTCACGAATGACATTATTCTCAAAGTCGGAGATGAAGACATCACCCGAGGCGTCAACCGCAACGCCAACTGGAAAATTCAGCGTAGCGCTGGTTGCGGAACCGCCGTCGCCGGTGTAAGAGCAAGTGCCGGGCGTGCCTGCTATCGTGTTGATGTTTCCGCCAGCCAATGGGGCCATCACTTCGCGGACAATGCAGTTGTCGGAATCAGCAATAAACAAGTCCCCGGCCGAATCGAGCGCCAATCCAATAGGATCGCTCAGCTGCGCGCTGGTAGCCGCAGCCCCATCGCCACTATAGCCGCACGAGCCCGGCGTGCCGGCGATAACAGTGAGGGCACCGCCGCTCAATTCGTACACGACGCAGTCAGTGTTATCTATGATGTAGACGTTGCCGCTCGAATCAACGGCTACTCCGGTCGGTGAAGCGTTTGAAGTAAAGAAGGGGGCGCTCGTCCCCGTGCCGGCTAGGTTGCTAAGCACATCTTGTTGCTGTGCGCTGGCGAATCCCGCTGTCAGGAGCAGGATAGCGGTGCAAATTACGATTCTGAGATTGCGCATCACAGTGTCCTCTCTTTTGTTCTTTCTCTCCGGAGCTGGGCTCCGGCTGGAACTTGCACGCCGCGTGTGCGGCGAACCATCTTTAAAAGTCTCTGTCTTGCGCAAGCAACGCCCCGGTCGTCGCAGCTCGCTTACGGAAATCAAGTTCGAGCGCCCTTCTTTCACGGCATGCGTATCAGCTCAATAGCCTGATGATTGTGCCCTCCGGTGGCGTCCTGGAAATCGATGTAGAGATTCGGCCGCGCCCCGTTTTTCCATGTCGCGTACTCCGCAGCGGAAACGGTAAGAGTGGCCTCAAGCGGAGGGAGGACTTGGCGTTCATTCACGCGCAGGTTTACGCCCTGAACGGCGACCTGTTTTTGCGTTCCAGCAAGCGAACTCTCGAAGGAAATCGTGGCGTTCTTTACATCCGCTGGGCTGTAATTGCGCAGGCGCAGGGACAAGCGCACTTGTACGTTCCCACCCTGATTTTTTGCTTCCAGGACTTTGAAGGTCCCAGCAAACTCGCGCGCGCTCTTGGCAAATACGGCGGCTCCGAGTGCCAGCGAGGAAACCAGCACAGCAATGGCAACCGCGGAGGGCTTCGAAATTCGGTTTCGATTACACATAACTAGGACTCCCTTTGGCCGTCTTTTGACCGAAAGACGGACACTGATTGCAAATGGAACTCGTTTTTATTGGCAAGAACTTAGTTACCTGGAACGCTTCGCGCGGGATCGCAGCTGCGAGCGCACAAAGGCTGGTGCAATGTGCGCGCAGGTTGTTACAGGGAGATTAAGGGTCCAGCAAAATCTCATCAATGATGTGGCATGCAGCCGGTTCCATTACGATGAGTACGTGAAAAAAATAGTAATGAACTCTCGCTAGACGGAGGCCGGCCGCTGCTAGAAGTGGAATTTCAGGCCGAACTGTATCGTGCGCGGGCGATGCGCGTCGACGGGCCGCAGGAAGGAATTCCCAGCCAAACAGTCGATGCCTTCCGGATTCGGATCAACGAAACCCGCGCTATTGTTCGGTCCGCCATAGCAACTGATGGTGTTATGCGCGGTATTGCCCAGATCAGGGTTATATATTCGGAACTGGGTGTGGTTGAAAATATTGAAGGCCTCGGCGCGAAACTCAAGGTCCGTCGATTCGCTGGTCTTGAAGTGCTTAAGCAGCGCCATATCAAAGTTCAATCGGCTGGGATTATTCATCGAATTTCTTCCAGCGTCTCCAAACGACAGTCCTTGCGGAGCCTCGAATGCATCCGGATTACCGAGCAGAGGGCCGAAAGTAAAAGGAGCGTTGCTCGCTCCCGGCGGCCCATTTCCCTTAGGACTTGCGCCCGGCACCAGATCGGGAAAAGAGCCGGCTCCGGATCCGTTTGCGACGCCCGCGTTGTCGAGAACGGAAATCCCGTTAACGCCGCTGCCGCCGTTAATCACGCTGAATGGAATTCCAGATTGAAACGTGGCCACTCCGGAAAACTCCCAGTGATCGAGGAAATGGCGGGAGAACCAGGACTGCGCAAATGTGGACTGCTCGATGGAACGGTCCGGAGTATATTCCGGGTTTGGACCCGAAAGCGGGCCTTCCGGACTGACCGATTGCCATCTCCAAAAGTTCTTTACGCCCTGCACCAATCCCGGGAAAGAAAAATCGTACACGTAACCAACGTTCAGAAGATGGCGCTGATCGAAGTTCGAGCTAGCCCGGTTGGATCGGAGGTCGAACGAGTTTACAAAGGTTGAATCAAAACGATCCGAAGAGGTATCGATCGAGTGGCTATAGGTGTACACCAGGTCCAAGCTGAGCGGACCTTTGGTGCGCCGCAGCGTGGCCTGCAACGCGTGGTAGCTTGAGTTGGCGACATTTTCGAGCGCCAGAATTCTTCCAATGGTCGGGGCAAATTCCCGCAAGGAATTTGGGTCAGGAAATTGAGAGTTGGGTGTGCCGTAGCATGCTGCTTCCAGATTCACAAAGCCAGGCTGACCCGACGCAAGCGGCATTCCGTTCACGGTGAAAACCCCGCCCGAGAATGTCTGGCAAACTGCCGAAGTCACTGGCTGGGCCGGCAGATAGGTGGTCGGCCCGCCAGATGGATCGATGACCGGCTGGCTGGGCAGAAAGGGATTCTGCGAAGAGCTAACCGGCTCGAGCTGATTGAGCTGAAGTTCGGCCGTCAAATGCGTTCCTTTGCTGCCCACGTAACCAAGCGTACCAACCACGTTTGGCGTGAGCTGACGCTGAACTCCCAGATTCCATTGTTGCACGTACGGCCATACGGCTTTGGTCGGAATGGAGGTCACGTTCAGCGGATATGCCCCCGGCGGAAAACCGCAATTCTGTGCCACAGACCCGATGCAACTGAAGCTGGTGGGAATGTTTTGTGTCATGTCGAGTACCAAAGGCGCGCTGCCTTCCAGCGAACCGGTATTGGCCTCGTCGCCCGTGCCGTGCTCAAAGAAAATTCCGTAGCCACCCCGTATCGAAGTCTTGCCGTCGCCGACCGGATCCCACGCAAATCCGACGCGCGGGGCGGGGTTGAAAAGATGTCCCTTCATACAGCTTGAGGGCACTCCATCTTTGCCGCATCGGACCAAACCGTTGGTGATTCGGGGATCGAGGTTATTGAGGTTAATTGGTATGGTGGCGCAAGTGAGTGCTGATAGCTGTCCGGGCGTGGCGCAAGTGCTGGGATCAAGAAGAATTCCTGTCGCAGGGTCAACAGCCGCCTGAGCCGCCAGCGTGGGGCTAAACGCGCTTAGCTGCCAGTTATATGCATTCAAATATTTTTCATGCCAAGTTCCAAACAGGCTCGCACGGAAGCCCAGGTTCAGAGTCAAGCGGGTGGTGAGGTGCCAATCATCCTCGAAATAAGGTTCAGCGACGCTATAGCGGTTGTAATATTTAGCCTGAGCGCTGTCCTGCTGGTAGCTGCGGATTTTGCCACTTAGGAAGTCGGCGAAGGCATTTCCGGTGCTAAAAAAACTGTTCTCGTTGCTGAACGTAAGAATCCCTTGGACGTCGCCGGTGGCCGCTCCAATGGCGGGATTTACTTCATTTTTCTGAGCGATGATGGCCCCAAAGCCAAACAGCAGATTATGCTTGCCGAGGACTTTGGTTACATCATCTCCGAAGCTGTAAGTTGGATTTGTGTGATGATAGGGAGGAAACGAAGGGTCCACGCCAAATCCGCTGCCTCCGTACGCTGCGTTTGTCCCGCCGATCACGATCCCGGGCACTTTGCCGCCGAATCCGTTGTTGAAGAGATATCCCATGCAATCGTTTGTCGTCGACTGCGGGGCGCACAGCAATCCGGAAGGAAGCTGCCAATTGCCGCCCGGCCCGTTGGTGTTGAACAGGCTGATGTGGTCCGTCGTGTAGCTGAAGACCATATCGTTCAAGAGTGTGGGAGAGATAACCTGGGTCACCCGGGCGAGAAGGCTGATGCCCGGGCCGTCAAACTTGTCCTCGATGGTGGGAAAACTGTTCTCGATGTAACCCCACTGGGGAATGGCGGTCGTAGTGTTCCATTGATCGTGAATGTAGCGAAACGTGCCCTTAACATTTTGAGTGAAATTCTGATCGATGCGGAATAGCTCTTCACGCCAGTAGGTGGGAGGGGAGACCGAGGTGTCGTAACAAGAGCCGGCGCTCGAGTTGCACCCGGTGCTCGAATTTGGCGGAGGAATATTGCCGGTGCCCAGAAGCGTGGCGGCCACCGGATCGATGGATATCTGATTGCCAGGATAGCTGATCACAAATGGCGCGGTTTGCGATGAGGCGATCTGCGGGCAATCGGGAAACTGTGTGCGAATAAACGTCACTTCTTGGCCCGCTCCTGCAAATGGACAGACGTCGCTGAAGTTTCCGCCGCGTTCCGCCACCGATGGCACGGCTTGGTTGAATTCCTGAGGCGTCTTCTCGAGCCGCACTTCCTCGGAAACGAAAAAAAACGTTTTGTCTTTCTTGACGTTGTAATGCCCAGGTATGAAGAGCGGGCCGCCAAGGGTGCCGCCGAAGTCGTTCCTTCGATACAGCGGAGCCTCCGTCCCGATGTCGAAATAATTGCGGGCATTGAAGAGTTCATTCCGGTTGAACTCATAGAGATCGCCGTGAAACTGGTTTCCGCCCGACTTCGTGGTCACCAAGACCGTTCCAGAGGCGCTTCGGCCGTACTGCGCTCCGTAATTGGAGGTGAGTACTTTCACTTCCTGAATCGCGTCCAGGCTGGGATAAACGATCAATGTGCTCTGGCTTCCGTTGATGCCGGCATTCAAGACATCTCCGCCGTCCACATCGAAGGTGTTGTATTCGACGCGCCCGCCGTTGACGCTGTACTTCACGCTGCCTTTCACTCCCACCAGCGCTTCGTCCTGCCCGGTTTGATTGCTGACGCCGGGTGCCAAGGTAATCAGCTGAGTGAAATTTCGTCCGTTCAAGCCGATGGAGGTGACTTCTTTTTGGGTAATCGTGCCGCTGATCTGGGAATTTTCCGTCTCGATTTCAGCGGTTTTCTGAGCTTCCACGTTAACCGAAGTAGCCGCTCCCGCCACCTCAAGGCTGGCGTCGAGCCTACCTTCCTGCCCCGCACTGACCAGGAAACCGGCCGCCTGAAACGATTTGAAGCCAGCCGCCTCGATCTGTATGTTATACGTGCCGGCGGGAAGGCCCAGGACGCGATACTCCCCTTTCTCATCGCTGGTGCCAACCTGTTTGAAATTCTCCCGCCCGGTCACCGTAACCGTTGCGCCTACGACAACTGCGCCGGAAGTATCAAGCACGGTTCCGATGACGCTCCCAGTGTCCAAATGAGCGGGATTTACCTGGGCGGAAGCGGAGCCGACGGCACTGCAAGCTAGCGTCACCAAACACAGAGACATTCTCAGAAATCGCACGCTAGCCAGCCTCCTGATTTGAAATGGGAAATCTAGAGCAGCCACGAAGCGAGTTCCGTGGAGGAAAAGAAAGTCATCAGAGCTGTCATTTGGCCCGAGTTCGGATCTGCCGGCTCGGGATCCAAATTAGCGTCCACGTGCGCGTCGTCGCCGTTTCGGACGTCAACATTTTCTTTTTCGAACGGCTTGTAGCCTTCCGCAGTGATCGTCACGCTGTAAGAACCGACCGGAAGCCTGTCGATCGCGTAATTCCCTTGGGCATCGGAATCCGTGCTCTGCCTGTCGCCCTCCTTTGCGACGACAACCCGGGCGTTGGCGACGATTGCGCCGGAGGAATCGTAAACAGTCCCTTTAATGGACCCGGTTTCCTCTTGGGGATCT
>Ga0070765_100001290_pt1 | contig 15220 bp, 11 predicted proteins | sample HubBroMetageWFT5_FD_71516 | JGI IMG/M metagenome (GOLD analysis project Ga0070765, IMG submission 71516) | Warmed and freeze-thawed soil microbial communities from the Hubbard Brook experimental Forest, New Hampshire - Hubbard Brook CCASE Soil... | ecosystem: Environmental > Terrestrial > Soil... | reverse complement strand
TTAACGCACCAGCCGTAGCGTGCGGTGCCACCGCGTAATCTGAAAGATGTGCGTTACCACGTAGGCGAAGTGGTACAGTTTAGCACTCACCGAAGACGGCGCCGTTCCATCGCCCTCAGCCCCCTGCACCGACCAATAGATCACCAGCGGGCGCCCAATAATATTGGCCCGCGGCACAAATCCCCAGTAACGGCTGTCAGAACTATTGTCGCGATTGTCGCCCATCACAAAATAATGCCCCTCGGGGACAATCAATTGTCCGTCCTCGACCAGTTTGCGCAACTGCAGCCACCATTCCGGCGTGGGGCCCGACATCACATCCAGCCGCGGAAAATTATCCCGGAACACGTCATCCGCGGGGTGGCTGAAGTGCGCGTACGGTTCCTTCAACGGCACGCCATTCACCAGCACCTGCTTGTTGACCATCCGTACGCGATCGCCAGGCAAACCAATCACCCGTTTCACGAAATGCTGTGCCGGGTCTACGGGATAGTGAAACACCACAATGTCGCCACGCTGCACTTGGCGGTAGGGCATGAAATAGTCTCCCACGCCGCCTTCGCCGTAACACAGCTTGTTCACCAGCAGGTAATCGCCCACCAGCAGCGTGTTCTCCATTGACGGAGAAGGAATCTGGAACGCCTGCACGATGAAGGTGATCACAAACACCGCGATCACGACGGTTCCCAGCAGCGATTGTATCGAGCTGCTCACGTCCGTTCCAACTCCCAATGCCGTTCTTCGATTGCCCGAAGAATGATTGCCCGAAGAATGATCGCCGGAAGAATGATCGCCGGAAGAATGATCGCCTACGTCCAAATAACGATCCCCCGGAGAGCGAACAGGTGGGGAGGGATTGTCTCCGCCAGCTTCACCGGAAGAGTGTTCACCCGAACGAGGCTCGTCGGAAGACACTCCACCCGAAAGATGTTCGGTCGAAATCCGTTCGCTCGCGAGATGTTCGTCTGCGGGATTCATGTACTTCACTGCTCCAGCCTCGCTACTTCTCCGCGGATCGCGACCCCCGCGTCACCCTCGCGCCCGCCGTTTGCGGCCGCGAAGCCAGATAAGACAGCAACTGCTGCGCCGCATCCTGCTCCGCCGTCTTCTTGGTCGTACCCTGCGCGCGTCCCACAAATTCCGCGCGGCCTTCACCGTTCTTATTGTTCAGACGAACTTCCACCGTAAACGTCTTACTGTGTTCCGGTCCCGCTTCCTGCACCAGGACATAGGAGGGCTGTGCCATGCCCAGTCCTTGCAGCGTTTCCTGTAGCGCCGACTTGAAGTCGGTCATGGGCAGCGCACCGCCTTCGCGCTCCATACGTTCCAACTCCGGCGACAGAATCTCCCTCAGGATGAATTCGCGGGCCGGTTCCATTCCACCATCCAGGTAAATCGCCGCCAGGACGGCTTCCAGCGCGTCCACCAGCAGCGCCGTCTTGCTGCGGCCGCCGCTTTTCTCCTCGCCTCGGCCCAGGCGCAGATAGTGTCCCAGTTCCAGCCGCTGCGCCACCCGGATCAGGTGACGCTCGCTCACCACATGGGCGCGCAATTTTGAGAGCTCTCCCTCGCGAAACTGCGGAAAGCGCTGGAACAATTCCTCGCTGGTCACCAGCGCCAGAATCGCGTCTCCCAGAAACTCCAGCTGTTCGTTGTCGTTAACCTTGTACTTGCTTTCCCCCGCCTGCTGCGCCTCCTGCTCCCGAGCCTGCGAGCTGTGGGTCAAGGCCTGTTCGATCACCGCCCGACGGTGGAACTGGTAGCCCAACGCCGTTTCCAGCGCAGTGATTTCCCGTTCTTTCATGATTGCAATCCAACTGTCATCCTGAAGCGGAGTTCTTGCCCTCCGAAGGACCCGGCCGAGCCGCGCGATGCGTCGCGCTTTCTGCGGCGCAATAGTCGCGCGTTTGGCTCGCTTCCTTGATCAATTCTTCGCAGGTGTGGGGGCCGAACCGCCGGTCAACTGTGTCAAGCGATCCTTCTCATCCCGCGCAGCCTTGCCTGCGGCTGTGCCTTCCTTGGTCAGTTCCACTGCTTGGTTGGCATATTTCATGGCCTCGGGATATTTGCTTTGCATATCAAGCGCCACCGAAAGCCGGAATACTGCGATCGGATCCGGCTCTTGCGGGAAGGCATCGATCGACTTCTTCAAATTCCCTTCCGCATCGGCCCACGCTTTGGCGTTGAAATCAAGCGTCCCGAGAATCGCATAGGCCTCAGATCGCACATATCCCTTGAACGCGTTTAGTTGTTCCGGAGGGTAACCCGTGGGAACGTCCGTGTCCACAGTGACCAGCGCGCGCTGCCCATCTTTTCTCGCTTCTGCCAGGCGCTGATCTTTGTCCAGGTCGGTGTCGCGTGTCCGCTCGGCCAGCACTTGCGACACGGTCACCAGCGCCTCAGGATCGTCCGCGTCGACGGCCAGGATCTTCTGTGCCAGTTCCATCATTTTGTCGGCATTGTTGGCTTGCTGGTAGCGGTGCATCACCTGGGTGTAGAGCAACTGCCGCAGTTCGCTGTCTGGAAACTTTGTGGCAAAATCGCCGGCCGCCTTCTCCTGCGCCGCAGGATCCGTCAATGCGACCGCCGCGTTGTATGCGGCGAACTCCTCTTGCGTCTTAGCCATCGGTTTACGCTTGCCCGCCGGCGCTGCCGCTTGTCCGGGTCCTTGTCCCGTCGCTTGTGCCGCCGGAGCGTTCTGTCCCGCGGGCTTGTCATTGCTCTGCGCAAAACTGCTCTGCGAGAAACTCACCGACATTCCCAGCACTGCGACAACGATCGCTGCTCGTTTCATGCTTTCTCCTTGGCTTGTGCTGCCTGATTCAAACTAGCCAGCTTTCTAGCTTCCGCAACTCCAATCCACCGGTCTCTAACCCGCACTCGAATTGTAAACTGCCCAGCCCATCCTATTGCTGGGGCTTGGCCGGAGGCTCATAGGCCTGCTGCAATCCCCGCTCGGCCGCTGCCTTGATCTCCGGCAATCCTCCGCCTGCGTTCAACGCCGCGCGGTACTCTTGCAACGCCGCCTCGCGCTCTTCTTTCATGTCCATAATTCTTCCCAGATACACATGCGACCATCCCACCACCTTGGGATCCTGCGTGGCTGCAATCGCCTTCTGGAAATTATCCTGCGCTCCATCGCGGTTCTTGTTCGCCACCGCCACTTCCGCCAGGATGAACAGCGCCCGGCCCTGGTCCCCGATCTTCTTATCGAGCGCCTGCTGCGCCAGGTCCTGCGCTCCTTTGGCATCTCCCGCAGCCAGCCGCTTTTCCGCCGTGATCAGCATCCGCCGCTCTTCCGGACGCGACAATTGCACCAGTTCCGGCGACGTCGCGCTGGCGAACTGTACTGCCGCTGCGGCTTTCTGTTCCTTGCCTAGGTCCACATTCGCTAGAAAATCGCCGTACGCCCCTCGAATGCCTGTTGGATCTTTCTCAAACGCCACCACTGCATCGTAGAAGTATTTCGTCAGAATGTATCCCTGCTTCACCGCGTCATCCACGGCTTGTGCGCGCATTGCCTCCTGCGCCGGCTGCTTGCCTCCCGTAGTGCGAATCTCGATGGCCCGGATCAGGCACTCGGTCACCAGCAGCGAGATGTCGGTCTTAAAGCTCTCTTCCAGCGGTGCGCGCTTTACCGACTGCAGCAGCGGTTCCAGCCGCTTGATGGAGCTGTAGTGCTTCTCCGCCAGCGGATCCAGCTCGTAATGCAGAAACGTGTGCCGGATCTGTTCCATCTTCAGCGCCGACTTCGGCGCTTCTCCCGAGGGCGTATCGGGGGCAGGGAACACGACCACGTAGTAATCCGTCCCGTAGTTCCGCGCATCCGTCTCGTTCGGCGAACCCATGAAGTCCAGATAAATCGTGAACCTCCGTCCCAGATATTGCGACGAGGGCAGTTTTAGATAGATCTCATTATCGAACACCATCTTCTGCAGCGGTTCGTGGTACCGCCTCATGGCCACCGTGTAATCGTTGCGGTGCCGCTCCCAGATCGAATGCAACCCGGCTTTCTCGTAGAAGGGCTCCAGCAGCTTTCCGAAAAGCGCAATCGCGGAGGCATCCGGAGGCAGATCTTCCTCTTTCGTGCGGGGCAGAAAATGCGGCGGTCCATCCACGTATAACGCCAGCGAAATGTATTGCGACAGGTTGCGATTCGCATCATTCGACGCCATGTGGCCCTGGTAGAACTCGCACAGAGCCGTCCGCGCCGCCTCCGCCTCTTCCGAACCCAGTAAGTTTTTCTGGACCTCGGCCCGCACCTTGCTCCGGGTGACGTCTGAGATGGTCAAGTCCTGATCGTAGCCACAAGTATTGAGCGCTGCCAGCATGGCAAAAATCGTCTCGTTGCTGTCCAGGGTGATCAGAGACTGACTCTGCGGAACCTGATTCAGTAGAGGCGGTTTCTGCGGACTCTTGTTCTGCGGAATCTGGGTCGGTGGAGGTGGTTTCGGCAGAGCCTCCTCGTCCGCAGACGGCTGATCCTTGGAGGACGACTGTCCTTGGGTTGACTGTCCCTGAGAAGACTGTCCCTGCGAAGACTGGTCTTGGGAGGGCGGCTGCCCTTGCGGAGATGACTGGTCCGCCCCTGGCGCCTGGCCTTGCGGCGCCGGGCTCTGCGGAGGCGGTTTCTGAGGAAGCGGAACCGGATCCTGTCCTGCACACAACGGCGCCAGCAGCCCCAACAGGGCCACGAACCACAGACTGCGCAATCGTAAACTCAGGAAACCCTCCACAGGATTAGCGGTGTGCCGAGCGGAGAACACACTCAAGTGTAAGGACTTCCTCGCGGAGGGTCAAACCGGAACAGGGGTGGAAGGAGAGGAGGGCAAAAACTGCTACACCCGCTCCGAACCGTAGGCCGGGGCCCACCCCCCCGTCCGAAGCTAGACACCCCGGCCTGATTCACGACGGATAAAGGGGACGCCGATTGGAGCATGCGTTGCGCGTTACGCGCGCTCTTTTCCACGTACACAAGAGTAGCCGCGAAAGGCGAACCGTGCGCTGAACGGAAAACGGTGGAGTTGAAGATGAGGGACAATCCGTTCTCTGGATTCGTCGCTCCAGATCACTTTGGGCGGCTATTGGAACCATTCCGTGCCCATATTGTCGTCCGTGATCACGCGGACGCCTGCCGCGCGGGCGCGGATGTGGTCGGCAGACTCCAACGAGAGCCCCATCTCCGCGGAGCTGTCCATAGTCGCCGTTAAGGACAGCATTTCTCCCAGGCGCCGGCGCGGAAGTTCCTGCGACAAATCGAACAGCGGATTGTTGTCGATCCTGTAATTCGCCAGGACGTTGCGCCAGCGATCCACATCGAGGCGCAAAGGCGTGTCGCTAACTACCATGAAATTCAGCAGCCGCATCCCGTACGGAAAAACACTGAGACCGGTCAACAGGGCTTCCGTCGAGTCGGTGGTGTTATAGAAATGCACGCCCCCCGAATTCAAATGGCGGCGGACGAGCTGCAGAAATTCCACCGACAGCAGGTTGGACATATTGGAGCGCCAGTTATACGAAGTGTTCATGACAATGACGTCGAACTTGCGGTCCGGGTTTCGCACCAGCCAGCGGCGTCCGTCGTCGATCTCGATGTGGACTTTCGGATTTTGCAGGACGCTGGCTACCTCCGGAACCTGACGGATGAGCCGCAGATAGCCTGGATTGATTTCCACAATCGTCAGGTGTTCGAGCTGCGGATGGTTCGCGATGACCTGGGCCCACGACCCGGACGACAGCCCGATCATCAACACCTCTTTCGGATCCGGATGAAAATAACTCAGCGAATACGCTCGTATGATCCCATTTCTGTCGTTGAGCGGACTCACGTTGAAACGCCCATCGTAGATTCCCCCGCCAAAGACCGTGCGATCGCGTGTAACCCCGATAACTCCGCTACGGGTCTCGACTAGGGCAACGAAGAATGGGCTGCGGGACGAGAAATTCCTCTTTAGCACCATCTTGTCGTACATACGATTGAAAAGTGGGCCCGACGCCCCCGCCACAAACAGCGCCGAAGCAAATACACCAAGGGCCGCAGCGACAAAGATACGCCGCTTCAGTTCCGCTTTCAGCATCAGAGCTATGCCAAGTCCGAGACCGGCCAGGGTCAGGACGATGGTCACATACCCCAACGGGAGGAAGTCCATGAGCACGAAGCCCGTGAGATAACTGCCCAGCGCGGACCCCACAATATTGCTCAAGTACAGATAACTTGTCCGCGCTCCTGCCCGCCCGTCCGGGGCGATCGAGATATGGCAAAGCAGCGGAAAGACGGCGCCCAGGCAAGCCGCCGCCAGGCCGATCGGCACCAGCGCCCACAAGTAAGAAACATGCACTACCAGGACGAACAGGATTGGGGCGACCACAAACCCCAACAGGTTGGCCCCGACCACGGTGCCGACCAGGAAGCGGGTGAAAGTCAACGGATTCGTGACCTTCTGGCAAATGCGTTGCGCTCCCTGCGAGCCCAGCGCGATTCCCAGAAGATAGGCGCCCAGCAGAAAAGCAAAGCTTTTCGCCAGTCCCGCCGTCGTAAAGGAGAAGAGACGGTACCACACGATCTCGTAACCGAGCGAGACGAAGCCCGCAACGCCCGCTGTCAGAAGCGCCGGGCCGAAACCGATTCCTGTGACTGCGGAGAGCACGCCGCCACTCGATCGTAGGGGAGAGTTCGCCTCAGGGCCACTCGGCAACTCGACCGGCCAGGTCGTCGCTTGCGCCATCCGCCAGCTTTCAAACGCGAAATGCCAAATCAGCACAGTCGCGCCCACGGTCGCGTTCAGGCCCGCTGCCAGGGCTACAGTCTTCGATTCGCCGAGCCAGCGCATCAGGAATAGTCCGGCGCAAAAACACGCACAGGCGGACCCCAGGGTATTGACGGCGTACAGCGACCCGACCGACACGCCCACATTGCGCGAAAGACGGACGGCGTAGCAGACCAGGATGGGAAGCGTGGATCCCATGAGCACCGTCGGAAGCGCCACCAAAGTGAAGGCTACCAGTCCCGTCTGCAGCGGCCCGGCTCTAGCCGTGAAATCTGCCGCCCAGTGGAACATCTTTAAGGAGAATATCCCGTAGGCTGCGATCAGCAATTCCACCAGGCCGAACACCGCGAGCAGCGGCAGGCGTCGAGAGCGAGACATCGCTCCACCCGCAAGGCTGCCCAGACCCAGTCCCAGCATGAAGGCCGTGACCACCATGGTCACGGACTCGATGTTTACCCCATATAGGGTGAACAGCGCGCGCTGCCATACGATCTGATAGAGGAGCGCCGGGAACCCAGAAATGAAGAAGAACAGGTATAACCACGTTCCCGGTCGGGAACCGGAAGTTGCCTGGCTGCGATGCTCAACCCCGTCACGCGCGGGGGCGACGGCGGCGCATTCAGACATTAAATTTCCTCCGAGGACTCGATCGGCGCCTGTCGCTTAGTCCTCGACTAAGAGGACACGAGAGGATGTTGTTCTCAGTCTATCCCGCGGAAACGCTGTTACATGTTTCAAAGCAACCTGCGGCCGAAACGAAAGTAATAACGCCGTTCGCTGCTGGAGTTGCGATGGTTTACAAAGGAGTTCATCCCCAGCAGTGCGTTTTATGTTCTGGGCGCGTGGGGCGAACTACTGCAAACCGGACTGCGTTACCTTGACCGCGCAGTACGCAGTAGTGGTTCCGCAAATCGTAGTTGACGTTGCCAGCGTGCCGAAGTAAATGCTCGACGCCTGCCCTGCTGTGGAATCGTTATCCACGATGATGCCGCTTGTCCCGCCCGCTATATCAGCGGTGTTCGTCGCCAGAGTGATAGGCACGGCGCCTGAGGCAACTAAAAGCGCGTTAGGCAAAAGGAAGGAATAGAGTTCTGTCGGGTTTGCAACCACTCCCATGAACAGGTAGTCCGGTCCGCCCGTAGCGGTCGCGCCGGTCACAGTGCATCCGGCGCCGGTAGTCGCCGCAGGGATGGTGGCGTTGAACGTGAAAGCCGTTGCAGTCGCCAAAACCACGGTTTGCATCCCGCCATTGATGGCAGCGATGTCGGCGGCGGTGCAATTGTTCGTAGTGTTCGAAGCTACACCTGAGAGCGTGACCATGTCATTGGCGGCGAGAGTATTGCTCGCCGTGACCGTAACTAGAGTTGTGGATGCCGAAACGCCGGTGACGGTGAATACCTGGCTGTTGTAGAACTCGGTGAGCGGCGAGATGGGCGAAGGGGCGGTGCCCACTTGAGGCTTGTCGCTGTTGAGCGGCGTTGCCTGCATGGTGGAGCTAACGAACTGGAGTTCTTTGATCTGTTGGCCGCCGGTACCAGAGGTGGCGCCGATGATCTCCCCGTTGTTCGCCGCCGTGGCACTACTAATGCCCAAGGCATAGTAGCGTTCGTCCGGGGCGGGGGCGTAGTTTGGATAGCCCGCAACCGCGCAGCTTTGATTTGCGCCCGTGTCGAGACCCGCATACACATCTGCGGTAAGCGTGTTGCTGGTGAATGAGAATTGCACAAGGGCCGTGTTGCCCGCGATTCCGATGTCCTGTTCCCCGGTTGTGTTGGGGTTGCATGCGGTTATGACATACCCTACCCCGTTCGTCGAGTCGAGGACGACGGCATCACGAATCCCGCCGTTGATGGCACCCTGATTGGTGACCCCGTTCACTCCGAGAGCAAGCGCTGTGGCCGCAGTAGCTCCGGCTGATGTCAATTCGTACAAGTTGGAACTGCTATCGCCTACGAAAATATTGTTCGTGTCACCCACATCGACCACCGGAGCCGAAAGGAAGTTAGATCCCTGGATGACGGTCGCGCCGGTGGCAGTGCACCCGGTGGTGGCGCTGGGTATGGTGGCGGCGAAGGTTAACTGGGTTGCGCTCGCCGAAGCAGGAATTTGTACTCCATTGATGGCCGCGACGTCAGCCGCGGTGCAGCCATTGCCGGTGTTCGCGGTCACCCCCGCGATGGTGACCAACTCTCCGATACTAAGCGAATTGGCTACGGTGACAGTCACTAACGTTGTGGTTGCCGTCACCTTGCTGGGGGTGGATGACGCAGGGGTGGTGGCGTTGACGTGAACTGGAAAGTTCCCTCCCGCATACGCCGGCGTCCCGTTGAACGTCGGGGTGATCGCATACAGGTACCCATTGTTGTCGCCGACGTAGGTCGTGTCGTTGTTATAGTCGGTGAACGGGGATGAGAAGCTATCCGCCGCACCGGCCACGCCGGTCGCTGCATTGGCGGCGACCAAGCCCAGAGGAACCATGAAATCTGTGGCGGTGCTTCCCGAAGTGCTTCCCGGGATCACCGGATTCGTGGCGCAGGTCGGCAGCGTGGCCCCCCCGTTGTTATTGCTGGCGCAGCCAGTGCTGGCTCCGTACTCGGTGCTGCCGCTCGCGAACGTCAGCACATGCAGGATTGCTCCGATGTTCGGGTCATTCTCCACGTAGGTGACTTCTGTGCCGCCGATCGAGAGGCCGGGCGACGTTGCAACCGGTCCGACACCAGAGGCGTAGGAAAATATGAATTCCGGATTCGTGAGACCACACAGCGATGTCCCGGATCCGCTGTAAAGATGATTGAAAGCGACGATGTTGGCTTGCGCGCCATTCGTGCCCGCAGTAACCGTGCCCCAGGTGAAATTAGTTAGGGTCTCGGCGTCGGTCAGCGTCACCCGGGTCCCTGGCGTAAGGGCATACACGGTAACCGTGGCTCCCGACGCAACCGCCACGACGCGGTCGAGAGCGGCATTACTGAGGTTCCGATTGATCGCCGCCGCCAGGTTGGTCGCGTTAGTGGCGGTCGTGGTGGACAATTCGAAATCGATCCCTGTGTTCGTGGTACTCGACGCGGTCAGAGTCAGAGTGACCGCGATTCCGACCGTCGGAGTTACAGTGATTGACACGGTCTGGCCAGACGTCGGCTCGCCGGTAAAGGTGCCGACCACATTAGCGCGCGTGTTCCCGGTCGGTGCGTTGAGGGGGAATACCACGAAATCTGTGGTGCAGCTAGGCGTCGCGTTCACGTTGAAGGAGTACTTGGCGGGAAACATGCCTTGAGCCACGCCGCCGGCGCCCAGCGAAACGGCCCAGTCCCTTCTCATGGCGGCCCTTGGCAGCCTCCGTGGCGCTGGGTGCCTTCCCTTCACCCTCCACCGCTTGCGGATCAGGCCTGAATCTGTCGGCTCATTCCCATGCACAAGCCACTCTGCATAGGCCCGCGGCTCGTTCCACATCTTCGCTGCCTGTTCCGGTGTGAAGCCTGCGGTGAAGAGAACATGAGTTGAGCTCCAATCCATCGGCACGGGGATCGAACCATCCGGCCTGCCGAAGCCCTGCGCGAATAGCGATACGGTAAAGCCAGCCGCCAGCCCGAACTCGGCCAGCAGCAGTCCGGTCCACCTTGCAAGAAAGACTATGTTCGCCTTCCGCAGAGTCCTGAAAGCATTCACTGCCAATGCGCCTCCGAGTCTGGAGAGGAATTTCTGATTGAACCCGTAAACGGAATTGAGATACCGATACTCGGGCGAATGGGTACACCTATCGTTTCGCCCGCAATATCGCGGCCGACGATGTCTAGTGTACGGAATGAACTAGGGGTTGTCCCGCCTGGGACAGTGCGGCGTTCCCTGTTAGTACCCTCCCCTGCGGAGTGCCCGGTGTGCACGGAGATGGGAGATCTGAAAACCGGGGTTTAGATGAGGTTGGAATCTTCAAGCGACCAAGGTCAAAGCAGGAGCTGAATGTCAGCGTCAGAAGCCAGGTAGCTCCTCTATCCTCGCACGCTAATCCTCGAGAACGACAACACTGCCCGCGACGAGATTGGCCGTCCCATCGACATTGCCGGACGGAACGTAGTAAAGATCAGCATCCTCTTCACCTGTGGCAGCAACTCCTCGGATTCCCCGGGATCAGAAAGAATCTTGTAATCATCCACCCGCCCATGCGAATCCACGTGGGCTTCAATCACCAGCGAGTCGGTATTCATCCCGCTCAGTGTCGTGCCAAAGACGCTCTCCTGCAACTCCGGCCCAGTATTCAGCACCAGCGGTACATCTTGATTGTTCGCCTGCACTTCTCCCGGCATCGCCAGGATCGCAGTCACTAAACCAAAGATCAGCAAAGCGCAGACCAGGCCCGCCGTAGCCGGCACCATGAACGCGTTCAACGCATTTTCCACCCGCATCCACAAGCCTTCAAACTGCGGACGCCGCGTCTCCGCCGCCTCCCGTGAAATAGCCAGACGCAGCTTCAGCCCAAGGTCGGCTGGCTGCTGCACGCGCCCCACGCTCGTCAGCAATTGTTGCGTCTGCCGCAGCAACCGGTACTCCCGCCTGCACTCTGCACACCCCTCCAGATGTGCCTGCAACCCCTGCATCTCAGTCCCCGTCACCGCCCCATCGAGATACGGCGACAATAATCCCTTCACGTTCGCGCACTTCATCCTCGTCTGTGAAGCGGACTTCCTGGCCACATACCTCATGGCATCACCTCGACCCTTCTGCTCCCTCCAGCCACCTGGTCCCGCAAATTTCGGGATCGCAAACTCGTCTCTTCCTCTTCCGGCGCAGTGAGCCCAAGTTCTCCGCCCACCTCGCGAACGTAAGGCGCAAGCCGCTGTTTCAATGCCTGCCGCCCCCGCGTGATTCTCGATTTCACCGTCCCCAGCGAAATCTGCAGAACCTCCGCGATCTCCTCATAAGACATTTCTTCCAGATCGCGCAGAATCAGCGCCGTCCGGTACGGCTCAGCCACCTGCCGCAACTCCGCATCCACCCGCTTCTGCACTTCCCGGTGTGCCACATTGTCGAACGGAGAATCGTTGCGGTCGGTCAGCGCGTTTTGCATTGCTGTGTTCTGCATCGCCCCATCCCCGTTCACCAATCCATCCGACTCCACCGGTTCTATCGAAGTCTCATGCGCCTTGTGCCGGAACCACCACCGCTTCCGGTTGGCCGCCTCATGCAACGCGATCCGGTAAATCCAGGTCTTCAAACTCGATTCGCCGTGGAAGCTCCTCATCCCGCGAAACACTTTCAGGAAAACATCCTGCGTAGTATCCGCCGCGTCCGCCGGATCGCTCACCATGCGGTACACCAGCCCATACACCGGCCGTTGAAACTCACCGATCAGCCACGCGTAGGCCTCTTCCGATCCGGCCTTCAAGTCCGCGACAATCGTCGCCTCCTGTGCCCGTGCTCCGATTACGCTCGCCAGATCTCCCAAGGGTCACTCCCACCGTCACTTCGCGTACTGTGACTACTAAAGCTTGATTATAGGATTCTTCGCCTGATCCCCAACCGAAAAATCGCCTGCCGCCCCTGGCTTACGCATTAGAGGTCACCGCCGCATGTTACCGGCAGACCCTAATCGTATGAACTAATGAAGATAGACTCCGCCCAGCTGTTCCAGGTTCCAACCTGTAAGTGGTTTATTTACAATGGCTTAACGCTCAGCCCCCAGAAGCGTAGCCCCGCAGCCCTATGCTGTCGCGATTCGAGTCTGATCGGGGAGCTTCTTAAGAATCTCCTCCACCGCCGCCAGCAATTTCTCCGGCCCTTTGTCCAACTCGAGAGCTGACTTTTCCAGGAACCCGGCAGCTCCATCTTCCTGCAACCGGGCTGCGTTCTTCAGCGACAGGCCTGTAATCACCACCACCGGGATCGCCTTGGTCGCAGGATCCTTCTTCAACTCGATGAGCACATCTTGTCCACTCAGTTTCGGCAGCAACATATCCAGCAGAATCAGATCCGGCAATTTTTCACCGGCCATGCGCAGAGCCTCCTGGCCGTCGGCCGCGCTGCTCATCTCATAGCCCGCACGCGCCAGCGCGCGCTCCGTCGTCAGCCGCAAAAACTTGCTGTCCTCGACAAGCAGGATCTTGGTCATTGCTCCCAGCGCCTCCGCTCTGTCTCGTGGATACTTGTCCATCGGCAGATTGGCAGTTCAGATAAAAACAGAAGGTCCGCACCGTGCTGTCACAACCTTAGAGCCGCCTAAGAAACTCGAATAGAACAAATCGAAACGCTCCCAAAAAGGCACCAACTTCACTTCACATTCCCGCCACGCTATTGGCGTCGCCGGTTCAAGGGTGTACCATCCTCCTGTCTTTCTAAAGAACGAAGATCAAAGATCAAAGATCGAAGATCGACTGAGTCAACGGCCTAATCGTTAGCGAAACCGTCAGGGTACCGAGGAGGAGCCGTGCCACACAGTCGGGAAGTCCCCATCCAGCGCCATGCCCATAAGGCACGTTTCACTATCTCTTTATTTCTGCTCTCGTGCGCCCTCCCGGCGCTCGCGCAAAAGACGGAACAAAACAGCAGCCCTCCAAAGTACGACCTCCAGACCGAGACAAAAACTAAAGGAGTGGTGGACGAAGTAAATCTTCTCTCTTTCGGAACCAGGAAAGACTTCACCGAACTAGTCCTCAAGAGCGGAGACGACAAGCTCCTCATCTTCGTATGTCCCAAACCATTCCAGGAGGAGATGGGCATCACCTTCACCAAGGGAGACGAGATTGCCGTCACCGGTTCCAAAGTCAAGCAGGACGCGTCAGACATAATCCTCGTGCGAGAGCTGGTAAAAGGCACGGACACCCTCATGTTCCGCGACGACAAAGGCAAACCGGTTTGGGATTGGCACACCGGCAAGTAAGGTAAGGCAGTTGTTAAAGCTTCGCTCTGCCGGCTCGTGCTGCGAGCACGATGCCTCAAGCTGGTGACTTGCCGGGGGATCGAAGAATGATTTTGTTTTAAATTTAGGCGAAAAGGCTAAAGATGTTGACTAAAACTTAGGGCGAAAGCGACAGGAGAATCTTAAGATGGTTCCCGAAGCGGCATTCGACATTTCACGTCGTCAGTTTCTCGCTGCCGGAGGTCTGACGTTCGCCGCAGCGTGCTTTGCTCCACCTTACCTGATGGCCGAGACAGAAGGCATCGTTGTAGGAGCGTTCAAAGAAGCCGCCACCGCGAAAGTCACGGTTCAAAGCCTGCGCCGCAACATCAGCGTCCTTTTGGGTCCTGGTGGAAATATCGCCGTTCTCACTGGCCCTGACGGAAAGCTACTGGTCGATGCGGAAATCGTTACCGCACGTCCGCACGTCTCTGAAGCACTCGCGAGCATCAACGCAGATCCCATCAAACAATTGATCAACACCCACTGGCACTTCGACCACACCGGCGGCAACGAGTGGGTCCATGAAGCCGGAGCTAGTATCCTGGCGCACGAGAACACGCGTAAACATCTTTCCCAGGCCACGCGCGTCGAGGGCAACTTCAGGTACACTTTCCCAGCCGCACCGGCGGGTGCGATTCCCTCCACCGTCTTTACAGACGAACACACCCTACATGCCAACAACACCACTCTGATGCTGAAGCACTACCAGCCTGCCCATACGAACTCTGATATCTCCGTGCTCTTTGTTGAGGCCGACATCCTCCACACCGGAGACACCTTCTGGAACCGCGATTACCCCTTTGTCGACTACTGGTCGGGAGGCAGCATCGACGGCCAGATACGCGCGGCAGAAGCGAACATCGCCAAAGTGACCGATAAGACGATCGTCATTCCCGGGCACGGAGCCGTGGGAAATAAGGCCGACCTGGTTCTATTCCGTGACGTGTTGGTTGAAATCCGCGATAAGGTCGCTGCCCTCAAGAAACAGGGAAGGTCATTGCCTGAAGTTGTCGCTGCTAAGCCCGGAGCCCGATATGACGCGGTATGGGGCAACTTGTTCCAGAACCCGAGTGACTTTATTGCGCTTGTGTACCAGGGCGTTTGACATTTGGAAGCTATATCTTCAGCTCTTAAGGAATGCCCGCAGGTCGGCGTTGATCTTCTCCGCCTGCGTAACTCGGATGTTACCCTGGGACACTTTTTCCCGCGTGTTCCGTATACCCCCCTCCTTCGTTGACTACCTCGTGCTGCGTCCGTAAGATGAAGCGACCCAAAAATCGGCGCTTCCCCTCATCGACTAAAAAATGATCGGCCAAACCATTTCCCACTACCGCATCGTCGAAAAGCTCGGCGGTGGCGGCATGGGCGTGGTTTACAAAGCCGAGGACACGCGCCTGCACCGCTTCGTCGCCCTGAAATTCCTTCCCGACGAAGTTGCCCGCGACCCCCAGGCCCTCAGCCGTTTCCAACGCGAAGCCCAGGCCGCATCCGCGCTGAATCATCCCAACATCTGCACAATTTATGACATCGGCGAGCAGGACGGCCAGGCCTTCATCGCCATGGA
>Ga0070765_100001289_pt1 | contig 15229 bp, 13 predicted proteins | sample HubBroMetageWFT5_FD_71516 | JGI IMG/M metagenome (GOLD analysis project Ga0070765, IMG submission 71516) | Warmed and freeze-thawed soil microbial communities from the Hubbard Brook experimental Forest, New Hampshire - Hubbard Brook CCASE Soil... | ecosystem: Environmental > Terrestrial > Soil... | reverse complement strand
CACGCCGCCATGGATGGCCTGGCTGCGAAAGGCGAGTTGGCTCGCGACAAGATCCTTGGCGGCAAACAACCGGCGCAGCAGCTTTCAGAAAAGCGTGCGGAAATTCGCGACCTCGTCAGCTCGGAATTGCTGCAGGAAATCATTCTCAAATAAGAACAGCAAGCGTAGGCCTTCGCAAACGTGAAGGCCTACCAACTGCTTGGCAGGTTCCCCGTGCCCCTTCTGATTATTTCCCACATGGCCCCTGTTCTCTAAAGTAATTGCCGGTGGTTGCCGATGAGACTTGGATACCAGACAAACAAACGCCTTTGTCTGCCATTGCCAGTGCCCCGCAACATGGGCTGCGAGGATCTTCAGAAGTGGACCATAGCGTTAAGCTCGAAATCGGAAGTTGCGACCCAGCCCGAGTTCTTTTCGTGGATGATGAACCCTTGGTGCTCGAAGGGTTGCGCCGATCCGTCTACGCTGAGTTTGCCGCCGACCTGGCAGAGGGGCCGGAAGAGGGCCTTGCCAAGGTTAGCGGCGATGGCCCGTATCCGGTTGTGGTCTCAGATATGCACATGCCGGGCATGGACGGAGCGAAATTTTTGGCGAGGGTGCGCACCATTTCACCGAATTCCGTGCGTGTGATGCTGACTGGATACGGCGACTTGGAAGCAGCCGTAAGAGCGGTGAACGAGGGACAGATTTTCCGCTTTCTCACGAAACCTGTAACTCCGGAAACGCTCCGGGCCGCTCTCCGCGAATGCGTCACGCAGTACCATTCCGTTTGCCTCGAGAAGGAACAACTAAAAACTACACAGGCAGCCCTGGAACAACTGGATTTGGGCACGCTCACCGCCTTGGCTCGCGCCATTGACGCGAAATCAGCATGGACGGCGGGCCACTCCGAGCGAGTGACGAATCTGGCGCTCAAGCTGGGGCAGGCCATGAGTCTGCCTGCGGAAGGGTTAGAGATCATCCGCCGTGGAGGCTTGTTGCACGATATTGGCAAAATAGGGACACCCTTGGCCATTCTGGACAAGCCTGGCACTCTCGAACCCGGGGAAATGCAGATCATGCGGGACCACGTGAACATCGGGGTTCGTATTCTCGAACCCATCCCATGTCTTCGCGAAGCGCTGCCCATGGTTGCCCAGCATCACGAATGGATCGATGGTTCCGGTTACCCGGCAGGTGTGGCTGGGGAGAATGTTTGTTTGCATGCACGCATTCTGGCGGTTGCCGATTGCTACGACGCAATGGTTTCTGATCGGCCCTACAGAAAAGGCCTTGCCCAGGCACAAGCGCTTGAAATACTGAGACAGCGATCGGGAAGACAATTTGATCCGCTAGCGATTGAAGTGTTCCTGGGATTGGCCGCGGCTGGCCAGCTTGGGTGAAACCTAGCTCAAACCATCCCTGCGGGCCATGGCCGACCACGACCATCCCCTTCCGATATCACGACTCAAGTCAAAGAGCCTTAATGCCGACTATCTCAATGACCGCACTGGCGTGAGCTGGGGCAGGGATAGAGCATCGTTTACAAGCCTCCGCTTTCCGGCCTGTGATTGCGATGCCAGTCGGCGTTCTACCGAAAAACAGGAGTGAGAGTGAATTCCACCACCAACCTTATATCCGATGTTGCGACGCCAGGCACCAGTTTGGCGGATGGTTTGCCAGGATATGCCCACCTTTTCAAGTCGATCGTCGAAAGCTCCGCCGTCGGCATGCTGGTTTTGAATGGGGAGGGTCGGTGTGTTTGGGTCAACCGCGCGTTCTGCGATCTGGTCGGCTATACCGCCGAAGAGGTCATGGCGAGCCCGTCGCGGGGATTCACTCACGCGGACGGCATCGCCGAAAGTGGGCGAGAGTTGCAACGGTTGATCGCCGGAGAAATCCAGAGCTGCCAGATAGAAAAGCGATATATCCACAAAAGCGGGCGAGCGGTGTGGGTGCTGTTGACGGCGACGCCGATTCTGCGGACGGATCAACTACAGTCTCCCTCGGCTGCGGGTTGTGTGGTGACCTTGGTCGAAATCACCGAGAGAAAATCAGCCCAGGAGGCACTGCACCGGGCGCACGAAGAAGCCGAGCTATTCATCAACTCGGTCCCATCCATTCTTATCGGAATCACCCGCGACTCACGAATTAAACGTTGGAATCTCGCAGCCGCCAAGGTGTTTGGTCTGGCCAAGACTGAGGTGGCGAAAAAATTCCTGGCGGAGTGTGGCATTCATTGGGTGCGCTCGGATATGCAAAGCGAGATTGATTCCTGGTCCTCGTCCCGGGGATCGCGGAGGGTCGAGGCGCTTCCGTTTGTCATCGACGGGGAAACCCGATTTCTGGGCCTTACTTTGAATTGGATTAGTGCGCCCGCGGAAGGCATCGATGAACTGCTGATTATCGGCTCCGATGTGACCGAGCGCGAGATTCTGGGACAACAATTGCGACAGGCGCAAAAACTGGAGGCGATTGGCCAGTTGGCTGCCGGCATCGCGCATGAAATCAACACTCCCACTCAGTACGTAAGCGACAATACGCGTTTCTTGCAGGAATCCTGGCCGTCGTTCAAAGAACTGCTCGCGATTTCGCGAGAAATAAGACAGGAAGCTTCGGAGGGTCCGATTGCGCCCCAGACGCTGCAGCGATTTGATGCGCTGGCGCAGGCAGCGGACTTCGATTACCTGCAGACGGAGATTCCGCGCGCTATCGAACAATCTCTGGAAGGCACGCACAGGGTGGCCAAGATTGTACGAGCGATGAAGGAGTTTTCCCATCCCGGAGCGGAAGAGAAGCGGTTGATTGATCTCAACAAGGCCATCGACACGACTATCACCGTAGCCCGCAACGAGTGGAAGTATGTGGCAGAGGTGGAAACGCACTTTGATCCCCAGTTGCCCTTGGTACTCTGCCACGCCGGCGAATTCAACCAGGTGATTCTCAACCTCCTGATCAATGCCGCGCAGGCGATTGCGCAGTCCGTAGGAGATGGTTCGCAGAAAAAAGGAAAGATCGTAGTTTCCACCACGAGCGACCAGGACTGGGTCGAGATCTCGATTTCTGACACCGGTGCGGGAATCCCGGAGGCTGTGCGCTCGCGGGTGTTTGAGCCCTTCTTCACCACCAAACCGGTGGGGAAGGGAACCGGCCAGGGATTGGCCTTGGCCCACACGGCCATTGTCAGGCGGCATGCGGGAAAGATCTGGTTCGATTCGGAAGTGGGGAAAGGAACGACATTCTACATTCGGATGCCTTTGCAACCGTCGGAAGCCTGATCATGGCCAAACGAATTTTATTTGTCGATGACGAACCGATGTTGCTCAGCGGACTGCAGCGCAGTCTGCGCCTCATGCGCTCGGAATGGGAGATGGTGTTTGCCCCGGGAGGCAATGAAGCCCTGGCGGCGATGGACAAGCAGCAGTTTGACATTATCGTTACTGACATGCGGATGCCGGGCATGGACGGAGCGCAGTTGCTGCAGGAAGTCCAGAAGCGCTCCCCGCAAACCTTGCGCATGGTGCTATCCGGGCAATCGGATCGGGAGACCATTCTGCGTTCGGTCAATCCCGCGCATCAGTTTATTTCCAAGCCTTGTGAAGCGGAAGAGCTCAAGTCCCGGCTGATCCGCGCCTTTGCTCTCAAAGATCTTTTGCAAAATCCGGGCCTGCGCGAACTGGTCACGAAGCTCGATAACCTGCCAAGTCTGCCCCACATTTATCTGCAGTTGAATCAGGAATTGCGCCGTCCCGAGCCTGACCTGCACAAGGTCGACGAACTGATTGGAGCCGACATGGCCATGACCGCCAAGGTCCTGAAGCTGGTGAATTCGGCTTTCTTTTGCCTGCCCAGCGAAGTCTCAAGGGCCTCCCATGCGGTCAAGTTGCTGGGTCTGGACACACTGCGGGCCCTGGTACTCACGGCGCATGTATTCGAACAATTCGAAAGCGCTGTGCTGAGCGCGGAGGATGTGCAGCAGATTTCCGACCACTCCCTGGCCGTCAGCAATAGTGCCAGGAAGGTTGCGCTTCTCGAACACGCCGACCAGCGCACTCAGGACGAGTCCTTCACCGCCGGCATGTTGCATGATGCCGGCAAGCTCATTCTGGCGTCCGCCCTGGGAGCGCGGTACGGCGAAGTACTGGACTACGGTCGGAAGGCCGCTGTCGGGCTGTTCTCGGCAGAGCGCGAAATGCTCGGCTGCAGCCATGGACAGATAGCGGCTTACTTGTTTGGCGTCTGGGGCTTGCCCGGGACGATTGTGGAAGCGGTGGCCTGGCACCACGAGCCTGCCGGAAGCTTGAGCGTGAAGTTTTCGCCGCTGGCCGCAGTGCACGTGGCCAGCGCATATCACGACGAAAAAGGGAACTCACGGCTGCGGGACCACACCCCGATCGACAAAACCTTCCTCGCTGATATCGGTTGCGCGGAACGAGAGAGCGTATGGCGAAGCAAGCTCGATGCAGATGGAGCAAGAACAAGGGAGAGACCATGAGTAAAAGAATACTTTTCGTGGACGATGAGCCCGGAGTTCTCGAAGGATATCGCCGGCTTCTGCATAAGGAATTTTCCGTGGACACGGCGGGAAGCGCCCGTGAGGGTCTGGCTGCGATCGCCGCCGCGCGCGAAGATACCTACGCCGTCATCGTCTCCGATATGCGCATGCCGGAAATGGACGGAGTGCAGTTCCTGTCGCGCGTGCGCACCATTTCCGGCGACTCGGTCAGAATTGCGTTGACCGGCTACGCGGATATCCAAACCGCCAGCAACGCGGTGAACGAAGGCGCCATCTTCCGTTTTCTTCTCAAACCCTGTGAGAAGGAAGTTCTGGCCAAGGCGTTAACCGAGGGACTGGTGCAGCACGGGCTGGTGGTCGCGGAAAAGGAATTGCTGGAGAAAACCCTGAGGGGCTGCGTCAAGGTGTTGACCGAAGTGCTGAGCCTGGTGAATCCGGCAGCTTTCAGTCGCGGGGTTCGGGTTGGCAAATACGTGCGGCACATCGCGAAAGAACTTCAGTTGAACACTCCCTGGCAATTTGAAGTTGCCGGCATGATGTCGCAGTTGGGATGCGTCACGCTTGACGCCGAGACCATCGAAGCGATTTACGCCGGCACCGGGCTCTCCGCCGAGGAACAGGCCCGCTATGACACCCATGCCGGCGTGGCCGCGCAGTTGCTCTCGAATATTCCCAGACTTGAAGCGGTTGCTCGTATGATCGCGAAACAAGACTCAGCTCCGCCCTATTCCTCCGCCGGGGTTGATCTCAAGCAGGATCCGGTTGCTCTGGGAGCACAAATCCTCAGGGTCGCCGTCGCCTACGATCAATTGCTCAGTGGAGGAACTGGCCATGAGGAGTCGCTGAGCCAGCTTCGGTCTCGCGATAAACAGCTCGCCGCCCTGGTAGTAAATGCCCTGGCCAACCTGGAACTCGATGCTCAGCGTATGGAGGCCAGAAAGTGCCTGGTTTCAGAACTGGAAAACGAAATGGTTCTTCAGGAGGACGTCCGCACAGCCACCGGCATGCTGCTGGTTGCGAAAGGAACGCAGATTAGCTATGCCTTGCTGGCTCGGATGCGAAACTTTCTGCTGCGGGAGCCGATCGCGGGAACGGTGCTGGTGCATGTCCCGCACCGCGCATCCGCCGACCCGGCGATTCCCGCAAAAGCCAATGCGGCGGTGCCTTAGCTGCAATGAACAAGTGCTGAAACATGCCCAAGATTTGTCAACCACTAAGACTGCAGGCAGGGTTGGCTGGCCGAAATCAAGTCAAGAGATTAATGAGGAAAGAGAAACACCATGGCTGAAAAAATCCTTCTTGTGGACGACGACAACAGCGTACTTGATGGCTACCGGCGCAGCCTGAGCCGCGAGTTTTCGTTGGAGATCGCCCTAGGCGGAGAGCAGGCTCTGAAGTGCGCGGCCGAAAACGGACCCTACGCGGTCGTGGTTTCCGACATGCGAATGCCCGGCATGGATGGCATCCAGCTCTTGAGCAAAATCAAGGCTCTGGCGCCCGACACCGTTCGCGTCATGCTTACCGGAAACGCTGATATGCAAACCGCCATCGACGCCATCAATGAAGGCAGCATCTTCCGTTTCCTCAACAAGCCTTGCAGCAAGGAGGTGATGGCAAAAACTCTGACTGCGGCCCTGGTCCAGTACCGCCTGGTCAACTCCGAAAAGCAACTCCTGGAACAAACCCTGAGCGGCAGCATGCAAGTTCTGACTGAGGTGCTGAGCCTGGTCAATCCCGCCGCCTTCAGCCGAGCCGAGCGCGCCCGCCGCTACATCCATCACATCGTAATCAAGATGAACCTGGGAAATCCCTGGCAATACGAAGTCGCAGCCATGATGTCTCAACTGGGCTGCGTCACCCTGGCCCCGGAAACCGTCGAGGCCGTGTTTAACGGTGAGGAGCTCACCCCCGCCGAGCAGGCACAATACGATGCTCATCCCCGGGTGGCCTATGATCTGCTTTCGAAGATCCCGCGTCTTGAACCCATCGCCTGGATGATCGAGCACCAGACCAAACCTCTCCCCGAGGCCGGACCCGGCGACTTTGAAACCCCAGAGATGCGGCGGGGAGCGGGAATCCTCCGCATGATCCTGGCTTATGAAAAGCTCATCCACAAGGGCGCTTCGCGAAACGAGGCGGCCCACACTCTGGCCCTGCAAAACAAAAACTTCAGCCCGGAGTTCTTTCACGCCCTGGTGGAATTAGATCCGAACGCCGAAGAAGGCGAAATACGAAAATGCCGGATCGAACTACTCACTCCCGGGATGATCGTTCAGCAGGAAGTCCGCACTCACGAAGGCGTGTTGCTCATCTCCAAAGGGCAAGAAGTCACGCCGCCACTCATACTCAAGCTCAAAAACTTCCACGCCCGGCACGTGGTCGCGGCGGAGGTGACCATCTCCATGCCCACAACCACACTCGCTTTTGCGAAAGGCGCTTCATAGGCGACGGCTATGCCGGCTGCAAAGGATTTGCTACCGAGGCATGTTTGCCGATACTGTCGAAATCAAGGCGATAGCGCTCAAAATCCCTTCAACGGTCAACGATGGTCTGAAAGAGACGGCCGATTATCCGTCCCTTCCGGTCGTCAGTCAACACGAAAGAAATCATTTCGGTCCCAACGTTGCACGCGCTAGCAAACTTTTTACATTTTTCTGACAATCAAAAATTCACGATCAGCCACAATGCGCTGGTCTGACTCCCTGGACAAATCCCTCCGGAGAAAATGCTGCTTATGAAATCCTGCAAGCTGGTTCGACTTGGATTTGTGTTTTGTGTGACTCTCGCGGCTTCGTTTTGTCTCGCTCAAACCTACAAAATGACCGACCTCGGCACTCCTCAAGGGGATGGGTTCGCTGTCCCGCGTGGAGTCAATGCCTCTGCCCAGGTCACCGGCTCGGCCGGTCCCGGCGGCGATAGCGGAACGAGTGACGTGTTCCTCTACAGCAAGGGGACGTTCACCGATTTCGGCACGTTAGGTGGGAAAACTGGGATCGGCAATGGCATTAATGCCTCCAGTCAGGTTGCTGGATATTCCACGGATGCAGCAGGCACCTATCGTGCCTTTATTTCAAGTGGCGACTCGCTGGTTGATATCGGTGACCTGGGCGGCGGGTCTGCTGTGGCCTATGCCATCAACGACGCCGGTCAGGTCGTCGGCTCGGCGGTGATGAAAGATGGAAGCAATCACCCGTTTCTTTACAGCAATGGCAAAATGATCGATCTCGGAACCCTCGGATCCCCCAAAGGCAGCAGTTGGTGGAACAGCGCCGAAGGGATCAACAACTCTGGAGTCGTGGTCGGGTATTCGTACACCAATCAGTCTCAGGCGCCGTTCCGTGGATTTATCTGGAGCAAGGGAAAGATGAAGGAGATCGGAACGCTTGGCGGAAGCCTTAGCCAAGCATACGCTGTCAATAACCTCGGCCAAGTCACGGGCATCGCGTACCTGGCAGACGGTAGCGCCCATGCATTCATCAGGGAAGTTTCGGGAAAGATGAGGGACTTGGGCGCGCTTGAGAGGTACGGCGCCACCTGGGGATTCGGAATCAACGACGCGGGTGTGGTGGTAGGACAGGCCCAACTAAATGCCAACGTCCATGCATTCGTGTATAACGGCAAAAGGATACAGGACCTGAACAAGTTGGTTGGCAAGCGATCCGGATGGACGCTGATTGTAGCCAACGGCGTCAACAACGCTGGGCAGATCGTGTGCACCGGAGAGAACAGCGCAGGAATCCAGCACGCTTTTCTGCTGACGCCGCAGTAGTTCAATCCGCGAATTGGTCGGAGGATAATGAACAAAGACCCCGGGGCTTTTCGCTCGGGGTTTCCGTGCTGGTTCTGCGGTTTTGCTTGGTCAATCTGAGCCAGTAAGAGCTGCAACAACGGTTGGTAGTGCTCCCTGTTAATCCCTTCGGCTTTCAATGCTCCGTTTTCCGCCTCGGACAACTGGTTGAGATTGAAATAGGCAATCGCACTGAAGAAATAAGCATAGGCGCCTGCGAGCTGCCGACCCAAGAAAACGGGCTGAACAGACCACCTGCGCCGCGAACGAGGGCGTGACCACTACACGCGAACGGGAACTTCTCTGACGGCCAGTGCGTACCATGAGCGAGGACAAAGACTGATGCACACACGCAGGTTTTTTGTAACGCGAGCAGCACTTCTCGCGATTGCTTTAGGGATGGTGAATGCCAATTCGATCGCGGCAGGCACCGCCGCAACAGCCAGTACGCCGGATGCAGCCTCGCAATCATGCCTCGATTCAGCTACGCCAGTTCTATTTCTCGGCACTTACCACATGGATAATCCGGGCAGGGACATGATGAACCTTCAGGTCGATGACGTGCTCGCCCCCAAACGACAGCGCGAAATCGCAGAACTAGTGGATGACCTGGCTCGTTTCCGTCCAACAAAGATCTTGATTGAGGCAGCATACGGGAATCCCGACGCACAAACCAAGTATTCTCAATACCTCGCGGGCAAGTATGAGCTGGGCCGCGATGAGCGCGAACAAGTTGGCTTCCGGCTGGCGCGCAAAATGAATCTCATTCAAATCTACGGAGTGGATTTTCCCATGGATTTGGACGACAGGGGCCTAAATCAACTGATGAAAGATGATCCTGATCGCGCCAACAAGACGATGCAGGCATTGGGAGCGGAGGGCGCGCAAGAAATGAAGAAGCAGCAAGAACTGCTGGATAGGGATACAGTTGTGGAATTCTACCGCTTTCAGAATTCCGAAGAAGCGATCGAACGCAATCATTCGTTCTACTTCAAGTATTTCGTACCTCTCGCCGAGGGAACCAACTATGCGGGAGCCGACCTGGTGGCCTCGTGGTACCAGCGTAATTTGAGAATTCTGAATAATGTCGAGCGAATAGGCATTCAGAAGAACGACCGCGTCTTCATCCTTTTCGGTCAGGGACACGTCAAGTTGCTGCGGGACTTCATCAATGCAACCCCGGGTTTTTGCGTTACGGAAACTGGAAGCTATTTGAAGTGAAATTGACCTTCCCCACTCAAACCAAAAAGCAGCTTTGTTAGACCCAACCGGCCAGTGCGCGTTCTGGTGCCTGAGCGAAGCCATAACATTTGACAAAGTTTTGACCAGAGCGTGACAAGCGGTTCGTGTCGTCATGGTAACTTTTCGCCGCTTAGATCATAAGAGTCGCCAAAGAGACTGGAGCCGGAAATGAGACCAAGAAATTCGTCCTACCGTCTGGTTTTTCGCGTTATAGCGATAGCTCTGTTCGCCTGTCTGGCTACCGCCCAGACCGCGCCGACCCGACGTCCCAAGGGACCGGGTAAGATCGTCGTGCGCCCGAAGTTCGGCGGTCCGATCTCCGGCTACGACATCGATCAGAATGGAACTGAAGGCGTGCTTACTGAATTCAAGCCTTTAAAGAATGGATACCTGAGTGCGGTCGAGACGTTCGACCAGAAGACGGGAAAAATCCTTAAAGTGATTGCGAAGACAGACCCAGGCGCCGGCGACGTTCTTATCGGCATCGTCGGCACTTCCACCGCCATTGTCGAACATGAACAGAATGCTGCCCACGGCACCAAACGCACCTGGTATCTGATAAGTCCTCTTGATGCGAACAAGTACACCGGCCTGTGGCACCCGCCGCATTTTGACAATAACGACTTTACTTTTGGCGTCAGCCGGGATCAGGGAGCCGCCCACGCTGCGTTTATCGCGCTGCATAACATTTACCCCGGGCCTACAAACTTTGCCTTCACCGAAGACGTGGCAAAGAACACGTTTGGGAAAGAGATTGTTATGACCAATCCTAACTTCGTGCCCTTTTCCGAACCCGCCTTCGCATTCGATGTCAAGACCAACACGGGTGTCCTGGCGTCGGAGGGTGGGGGTCGTGAAAGCGCTCCGAAAATCGGTTTGGTCAACCTCGTCACCGGCAAGTTCCGCGACTTTCCGGGACTGGGCACGGGAGGCGTCTACGGGATCGCCGTTGATTCCGACGATGGGATTGCCTCTACGTCCACCGGGGACGCTAACGTTGAGTTCTACGATCTCAAGGCCGAGACCGGCATCATCGAGTCGCTTCCCGGTGGGGGTGGGCAGCCGCAGAGCGGGTTCGATGTCGAGTTCGATCCCATCCACAAGCTGTTCCTTATCTTCCAGGCCAGTGGTCTAGGAGACGATAGCTACATCCAGGTCTACGATCCCAAGGGAAACCTAGTGGACTCGATAAATTTCGGCCCCCGCAACCACTACGGTGGCTACATCGCACTGCAGCCAAAGCAACGCAGCGGATTCCTAGGCGAAGGTCCCGTCCTACGGTCCTTCACATATTAGATCCCGGATAGGTTCTAGCTTGATTCGATAGCGTCGCCTTCAAACATAGGGCGTAGGGCAAGGTCAGGGCGAAAGATTGCTTGCTCTCCCTTGGCGAGTGAGGTCTCAGAACGACGTGGCACGTTGTAAGACGTAGATGACCCAGGGAGCGATCTTCGTTTCGCTCACCCAGGAATAGGGCTCGTCGCCTTTGGCCAGAGGCTTAAAAACCTTAACCGCTTCGAGACCTGCTTCCTGGTACACCGTTCGATACGATTCGTCGGTGCAGAGGATATCCTCGACAGGCCTCTGATCCTGGTGATCGGTAACCACAATGCGCACGAGATCGCCGCTGCGTGCAAGCGTGTTCTCTGGAAAGTCTTTCGTAGTGAAGGAAGCCCATTCATTTGTGTAAATCTCGGGGGCCGAAACCAGATTGACGATGGTTCCGGTGCCCGCCAGCAGCCTGCTGAGATCGCAAAAGATTCTTGCCTTCATGCCTCCGGGAACGTTGTCAAACGGGAACGCGCAGAACACCAGATCGAATGAGCCAGCAGCCAATTGGTCGAGATTGTCGCCTGGCACCAGGCGGTAGTCACCAGAAGGATCGGTGACCTTCGCGATACGGAGCATGTCCTCCGAGATATCGACTCCGGTCACGTTAAATCCCAGTTTCCTCAGCCTGCGTGTCGACCTGCCCGTTCCACAACCGAAGTCGAGCGCTCTTAGGCCGGTTACATGCGCGCTCAGAATCTCCGGCAAGTCGCGATACGCGAGGTAGTAGGTGTTGGCGAACTCCAGAGTGGCATAGGCGCAGGCACGGTTCGCATCCTCGTAAGAGTTAACTGAATTCACCGTTTCCTCTAATTCCTCATTCGCACGTGCGGGCGTTGCTGAGTCGATAGTTTAGAAATTCCAGCGGACCACTGCCAACTCTACATTAGTCCCTCATTGGTCATTGCCGGTGTTCAGATCGATTGACGGGCCAGCAGGAGGTAATCCCATAACCGGGAAAGCCAAGCTGGGAACTCGATCTGGATGGTTTACGACTGGTGTCCCTACCGCGATCGCCAATTAGCCAAGGCCTTTCCAGTTCGAGGACAGGTTTGCCGTTCCCGAGCAGTTGCGGACTGGGCGCGCCCTGCGGCCAATACCGCTGGCCGCAGCTACGTCAAGGCGAAGACGACGAAGTTGGTCACAGCTTTTCTTTGCACCTACATGTTGGCGGCTGAATACTCTTTTCGCCGCCACACCGAGAAGCCCTGAGCGCCGAGAGCAAGCATGCCAAGCGATACGGGTCGCGGAGGGTTCGGACTGGGGTTGCTGAGTGAAGCAGCGGATGCAGAGCCGAATTCGGCCGACTGGATTGCTGTGCCTTTGGTTTCGCCGGCGATGATGTGCTTGTTCGGAATGGTTTCGTAGGCGTAGCCGGTGATGAGTGCTTGGATTGTCGACGGAACTGATACGCGGAGGCGCACCCAACCGTAATGGATCTTACCTTTAATGGTGAATTTAACGCCGAGGTAGCGGTCACGGACGTTTTTCCATTTTCCTAAAGTTCCCCCGCCACCGCTGCTGGCGTAATCGCCCCACAGTAAATCCGCTTTCGGTCCGACGAGGAACTTTCTCCCCGCGTCGATGTGCGCTCCAGGCTTGAGAGCAGAGGCAAACCTGTAATCCTGAGATTCGCCGACGACCCCATTGGTCTGCAGGTTATACGCGAACAAGAAAGAAGAATCACCAGGGGCGCCTATGGTAAACGATAAGTCATTCACGCCGTCGTGGTTCAGGTCCAAGGGAAGAAGAGTGTTGGTCGGAACCGTGATATGAGCCGCTGTGTAAACGATCTTTGCCTCGGCTGGTTGAGCCAATGCGAGCATTCCTACACCGGCTGCGCTGGCCGCGATGGCATAGGAGTTGAGCTGGTGACGGACCGACTCCGAAAGCGTGGCTGCCCTGCGCTGTCGACGGTGAAACTTCATAAAATCTCCTCGAAAGACGGCACACAGTATGCCTCGACTCATTTCGGAAGTCAATTCGCCAACGAAGAGCATGGTTGGCGCAACCAGGGCGATTACACGCTTTGAGAATTGGCTGGGCAGGGCGATGGGCGTAATCTCTTATCGACAATTTACTCACACCCGGGGTAGCTGCCTGGGGTAGACCGATGTCACGTCGCATTACTTGCCGCTTATTTCCAGGAGCGTCGCCAGCATTTGACTGAGTATTAAGGTTGTGCAGTTACGAATCCTACGTCCGTGCGTGTCTCGGGTTCGCAACTTCAACCTTTCAGCACGAGACAGGCAGCTTCGGAGTCAACAAGCAAAAGCTCTACGTCCTAGGTTTCGATTCTTTGTATCAGGGTGCGTAATGGGCGAAGACAAAGTCGCGAGCTTTGACCGGGTCGTGGCCGGGAAATCTGTGCACTCCGCCGGCGCTGTCGCAATGACCGGCAATTGCACGGATCCTTCGGCCCGCAAAGAACGCGGGCCTCAAGATGACAGAGTTGGGGATGAAGGAGCTTGCTGCGTCTGCGGATGGCGTCACTCTGCCTGATCCAGCAGCTTCCGCGAAATCGCGGTTACCAGCTTCCTCGGGCTGAATCGCACTGATTCCGCCACCAGCCAATTTCTAAATCCCGAAATTACCAGCGTCTTGCCCGCCATCAATCCGCGATAGCCGTCGCGCGCGACCGTCTTTGCATCCATGGGTCGAAGCGTCTTGACCAGCCTGGTGTTTTCCATGCCGGCGCGTTCCTGCAGGTTGGTTTGGGTAGGCCCGGGACAAAGGCAAGTCACGGTTACGCCGGATTCTTTCAATTCGTTGGCCAGGGCTTCAGAAAACGAAATCACGTAGGCTTTGGTCGCGTAGTAAACCGCCATCATCGGACCAGCCTGAAATCCCGCCGTGGAAGCGACGTTCATGATCTTGCCCGAATGCCGTTCGATCATGGGGCCGACAAAAAGCCGGGTGAGGTGAGTAAGAGCCACAACGTTGAGCTGGATCTGGCCGAGATCCTCTTCCAGCGAGACCTTGGCAAACTCCCCCAGCACGCCGTAACCTGCATTGTTCACCAGAACATCTATGGCAACGCCCTCGCGTTGCAGTTGGTCGAACAGGAATTGCGGAGCGGGCGCAACGGTGAGGTCGAGCGGGACGGCCTTGGCCAAGATGCCGAACTGGTGATTCAGTTCGTCAGCAAATTGCGTAAGCTTGGGCGCGCCGCGGGCGACCAGGACCAGATTGTAATGGTCTTTGGCAAAAAGCTTGGCCAGTTCGTATCCGATGCCGCCGGATGCGCCGGTAATGAGGGCTGTCTTGCCGTCATTCATCATGTTTCTTCGAGCACTGCGTTATCGAAACCATTTCTGTACCCCCGCCCAATACGATTGCAGGCGATTGCCGAACGTGTCTGGCCTCGTCATATCAAAACCACCACGCGCGGTGCGCAACGCCGGACGGTAATCGGCAGGTAACTCAAACAGAGAAGCATCGAGAGGGGCTTCCGAGAACTCGAGCAGTTCGACTTTGGAAATCGTGGTTCGACCGGCTTCGGTTCGACGGGTGTTTTCTTCGACCGCGTATCCGCGAGGCGCTGTCCCCAGTCGTTTGATCTGCACGCGGTCACGCTTACCCGAGGCTGCCGCAAGGTATCCGAACCCAGACCCCAGAGATTCCTGGCAGCTCAATCCGGGCAAGTCAATATACCAACCGTCCACTTCGGTGACACTCGGCTGCATCACAGCTCCGCGACCGGGTTCGACCTTCGTCGTCGTCTTCACATGGCGGAGTTCGTGGTTTTCCATTTTGCGGCGTCCGCCGGTGTCGACTGAGTCGATGATGACCGTGACGTCAGCGCCGCTCATTTCCTGCTGCGGCGCGGGGCGAGCTCGTTTCGCCCGCGTTGCCCATTCCTCAACCGGAAAAGAAGCATACGTCTTATCCTTGCCGTTCAAGTCGAGGCGGAGCTTCTGGTCGCACTGTGTAATGGTTGTTCGGTTCATGCTGCTGCCCGCATTTCGCATTACGTACTCACTGCGTTGGCGCGTTCCTTTGAGGTAGAGCGTTTGCACATTGGAATAGCGGTTGCCATCAGTGCGGAGAGTCTTGATCGTCAAGTCGGGGAAGTTTGGAACCACCAGTTTGGGCAGCGGGAGCGGCGCGGACAGCAGCAGTACGGAGAGCAGACCGAGAGTGGAGGGAACCATGATTTTTTTGCCCCTGGCATCACTCCGAGGAGCGAAGGCGACGAGGAATGCTGCGGTTTGCAGCAAGATTCAAGAACTGCAGACCCCTCGCTTCGCTCGGGATGACAACAACTGAGAGCAATTCCGACAACACAAACTAGACGTAGCTTGCTACGTCTCTACACACCAGCCATGGCAGGTTCAACTTCGTAGATCGAGTGCCACGAAGTCGCGGCCTTCAGG
>Ga0070765_100001288_pt1 | contig 15230 bp, 16 predicted proteins | sample HubBroMetageWFT5_FD_71516 | JGI IMG/M metagenome (GOLD analysis project Ga0070765, IMG submission 71516) | Warmed and freeze-thawed soil microbial communities from the Hubbard Brook experimental Forest, New Hampshire - Hubbard Brook CCASE Soil... | ecosystem: Environmental > Terrestrial > Soil... | reverse complement strand
GGTTCCCGGATCGTTCATTTGACATTGAGTTTTGGCAGGAGCAGGGAGATGAGGCCATCTTTGCGGCTGCATGGGAAATGGTCGAATTAGCTGAGGAACTCAACCATGGCAGAAAACCCACACTACAGAGAACTGCTACGACTCTTAAACGCATTCGAGGTTGAATATTTGATTGTCGGTGGCTATGCAGTCATGAAGTACGGTGAGCCGCGTTATACGAAAGATCTCGACGTGTGGGTACGCAATTCATCGCAGAATTCAATCCGAGTTGTCGCAGCACTCAAACAGTTCGGGGCTCCTCTGGATCATGATGGGATAAATGCAGAAACTTTCGCCGGAAAGCAAGTGGTCTACCAAATTGGAGTCGCTCCAGTACGCGTTGATATTCTGACCGAAATCACGGCCGTCGAGTTCTCCCAGGCGTGGCAAAGGAAGGTCGCAAGCAGCTTCTTCGGTGTTCCGGTGCATTTCATTTCCCTGGATGACCTTTTGATTAACAAGCGTGCTCTAGGTCGTGACAGCGACGTGAAAGACCTTAAGCCGAATTCGAACGCAGCAAAGCCAGAAAAATAGGCTGCAACAAGCCTTCTTCTGATTCTGCCTCGCACACTCAAAATCGGAGCCCCCTCAGCAATCGCTAGCAGGGCGGGTCAGCGGTCCCACGCTGGTTCTGGCGAGAGTGGGGAAGAGAATATTCCATTCTGAACGTCTGCGAGATCCCTGCACATCCTTATGGAGGGAGAGCTGTCATGACCCCAACCAATGGACACGCGAATGACCCAGCAGATACCTCAACTAACGCCGTGCAGCAGTTTGCTCTCCCGGCTAGCGACACAACCCTCCCCACTGCCCTGACACTGAACGCTGCACGAATCAAAGAACTGATCGCTAGCCTGGAAGTACCTTTTCATCCTTCAGTGATCGAATGGCGCGTCATCAACACCAGCAAAGGTGGGTCGCAGCGTGGCCAGGTTATGCCTTACGCCGACCAGCGAGCTTACACAGATCGTCTGAACGCACTGTTCACTCCGGCGGGCTGGACACGACGGTACGCAGTTCATACCAGCGCGAACTTTGAGCGGAGTAGAGACAAGAAGATCGTCGCGAAAGTGGTGGTTAGAGTCCTCTGACCGTAATCTCCTTACCGTCGTACTGGGGAGCGTCAGCGAGTACAGTGCAGACTGGAACTGCTTTGGCAAGTGCAGGGCATTCACGGTCAGCACTGCGGGCAATCGTGGTGAGGCACATCGCGAAGGCGAGAACAATTCCGACTTTATTGCTGTTCACCGCTGATACTTTACCGTGGCGAAGATGCACTTTCCACAGCTCAATCGCTGTAACCAGGCGATTACACTCAAAACCGCCGATGGCGGGAGCAACGAGTATCATGCCCATCACGAAGTGCCATTTCAATTTAGGGTTTCGCTGGCTCAATTATGATGCGTCTCTTCCCACGTCCGATCATGGCGTCCGCAATGCCCGACCATCGGTCGTGCGCTTTGCCTCCCTCGCTCAGCTCGCCGGCGGTAGGTCCGGTCGGAGCGAGATCCTCGCCATAGATAATCATCAACTCCTTCCGCTTTTCCTCATCCAGCAGGTGGACGAGGCGCACATACATCATTGCCTCCGGCATCCGATAACCCTGGGCACGCACAAGCGCCTCGATGTGCTCACGATCAGAACCTGACTCCGTCTTCGCGCCCTTCGCCCGAACCCAGGTGTCCACGTAGAAATCCATGCCGCCGATGGTCGTATGCTTCGGGGAATCGTACGTGTGACGCAAATCAGGACGGCTCGGCAAATAGCCTTCAAATTGGACCCAGTACAGCCGCTGAACGTTCTTATGCGCATCCGCTTCCACGAAAGCGTGCAGTTCACAATCTGCGATGCCGTAGAGTACCCAGCGATCTGCTCCGACATACTGAGCGGCCTTCGGCAATTCAATTCGTACTGCCGGATCGCGTTCCGAAGTGACCACGTTGCCCACGACTTTGCGCTCAGGAGGCGCAGTTTGGGCCGTGAGCGCGACGCCACAGACAAAAGACAATACGAACACAATAATGGCTCGAAGCAAGGGTCACCTCAGACGTGATTGCCCATTCGGCGATGACTGCCTTTATTCGGCAAGTATCATTTTACCTACAGAGGGGTGGGCAGCTTCAGTGAGTCGTTGTTAATAGGTGTTTGCACTCATTGACCCAAGTCGGTCCCTCAATGAGTGTAATCCGGATTTAGCGTCAACTGACGACAGCAACGCTGTGGTCTGTTGGGGCCTTCGCTTCTATTTTGTGTGCGGTAGCAGCGTCTCGCCCCAGTCTGCAATGACTTGAGCGACGCGGTCTTCCTGCCCCGCATACATGTGATCCGCGCCTTCTATCAACGCTGTTGTTACGCTGCTGGGTCCGCTGCGCTGGCGTTTCAGTGTGTCCGTCAGCCACGTTAAATCCTCTTGGTCTCCAACGTCGCCATCGGTCCCGAAGAAGGCGAGAAGTGGGCAATGGACGCGAGTAACACCTGGGTTTGCCGTCTGAGCGCCGAAGAAGTCCTTTAACTCAGGAGGGCTATCGACCAGGTCTACCAATGTTGCAGCGCTGACGAATGATGGGGAGGAACGTTTCGGGATTATTACAAGGTTGTCGGGTTGCCCATCAGCCATCATTTTTCTCGCTTGCGCAATCTGTTCTGGATCTGGCGTCCCGGCGTCGGCTTCGATCGGGCCAGAGGCAAGAACCAGCCCAGCGACCCGAGAGTCCTGAGTTTGCCATTGATACCTGCGAACGGCGCCCCAGCCATCGCTATGGCCGACAAGAATGACCCTGCTGAATCCGAGTCCTTGAACAAAGTCAATCCACGCTGCTAAATCCTGCGTCTGTTCGCTGGGTACTCCCCAATGGCCGCCGCCACGGATTCTTTTTTCCCCGCGCCATGCTTCTACATTTCCGATGTCATGCATTCGGGTATTGGCTGTGATCGTGGTGTAGCCCCGTTTTGCCAGGGCTCTGCCAATTTCAACATAGGTTGGAAAATAGAAATTGACTCCCCAACCGTGAATCCAGACGACAGCAATCGGTTTCGCTATGCCTTTTGGAGGGGCGAAAAGAGCGCCTGAATCGGCAATATCGTCCTTGGTTTGGACGTGGACGAGTTGCTCAGTGGTCTCTACAGGACCTTGCTTGCCGGATTGAGCCGCCGAGCTTTGTCCATGAAAGGCGACGAAAGCCGCCGCCGCTAGGGTGACGATTCGCCCGATGGATGACGTGATCTGATTTGGCACAGATTCCCCGCTCTCCACTTCCGAGTTAGTAGTGGCTACGCAGAGAGTGTCATGAAAGTTCCTAGAGATTGGGTGAGGCACAACTGTTGTAATCAGGCGATTTACACTCATTGACCGACCGGGAGCTAGAACGTGCCATGCAACAAACCATGAAGCAGGGCAAGCTCGAAGCGGAGTATTGGAGCGATCCGAGCGGGAATATACGCCGCATGAGTGGGGAGCAGGGAATCATTGCAACCATCACGGGCTCATGCACAGAGGAAGAGTTTAGAGCCCTGTGCTCAATTGGCGAGAGACCAATGCCGCCTCAGAAGCGAACGTAAGTTTCATTCCCTTTCTCAACGTGCATCAACCCCTCTATGCGACCGCGCTCATTAGACTCGAGTGTAGTTTCCAGCCGACGGGCATGGCATGACATCTGGCTGAAAAGCGAATGCACTTTCGTAACGTGGCGTGCTTATCTGAATGTGTCAAAACCCGACCCGATCCTCGATAGTAGCTATGTGAAGGTTGCTGTAAGACGGATCAGTCGATCCTCCCGACAACCCATTAGACCCGCTTGCGAAGGAATTTGGTCGTCTTCATGATCAAAATGGTCCGGGCTACCCAGAGAATCCTCAACTCAAGGTGTGGCAGCCTAGTAGGACGCCCGAAATTGGCGTTTATATTTGGCTTTCTCGCGACGATAATCGCCGTCCTAGCCGTTCTCTCTTGGTTCCAAATAAATCAGGTCGGTGAAGCCCGCTCTGCCCAAGTAATTCTCAAACAAATTGTAGTTCTTACGCGAAAGATTAACACTCTTACATTGACAACTCTGCAAGAACAGAACCTGACGCCCGAAGCGGAAACGGAAATGCAGATGACGAGACAGGCACTGTCTCAAGCAGTGCTGGCTGCGCACCTTCATGCATATCACACTTACGGTCTACAAAAAGTCTGGCCCGTATTAGACAACTACATTGTGTCTGCGGGCCGGCAATGGACCTTGATTCAAGTCGGGGACTTTGACGAAGCAAAGCAGGTCGATTTCCAGGAGGTGAGGCCTCAGCTCGACTCGATGCAGCGTCAAGTGCAGGTCGCCGTTGAAGGCGAGGACAAATGGGCCCAAGCGGTCGCGCTGAGAGCCAGAAACGAATTGCTGGCAGCGACAATACTGGCAGCGACCGCCCTCCTGATACTTTTTCTCCGGCTCCAGAGGCAAGAGCACGTCAGCCAGCTGGAAGAAACCGAACGCAACACTCTCCGCGAGAGCGAAGAGCGTTTCCGCGCTCTCACGGAGCAGTCGACCGACATCATTCTCATCGCTGATCCTTCTGGCCAAATCAAGTATGCTAGTCCTTCCGTTCACACAGTCCTAGCGTTGCATGGAGATAGTCTCATTGGAACGAACGTGATCGATCTCGTACATCCGGACGATTTCGCGAAGACCGTGAGCACGGAGACGCGATTGGTCGCGTATAGCCAGAATCCGATAGACGAGTTTCGGCTACGACATGCAGACGGAAGGTGGCTCCATTTCGAGTGCGTCATTCGAAACTTGGTTCAGCACAAGAATATCGGCGGAATTGTCTACAATGCCCGAGACATAACGGAACGAAAACACGCTCAGGAAAAATTGCTTTTTAGCGCCACACACGATGCGCTCACTGGTCTTCCGAACCGAGCCTTGTTTCTGGGACGTTTGCAAAGCGTCGTAGACCGGAGGAAAAGGCACCCACACCAAGCCGCCGCCGTCCTTTTCATTGATATTGACGACTTCAAGGTGGTCAATGACTGCTATGGCCACGCAATCGGGGACCTTCTGATCAGAGAAGTGAGCAACAGACTACGAGCATGCATGCGCAGCGACGGCACAATAGCCAGGATGGGTGGAGACGAATTTACGGTTTTAGTGGAAGACGTTACCGACCCAAGCGACCCCATCCGCGTAGCCGAGAGGATCCAGTCTTCATTTACACCGGCGTTTCTGCTGGAGGGCCTCGAGGTCTTCAAGAGCGCTTCAATTGGCATCGCGCTGACCTCACCAGACACATCCGCGGAAACAGTACTTCAGAATGCTGATATCGCTATGTATCGTGCGAAAGATCAAGGTAAAGCTTGCTTTGAGCTCTTTGACCGAACGATGCACGAGCAAGTCAAGAGTCGACTTCTTCTAGAAGCTAAGCTGAGACATGCTCTGCAGAATGAAGAACTGACACTTCACTACCAGCCAATCGTCGCGGTAGATACCATGGCAGTACAGGGTTTCGAAGCGCTCTTGCGGTGGCAACCCTCGGGATCGAATTGGATATCACCAAGCGCTTTTGTCCCGGTAGCGGAACAGTGCGGTTTGATTGTTCCTATTAGTGTTTGGGTTCTAAAGATGGCATGTTCGGAGGCGGCGAGTTGGCGATCTCGCTATCCCTCTGACCCTCCGTTATATGTCAGCATGAACATTAGTTCAAAGCACTTCTCTCATGCCGGCTTTATCGGGCACGTCAAAGACGCGCTCGAAGAGAGTGCCGTCGATCCGCAGTGCGTCACCCTCGAACTCACCGAGAGCCTGGCTATGGACGACGTCGCGGCAACCGCCCAAACAATGGCACAGCTCCGGACTTTAGGAGTGAAGCTTAGTATCGACGATTTTGGCACCGGATATTCCTCCCTAAGCTATCTCCGTCGTTTTCCGGTCGACACCCTGAAAATCGATCAGTCGTTCGTTAAGACGATGGATGCCGAAAACTATGCCATCGTTAAGACGATCGTCGGGCTGGCACGAAATCTCGATCTTAAAGTGGTTGCCGAAGGAGTTGAGACAGCTAACCAACATCAACTGTTGGCATTGGCCGGTTGTGGATCAGCCCAGGGATACTTGTTTGCGGAACCCATGCCGGCGAAGAATGTTGGCGCTTTCATTGAGTCCAATCGGCGGGACGGCGGACAAATCAAACAGATAGGGTTGGCACGCTCGACCGCGGGGTCTTAATACTTCAAGGAGCCCCGAGAATAGGCGTTTACACTCATTGAGAATTGGGTAGTTCCGACCGGGGTCAACGAGTGCTGTGGCGATATTTTGCCAATCGGATCGATCCTCACCTTCGTCGAGTCGCTCTTGGGCCTTCGCACACCGCAGGAAGGCGATAGATTGAAAGCTTATCCTTCAACTTGATCGCCACGAATTCGCCAGAAGGCGACATCGCTGCAGCCCTCATCCGGTAGTATGTCGAGGGGAAAGTGCGACGCCAGTCAAAGCACGTCTTCCGTGTCGCCGTGTCCACCAGGGTCGCCAGATGTGGGCTGCATGTCATCGACCACCGCGATCGGTTGAGCCAACGGCGAGTCAGATGTAAGAGCAAGCTCGGTGCAGCCAAGCAGAACGACCAACCCCAAAATCCGTAAAATGCAGCGCTCATATCGCATACTTGTAGCCTAAGTCGCCTATGCGGTGAACGCCAAGTGATTGTGACACTTGCTCAAGTGTCCCCGTCACCCTCGTAATTGTTGAAAACAGGCGATTTCACTCATCGAGGATTGGGTAGCCCCGGCCTTGGTCAATGAATGTAATCGCGATGTTGCGCCAACAAACCGCGGCCCCGAGCCAGTCGCTCCTCTTACGGGCAGGTGATCACCACGGACGCCTGAACCATTCCTGACCACGACCCGCTGAGTGGGGCATTTGCAGCCGAGGGAGCATACGCGACAATCGGAATTGGTCCTGAATTTGATCCTGAATCAGCGCACTCGAACGTGAACGGCTGAGATGTCAGCGTGTACTGAGGTGGCGGCGGCGCCATGAGCTGGATCGACCACTCCACCGGGATCGGAGTTGCCGTCGTTGGCGGACTGGAGAAGTGGCCCGTCGCGGCGAATTCAATCTGCTGACCATTCGCGGTTTGAGTGATGGTGATGGATTGAAGCTGCCGACCGGGGTCGCTTCCGTTGCCGCAGGCCAGAGTCAAGGAAGTTACAAGCAGGAGGAGGAGCAGAGCGCAGTACTTATTCATAGCGGCACTCCCTAACGGATTCTAACTCCAATCGCCGCTCGCCGCTACTCAGTTTATGTAACCAGGCGGTCACACTCATTGACCGAACGGAAGCCTAGAATGAGCCACGCAGCAAACCATGAAAACCGGCAAGCAGGAAGCGGAATACTTGGGCGACGACCCAGCGGGAACATATCCGCCGCATGAGTGGTGAACAGGAGATCATTGCGACCATCACGGGCGAGTGCACAGAGGAAGAGTGGAAAGCGCTGTGCTCTATCGGGTTGCTTTCCCCGAAGCGGGGATAAAGCGCTCCCGCACTCGCGACACTAAGGCAGTGGGTTAATTAGCGCAAGGGCTTTTCTCTGGAGGTTCCTATGTCAGACAGTCCATCTTCTACGACGTGTCCTTTCTGCCACGGAGAGAGCTGTCGAACTGACGGAACTCCGTGTGCGGAATGCGCTGGCACGGGTCAGATTCCCGTTGAGCAAGTTCCGCTTGACTTGGAAAAGCGCAAGCCGCCAACGTCCGATTAGGGCTACGTCGTTCGCTTCGCACCCCGACGAGCGGTACGCCATGCATCGAGGGATATTGACCATAGCGCAAGCAGAAAACCGCCGACGAGATACAAGCAGGTTTTTAGCTGGGATGTCACAGCGGCAGTATACGCCAAATAAAACAGGTTCAGGCCCGTATCAGCGCACCTGACCCCTTAACCAGCGACCGAGCCTGTGGAGGGCTCAATCCTATGTCGTTAGTGAATCGTACCATATGAGTGTAATCGCGATATTTCGACAGTTATACTGCACGTGTACGAGACGACGATGATACGCGGATTGCTACACGTGCTCACACTGCTGTTGATTCTCTGTTTGTGCAATGGGGATGGTCAGACACGGGTACCTTCTCTATCGGCTACGCCTGGGGATGGAAAACCTGGGGTAAAGGTACAACACGTGTACTTCGCAACCGAGGATGGTGGGCTCATCTATGCCGACCTGTACGGAGAAGGTGATCGGGGCGTAGTACTTGCGCACGGGGGGCGCTTCACGAAAGAGAGCTGGCAACCACAGGCGCAGCAGTTAGCGAGGGCGGGTTTTCACGTCCTGGCATTTGATTTCCGCGGCTTCGGCCAATCGCGCGGTCCGGGCGATTCAGATATGGATACAGCTCCCGTGCAGCTCGATGTGCTGGCCGCCGTTCGTTATCTCCGCAAGAACGGCGCGAAGACAGTCGGAATAGTCGGTGGCAGTTTCGGCGGCAGTGCGGCGGCGGACGCCTCCATTGCCTCACAACCCGGCGAAATCAACGGATTGGCGCTGCTCGCGGCAGATTGGAATGGTCCTGCGGAACGACTCAAGGCACCTTTGCTAGTAATAGTCGCGCGGGATGACGCAAACGATGAGGGACTCCGGCTACCCCGAATACGAGCTTGGTTTGCCAAGGCCCCGCAGCCAAAAAAGTTGCTCGTGCTTGAGGGTTCGGCGCATGCTCAGTTCCTATTTCAAACGAATCAATCAGATCGTGTAATGAGAGAATTGCTCCAATTCCTTTCCGCTAACCAGCGCGACTGACAAGCGTTGACTGACGAAATCGGGCGATTTCACTTTCAAAACCCCTGGCGGGGGCATTTTGAGCGTAATGGCGATTTATCGCCAACAATCAGCCCGCCCGCTTGAGTTGAGAGACCATCGCCGTCGAGGGCGCTATGCGTTCTCCGCTTTTGCACAGATGAAAGCACTCGATGAAACGGCGTTCGAAAGGTGCGTCGCCAAACGGTGGGTTTCTGTACTTCCGGCCCGTTGAGTTTCTAGAACAGAGCTCCTATTCTTCTCTGGAGCTAAGATTGAATGTGCAGCTTTCACGAACCGGAACGACCGTGACTGGTACACCCTCCCAAGGAGAGCCGATGAAGAATGCTTACGAAGTTTTGCAGCAGAAAGAAACAGACCTGGCCCGTGTCCGCCACGAAATCGAGAGCCTCTGGATCGTCGCCTCTCTACTTGCGGACGAATCACCTTCCGAGGAACTGACTAAAAAACGCGCCAGATCAGCGGAGGAAACATTAGACCAAGTTCAGGCGCTGAAAGTCTTTACCTCATACGTGGTCGGCACTGAACGGTAGAAAGCCTTTGTCGTCTGTCATTTGCAATGGGTCAACTGTTGAAACATCCCCATAGCACTCATTAGCTTTGCCTGGCCTAGGCCAATTCTCAATGAGTGTAAACGCCTTTTAGCGTCAACCATCTTAAGGCAGTTTGTGCAGACGGGGGGGAGACGTGCGGAATGATGTTACGCCAACTATCGGCGGCGATGCTCAAACGCCCCTTCAACCATGGAGATCAACTGCTCTCCCTCGAACAAAATCGTAAACGCCAGCTTGCAACATGGGCAACGCATCCTTGCGCGGAATAGCGCTGCACACTATGACAGGAACCCCTCCAAAGTCGTGGAGCATTGTTTCGAACTCTTTTCCATCCAACCACTCCAGTATGCCGCAGATCACAACATCGACTTCCTCTGTCTCTAGGACGTCCAACGTCTCCTGAGGCGTCTCAGCTTGCAGGCATTCATATCCAGCCTGCGCCAGCACGGAAGCGATGATTTCACTCATAACCTGTTCATCGTCTTGCACAAGAACGCGCATGCCTCGAAGCGTAGCATATAGGAGGACAGCCCAAGGGGGTCGACGCCCGGCCTCACTTCGGCGCGGCACTTTCCGTGGTTGATGTAACCAGGCGATTACACTCAAAACCCCGCTCGCGGCGGAGGGCGCGGATCAGTCGTTTCCGTGCTTCCGAATGTAGTTAAATAGGCTGAAAGCCGCCGCAGCGAAGATCGCCTCACCGATGAGCCCCAATAGAGGCTGCCCAACTGAATGGAGCCTACGCAGAGCATTGAGTGCGGCGAACAATGCGAACATAAAAATAAAATCGGAAAGCCATTCGAGTTGTCTAAATTTCATCTGGCCCTGCATGTTCCCGCACATGGTAAATCATGACTGTTGTAACCAGGCGATTACACTCAAGACCCCGCTGGCAGTGGTCAGCGAGTGCAATAGGGATGTTATGCCAACATCGGCATACTCTATCGACGGTTTCGGCCAGACGCCAGCCACTGATTTTCGATAGCGATCAATTCTGAGCAGTTTTCCGAAGCCTAATGATTAATACTGGCCCGGGTAGAGAACTAGCGGCTGCGCATGAGATTGCGGCGGGTGATGGAGAGACGCAGGAAGGATAATTCACTATCGCTCCATCGCTCGAGGAACTGATTCGGGTACTGACTTCCATTGAAAGGGAAAAGATGGCGTAATGGCTAAACTAAAAAGAAAAAGAAGGGAAGCTTACGGCGGCCGACCTGGCGAACTACGGGATTCTGCCCAAGCAGCCCGACGAATCCAAGGCCGTGAAAAGTCAGGAGTCGGAAACTCTGGGTGGAGCGGATGCAGTCCCAGAGCCCTGTCCTTAGTCTTCTGAATCGGAGATCGAGATTTCCGAATCGCGACACGAAATTACGACGTTGACGAAACTGTTCATTCAGGTTACTTGCGGCACCTTGGGGTTCATACTCCGAGCAGCCTTCTCCGCTGTCGTCAATGTCGCCGGTACTCCTGCCATGGAAGAAACGTTCTGAGGTGGTTCGGTGCTCACATCAGGTGTGGAAGCAGCGCGGCTCACGATTAAGCAGTCGCTGATGACCGTCTACAATGATGTCTATGACGAACGCCTCTTTGTATTTGCCGCCGGGCTGTCGTACTATTTCGTGCTCTCACTGTTTCCGTTACTGGTTTCGATGGCGTCGCTGCTCGGGTACGTACCCATCCCTCACCTGTTTGAGGGCCTTCTACGCGTAATGGCCACGCTCGTCCCCGGAGATGGAATGAGTTTGGTGCGAACAATTGTGTCCGACGTCATCAGTCACAAACACAGGCACGTCCTTACGCTCGGGCTAGTCTTCACGATTTGGACAGCTTCCAGCGGGTTTGCAGCGACAATCGACGGCCTTAATGTGGTTTATCGTGTCCCCGAAACTCGCCGAGTATGGAAGACTCGACCCATCGCGATGGGACTGACGTTGCTGGCGGGATCCCTGCTACTCCTGGCTGTAGGATTAATGGTTGAAGGGACGTCTCTTGGCATCTGGTTTACAGGCCGATTTGACCTCAATCCGAGCATCCTTGCCGTCTGGCGTTACCTACAATGGGGCATAGCCATAGTCTTCGCCGTGCTCGCAGTGGAACTACTCTATCATTTCGGTCCCGATGTGAAGCAGCGTTTCCGGGATAGCCTGAGCGGAGCGATTGTTGCAGTCATGAGCTGGATTGGTTTGTCGTGCCTGCTGGGGAGCTACTTCCGACACTTCGAGAGTCTTGACAAGACGTATGGACCGCTAGGTGCCGCCATCGGCCTATACGTTTGGTTTTACCTCTCCGGCTTTGCCATCCTAGTCGGTGGAGAACTTAACTTTCTGCTTTGCGAACTAAGAGGCCACAGAACTCCGCAACGGTCCGCGTCCTCGCGCACTCAGATCAACAATGTGAAAGCCGCAGCATGAATTGACCTTACAACCAATAGCCGCGAGAACCGCCGCTCGAAATCTGTTCGAAACGGAGGGATTTTGCAAACCGACAATGTGGACAAGAAGTGCAGACAGCACGACGACGGGCTCGCTAGCAACCTGGCTGCAGATAGTTTACGAAACCAGGCGATTACACTCAAAACCCCTTTGGGCGGGGAAGATGAGTGTAATGGGGATTTTTCGCCAACCGCGCCCTGCTGAAAAATCAGATAGTGGTGCAGTTTGAATTCTTCTGCTGTCTTCATCCTTCTTCTGATTGCTTACGTTTCGGTTCGTCTGTTTGCCCTTCTTGATTGCTAGCTGGGTGCTCTTCGTCAAGCTTGACGGCCAGGGCCTTCGTGTATCGTTGGCGACATGGGCGGTTTGGCTGGCCTTGACCCTTTCCCCGATCGATGTCTTTCCGATTCCGAAGGGAGGACTGCCGAGGCTAGTCCGGTTAGTAATGGGCTTGCCTACCCGAAACCGTCGCACGCGCAAAACGCGGGGAAGTGATATTGGGTGGCTGTATGGTTTCGGGATTCGAACCAAAGTACTACTTGGTTTGGTAGAAGGTAGCGACTGCGCAGGCATCTACGACCGTCCGTTTTGAGCGTAATGGCGATGTTACGCCAGTTCAGGCAATTCACACGAGGTCGGCCTGTTTCTGGCTGCGATTGTGAGCACTACAGACCAGCCTTCGGGCTAGCCCTTCCCCCATAATTGACTGTAGTTAGCTCTCCAGTCAGGACGGCCTTTCGCGAAGCAAACTACGACCACGAAAAGAAAATCTAATTTCAGTCCCCACGCCTTCCTTTCAACGGTTGGCAAGGGCAGGGAGATGGTGTCCTTCCGAAAGAAGGAGATGATTTTCGCTCAAGGGGACTCCAGGGACGGCGTGTTCTTCGTCCAAGCCGGGAAGGTGCAGCTCACGGTGGTATCGGAAGGTGGGAGAGAAGCCACTCTTGGCATTTTAGGCGAAGGCGATTTCTTTGGAGAAGGTGGTCTGGGTGGTCAGCCCCTCCGTATGTCGTCGGCGACCGCATTGACAAACTGCGTCCTGTTGCACATCGAGAGGAAGGCGATGGAGCAGGCGATGAGTCGGGAACCAAAATTGTCGGCCATGTTTGTCAAATACCTGCTGAAGCGGAACATCCGCTATCAGGATGACTTGGTCGATCAACTTTTCAATTCCAGCGAAAAGCGACTGGCGCGAGTTCTTCTGTTGATGGCGCAATTCGGCAAGGAAGGTGTGCCGCAAATCTCAGTCCCAAGACTAAGTCAGGAGACTCTGGCAGAAATGGTAGGGACGACACGCTCGCGGGTCAGCTTCTTCATGAACCGATTCAGGGAGCTGGGTTTTATCAACTACCGCGTTGGAAACAATTTACACGTTCACAGTTCGCTGCTTAACGTTCTTCTTAGGGATGACGGACGAGCCGCGACTCCCAACGCCGAAAGCCAAACTGCCAGTACCAAGAGAGCTTCAGAACCGCCCCGAGAGCCAGGCGAAATCCCGGACAAAGATCGTGCCAGGACACCACCCCTCCCCGCCCTTCCACTACGCCGTAAGTGAACGCGAGGTAGCGGATCGCCCCCTGCAGTTGCTGGATGACTCTGCGCAAGAACTACATGACGCGACCTGGTCCGTGGATAATCCTGACCTAGCGGCAATCCGAGAAGAAAAGGGCAGCGTGATACTCCACGCGAAGCGTGTCGGAACGGTGGTGGTGAGTGCATCGTGGGGTGGAGAAACACGAACTCGGGACATCAAGATTTGGTCCGCCCTTCGATCCCTGCCGCCAGGAACAACGAACTGGGGAACGGATCCCATCGGCCTTGGGATTGGAGATCTGCCGGCGGTTCCGGCCGCCGACGGACCGGCCACGTATTCGCTGGAACAGACCTCCGACTCTAGAACCTATCCACGAGCTGTGAGAAACGATGGCATCGAGGTCTGGACCTGGCTTATGCCGGAACAAACTCGCGACGTCGAACTGATTTGTGGCGACTGGCTTGGGGGCGCATTGATCAGTGCCAGCCGCGCCGGCTCCTCCACGCTGTATGCTGTCGCGAAAGACCGAGAATTGCGCTGGCAGCGCGGCATGAAGGGGGTTCGCCGAGGACTTGCGGATAGCACGGACCACCTGGTTCATGTGCTCAATCAATCTCCGGATGGAAATACCGCGATGGTCCTTGGTCTCGACGAAAAAACTGGCACCAAATGGTTCGAACTCGCAGTACCGGAGTCCTCGGAGAAACAGACCAACCTGCGAAGACAAGGATCAAGAATCGATTGCGCACAGGGCTCCATCTCCGAGCGGACACCCACGAAAACCGGTCGGCTAATGGTAAATATGGACGGCTACGGCTATCTGGCTTTTGCGCAAAATGAGGGGACTCGCGCGAGCGAAAAGTGCGCACTTGGACACGCCGTTGACCCGAAAGATGTAATTCTCACCCGCGACGACAAACTGATGCTGTGGAAAATTGACCCAGACGGCTCCTACCGGGCGACCGTTGTCGGAGTGACCAAAACCAGGCAACTGCTATCGGCTCCGAGGAGCGTGGTTTCGCCCACCAACGCTGTCGTCACTGATAACATGAACGGCACATTAATCCCGGTGCGTGTATCCCACGACGTAACTTCGGATGACGCGAATGAACCCGCCGAAGGATTCGTTTATCGTCTCAACCAAGATGGAGAACTGCTCTACAAATTCCCGCTTCCGACGTACTCGGGGACGCTCAAGGATGACATGGTTATCGGCGAAGACAACGTAGCGTTTGCTACTCGCGGCAGCGTTCTTATCGCGTTTAACCTCATCAGCAGAAAAGAGTTGTGGCGGTGGCAATCCAATGAGCCGGAAATCTCGGTGTTCGCTGCGCTTGCCAACGGAGCCTGCCTAGTGCTGATGGAAGTGGCCAATAGCAACAATACGAAAGTGGTCTTCAGCGGCAAGGCCATGATGGACTGGGAGGGCAACATGTACAAGGAAGCACAACTGAGATGGGCTTGTTAAGCGTCGGTGAGAATTACGGGAAAAGTACGTCGCTCCTGGCCAGTCGGCTCCATCTTCGTGTACCTGTGGATGTTGCTGTGTAAAAAGGGAAAGAACTTAATCTCCCATTCATTAAGCCTTGAGGCCTCAATGGGTTGTGTTTCTCGCTCTTGACTGGTGGCCTCGGGCCCTCTGCACTGAAAACGGGCGTTGACAATCTTCGAGCAACTCTCTAAGTTTGCTTCCGTCGACGGTTGAAAGGGACAGCGAAACAAACCTTGCTGACCCGAAGTAGACTGAGTGATCAGCCAAGCGGGGTAACCCGAGGGGCAGCCAAACCTGAAAAAACCGACGGCGCTGCGAGGTGCAGTTGGGGTTTGGGACTGTGAAAACAGTGATCGCATCAAGGGGCTGTGACGGTACATGCGTCCACGC
>Ga0070765_100001287_pt1 | contig 15243 bp, 10 predicted proteins | sample HubBroMetageWFT5_FD_71516 | JGI IMG/M metagenome (GOLD analysis project Ga0070765, IMG submission 71516) | Warmed and freeze-thawed soil microbial communities from the Hubbard Brook experimental Forest, New Hampshire - Hubbard Brook CCASE Soil... | ecosystem: Environmental > Terrestrial > Soil... | reverse complement strand
TTGGAACACGCAAATTGGGGAGGAATGCCACTAAGAGAGACAAGCTGCTGGGGAGGCGGTGCTAGAGTTGACAAACAGGCGGTTTGACACTATCAGTCTGTTGGCAATTGTGTACGCCGCAAGGATGTGACAGTGGAACTGAGCACGACGCAGAAGCGGCTGGGAACGGCGCTGTTTTACGGAATTCTGATCATCCTCGCTTACCTGGTCTATCTCGTCTTTCAGCCGTTTCTAGCTCCCTTGGCATGGGCGATTGTGATGGCCGTGGTGGCGTATCCGGGCTATGCGCGGCTGGCAAGAAAGTGTCGGCGCACATTGGCTGCCACGGTTTGCACGTTGGGTGTGACCTTGATCATCATCGTGCCCGCGATATTTGTTACCGGAGCGTTTATACGGCAGGGCGTGGAAGCCGTGCAAGTAGTACAACAACAAATCCAGAGTGGACATTTTGCGTGGGTGAACCATCTGTGGCTTCGCATTCAGGAGAAGTTTCCGGACGCGAACCCAAGCGACCTGACAACAGTAATCCACCGTTATGCGGATGCTGGCGCTGCATATCTTGCTACGCGCGTGGGAACAGTGTTGCGTAACACGGCGGTGTTTTTATTCGATCTGACCGTCATTATCCTGTCGATGTTTTATTTCTTTCGTGACGGCGACGCTATCGTGGCACGTTTGCGCCAAGTACTTCCTTTCGAGAAAGCGCATCGCGATCGGATGATCGACGACGCGCGAGAATTAATTTTTGCGAGCGTTACTTCCAGCTTGGTTGCGGCAGTCGCGCACGGAATATTGGGCGGACTGGCATTTGGTTTGACCGGAATTCGCGCGCCGGTTTTCTGGGGCGTGATGATGGGGTTTTTCTCTCTGGTTCCGCTCGTGGGCTCGGCGCTCATCTGGGTCCCCGCGGGTATCAGCTTGATGGTGAACGGACATATTGGAATGGGAATCGTTCTAATGATTTTTTGCGGCGTGATCGTAGGATTGGTGGACAACATCATTCGTCCATGGATGATCAGCGGCCGCGCGCAGATGGGCGGCTTGGTGGTGTTTATCAGCGTACTGGGCGGCATCAGCGTCTTCGGTATGCTTGGAGTGGTACTCGGGCCGATTGTGGTTGCGGCCGGGGCTAGTATGCTGGACCTCTATGCGCCGGGGGCTGTTGTTAGAAACACAAAACTCAAACCGGGTGGGAACAAATCAGACGGCGTGCTAGAGTAGCGGCCTTCGGAAGCGGGATGAAGAAAAGTTCCAATTCAAAACACGCGAGTTTGCCGCCGGAAAAATTGAGATGGCATTGCGACCCGGCACGCATTCCGTTTGAGACTACGGCGGAAGTAGAACCGTCCACCGGGGACACCGGACAAGACCGCGCATTGCGGGCATTGCGCATGGGCGTAGAGCTCACCGCTCCAGGCTATAACCTTTTCGTCTGCGGGCTGTCCGGCACCAGCCGCGGCGGGATGATCGTGCGGTTGATTGAAGATATGCACCCGAAGAGCGAGATCGCTCCGGACCGCTGCTACGTAAACAATTTCAAAAACAACGACCGGCCACGCTTGCTGACCTTAACACGGGGACAAGCCAACGCATTCAAGAAAGAAGTGGAAACCGGCATCGATTTTTTGCGTCGTCGCATTCCGCAGGTTTTCGAAGGCGAACCGTTCCAGCGGCAGAAGACGCGCATTGTGGAGCGTTTCACTTTGCGTGAAAAAGAGTTGATGGACGATTTCACGCGGCGGATTGCGCGGGAGCAGTTTGCGCTCGGTCGCATGCAGGTTGGCGCGGTCGCGCTGCCTGAAATTTTTCCGGTGATCGAAGGCGCCATGGTGCCCATCGAGGAAATCCCCAAGCTGGTGCAGGATGGAAAGCTGGAGAGTCCGGCAGCGGAAGAACTGGAGCGTAAGTATGACCAGTTCCGCCAGGAATTTACGGTAGTCTATCGCAAGACGCTTTCGCTTTCGCGCGAACTCGCCAGTGAAATGAGCTATCTGGAACAAGAGGCTGCGTCCGTCCTGGTGGATGGCGTGATTGAGGAACTTAAGGAGAAATATCCAAGCACGCAGATTTCCGAGTATCTGGAAGAAGTGCGCCACCACATTTTGGATAATCTCGAGCCCTTTAAGGAGCGCGAAGGCGAGGAAGAGCAACCTCCTTCGGAGGGCGGCGGTGGGGCGCGTGTGGAACGCACGGACCGCGACCCATTTCGCGTTTACGGCGTGAACGTGATTCTGGCCCACGGTGAAAGCGAGAAATGCCCGGTAGTTTTTGAGACGATTCCAACTTACGCAAATCTCTTCGGCACCATTCATCGCAGCTACGATTCGCGAGGAGGTTGGAGTTCTGATTTTATGGACTTGCGGGGCGGTTCGTTGTTGCGAGCGGACGGGGGCTATCTGGTGATGTACGCGTTGGATGCGCTGACTGAGACAGGTGTCTGGCGCACGCTGAAGCGGACGCTCAATCATGGAAAACTCGAAATCCAGCCGGTCGACGTATTTTTTCCCTTCAGCACGGCAGCGCTAAAGCCGGAACCAATAGATATACATGTAAAAATCATTTTGATTGGCGACCGCGACATGTACGAGCTGCTTTACGACTTCGAAGAAGACTTCCGCAAGATTTTCAAAGTGCGGGTGGAATTTGACGAAGAAATGGCGTGGAGCGATGAAATTATCCGCGAGTATGCCGGAAGGTTGCGGAAGATTTGCAACGACGAAGGGTTATGCCCGTTTGACCGCACCGCGTTTGCGTCGATTCTGGAGCACGGCGTTCGGCTGGCGGGGCGCAGAGGGAAAATCACGGCACGCTTTTTCGACCTTGCGGACTTAGCTCGCGAGGCTTGCTATGTAGCGCGAAACGAAAAGCAGTCCGTCGTGACCGCGGAACATGTGCGCAGAGCACTCGACGCCAAAGTGGAGCGGCATAATCTGACCGAAACAAAAATCCGCGAAATGATCGACCAGAATTTGCTCTTTATCGACACAACCGGAACCCGCGTGGGCCAAGTGAACGGATTGAGCGTGATCGAGATTGGGGGTTATCCGTTTGGCAAGCCGGTGCGGATTACCGCCACGGCGTCGCTTGGCAAAGCAGGGATCGTCAACATCGAGCGCGAGTCGAATCTGAGCGGGCGTTTTCACGACAAGGGAGTTCAGATTATTTCTGGTTATCTGCGGCGCACGTTCGCGCAGGATAAGCCGCTGTCTCTGTCGGCGAGCCTTTGCTTCGAGCAATCTTATTCGGGAGTGGACGGGGACAGCGCCAGTTCGGCTGAGGTTTACGCTTTGCTGTCTGCGCTCGCGGAGCTTCCCATCAGACAGGAGCTGGCGGTAACCGGCTCGGTGAATCAGCATGGTGACATTCAGCCCATTGGCGGCGTGAATCAGAAAATCGAAGGATTTTACGACGTCTGCAAATTGAAAGGTTTGACGGGCAAACAGGGAGTACTGATTCCGGCGGAGAATGTGGACGATCTAATGTTGCGTGACGAGGTAATTGAAGCTGTGAGCAGGGGGCAGTTTCACATCTATCCGGTGGGCACCGTCGAACAAGGCATCGAAATTCTTACGGGCACGGACGCGGGCAAACGGAAATCCGGAGGAAAATTTGGACCGGGGAGCGTATTTGGGAAAGTAAATTCCCGTCTGCATGAGATGGCCGACGCCATGCGGAAATTCCACTAAAGACAAACCCGCGCGACAATTTCACATTTAGATAGAAGTTAGTTGAATCCTGCAGGCTAGACCAAACGCTTCATTTCGATCACAACTTCCTGAGTTTTTCCGTTTCGTTCGATTACCAGTTTGTATTTGTGGCCAATTTGACGAAATAGATCGCGCACTGCATTCAGCGTGATGTCGGCGGCGGGTTCCTCGTCGATTCCGGCGATGATGTCTCCCTCGTGGATGCCGGCCACAGCGCCGGGACTGCCGGGCTCAACGCGCACGATTTCGAAGCTTCTCAGGTTTGTGCCTTTTGCGACGATAGAGAGGCCGCTCATATCTTCTTCTGCAAATTTATTGAATTCGAGGTTCGGTTCGAGAATTATGCGTTGATGTGGAATATCGAAAAGCACAGTAAACCGGCGCAGAAACCCCGCCCCAATGGCGCCGGCAAGATTGGGGTCACTACCTTTGGCTGGGCTCGATTGAGAAAAGGCCGCTACCGGTTCCTCGACCACATAGGGACCAACCTGAAAAACTTTTAAGCGGCCAAGAAAGATTTTGGCACCGGCATCGAGCCCGGGATAGGAGCTGGCAACAGTTTTGAAATGCACTGACGAGAACCGGTGAGATTCGGTGTAAACGCTGGAAAATACGATGGCGGCATCGAGCGCGGTGTTCACTTCAAAATTAGCTTCCAGCGATTTGTGGCCTGAAAGTTCGAACTTTGCCCGAATCAGCGGTGCGGCCCCAGCGAAGGTTAGCGGAAAACTTTTTCCCGGACCGGAGTAGGCGAAAGTTGCGGGATCGTAGAGCTGAACCGTTTGCCGGAGATAATTGACCACTACTACGAGCCGGCTGAAGAAATCTGCTCCGAGAGTTCCGTAATAGGGCATGCCCATCAGCAAGCCGAAATCTTTTTTGCCAGCCACAGAAAGCAGGCTCATCGGCAGCTCCACGCCCGGGAGTGAGAGGACGCAATTTCGTAGGGCGTCTCCGGAATTAGCAGAAGCTGACGCGTTAGGGGCGTAGGCTGGGTCAACCGATGACATGCTAGCACTGGAATCCAGTTCGAAAAGCAAAGGCTTTCCTTTATTTATCCTTACTGGGAGAAAAATAAGATTGCCGGCGAAGGCGGCGGGGTTTTGCGCGACGTTGCCGCCGTAGGCGAAACGGGCTGGCGCAGTATTTTCTTGTGCACTCGGCGCGGGCGATTGGCCTGTGGACCAGGGCTGAAGACCGAGACCAATCGTCGCGATGATGAAAACTATCAAAAACGCGTGGCCTCGCATTTAATTTTCCCGCCGAAAAATCATCTGCGGCCAGGACGGCCGGCTACTGAAGATAATAATCAAAGTAAATTCCGCCCGAATCCTTCCACCATCCGTTTGCACTTGCCTTGAGATGGCGATTGACCAGTCCGGGTTTTATGAGGCGAAGCATTTCCACTGTGGGAGGGTTGTTCTTATCCGATTGTTTGGCTGATTCCATCTGCTCGATAAAGCGAGCAATAATTTTATCCCATGGAACCCTTGAGAAGTCGGCGCCTCCGATACCGGAAAGCTTCTCCGGAAGGAGTGAACGTAGCCGTACGAATTCGGGATCGGTAACAACAGAATCTGTTGAAGATGTTCCGCCGGATGCCTTGCCGCTAGTTCGCGCGACAGCGTCACGCACCATTGTTTTGCGCGGCCCCATAATGATGAATTGTGGAGTTACAGCTACGGAGTAAGAACTACGACGCTGCTGCCCGGTCTCAGGATCCTTATAGGGGTAAGAGAAATCCAAATAAGTCGTATCCCCCGCAGTGTCCTCTGCCGCGATCATTTTCGCAAAAGCGGCCCGCAGAAGCCGTAGCACATCCTGCGGCTTCTGAATGGTTAGCGCGTAAAGTTGTTGCGATTCGCCATCTTCCGCGAATGAAATGCGATCGCCAAACTCTCCGGTAAAGAGCTGCAACGCGTCGGAAACGGACATTCCCAGAAATCCTTGGGCCATAGCCTCGGCGCCGAGCAGCCCCGCGGACTGCTGCGGAGTCATGGCTGCAACCGCACCTGTGCGAATCGTTTGATAAAGCGCTCCAAAGTCAAATTTGGAAATACTGAAATACGGGCCGGTGCCGACGATCGGCTGCGTCTGGAATGTCGTGGTGCTCGCACCGGCAATATCAAAAAAGCTTCCGGCTGAAGTCTCCCCCAGGATCGCACCATGAGCCCGCGTCGCGTCGCCGGCGAAGCTGATGCCACCGCCAGCCACGTGAATTTTCTCCAAGTGCACGTTGCGGATGAACTTGGCCATCGGCTGATCTTTCTGCTCTGCCGGGATCCATTTATCCGGATCGGGGAGGTGAACAAAATATTCCACGGCTGCATCTTTTCCAATGTAAGGGCGGATGGATTGGTATTCCGGCAAGTCCATTACCGATGAGCTTGGTTTCGCGGAAGAACTGAAGCGAATCACCAGATCCTGTATGGCGTCCTTTTGCGAAGTGACCAGAAAATAGTTTCCCGCTTTCGTGCTGTAGGTCGTGTTTGGATTCGCAGCGTCATTCGGATTTTCGGTTCTGACTTCGATGGTACTGCCACCAAAGGTATAGGTGGAAATTGCCGGCTTGGTTTTGCTATTTGCTTGCGCCATGGCCTTCAACTTCAGGACTAGATCAGCTTTCCCCGTAGCGTCATATACGAAAAAAAGGCTGGCCAGATGCGATGGGTTACCCGCACCGGGACCTACACCTGAAGTCTGGGGACTTGCAATGAAGCCGAAGGCCGCCGGGTTATCCAGTAATGAAATGAGGTCAGTGAGTTTTAACGCGGAAGCCGCAGTGCCGTTCTTTTGTTCCCACTGAAGAAAGTTTTTTGCGAGCGCCTGGCGAACTGGTTCGAAATCGGGATCTTCGAGGAGCTGAAGAACGTGATTTTTCTTATCGGCGTCTCCCAGAAATGATTTGCCGCGCCATTGCAGGTAAAACAACGTGTTCTGGGGCAAACGCTCAGAAATAGCAGGAGCCTGCGCGAATAAAGGACTTACGGCCAAAACGCAAAGAAGAAGCACACCTGTAAATGCACGACCTACCGAGTAGTCACAGAGACGCGCTAGAGGGCCACGCGATCCTTCAACGGAATTCAGTTTTTTCGCATTCACGCGAATGTCCCCCATTTTTTGTAGATTACGGCGAAGTGCGGCGAATCTAACTTATCGATTGTGTCGATCTTATTCACCCGGCGGCGCGCTTGAAGATGAACCTGCTGGCGTGGCGGCGGGGGCAGCAGACCGCGCTGACTTAGGCGTGCTCAAATATCCCTTGGCTTGATCCTTAGAGAGATCGAACACAACAATTTCGTAAGGCGCGCGGGCGCCGCGAACGTAAAACTGAATAGGTTCGCCAACAGTCTTATCTTTCTTCTCGATGCTCTTGTCATCGACCACAACGTTCAGGGTGTACTTGAACTTCTTGGTATCAACCTTGCGGAGGAGCACTTGGATGGGTCCCACGTGCTCGGGCGCTTTGGAATTCTTATTGAGGCTGAATTCAAAGATGTCGCGCTCACCGAGTCGCTTGAGCTCTTCCACTTCGTCATGATTCCGCGCGATCAGGCCGCTCTGCACACCTAGGTCACCAATGGTGCTTTGCAGCTTGCTCTTCGTGCTTTCCAAGTCTGCCTTGGTGGCATCCACTTCGGTCTTCGTTCCACTTAGTTCGGTAGCCACCTGCCCAAATTTGGTGGAAGTGTCGGCCTGCACTGCGCCAATTTGCTGATGAAGCTCGGCATCGCTCTTCTGCTGATCTTTCTTGATGGATTGCGCGAGACTGCGAGCGCGTGCGAGTTCATCTTGAGTCAATCCGAGTTTTTGCGAGGTAACATCGAGCTGGCCCTTCAAGTCTGCTACGCGAGAATTTGTCTTATCGATTTGGGCGGCTAGCGCTTGAGTTTTGCGATCGGCGTCGTCCAAACCTTTGCGGAAATTCTGACGCGCCGCGTATCCCGCATAGAGCAAATAACCAACCAGCGCAAAAGCCACGACGAACAGCAGCGTGACCCAGCGCGGCAGCCCCGCTTCGCTCACTTGGGTTACTTCAACGGGCGTGTTCGGATTCGAACTCATCAAGCCTCCTAGGATCAGAGCGGCCCCGGCCGCTCCATATGGCACGGAATTATGGCTGACGCTGTGCCGGAAGTCTATGCCCGGAGCAATCGCTTGTTTCTTCCTCGTGCAGGCCAGTCAGCTTGCACGGTGGTGGTTAAGCCGCCACGGGGAGTGAATTCCCCGGTGACACGAAACCATGCGGGATGCACAGCGGCCACGAAATCCCGCAACATGCGGTTCACTGCGTTTTCGTAAAAAATCCCGAGATCGCGGTAGGCCAGTAAATACATTTTGATCGATTTCAGCTCCAGACAGAGCTTTTTTGGCTGATATTGAATGGTTATCGTGCCATAGTCCGGCAACCTGGTCTTAGGGCAGACAGAGGTGTACTCCGGAAAACGAATGGTGATTTCGTAACCTGGAAAATGATTGGGCCACGTTTCCAGCTTCGGAAGCTTGGCATCAATTCCGGCGCGGGCATGAACAGCAGTATAATCGGGCATCGAGGATCCTTTCGAAGAACATTCTACACGCGCAACAGTGCGGAGCCGAATTTCTGCTCAGCTGGGTTCCGAGCCTTGCTCCGCATGAAGCTTTTATGTATCCTGCGAGCGAAAATAGGAGCGAACTGGCCCGATGATTTGTCCGCAGTGCCGTAGCGCCAATGTTTTTCGATCTCACCGCGACGGCGTTCTCGATTACATGTTAAGCGTATTTGGGTTGCGGCCGTGGCGCTGCCATACTTGCGATAACCGCTTTTATGCCTGGAAGGTGGCCGTGGCTTTTGAACGATATGCTCACTGCCCTAAGTGTGGAAATTTCGACTTAGAGCACATTTCCCGGGAACGAGTAGAGGATGGAACCTTGCTCAGCGTGAAGCGAAGGCTGCGATTCCCGGCCTATCGATGTGATCCTTGCCGCGAAAGATTCTTCAGCGTTCGGCTTTTCAGGCGCATACGACCATCCATGATCTCGGCGGGAGCTGAACGGCAAGTTGCGGGATAGATCGATAGACACTCCATCCTCCAAGAAGAACCCTCACTTCAATGAATGTCCCCGATTTGGAACCTCAGAGCTGAAATCGCGGCTGCGTAATCATACTTGGCACTGGTTTGCGTGATTTCCGCCTGTGTCATATTCAATTGGGCTTGGCTTAGCTCGATGATGGAACTGAGACCGAGCCTGTATCGCTGCTGAGCGAGATCTAGAGCTTGGGTGGCTTGGCTTAGGAGTTGTTGCGTTACGGACAAACGTTGAAAGGCTGAATTGGCGTCGAGCCAGGCTCGCCGAACGTCGCGCGTGACGCGATTTTGCAAGTCGCGGAGATATTGCTCTTGCGCGTGCGCTTCGGCCGCGGCTTCGGCATGCAAAGCATTGAACTGGCGTCCGTTGAAGATAGGAATGTTGACGTTGAACCCGGCGGCAGCATAACGGCTTCCTAAGGGCGCCTCATGCACGGGAGTCAGTCCGGCTACACCGACTGCTGAAATTGTGGGAAACCACAGGTCGCGCTCCCCGGTTGCGTAACTTTGTGCCGAGTTGACGCCCAAGCGCCCCGCGATTAATTCTGGGCGGTTTTGCAAGGCTTGCGACGTTAGCTGCGTGATATCAGCGGGCGGAGCGGCAGGCACGGATTCGTCGGAAAGGACGTATGTTTTTTGATCGGAATAACCCAAGGCCACGGATAAGTCCGCGTAAGAAGCCTGCACATTATTTTGTGCCTGGATCAGAAGCAGTTGCGCCTGGGCCAAATCCACATTTGCGAAACTTACGTCAAGTCCCGACTTCAATTTATTTTTTTCCAGCTCGGTTATTTGATCGGAGACGATCTGGCGATCCTTGACTGTCTCCTGCGCTACTTTCAGCACCGCTTGCGCTTTCAGAGCTGAGTAATAGGCTTGATCCACAGCTAGCAAGACGTCTGCACGCGACGTGACGACGTTCTCTTCCTGCGCCTGCGCGTGCTGACTCGCGCTCTTCACCAACTCATGTGTGCGTCCGAAGTCGGTGATCAGCTGATTTACCGTGACGCCGTTCGAATACCTGTCGTAAATGATGGAATTGCTCAAAAAACCGGCGGCGACGCGGCTGTCTGTCTCCGATTTAACTCCGGTCAGACTCCCGAATGCCTGGGGATAGTATGTCGAACGAGCCTGGGTGACTTGCGCTTTAGCGGCGCTCGCCGTGTATTGCGCAGCCTGAATTTGTGGATGATTCTGGATCGCAATTTTTTCAGCGTCTGCCAGCGTAAGGTTGGTCGGAGTCTGCGCGAGACATGAAATCGAAGACAGGAACAAAAGAAAAAAAAAGGAATATAGGAAACGCGAGCTCATTCGTGAGCCTCCTCCGGCATAACGGCCATACTGGGGACGGCGCGCCTCTGATAAATCAGCAGGTACGCCGCGGGAACAACAAAAATGGTGAGAATAATAGATGAAATCAATCCGCCGATAATTACGCGGGCCAGCGGAGCATAAGCTTCACTGCCTGTTTCCAATTTGAAGGCCATAGGAAGCAGACCGACAATCGTGGCCAGCGATGTCATCAGAATTGGACGAAGCCGTATGCGGCAAGAGTGCGCTACAGCTTCGACCAGCGAGTGCCCTTGTGAGCGAAGAACGTTTGCGAAATCAACGATCAGAATGCTATTCGACACCACCATGCCTTGCAGCATAACGATTCCCATGAGCGATTGAATGTTGAGGGTAGTCCCAGTGAATGCCAGGGTGAAGAGCACGCCGGTGAGGCCGGTAGGTACTGCTAGGACAATCAAGAACGGGTCAATAAAGGATGCAAATTGGGCAACAAGAATCAGATAAACCAACAAGACCGCCAACAGGAGTCCTATACCAAAGCTTTTGAAGGAAGATTCCATGGTGACCACCAGACCTCTGACATCCACGCGGATATTGGGTGGCAATTTCGTATTGGCGATAATCTTTGAGATCGCTTTCGCGGGACGTCCCAAGTCCTCGCCCCTAGGCGCAACGTACACGTCGAAGGTTCTCTGCAATTGATAATGGTCCACTTCGGTGGGAGTTTGAATCTGCGTAACGTCGGCGACCTGATTCAGGTAGGTCGGCATTTTCAGGTTCGGAGCGTGCAAGGGCATGGCCTTAAGGTCTTCAATCGATTGGACCTGATTTTCTGGATACTGCACGCTAACGAAATAGTTGTTCCCGGTTTTTGGATCGACCCAATAACTGGGCGCAATCATCACGTCGGAAGTAAGAGCAGTGATCACGTTGTCCACTACTTCCTGTGGACTAAGTCCGAGTTCGCTGGCACGCTCGCGATTTACGTTCAGTTGCAGGGCGGGATAATCCATGTCCTGCGGAATATAGACCTCAGAAACACTCGGCACGGCTTTGATTTCACGTGCCAGGTTCTGAGCGATATTGTTAGCGCTGTCCAAATCCATCCCGCTAACTTGAACGTCAATCGGTGCGGGCATGCCCTGATTTAAAACTGCGTCCACCAGACCGCCCGACTGGAAATATGTGCGCAATTGCGGGAGTTGCTTTGCTATGCGTTCGCGGACTTGATCCATATAAGTGAGACTGCTTACTGAGTGATCTTCTTTCAATCCCACTTGAACCGTGGCGGTGTGCATCCCGGAATTGGGCGTAAATAAAGCGGAAAGATCCGGAAACACGCCGATGTTAGAAACGATTGTGTTCAAATCTTCCGGCTTTACGATTTGTCGAACGATGTCCTCTACTTGTTTAATGTAACCTTCCGTCACTTCAATACGAGTTCCCGTGGGCGCCTTTACGTTGATGACGAATTGCCCGGCATCTGAACGCGGAAAAAACGCAACTCCGATGAGCGGAACTAGAAGAAAGCAGAGCAGGAAAAATCCCACGAAGCCCCAGACTACGAGCCGCGGACGATCCAGAGCGCGGCGAACCCATCGCTCATAAAAGTTGAGCATTTGTTCGAATCTCGCATTGAATTTCTGGTGAAGGCGATCGCTCCAGGATTTCTTTGCTGTTTCCGGACCTTCGCCATGCCCATGAACTGCCTTCAGAAAATACGCACAGAAAAGGGGAACCACAGTTACGGCATCGAAATAAGAGGCGAATAGAGCAAGGACGACGGCGAGAGCCAGAGCTGAGAACAAATATTTGCTGACGCCGAATAGGAGAGTGACTGGAAAAAAGACCACAACCGCAACTAGCATGATGGCCAAAACCGGAAGCGCCACTTCATTTGCGCCGTTCACGGCGGCGACTTTAGGATCTTCTCCCATTTCCAGGTGACGATAAATATTCTCCAGAACCACCACGGAATCATCGATTAAGCGCGAAAAAGCCAGAGCAAGTCCGCTCAGCACCATGCTGTTAATCGTCTTGCTTGCCGAGTGCAGGACGAAAAACGTGATCATCACGGAGAGCGGAATAGATAGAAAAACGGCTGCTGTAGCGCGGAAACTCCCAAGAAAAATCCAAATCATTATGGCGGTAAGGAAAATACCAATTCCGCCTTCGCGCAAAACGGTGGAGATCGCACCCTTTACGAAAAGCGACTGATCAAAGACCACGTGGCTCTTGAGTTGAGCCGGAATATCGCGAAGAGTTTTGATAGCTTTTTTGATTCCGTTCACTACCGCGATGGTATTGGTGTCACCGCCTTGCTTAAGGATGGGAACGTAGACAGATTTCTGTCCGTCGACCCGCACGATGTTGTATTGAAAAAAGGAGCTGTCTACGGCTTTGCCAACATCTGAAACGAAGACTGAATTTTGGCCTTCCGTTTTCAAGGGAATACCGTTGATAGCAGCCGCATTGGGCACTTGCGCGTTGGTATAAATGTTGTAATCCAGGGGACCGATGCGCACGTCACCCGCAGGCAGAATTAAATTCGATTGATCAATGGCGCGGACGACGTCCATGGGACTGAGCTCGTGGGCCTGCAATTTCAGTGGGTCCACGTTGACCATGATTTGCCGATAACGGCCTCCGTAAGGCGGAGGCACGGTGGCACCCGGCACGTTTGCAATCTGATTCCGAATAGTGAACTGCAAATAATCGTGGAGCTGTGTTTCGCTCAAGCCTTGGCCTTCGACAGTCAGCAAACAAACCGGAAGACTCGAAGCATCGACCTTCATGACGACTGGCGGCAGAGTTCCCTGAGGCAAACGGCGCAGGTCAGCCATGGCGAGATTTGAAATTTGAGTGACGTCCGCGTTAGCGTCAGTGCCGGGCTGAAAATAAATTTTGATAAGGCTGACGCCGGCCATCGACCGCGATTCCATATGGTCGATGCCGCTGCCGAGAGTGAAAAAACGTTCGAAGGTATCCGTGATATCGGCTTCGATCTGCTCGGGAGGCATACCGTTGTAAAACGTGGCTACCAGCACCACCGGAATCTCGATGGGTGGAAACATGTCAACGGGCATCTGAACCAAAGCAGTGAGACCGAGGACGCAAACAAAAAGGCAAAGAACGATGATGAAATACGGATGTCGAAGAGAAAAAGTTGGCATGGAGATCTAATCCGTTCCTGCGGGAGCAGTGACGATTTGAGGTGACACAAGCTGGCCCACCTTGTATTGATTTTGCTCGCCAAAAATAACCGTTTCGTTTTCGTTAAGACCCGACAAAACTTCTGCCTGCGTGGCCGTTTCAATACCCAGTTTGATTTCGTGTTTTTCAATACGATTTGAAGAATTTACAACCAGCACAGTGCCTTGACCGCTGCCCGAAGACTGAATGGCTTGAACCGGGACGCACAAAGCTTGCGAGGCGGACCGAAGAGGAATTTTGACGGAGGCGTACATTCCGGGAACCAAGCGGTAATCGGGGTTCGGAACTTGAACTTCGGTATGCATGGTGCGGGTTTGGGTCTCAATCTGCCCGGACAATCGCACGATTTTCCCGGTGAAAGTATCTTTGGCGCCGGACACATGAATGTCCACGGTATCTCCCACATGAACATCGGGGACCGCCCTTTCCGGTAGCGGAATTACGAGACGCAAAATATTGTTCTGCGAAAGCTGACATAGAGCGAGGTCACCCTTATTAGATGAAGTCCCGGCCGGAAGCAGAGCGCCGGTGTAAGCGTAAATCTGAGTGACTACCCCTTCGAAGGGCGCGGTGATGCGGGAGTATGCAAACAACGCCTGATCTTTTCCGAGCGCAGCTTTCGTCGCCAGGAGTCCCTGCTCGGCGGCGGAGACAGCGTCTTTCGCGGAGGAAACGCCCGCGTTGGCTTCCAAATCCTTGCCTTGCGCGGCGTCGATTTCTTCCTGAGCTACCAGCTCGGGGCGTGATTTCTGTACATCGGCAAGCCGTTGATAGGTCAAGTGCGCGACTTTGTAAGCGGACTCTGCCCGATTGAGCTCTTCGCGAGCTCGCGACAAATCCTGATCGCTTCGGCGAGCGCCCGCTTCATCTTGTTGCAACTGTTGTTGCAATTCGGGAATTTCGAGCTCGGCGAGGATTTGGCCTTCTTTCACGTGTGTTCCCCAATCCACGTAGAGTTTTTTGATGTATCCCGAAACTTTTGCGTAGACTTCAATTTCCTGCAGGGGTTGGAACTCGGAAGCGATCTCAAGCTCATTATTTAGATCGCGACGGACAACTTTCACCACGGGAGCGGTGGGAGCGTGGGCGGCATCCTCGGCTTCCGTTTTACGGTCGCCACCGCAACCGGATACCAGGACGCCAAACAATCCTGCGGCAACCAGCAGCGCTGCCCGAAAACGTCTTTCGTTTTTTTCCATTTCTTCGCTCGTAGATATTTGAAGTTTCATTTGTTTGAGAATTTCGTTGAAATAGATTCCATGTTCCGGAGCGTTTCGTTCATTTTCGCGCCTGCGAAATCCCTGGAATGGCATAGTTCGATAAGGGCTTTCCTCTTCAGTAGGATGTTGTGTGCGGCTGAAGCGACGCGTGCGGCAATCTCTCGCGGAATGGTTTGAACCCCGTGCAGGTCACCTTGAATCAAGTCGCCCGGGTTGATTCTCAGTCCCCCCAGATCGACACCGCCTCCGAAATCAAAAACGTGGGCGTAACCATGGGACACCGAAACGTTCCCCGCAAACATTTGGAATCCGGTGGCATGAACGGCAGGAAGATCGCGTACGGCGCCGTTGGTTACGAGACCAGCGCATCCGAGAGCGAGCAGGATGTTCGCGTGAACCTCGCCCAGGAAGGCTCCCAAGCCCGGTTGGTAATCCGTATCCTGGATGACTACCACCCGGGGTTCGGGAATCGTGCGGATGTACTCCCACCAGTCAGGCCGGGCGTAATAGCTGTGCCCTTCCATTGGCGGATCAGCGGTAAGGATTCTTGCCGTAGCTGCGTAGCCAACTAACGGTGGTAAGTCCGGAAAAATAGAACGGACGCTGGAGTTTGCAAACCCCGTGTTTCGCAAACGGACATCGAATGTTTCAATCGCGCTTGCAACCACACACGTGCTCAATTTGCGGAACTCTCCCAGCAGTTCGGGAGAAAGAGGCTCCGGATTCATGGCAACTCCTCTC
>Ga0070765_100001286_pt1 | contig 15244 bp, 12 predicted proteins | sample HubBroMetageWFT5_FD_71516 | JGI IMG/M metagenome (GOLD analysis project Ga0070765, IMG submission 71516) | Warmed and freeze-thawed soil microbial communities from the Hubbard Brook experimental Forest, New Hampshire - Hubbard Brook CCASE Soil... | ecosystem: Environmental > Terrestrial > Soil... | reverse complement strand
TGCTCCTCCCTGTCCTCGCTTCGCGAACGCTCAACAGCGGGCCGGAGATCTTCGGCATCCTCTCCGCAGTCTTCGGTTTTGGAGCGCTGGTTGGCGCCTTGTTCTCCGCATCGCTCGGGCGTGCAAGCCGGCACACCATGCTGATCGGCGCCGCGCTCTTCTCGGTGTCGGAGATCGCGCTCGCTCCACTGCATGTCGTGTGGGCTGCGGGCCTTGCGCTGGTCGTGACCGGCATCGCGTTCACGCTGTACTCGTCACAGGCGAACGCATCGCTGCAGCTCGCGGTCACCGATCAGATGCGCGGACGCATCCTGGGCATCTACGGGTACGTGTTCTTCGGCACCGCACCTCTGGGAGGTCTGCTCGCCGGCTGGCTCGCCGAGGTGGGCGGCACCGAGCTGGCCTTCTTCGTCGCTGGTGTCATCGCGCTCGCCGCCACCATCTACGGGTGGGCTGACACGGGCCGTGCGGCGCGCAAATCGGCGCCGTCGATGATCCAGGTGGCGTAGGCAAACCTGCTTCGCGCATTCTTCCGGTCAGCGGGACCGCCGATCAGGAGGTACGGGACGTGGAGCAGCGCACGCTGGGGACGCAGGGGCTGGAGGTCTCCGCTTTGGGCCTCGGCTGCATGGGGATGTCGGATTTCTACGGCACGGCCGAGGAGCGCGACGAGCGCGAAGCGATCGCAACCATCGATCGTGCCGCCGAGCTCGGCGTGACCATGCTCGACACCGCCGACATGTACGGGCCGTTCACCAACGAGCATCTGATCGGCAAGGCGCTGACCGGGCGTCGTGATCAGTACGTTGTGGCGACCAAGTTCGGGTTCGAGCGACAGGCCGACGGATCCCAGGTCATCAACGGGCGCCCGGAGCACGTGCAACGGGCATGCGACGCGTCGCTCCAGCGCCTCGACATCGACGTCATCGACCTGTATTACCAGCACCGGCTCGATCGCTCAGTCCCGATCGAGGAGACCGTCGGCGCGATGGCGGAGCTGGTCGAAGTGGGGAAGGTCCGTTTTCTCGGGCTGAGCGAGGCAGGGCCGGCCACCATGCGCCGCGCCCACGCGGTCCATCCGATCTCCGCCGTGCAATCGGAATACTCGCTGTTCTCGCGCGACGTCGAGGAGTCGGTTCTGCCCACAATGCGCGAGCTGGGCATCGGCTTCGTGGCATACAGCCCGCTGGGCCGAGGAATCCTCACCGGCACAGTCACTTCCGGCACGCTCGCCGCGTCCGACACCCGTCGCAGCCGGTTCCCGCGCTTCGCCGAGGGCAACCTCGATGCCAACGTGGCGATCGCCTCGCGCCTCGGCGACATCGCGGCGGAGAAAGGCGTCACCGCGGCGCAGCTGGCGCTTGCCTGGCTGCTCCATCGCGGGCCTGACGTCGTCCCCATCCCGGGCACGAAGCGGCGCGTGCGCCTCGAGGAGAACGCCGCGGCCGCTGACATCGCCCTCGATGCGGCCGACATCGCGCGGCTCGAGGCCGTGGTCAATCCCGAGAGCGTGCGTGGGGACCGTCACTGGGACATGGCCTCGATCGACCGCTGACCACGCGCTATGGTCAGCGGGGTATGAGCAGCAGCGACTCGCGTTTCGCATGGGCTCCGACAGCCGAGCAGGCGGGCGGGTCGCGGCTCACTCATTTCATCGACGCACTCGGCGCGGTCGATCTCGACGGTGTCGCGCGCCTCGCACGTGACGACCCGGAGCGGTTCTGGGCGGCGGTGGTCGATGACATCGGGGTTGACTGGACCCGCCGATTCGACCTCGCAATGGACACCTCCCCCGGACTGCCCTGGACGCGCTTCTGGGCCGGCGGCAAGCTCAACCTCGCGCACAACGCGGTGACGCGCTGGGCGCAACGCGTGCCCGAACGGACCGCCGTGGTGTCGGAGGGTGATGACGGCGGCACACGTGAATGGACGTATGACGAGCTCCGGCGTCAGACGGCGTATGCGGCGGCGACGCTCTCCAACCTCGGTGTCGGGCTCGGTGACAGCGTCGGCCTGTGCCTGCCGATGATCCCCGAGACGGTCTCGCTCTTCCTCGCGTGCGCATGGCTCGGAGCCGTGGTGGTGCCGCTCTTCAGCGGGTACGGCGCGGGCGCCATCGCGTCGAGGCTGCGCGACTGCGACGCCAAGGTTCTGGTCATTGTTGACGGATTCAAACGGCGCGGCGGGGTCGTCGCCATGAAGGCCGTCGCCGATGAGGCCGCCGCACAGCTGCCGTCGCTCGAACACATCCTGGTGGTGCCGCAGCTCGGTGACGCGACCCTCGCGATGCAAGCGGATCGAGACGTCATGTACGCGGCGATGCCCGACGGCTGGAGCGGGGGACCGCCGATAGCTGGCACCGACGCCGATTCGACGTTCATGATCATCTACACCAGCGGGACCACGGGCCGGCCGAAGGGAACCGTGCACGTGCATGGCGGATTCCCCCTCAAGGCCATGCAGGACATGGCCCACTGCTTCGACATCGGCGAACACGACCGCCTGCTCTGGTTCACCGACATCGGCTGGATGATGGGTCCATGGGCAATCTGCGGCGCGCTGAGCATGGGCGCAACGCTGGTGCTGTTCGACGGCGTGCCGGACCACCCCGGCCCTGATCGCCTCTGGGCGGTGGTGGAGCGACATCGAGTCTCGGTGCTGGGAATCGCGCCGACGGTGATTCGAGCGTTGATGCGCCATGGCGACGAACCTGTCGCCGCCCACGATCTCTCCTCGCTCCGCGTGCTCGGGTCCACCGGCGAGCCATGGAATACCGACCCCTGGGTGTGGTATCAGCAGAAGATCGGCGGCGGCACCCTCCCGGTGATCAACTACTCGGGCGGGACCGAGATCTCCGGCGGCATCCTCGCCGGCAACATGCTCACCCCGCTGCAGCCATGCTCCTTCGCCGGGCCGTGTCCGGGCATGGCCGCCGATGTCGTCGATGAGCAGGGTGCGAGCGTTCGCGGACGGGTCGGAGAGCTGGTGATTCGCGCTCCCTGGCCGGGGATGACCCACGGCTTCTGGCACGACCGCGAGCGCTACCTCGACACCTACTGGTCGCGCTGGCCCGATGTATGGGTGCACGGTGACTGGGTCGAGGTGGACACCGACGGGCTCTGGTACGTGCGCGGGCGCAGCGACGACACCATCAAGGTGGCGGGCAAGCGCCTCGGACCCGCCGAGGTCGAGTCAGCCCTGGTCGCGCATCACGCGGTCGCCGAGGCGGCCGCGATCGGTGTCCCTGATCCGGTCAAGGGCGAGGCGCTGGTCGTCTTCGTGGTGCTCAAGCCGGGGGTCACCGATTCACCTGAGCTGCGCGTGGCGCTCGCCGGCCGTGTCGCCGAGGACCTCGGCAAGGCGCTCGCACCGCACGCCGTCGAGATCGTGTCAGAGCTGCCCAAAACTCGCAACGCCAAGGTGCTCCGCCGCGTGGTCCGCTCCGTCTACCTGGGCACGGATCCCGGTGACCTCTCGTCGCTCGACAACCTCAGCGCCATCGACGCCATCGGACGGGCCCGCACCGCCGTCTGACACGGTCCGGCGTCGAATCCGGACGTCCTGGGGATGTCCCTGCCCCCACTCGATGATGGGCGGCTCCGCGTCGGGATGCAGCGCCGTCGCAACGGCGGCGTCCGCCCGATGTCCTCGAGAGGGGGCCGACCATGCCCGACTCCGTTGCGCTGCGTGGCAGCGCCTATCACCCCGCAGGCGGGACCCGCCCCGGCCACCGGCGTCTCAGGAAGCTCGACGAAGCGGAGTTGCAGGCCGACGCCGGCGTCACTCTCATGCTTCGCGAGCGCACCGCCGGGCCCACCACCGCACAGAGCCTCGCCTGGATGGAGTCGCTCCCGGATCCGAGCGCGCGCCATATGGACATCAACCAGCTGACCGCGCGCCACGGCTTCGACCCCACCGACCGGGATCGCGTGGGGCGCTGGGCCACCGCGGCCGGCCTGCGGGTGACCGGCGAGGACGCCGCGACCCGGCGGGTGATGCTTCGGGGCAGCGCGCGAAGCTCTCCAACGCCTTCGAGGTCGACCTCGAGCGATTCGGGTGGCAGCTGCCGGATGGACGCAACGTCGAGTACCGCGGACACACCGGCCCGGTGCATCTCCCCGCGCATCTCGATCGGGTTGTCGAAGGCGTCTTCGGCCTCGACGACCGGCCCCTGGCACGCTCGCACGTGCGTGGACTCGACGACGGTCGGTCCGCGGTGCTCGCGTATGACCCACCCCAGCTCGCGTCGCTCTACGACTACCCGCGTCTTGCCAACGGCGGCGAGGGCATCGAGCTGGTTGCGGCGATGATCGAGCTTGGCGGGGTCGTGCATCCCTTCGACCTGGCGGCGGCGTTCGCGCGCCTCGGATTGCCAGCGCCGGACATCACCAACGTGTGGCTTGACGGTGCCACCCCGACCCCGGATCCGAACGGCGCCGACGTCGAGGTCGCGCTCGACTACCAGGTGATCGGAGGCATGGTCGCGGCGATGGCCCCGAAAGCACATCTCACCATCGTCAGCTACAACGCGCCCAACAGCGAACGCGGATTCATCGACGCGGCGGCGACCGCCGCGAGTGACGCCATGCGACGCCCTGCGGCGGTCTCGATCAGCTGGGGTGCCCCCGAGGATCACTGGTCGCCGCAGGGCATGCGGGGTCTTGATGCCGCCTTCGCCGCCGGGGCGCTCCACGGCGTCACCTTCAGCGCCGCCGCGGGCGACGCGGGTTCGACCAACGCCGAGGTCGACGGATACCAGCATCCGGAGTTCCCGGCATCGAGCCCGCACGCCTGGGCGTGCGGCGGCACGACCCTGCTCGCGGCGCGCGGGCGCATCCGTACCGAGACGGTATGGAACGAGCTGGCTCGCGGCGCGGGCGCGGCGGGAAGCGGGGTCAGCGGCGTGTTCCCCGTTCCCGCATATCAGGCTGAACTCGGGATCCGTCCGCGGTCGGCCGACGGTGGCACGCTCGGGCGTGGTCTCCCCGACGGCTCCGGCAACGCCGACCCACTGACCGGATGGAACGTGGTGGCGCTGCGGCGACTCCGCGCCACGGGCGGCACCAGCGCGGTGGCGCCCATGTACACGGCGCTCTGGACGCTCGTGTCCGCACAGCTGGGACACCGGGTCGGGCTGCCGCACCCGGCGCTCTATCGGAGACGCGGACGGGGCTTCAACGACGTGACCTCCGGTGATACAGGCGGCCCATACCGTGCCGGGCGCGGCTGGGACCTGGCCAGCGGGTGGGGCAGTCCCGACGGCAGGCAGATCGCCCGCGACCTGGGCGTCCGTGTGCAGGGTCCCGATGCCCGGCGGCCGCGAATCGAGCGAGGAGAGCGGGAGATCGCCTGAGCTCAGGTACCGAGCAGCGCGGCCGAGCCCGTGGCGAGGGCCACGGGCCGGCCGTCGGCGCCGAGCACCTCGGCGGTGCCGACTGTCAGGCTCCGGCCGCGGTGCACGACCTTGGCGCGTGCTTCGAGCGTGCTGCCGTCCCCGGCCACGGGGCGAAGGAAGTTCACCTTGATATCCACCGACGCCATTCCCTCACCCTTGGCGAGGGTGGTCTGGGTGGCAAGCGCCAGCGCCAGATCCGCGAGGAGCACGATGAAGCCGCCCTGCGGCCACCCGAACGGTGTGGCCAGCCACCCGCTCAGCGGCATTGCGCAGGTCGCGGCCCCAAGCGTGGCCTCGGTCGGGGTGATGCCGAGCAGGTGGTGCATCGGAGGAAGCGGCAGGTCGCCGCGAATCTGTGCATGGATGATCTCGACGCCGCTGCGAGCAAGGAATTCGCGCTCCTCGATACGCTGTCCGGCCACCGGTCTGAGGTACGGATCCGGACCATCGTCGAGGCCGCCGGGCGTCTGCCCTGGGCGCGGGGGCGGCGCCGCGGTCCCGCCCCGCGAAGGAGCACCCGATGCCGCCTCACGAAAGATGCGCATCCGCGAGGTGGTGTACGCGACCAGCTTGCCGTCTCCGTCGACAACCTCGCCGACCGAGAGCCCCAGCGTTCGACCAGTGTGCAGCTCGCGCCCGCGCGCGGTGACCACCGTCCCGACCTGTGCCGGACGCACGTAAGTCAACGACATCTCCGCGGTCGTGTACTGCGTGTATGCCGGAAGCAGCGACTGGAGCGCGCAACCTAGGGCCGCATCCGCGGCCAGCGCGACCACGCCACCGGGCACGCCGCCGTGCGACCACTCGAACCACCGCGATACCGGCAAACTAAAACTGGCGGTACCCTCGTCGGCGCCGTCGAAGGTGAGACCGGTGAGCCGGCCCATCGGCGGTTGCGAACGAACCGTGCGCAGCGCTTCGAGGCCGCTGAGCTCGCGCGCGGAGGCGCTGAGGATTTCTCCGCGTACCGGAATGTCCCTCCACAGGGCCGGTTCCCGAACGAGCATCGTCGGAGCTTAGCGGCGTGGTGACTGCGCGAGACTCATCGCGGCGGTGGCGCGGGCACCCAAGCAATCCCGGCGCACGCTGACGTCGCCACGTTGGTTCCGGCGACCGGTGCCGCGTAGCCGGTGCCTCGCACCGTGATCGTCTCGGGAAACCCCGGAAACGGGATCGGAAGCTGCACGACTCGCGAGATCTCCGCGTACACGTGGCATCCGTCGCTGGCGCACCACGTGCCGTCCGGCACCTGCGGGTCGTTCGCCGTCTTCAGCACGAGCGGGTTCGTGGCCTCGGCCGGAATCTGTCCAGACTGGTCGGCGGCCTCGATGCACGCGCGCTGGAACGCGTAGAGCGCGCCACTGCGATCCTGCGCACTGACGTCGACGATCGGCACCGCGCACACGCCCGGTGCTCCGTGCGGACATGCACCGGTCGCGTTGTAGAGATACCTGGGATCGACCGCGTCAGCACCGGACTGCGCGCCGAGCTGCGCGGCGGTTTGCACGCGGCCGGACCATACGTACAGGGCGGCCGCATCCGCGACCAGGCAGGTGAGACTGAACAGGAACAGCGTGAAACCAAGCGCGAAGATGATCAGGGTCTGCCCGCGCTGACGTCCGCCCCGCGTCACTCGAGAGCGCACCGTCACTGACGGAACGGAGGCGGAAGCGCCTCGGCCTGCGCGTGCAGCGTCGGCGTCCAGAACACGCCCCACGCCAGTGGCGTGTTCGCAAAGTCAAGGGACGCTGAGGCGGTGCAGGTCACGACGTCGAGACCGGCCGGAGGGTTGAGCGCCCGGTCGACGTAACCGGGAATCACAGCGCCGCCGGATTTGACGGAGCCGATGTCGCACGACACCTGCGCGTTCGTCGGAGATCCCGCATACGCGACCGGTTGCGCCGGCGGATTGGCGGCGTTCCCGCTGTCCCCGCCGGATGTGCAGAGCGTCGCCCGCTGCCAGTGGAGCAGGCCGGTGTAGGTCGTCATGGTTCCGTAGAAGCTCTCGGCCGCGTACCGGCACCCGGTGGGCAGTCCGGCGGTCGACAGAGACGTTCCGGGGACGCCGCAGCAGCGCGTTCCCGCTGGATCGAGCGCATTCTCGGGAGCCTGGAAGCGCGACTGCGCCGCGAGTGCGGTGGCCGAATTGAGCTGCTCCTGGACCGTGACCTGGACCATCACGGCGATGAAGTTGCACACCAGGAAGAGCAGGATGGGGATGACCAGTGCGGTCTCGAGGACGGCCTGAGCGTCGTCGCCGCGCCGCCCGCGGCGCCTCACGGAGCGAAACGCAGTGTGTGAGTCGTTGCCGAGATGTTTGCCGGGAGCTCGAATCCGCGCGCCCCGGGACCGAAGCCGGGCGGCACGAAGGACGCGACGAAACCGACGACGCGCACGGTGATCATCGGCGAGTCCTCACAGCCCGCCGGGAAGGGGGCAAGCTGTCCTGCTGGAGGCGTCGCGCACGCGGGCGGGTCGGCCTCGCTGACGCACACCACGACCACTCGAGGACCGTCCACGTCCTGCACCTGCGCAGGTGTCGTCGGGCACCGCTGCGTGGCATCCGGTGCGCAATCGCCGCTCGCATTGGTCGCGCACCAGCTCTTGATGGTCGTGCCGAAGAGCGCGCTGCGCAGCCGCCCCGAGACGGACGCAAGCACCGCGCGGGCGTCGGGTGCGGTCTCCGAGGTGGGGCTCGAGCCCGCTGACGAGGCGACCATCGCGGCCTGCTCGACCGCCGACACCTCAGCCGACGTCTGCACCGCCCAGAGACCAGCGTCGAGAGCACCGATCAGGCCGAGGAGAAAGAGCGGGAGCACGACCGCGAATTCGACAAGAGCCTGACCGCCTCGCGTCCGGGGCGTGCGTCGAGGACGCACTACTCCCTCGAATTCCCCTCCCATCTCCTGGACATCGTACCCGGGTGGATGGTCGCTACGGGGAGAGCACCACAAACGTCAGATCAACCGGGATCAGTGGGCGCACGTTCACCGGGTTGGCGGGCTGATTCGAACTGGGGTTGATGAGCGTGGTCCAGTTGCCGTTGGAGAGCACCTCGAGCACGTACGGTCCCCCGATCGGCACGCCCCTGAAGCTGAAGTCCCCCTCGCCGTCTGAGGTCGTGAAGTAGAAGGGCGGGCTCGTCTGGTACATCCCACCCGGCTCGGCTTTGTAGTTGGAGCTCAGCCGAACCCGCGCGGAAATGGGGGCGCCGCCGTGCGTGACGAGCGTGCCCGAAACGACCTGGGGCGCCGCGAGCATCGCCACCGCCTGCACCGTCTCGGCGGTGCCCGGAAAGCCGGCCACCAGCTGCTGAAGCGTTTGGACGGCCTCGAGATAGGAGTCATGCGCGAGGTCCTGCTCGCCTGCGGCAAGCAGCGTCGCCGGGAGCAGGCTTTGCGCGGTCCTGATTGCCTGGGCGGAGTCCTCCCTCAGCACGGTCTGCAGGATCGCGACGGCGTCCGCCGCGCGCCCGGCGGTCACCAGCAGTTCCGCCTCCCCCACCTGGTCGTCCGGCAGCTGTCGCGCGGCTTGCACGCCGGCGGGCGTCGCCGCGGCGATGGTCTCGATCTCGTTGAGCCTCTGGACCGCATTCGGGTACAGCCCCTGGCCGGCGTCGGCCGTCGCTGTTTTAAGAAGCAGCGCGGCCAGGGCGTCGAGCGCCCGCGTGCGCAGCATCGGGGTGGTCACTGACCGGTAGAGGGTGACGGCCACATCCACCCTGCCCATCCTGCCCAGCGTCGCGGCCCAGGCCATCAGTGTCTCCTGAGCGGCCATCCGAGCGGCACCCGGCGTGCCCGGATTCAGTGCGGCGAACGGGCCGCCTCGCCCCGCGAGTGCGTCGTCGATGGCGATCGCCTTGGCGTACTGGCCCTCCGCCGCAAGGCTTGACGCGGTGGACGTCGACGACGAAGTGCTTGCGGCGGCCCCCAGGGTGACCCCGGTCGCGGCCGCGAGGAAGATGCAGATGGCGAGGAGCACCACGGGCCAGCGTCGGGCCGGGTGGGCCACCGGCTCCGGCCACGCGGGAGGCGCCGGGGGCGGCGGCGGCCACGCGTCAGACGTGCTCAGGGGCGGGGGTTCCGGGTGCGGATCCACGTCCGCATAACGTACGTGCGCAGGCCATCGGTTCGCGGACCAGTCTCGATGCCGGGGATGACGAGTCACGGCTCCGCGGTCGGGTAGGCTGCTCGCCGAATGATCACTGTCGACGGCGGCGCGTTGAGCATCGATGCGGTGGTGCGCGCCGCCCGTGAGCGTGAGGCCGTGGCCCTTGACCCCGGGGTGCGGACGCGGATGCGCCCGGCGCGCGAGGTCGTCGATCGTCTCGACCGCGAAGGCGAGGTCGCGTATGGCGTCACCACGGGATTCGGCGCCCTTGCGGACCGCGCGGTCGACCCGGCGGATCGCGCCCTGCTCCAGCGGTCGGTGGTGCTCAGCCACGCGGCGGGATCGGGTCCTCGCCTCGACGACGAGGTGGTTCGCGGGATGATCCTGCTGCGCGCGCGGACGCTTGCCGCGGGCCTTTCCGGTGTTCGGGTCGAGCTGGTCGAAGCTCTCCTGGGAATCCTCGGAGCGGGCATCATCCCCTGGGTTCCGGAGCACGGCTCGCTCGGGGCATCTGGCGACCTGGCTCCGCTCGCGGCGATCGCGACGGTGCTCCTCGGGCAGGGATGGACCGCCGGTCCGGGGGGCGAACGCATCGATGGCGGCGACGCGCTGCGCGCCCACGGGCTGACCCCCGTCGAGGTCGAACCCAAGGAGGGGCTCGCGCTCATCAACGGGACAGATGCGATGACCAGCCTGCTCGCGCTCGCGGTGCACGACATCGAGGACCTGCTCCGGCTCGCCGACGTCGCCTGCGCGCTGGCCGTGGAGGCGCTGCTCGGGACGACGGTCGCGTACGACGAGCGGGTGGTGGCGCTTCGCCCTGCACCGGGGCAGGCGGCCTCCGCCGCAAACCTGCGCGCGCTGCTCCAGGGAAGTCCGATCGTCGCGTCACACCGCCCCTCGCGTCATGCGGTCCAGGACGCGTACTCGCTTCGCTGCGCCCCCCAGGTGCACGGCGCCGCGCGCGACGTGGTGGCCTTCTGCCGCCAGACTGTCGATCATGAATTAGCCGGTGTTGTCGATAACCCGGTGGTGCTCGGCGCCGAGGTGGTGAGCGCGGGCAACTTCCACGGACAGGCGCTCGCCTACGCGGCCGACATGCTTGCGTCGGTCTGCGCCGATGTGGCCGCGATCAGCGAACGCCGCGTCGACAGGCTGCTCGACCCGGCGCGCTCGCGAGGCCTCCCCGCGTTTCTCAGCCCCGAGCCGGGACTCAACAGCGGTCTGATGATCACCCAGTACACGGCCGCCGCCATGGTCGGGTCGCTCCGCCACGCGGCGACACCGTTTGCGGTGCAGAGCGCCGCCACCAGCGCGGGGCAGGAGGACCATGTCTCGATGGGGTACGAGGCGGCGCTGCGCACCCGGCATTCGGTGGGGCTGCTCCGGGCGGTGCTCGGAGTCGAGGTGCTGGCCGCGTCGCAGGCGATCGAGATGCGACATCCGCTCCGCCCCGCGGCGGCGACCGGTGCCGTCATCGCCGCGCTGCGCGCGCGCGTCCCGTCACTGGCGGCCGACCGGATCCTGAGCGGTGATCTCGAGGCCGTTGAGGCGTGGGCACGTGACGGCGAATGGCGGATCGCGCTGACCGACGCCGGGGTGACCTTGCGGTGACCGCAGGGGCCCGGCCGGTTCGCGCGCCCCACGGCAACGCGTTGAGCTGCGGGAGCTGGCAGACCGAAGCGCCCCTGCGCTGCCTCATGAACAACCTCGACCCCGACGTCGCCGAGGATCCCGACTCGCTGGTCGTCTACGGCGGCACCGGCCGTGCGGCACGTTCCTGGGAGTGCTTCGACGCCATCGTCGCGACCCTTCGCTCGCTGCGAGACGACGAGACCCTGCTGGTGCAGTCGGGCAAGCCGGTCGGCGTCGCCCGAACCCACGAGCTCGCACCCCGGGTGCTGATCGCGAACTCGCTCCTGGTGCCGCGATGGGCCACGTGGGAGGAGTTCTGGCGCCTGGAGAGCATGGGCCTGACCATGTACGGCCAGATGACCGCCGGCTCATGGATCTACATCGGCACCCAGGGCATCCTGCAGGGGACGTTCGAGACTTTCGAGGCGGTGGCGCGGAAGCGGTTCGGCGGCACCCTCCGCGGTCGTCTGGTTGTGACCTCCGGCCTCGGCGGCATGGGCGGTGCGCAGCCGCTCGCCGTGACCATGAGTGGCGGGGTCGCGCTCTGCATCGACGTCGACCCTGCCCGCATTCAGCGACGTCTCGACACCGGCTACATCGACGAGGTCGCCGCGACGCTCGAGGCTGCGGTCACACGGTGCGATGTCGCGCGCGAGGAGGGACTCGCGCTCTCGGTGGCGGTCTGCGCCAATGCCGCGGAGGCGCTGCCGGCATTGCTCGAGTCCTCGCTGGCGATCGACGTGGTCACCGACCAGACCAGTGCCCACGACCCGCTCAACGGCTACATCCCCGCCGGGCTCAGCCTGGAGGATGCGGCGAAGCTGCGCGCCAGCGATCCCGAGGCGTACATGCGCCGCTCGCGTGAGTCGATGGCGCGTCACTGCGAGGCGATGGTCGAGTACCAGCGTCGCGGCGCGGAGGTGTTCGACTATGGCAACTCACTCCGCGACCAGGCGCGTATCGGTGGGTTTGCCGATGCGTTCGCCTACCCGGGGTTCGTGCCCGCATACATGCGCGATCAGTTCTGCGAGGGTCGTGGCCCGTTTCGCTGGGTCGCGTTGAGCGGCGACCCCGAGGACATCGCGCGCACCGACGCGGCGATGCTCGAGCTCTTTCCGGAGCACGACGGCCTGCATCGCTGGCTCAGCCTCGCCAGGGAGCGTGTGCAGTTTCAAGGCCTCCCGGCGCGGATCTGCTGGCTCGGCGCGGGGGAGCGCCACCGTGCCGGGCTCCGATTCAACGACATGGTGCGCAGCGGCGAGCTGTCGGCGCCGGTGGTCATCGGACGGGATCATCTCGACAGCGGCTCGGTCGCATCGCCACTGCGCGAGACCGAGGCGATGCGCGACGGCAGCGACGCGATCGCGGACTGGCCGGTGCTCAACGCGCTGCTCAACACCGCCAGCGGCGCGACCTGGGTCGCGGTGCATCACGGCGGCGGTGTCGGCATGGGGCTGTCGATCCACGCCGGAGCGCAGGTGTGCGCCGACGGCAGCGAGCTCTCCGCCCGGCGCTGCGAGCTGGTGCTCACCAACGACCCATCCAGCGGTATCATGCGCCACGCGGATGCGGGCTATCCGGCAGCCCAGGACGCGGCTCGCGCACGCGGGGTGCGTGTCCCCATGCTCGACGCGGATGCGCCCGCCGGCGCATGAACGCTCGCGAGTGGCTCGCCGAGGACGCACGCGAACCGGATCTCGTCCTCCTCGGCGCTCCGATCTCAAAGGCCTCGATCACGCAGGTGCAATCCTGGTCGACACCACCGGCATTCCGTGAGGCGCTGCAACGCTTCCCCACCTGGGACGCGGAGCGGTACGTCGACATCGCGACCCTGCACGTGCGCGATCTCGGCGATGTTCAGGGGGATCGTGACGACGCCGACGCGCGCGCGGCCCACGACCGGATCCGGGCCGCCGCAGCGGCGGCAGCTCGCACGGCGGAGCATGTTGTGGTCGTGGGCGGCGACAACTCACTGACTCGCCCGGTGCTGCAGGGCTTGATGAACGCCGTGCCGAGTGCCTGGGGGCTGCTGACGCTGGATGCGCACCATGACTGCCGGCCGGCGACCGATGGGTCGCGGAACGGCACGCCGGTGCGGGAGCTCATCGAGGCAGGCCTGCCCGGCGAGCGGGTGGCTCAGATCGGTATCCACCCTCTGGGCAACGCACGTGAGCACGCGGAGTGGGCGCGGGCGCAGGGAATACACATCGTCCCGGTGCACTCGGTGCGGCGAGACGGCATGGACGCGGTCATCGCGTCCGCGCTGTCCCTGCTGGTGGCGCGTGGAGCCGAGCGCGTATATGTGGACTTCGACATCGACGTCGTCGATCGCGCCTTCGCACCGGCGTGTCCGGCGAGCCTTCCTGGTGGGATGCATCCAGAGGATCTCTTCCGCGCGGCACATCTGCTCGGCGCCGACTCGCATGTGGTCGCTGCCGACCTGTGCGAGGTGGATGCGACCGCGGACGTCAACGCCATGACGGTGCGCCTGATGGTCGCCACCTTTCTCAAATTCTGCGGTGGGCTCGCCACGCGAGCCCGGAGCGCTCCCGAGACGTGAGTGCGATCGTCGTCCACGGCATCGGCGCCCTGTGCACGTGTGATCCGGTGGTCGGCGACGCGCCTGGCGTGGTGCGCGATGCGGCGCTGGTGGCCCGCGACGGCGTGATCGTGTACGCCGGCCCCGAGGCGCGCCTGGACCGGTCGAACGTCCCGCGTGGAGCGCTCGAGATCCATGCACGGGGCGCCGCCGTCCTGCCCGGCTTTGTCGATGCGCACACCCACCTCATCTGGCTGGGGGATCGCAGCGCCGAGTACGCACGACGAGCCGCCGGCGCTACGTACGAGGAGATTGCGGCGGCGGGCGGCGGGATCCGAGCGACGGTTCGTGCCACGGCCGCCGGCAGTGTCGACGAGCTGGCGGCGGCGGGTCGCGGCCGCGCCCGTCGCATGCTTGCCGGCGGCACGACGACCGTCGAGGTCAAGAGCGGCTACGGGCTGGAGCACGACGCCGAGATGCGTCAGCTCGACGCCGCGGATCTCCTCCGCGAATGGGAGGACCTCCCCGACGTGGTGGCGACCTATCTGCCGCTGCACGCGGTCCCGGATGGACCGCGCGACGCGTACATCGACGACGCCTGCACCCGAGGCGTGGCCGGGGCGGCGAAGCGCGCGCGGTTTGTCGACGCCTTCTGCGAAACCGGTGCATACACCGTCGCCGAGTGCGAGCGTCTGTTCAGCGCCGCTCGCGCCCGGGGGCTGCGCCCCAAGATCCACGCCGAGCAACGCTCGCGCACCGGCGGCGCACTGCTCGCCGCGCAGGCGGGCGCGGTGAGCGCCGACCACCTCGAGCACGCCTCCAACACCGACCTCGAGGCGCTGAGCAGCGCAGCCGTGGTCGGGGTCATCCTGCCCGGCGCCTCGGTGGTGCTCGGGGGTCCACCCCCGCCGGGCCGCCGGCTCCTGGAGGCCGGTTGCACCGTTGCGGTGGCGACCGACTGCAATCCGGGGACCTGCTACAGCGAATCGATGCCGCTGATGATCTCGCTGGCGGTCGCGCTCGCCGGGCTCACGCCCGCGCAGGCGCTGGTGGCGGCCACCCGTGGCGGCTCGGCCGCACTCGGGCTTGCCGACCGGGGCATGCTCCGGCCGGGGCTGCGCTGCGATGCGCTGATCCTGGACAGCCCCAACTGGATCGACGTCGCCTATCACCTCGGTGGCGAGATCGTTGCGAACGTGATCCTCGAGGGCCGCCTGGCAGTACCCTCGAAGGCCTGATGCTCACAGAATCCCAGCCACGGGGCCGGCCCGGACGGCGTAGCACCGGCGTCGTCCTCCCGCGCCTCGTCGGTGAGGACCTCGAGGTGCAGCTGGCCGGCGGTGAGACCCGCAGCTACGTGAACCTCGACATGGCCGCCAGCACACCGGCCATGGAGGCTGTCGCAGACGCCGTGATCGAGTTCCTGCCGTGGTACTCCAGCGTGCATCGGGGTGCCGGTTTCGCCTCGCAGGTGTCGACGCGCGCATACGAGGCGGCGCGATCCGCCGTGGCCACCTTCGCCGGCGCCCGCGCATCGGATGCAGTCATCTTTGTCAGAAACACGA
>Ga0070765_100001283_pt1 | contig 15260 bp, 15 predicted proteins | sample HubBroMetageWFT5_FD_71516 | JGI IMG/M metagenome (GOLD analysis project Ga0070765, IMG submission 71516) | Warmed and freeze-thawed soil microbial communities from the Hubbard Brook experimental Forest, New Hampshire - Hubbard Brook CCASE Soil... | ecosystem: Environmental > Terrestrial > Soil... | reverse complement strand
AGCCGACTCGCGCCGAATTCGCGCGCATTCTCAGACCGGGTGGATGGACTGTCCTGATCTGGCATGATCGCGATACGCAGGCAACACCCTTTCTTCGGGCCTATGACGATTTCCTGCAGCTACACGGGACTGATTACCAGCGGGTAAACCATAAGACGGTCGCGAGCGCTGATGTCATCACACGATTCTTTGCTCCAAACTCCGTTGAATTCATTTCCCAACAGACCCAGCAACATTTCGACTTTGACGGATTGCGGGGGCGGCTTTTGTCTTCGTCGTATGTTCCGAAAGAGGGAGCGGCGGCAGAGGTGATGCTCCAGAAGCTACCGGAACTCTTTGCGAAGTTTGAAAAACAAGGCCAGGTAGTCGTCGAATACGAGACCAAAATCTATTACGGGCACTTGACTTCATGAGCGTTACAACCCCGAAAGCCGCTCTGCCCGCGGTTTTGCGTGCCGAAAAGCTGGGCCGACAAGTGGGGGCGAAGACCATCCTGAGCGACATATCGTTCGATGTCGCAAACGATGATCTGCTGGGCATTGTCGGAGCCAGCGGCTCGGGCAAGAGTTCTCTGTTGCGCCTCCTCAATCGCCTGGACGAACCAAGCAGCGGCGTGGTGTACGTCGATGGGCTGGATTATCGACAACTGCTACCACGTGAACTTCGTCGCCGCGTGGGCATGGTCACGCAACGGCCGTTTCTTTTTCCCGGGGACGTAGCGTCCAATTTGCGCTTCGGTCCTGCGCAACGTGGAGAGTCCGTACCAGACGATGAGATTTCGCGCCTGCTCGAGCGCGTGGGGCTTCCGGGATTTAGCGCGCGGGAGGTGTCTGTTCTCTCCGGAGGAGAGCAGCAAAGGGTCTCACTGGCGCGCGCGCTGGCCAATCGTCCTGAAGTGCTGCTGCTCGACGAGCCAACTTCCGCTCTGGATGAAAATTCAAAGCTCGGGATCGAAGAACTGATCACCAGCCTGGTTCGAGATCACGGCTTGACGTGCGTCATGGTCACGCATGATCGCCAGCAGGCTCGCCGGATGTGTAATCGGGTAATTCTGCTCGAGGCGGGACACGTAATCCAAACCGGAACCGCAATGGAGGTGCTGGATGCTTAAGTCGCTGTTCCCTTCCCAGATTGCGCTGGGGTTAGCTCAGGCCGCAATCGCCGCGGTAATGGCGCTGGCGGTCGTTCTACTGGCGCGGCGGCGAAATATTCACCTGGAGAGTGATGCAGCCGTCGCCCTGCTGCGAGGTATCGTGCAAATCGTAGCGGTAGGCTCGATCCTGGCATTGCTGCTGAAGGCTCCACGCTGGACGAGCGTGTTTCTGCTGACTGGAATGGTACTGGCCGCAGGATCGATTTCGGCGAAACGCGCCAAGAACATCCCCGGCGCTGCCAAGGTTTCCACCTATTCCATTGCAGTCGGAGCAGGACTGGTGACCGCGATCATGACGTGGGCCGGTGTGATCGACACCGCGATTACGTCGCTGATTCCCGTGGGCAGCATGATCATCGCAAATGCCATGAACACCAACGGGCTGGCATTAAACCGGTTCCGCTCGGAAGTGCTGGCACACTCTGGCGAGATCGAAACCGCCCTGGCTCTGGGTGCCGCTCCCGAGGCAACGGTAGCTCGCTATGCGGAATCGAGCATCCACTCGTCCCTCATACCCGCGATCGATAACCTGCGTTCTCTGGGAATCGTGTGGATTCCCGGACTGATGACCGGAATGCTGCTGTCGGGCGCGAACCCGATGTACGCAGCGATCTACCAGTTTGTAGTGATTGCCATGATTCTGGCATCGTCCGGTCTGACTTCCCTGCTGAGCACGATGATGATTCAGTCACATGCCTTCTCGCCTGCGGAACAGCTCGTCCTTAGAGGCGCTGATTAGACGCCGATCACCGGCGAACCGGAAACTCACACTTCAGACCTCGAGGGTGTACCGAGCAGCAGCCAGGCGGTACATGCGCCGCCAGACCAGACGATTGATGGTCACCACAACCATCGCCATCACGATGGTCGAGGCCAGCAGTAAATCGAAATTTCCGGCATCCGTCGCGCGAGAAATCACCGCACCCAAGCCGACCGTTGTGTATGTGTGGTCCTTGAGTCGAAAGTACTCGGCTACGATGCTGGCGTTCCAGGCTCCGCCTGAAGCGGTCACCATTCCGGTCACCAGGTAGGGGAAGATGCCCGGCAGAATAACCCTTCGCCAGCGCTGGCCAGTTGTGAATCGAAAGAGGGTCGCCGCTTCCTTCAAGTCAGTCGGGATCGCCATCGCGCCGGCAATGACGTTGAACAGAATGTACCACTGGGTACCGAGTAGGAGCAGCAGGACCGAGCCCACTCCCATACCGCCACCGATCTTGATCAGCAGCAAGAGAACGACCGGAAACAGAGCAGTTGCCGGGACGGAGGCAGCAATTTGCGCCAGGGGTTGCGCAATGCGGGCCAGGCGGGGATTGAAGCCGATGGCGACTCCCACAGGGATGGTCCAAAGTGCCCCTATGAACAGAGCGGCCAGCACACGGAGAAATGTCGCAAAGGCTCCAGTCAGGAGCTCCCTATACTCCTCGCGAGTCAGTTGGCTCATCATGCCGATTGCGCGCGTGACAGCATAGAGGATCGCGCCGACAGCAACTATTGCAATGACGCGTCCTGCCCAGACTTTCCAGCTTTGTGGCGGAGCATCGCGGTCTGCGGAATGATGTTGCCGAGCAAAGTGCAAAGCCAGCCATTCGCGCGCGGGCCGGATGGTGCGTCTCTGCAATCCCACCAGACCGCGAGAATGCTGAATAAGATCGAGAAACCATGATTGCGGGACATCCGTGCTCTCGACTTGCTCCACTTTGAACTTTTCGGCCCACGCGATGATTGGGCGCCATACGATCTGGTCAGTCAGTACGATGACAGCGATCATCGTACCCACACCCCACAAGATGGAGCGGGTATCGCCCGCGCTGGCTGCGGTTTGCAGGTACGAGCCCAGACCCGGAAGTCGAAAGTCTTTGTCGCCTAACACAAACATTTCGCAGGCCATCAGGAAGAACCAACCGCCCGCAACTGACATCATGGAATTCCAAACCAATCCGATTGCCGAATATGGCAACTCGATATTGGTGAACCTCTGGTACCAGTTGAATTGATAGATCTTCCCCGCCTCGCGCATTTCTCGCGGAATGCTCTTCAGCGAGGAATAGAAGCTGAACGCCATGTTCCAGACCTGCCCGGTGAAGATCAGCAGTATGGCGCCTAACTCGACACCTAGCTGGTGGCGCGGGAACAGCGCCACCATGGCCAGCATGACGCCGGGAAGAAAACTGAGTACTGGGATCGACTGGAGAATGTCGAGCAATGGAACCATGATGCGTTCAGCCTTGGTGTTATAGGCGGCGACGTATCCATAAACCAAAGTGAAGGCAAGCGACAGGATGTAAGCAACAGTGATACGCAGCAAGGAATAGGCTGCGTAGACCGGAAGCATCGCCGGGCTGAGCGATATCTCGACGTGCGCATTAAATGGCCCGAACCAGCTGCGCGCCAGAACAACAACCACGTAGAAGAGCGACAAACCGCCGGCAAAGATGACAAAGTCGGTGGCAATGGACCAGGTTTGGGTGGGCAACAGCGACCATGGACCTTTGCCGAAGATGCGAGTCGGGAGCCAGGTCGAACGTGCCATCAGCTCTCTTCCGCGACGGGAGCGGTGTCGGCAGCCTCGCTATGCGACAGCCGGCCAGTTTCGGAGTCGTAATTAAAGATTTCAGCGTATCGGCCCCAGTTGAGGATCGTCTCAAACTGACGCTCGACTTCGTCAGCACTGAAGTGCTCGTCGAGGATATCGCGGAAGAATTCCTCCCCAATGGCGTGGTCACGTTTGGCATGCAGCGTATTTTCGATGAGCCGGAGGATGGCAACGTTATTCAGCGCGGCTTCGCGGAACAGCCGCTTTTGCGTCTGAATGTCGGCTTCACCGAACTGGCGGCCCTCGGGAGTGATCTCCACATCGCCTTCATGCAGCACAGCGAATCCGAGCATGACAGAGGCATCGACGATCGGGAGAATATCGTCCACATCCATCGCCAGTTCGTCGGCAAGTTTGTAAAGGTCGTCGCGCCCGCCCCTATCGACCAGCAACTCCATGAAGCCGGCGATGCCCCCTGGACGGGCATGCGGCAGCATCTGAAATTTACTGCGCTCGCGAACCTTTCCATTGGCCGACGCAGCAGTCGCCGATTGAGGTAGCGCAAGTTCATCGTCGGGTTTGGTAAGCGCCTTGTAGATGAAATCAACATACGCCAGGAAGCGCGGCGATTTGCGATCCCGGTACTGGGGAATGTCAATCTCGAAATCGGAACGAATCCGGGCGGGATTCCGGCCAAGAACTATGACACGATCGGCCAACAGGACGGCTTCCTCGATATTGTGGGTCACGATGAAGATGCATGTGGTGGGCATTTTCTTGCTGAGCCACAGTTCCAGCAATTCGGAACGTAAATTCTCAGCCGTCAAAACATCAAGCGCAGAAAAAGGCTCGTCCATAAACAAGACTTCGGGCTCGACCACGAGTGCGCGGGCAAAACCGACGCGCTGCTTCATGCCTCCCGAGAGTTCCTTGGGATAAGCGGTTTCGAAGCCATCAAGGCCGACGGTATCGATCATCCTCAACGCGCGTTTATGACGCTCCATAGCGCCCATGCCGCGCGCCACCAGGGGGGCTTCAACGTTGTCGATCACGGTCAGCCAGGGGAAAAGCGCGAAGCTCTGGAAGACGATAGAGACACTGGGGATCTGGCCAGAGAGTGGTTGGCCGTGCCAAAGCACGGTGCCCGAGGACGGCTGGGAGAGACCGGTCAGGATTCGAAGCAGCGTCGACTTGCCGGAGCCCGAGGGACCGAGGAGTGCAATGATCTTTCCGGGCGTGACATCGATATCCGTGGGAGCGATGACCTGGATGCGGTTACCGTCAGGCTGGGGGTAATACTTTTCGACTGCGCGAGCTTCGATGATCGCGTGCGACAAAGCCAAGCTCCTGTGTTTGTGCCCTCCTAGTCTATGGGTTGATTGCGGACGCAGACAATCGAGTTTGGAGCCATTCATGTGAAAGGACGATGAATTTGCGGTAAAGGCGGAGCGAGACGCGTCAGTGGGCCATCGGTTTGGCATCGTCAAGCGCCAGATTCACTTCTAAAACGTTGATTCGCGCCTCTCCCAGATACCCCAATTGTCGCGGGCTCGAATACTTGGTGATGATCGCGCGCACCTGCTCCTCAGAGAGGCCACGCTCATGCGCAATGCGAAGGACCTGGAACTCTGCACCTGCAGGCGAGAGCTCGGGATCGAGGCCGGAGGCTGATGTCGTCACTAGCTCAACCGGAACAGGTGCACCCGGGTTCTCCCCTTGCAGACGCTCCGTGTCAGCCTTCACCCGATCAATGAGTTTCTGGTTCGTAGGTCCATAGTTCGTGCCGCCGGAGTTGGCGGCATCATAGCCATTACCTGCCGCTGAAGGGCGCGAGTGCAGGTACCCTGGACCGGCGAAGGTCTGCCCGATGATGCGTGAGCCTATGATTTCCCCATTGCGCGAAATCAGCTGGCCATTCGCTTTGTCGCGAAACAGGAGTTGCGACAGGCCGGTCACGACCAGGGGGTAAACGATTCCTAAGAGCACCGTGGTGACGATTGTGAACAGGATTGCGATTTTGAGATTTTGCTTCATGATGTCCGTCCTTACGCCAGTCCAACGCGGGTGATGATCATGTCAATTGCCTTGATCCCGATAAACGGCACGATAATGCCGCCTACACCGTAGACCCAAAGATTGCGACGCAGCAGGGCGGCGGCGCCCATGGGGCGATACTTGACGCCGCGTAGAGCCAGCGGAATCAGCGCGATAATGATGAGCGCGTTGAAGATCACCGCCGAGAGGATCGCCGATTGCGGGGTTTTGAGTTGCATGATATTGAGTGCATTCAGCACCGGAAATGTTCCCGCAAACATGGCTGGGATGATGGCGAAGTACTTCGCCACATCGTTCGCGATAGAAAACGTCGTCAGCGACCCGCGGGTCATCAGCAACTGCTTGCCGATGGCCACAACCTCAATCAATTTGGTCGGATTGGAGTCGAGGTCGACCATGTTGCCGGCTTCCTTGGCGGCCTGAGTGCCGGTATTCATAGCAACACCGACATCGGCTTGCGCCAGTGCCGGGGCGTCGTTAGTCCCATCGCCAGTCATCGCCACCAGCTTGCCTTGCGCCTGCTCGCGGCGGATCAGATCCATCTTCTCTTTGGGTGTGGCCTCGGCGAGGAAGTCATCCACACCGGCTTCGCGCGCGATCGCTGCGGCAGTCAGAGGGTTGTCGCCCGTAATCATCACGGTCTTAATACCCATAGCGCGTAACTGATCGAAGCGCTCCCGCATGCCGCCCTTGACGATGTCTTTCAGGTGAATCACACCGAGGGCGCGATGGCGTTCGGCAACGACCAGCGGTGTTCCTCCGGAGCGGGCAATCTTTTCTACGTTGGCTTGCACCTCCATTGGCATGGCGGTGTTATTGGAGGCGAGATATTTCGTGATGGCATCGACCGCACCTTTACGAATTTCATTGCCATTCATGTTCACGCCTGACATGCGGGTCTGGGCGGTAAATGGCACAAACTCCATCTCGTGCGACGACAACTCGCGGCCACGCAGCCCGTACTTCTCCTTCGCTAGAACCACGATCGACCGTCCCTCGGGAGTCTCGTCCGCGAGCGAAGAGAGCTGGGCAGCATCTGCCATCTCGGCTTCGCTGACGCCGGGTCCAGGAAGAAAGGCCGCTGCCTGCCGATTGCCGAGCGTGATCGTCCCAGTCTTGTCGAGCAGGAGAGTGTCCACATCGCCTGCGGCCTCGACTGCTCGTCCCGACATGGCGAGCACGTTATGCTGGATCAGGCGGTCCATGCCGGCGATGCCAATGGCTGAAAGCAAGCCGCCAATCGTCGTGGGGATCAGACAGACCAGCAACGAAACCAGAACGAACACCGTTTGCGGCGAGCCGGAGTAGATCGCGAACGGTTGCAAGGTCACCACAGCCAGCAAAAAGATGATAGTCAGACCAGCCAAGAGAATGTTCAGTGCAATCTCGTTGGGCGTCTTCTGGCGCTCTGCGCCTTCCACCAGCGCGATCATGCGATCGAGGAAGGTCTCACCGGGGTTCGATGTTACCTTCACCTTGATCTGGTCGGAGAGCACTCGGGTTCCGCCGGTCACCGCGGAACGGTCGCCTCCAGCCTCGCGAATGACGGGAGCGGATTCGCCTGTGATCGCCGACTCGTCCACCGAAGCGACCCCTTCGATAATCTCGCCGTCGGACGGAACCATCTCACCAGCGGAGACGATAACCGTGTCACCAGCGCGCAGTTTTGAACTAGCCACTTGCTCGATCTCGCCGCCTTCCAGGAATCGGTTGGCGACCGTCTCGGAGCGGGCTTTCCGCAAAGTGTCGGCCTGGGCCTTGCCGCGCCCCTCCGCCATGGCTTCAGCAAAGTTGGCGAACAGTACGGTAAACCACAGCCACAGCGTGATCTGGAGATTGAACTTGAAAGCTTCGCCGCCGCGGAACAACAGCACCGTGGTAATCACGCTTCCAACTTCCACCACGAACATGACCGGATTAGCCATCATGTGACGTGGATCCAGTTTCATAATGGAATCCACGATCGCCCGACGAACGATCTTTCCATCCCAGATAGCTTTCTTGGAACTCTTGCTTGCCATTGCTATAAACCTCAGAAGGTCTTCCCTACTGCCATCAGTAGGTGCTCAAGTATCGGTCCCAAGCTGAGCGCCGGGAAAAATGTCAACGCGCCCACGATGAGAATCACGCCGATCAACAGCGCCGTAAAGAGCGGGGTGGTCACTGGAAAAGTTCCCAGCGACGGCGGAACGTACTTCTTCTGCGCCAGGTTTCCTGCAATAGCTAGCATGGGGATAATCATCAGGAAACGGCCAATCAGCATGGTGAATCCGCCCGCCGTGTTGTACCAGAGGGTGTTTCCATTCAGCCCGCCGAAGGCAGAACCGTTATTGCCCGCCTGTGATGTGAAGGCATACAGGATCTCGCTCAACCCATGGGGACCGGGATTGAGGATGCTGGAAGTACCGAAGGAATGGACCGACGAAATTCCGGCGAACCCCAGGATGACCAGCGGAAACACCAGCGTTACCAGCATGGCCATCTTCACGTCGAAGGCTTCAATCTTCTTGCCAAGGTATTCCGGTGTTCGACCGACCATCAGACCGGCTATGAACACCGAAATGATGACGTAGACCAAAATGCCATACATTCCCGAGCCGACACCGCCGAAGATGACTTCGCTCAGCATGATGTTGACCAGCGGAACCATCCCTCCAAGCGGCGTGAACGAGTCGTGCCATCCGTTGATGGCACCGCAACTGGTATCCGTGGTGGCAGAGGCGAAAAGCGCCGAGTTGGCGATTCCGAAGCGGACTTCCTTACCCTCCATGTTGCCGCCAGGCTGCGAAATACTGGCGCGCTGATCGACGCCGTGCAACAGCGGGTTTCCTCGAGCCTCAGCCCAGTAGGCAACCGTTACTCCAACGAAGAACAAGATCGCCATGGCCGACCAGACTGCCCATCCATGCCGCTGCGAACCCGTCATGCGTCCCAATGCGTACGTGAGTCCCGAACCGATCGAGATAATCGAAAACATCTCGATAAAGTTAGTCAGAGGAGTGGGATTCTCAAAGGGATGAGAACTGTTGGCGTTGAAGAAGCCGCCGCCATTGGTGCCTAGTTCCTTGATGATCTCCTGCGACGCCACAGGACCTTGCGCAATGGTCTGCGTGTTAACCGTGTCCATCACCGGTTTACCTTGCGCATCAACCACAGGCTTGCCGTCCTGGCCAACGCGCTGCACTTGCTGGGGCTCTACCAGTTTGACGGTGTCGTAGGGCTTCAGGTTCTGGACCACTCCCTGTGACACCAGCACCAGTGCCCCGACTATGCAGACCGGCAACAGTATCCACAATGCCGCCCGCACTGTATCGACCCAGAAGTTGCCGATAGTCTGCATCTGCCGGCGCGCAATGCCGCGGATTAAAGCTATCGACAGAGCGATCCCGACGGCCGCTGAGGTGAAGTTGTGATAGGCGAGACCGGCCATCTGTGTCAGATAGCTCATTGTGGTTTCGCCTGAATAGTTCTGCCAGTTTGTATTGGTAGTGAACGACGCTGCAGTGTTGAAGGCCAGCGCTTGTGCAACCGCCGCAAACTTCTGCGGATTCAGTGGCAAGAACCCCTGCACGCGTTGCATCAGGTACAAAAGCAGCATCGAGACGGCGCTGAACAGCAGCATCGCGAAGGCGTACTCAGTCCAGCGCATTTCGTGGTTCTCATCCACGAGACACAGCTTGTAAATAAGGCGTTCGGCAGGACGCAGTACCGGATCCATGAACGTACGCTCACGATTGAAGACCCGGGTTATGAACACACCTATGGGCTTCGTGACTGCAAGCACCAGTACCAGAAAAACCACGATCTGTAACCAACCGTTAACGGTCATATCAGAACTTCTCCGGACGCAACAACGCGTAGAAGAGATAGATCATCATGAGTGCGCATATCGCGATCATGATGGCTGATTCTGTGTGCATAGCTCCCCCTACTTCACGCGGTCGCAGAAGTGAACATACCCCAGCGACAGCGCGAAGAAAGCAATGGTGATGGCTACAAAAATGACATCTTGCATGCCTTGCCTCCTAACGGGCCCCCTGTTTTTGTTTATGGCTGGATCGCCGGACCGACGGAAGTGGCCCGTGAGCCCTCTGCTGCGCCGACCGATCGATGACGCGTCAGGAAATCAGCCATCTCTCGCTCAAGCCGAATAAGCGGGTGCCCTTCTACCAACGAGTCGAACGCTTGAGTTCCAGGCACAATCTTCGTTACAGTCGGGATTCGAGACTTGCGTCGAGACATATCACGATGGCACGCCAGCAGGAAGAACCCAAAGAACACCAGGCTCATGCCGCACACACCGAGAAAGAAGGCGTTCATAAACTTGTCTCGTCAACCATCGAACTTAATAGGTCTCCGCGTACTTCATTCGATCACTTCCCCCATAAGTCGCGGCTAAGTAGTTCGTAAGAATTCCGTAAAGATACGCGGGGCAGTCGTCTTTCGCTTGCAGAGGGAGTTCAGTAAAATACAGCACCAGAGCGAGTTGCACCCGATGCCCGACCTGATTCACCTGGCAATTCCCGCGTTCATTCTCTTGGTCGTGGCCGAAGCGATCATCGGCGCCGTCATGCGCCGCATCTTTACGAACGTAAAGATGCGGCCGCCAGCCTGACGATGGGCATTGGAAATGTGCTGGTCAGCCTGGTCTCAAAGGGCATGGTGTTCGCCATCTTCACCTGGGTACACCGCTTCGCGATCTTCCCGATTGGGTATCAGTGGTGGGCCTGGGTGCTGGTATTCTTTGCCGACGATTTCAGCTACTACTGGTTCCACCGAACCAGCCACGAGTGCCGTTTCTTCTGGGCCTCACACGTAGTACATCACTCGTCGCAGCGCTATAACCTGGGTACCGCTCTGCGGCAGACTTGGACAGGTGGCTTCTTCTCATTTGTCTTCTGGCTTTGGATGCCACTGATCGGATTCCAGCCGATTATGATCTTCACCATGCAGGCCATCAGCCTGCTTTACCAGTTCTGGATCCATACCGAGTTGGTCAGGAAGATGGGAGTTTTGGAGTTGGTGCTGAACACGCCATCCCACCACCGAGTCCACCACGCGACTAACCCGCAGTACATCGACCGCAATCACGCGGGGATACTCATAATCTGGGACCGGTGGTTTGGGAGCTTTGAGCCCGAACGTGAGCCTTGCATTTACGGACTCACGACAAATATCAATACTTACAATCCTCTGAAAATAGCGCTACACGAGTGGATCGATATCGACCGGGATCTTCGACGGGTTCACGGCCTGCGTGAAAAATGGATGATCGTATTTGGTAACCCTGGAGCAAGGCCATTTGGTAACGACGCTTCTGCCTCGCAGCTTGTCGCTCAAGCCCAACCGCGCTAGAAGGTCCGGCTACAGTCAGTTGTTTTTCTTCTTCTTCTCCCCGCTACTCGGCCCGGACACCGCCAGATTGTTCGTGATTTGAAAGGTTCCGGGAACCTGGTTGGCCTGCATCCCAGCCATCTGCTTGTCGGATTCGCTGTCCACGACGCCCTCCAGCGTCACTTTTCCATTCTTCACAATGATATGAATGGGCGGCACTGGCGCGTGCGAGTATTTGAATAACGGCCCATAGCTGTAAATTGCGCGGTAGGTTGCCCTTCGAATCCGTTCGTCAGCGGGACTGGGAGGCAGGACCTCAATATTGTTGATGACCTTATCGACTCCCTCAATGTGCTTGACTACATTCCCCGCGGTTGATTTGGTGCTCGCGTTCGGCGTCTCGCCCAGCAAGGTAACGGTCCGTCCTTGAATGCGGAAGTAGAGGTTGTCATAGACGTCGTAATAAGGAAGCATCACCAATTCGTGGCGAATCTTGTTGGCCAGTTTCTGCAAGCTTTCTTGACTTAACGGCTGACTCGGCGGTTGCTCCTGCGGACTGCTGTTCGAAGGTTGAGTCTGAACGGACTGCTCATTGGTCTTGGTCGCCTGCGCAGCACACGGCAAAGCAGCCCACATCATTATCATCAGCGCGCAGTGGCCGCCACCGCGAACGAAATACCGCATTTTCCCTCCTGCTGTTGCTGAACTGTATAACATTCGAACTCAGTCGCCAAATGACTGAGCCGATATCGCAGAAAGGGTAGCCACGCGGTCCGGCGACGAATCGGCAATTAGACGCCGTGAACCGTTTTGGGTGCACTCGCCAGGTGTTCCCAGCGAATCAGCGAATCGAGGAGCCTCCACGAACGGTCAACACCGGGCACTCGGCTTGGCAACCAGTTCATACGCGATTGGCCACATGAAACGGTCGAGCACCCCTGACGAAGGCCGAACTCCCAAGACGATTAGATCTGCGTCTATTTCAGAGGCCGCCCTCAGAATACTGGAGGAGATCTTGCCGAACTCGATACGGTAGACGACGTCAATTCCCTCGCCGTGCCTTCCGACGATTCGTGCGAGTCCGTCCCTTGCTCGGCGAGCACTTTCAGAACTTGAACTCATCCCCTTAGTGAAGCTTTCCATGACATGGAGGACCGTTAGCTTTGCGCGATTTTCCCGGGCCAGGGCACAGGCAAATTCCACGGCAGGGTGGGACTTTGGCGTCAAATCGCACGGAACAAGAATGCGATGCGCGCGATCAACTTCGGTCAGACTCTGGACATGAGGACCAACCGTCAGAACAGGCATGTCGAAGTGCCGAAACACCCTCTCTGCTACCGAGCCCGGAATCAACTTGCCCAGTCCGCCGCGGCCGTGGGTGCCAACAACGATCAGGTCCGTCTTCTTCTCGTGCGCCCACTGTAAAAGGCAGTCTGCAACTGGGCCCTCGAGCATGGTGACGCGATAGTCTACGTCACCGTCGAACCCCTGACTGCATCGCAGTTTGGTTTTCAGCTCCAGCAAATCACGCCGGGCGGCGTCCTTCGCTGCCGCTACTGCCTCGGGGCCAGCCAGAGCATATTCGTCCGTTGGCAATACATAGACGATTTCAGCGTGCGCACCATAGCGACGGACGAAATTCAGGGCATAGTTGAGGACGGCGAAGGAATGACGCGAGAAGTCCGTGGCGATGAGCACATTACGGATGCCCACCCCAGTTGCGGCAAGCTCTGCAGTGGCCATTGCGATCGACCAATCTCCCCACGCGGTGGGGGATGTCGAATGGCAGGTTGTCACGTCGTAAATCGCCGGCACGAAAGGCATGGGAGCGACAGCCGCCATTCAGTCTCGTGCTAATACCCTTTTACCGCTGCACGCGCTGGAGCGCTGTGATGTGCATCATCGCAGGCGGTGACGATTGATACCTTGGGAGGCACAGCGACAGGCACAAACTGCCAACAAGAGCGCCCGCTACTGCCGTATATCGATAGGTTAAGCAGGGGTCGCCTTTAACCGCACGACCCCTGGGAATCGGTAGAGTCCGCGATCAAGCGGCTTTCGCAGTCAACTTCCGGACCGCAAGTGACAGCATTAGTCTGGAAACGCCTGACGCTATGAAGCTGATCCCGACCAGCGTTCCGATAACCCATTCACTATTGTTTGGCCAGTGCGCCCAGAGAAGAGCGCCTAAGAGGATGGTAATGATCGCGTCGAAAAGCACCCATCCCCACCCTGGAAGTGGGCGCATCTGGAACGCCAGCACCAGGGCAACCACGCCATAGACCAAGAGAAACGAGGCGATGATCAGAGTCAAAGCAACCAGTCCCCCGGCAGGATGCAGGAGGATGAAAATGCCGGCAACGATGTACAGCAACCCCAGCAGCACTTCGAGAACGAGACGTCCTCCGCTATGCGCCCGGAATCCATACACCAGTTGCGCGCCGCCGTTGAAAATCGCTGTCCATGCGATCACGTAAACGATCACCACCCCTGCAATCAGAGGTGCGCAAATCGCAATCATGCCCACGAGAATCATCAGAACTCCAAGGGCGATGGACCAGCCCGAGGCCCGTTTAATCCCGTCCAGTACTGTTTCCGCCATACTTCCTCCATTTAGCTAGGCGGCGGCGAATTCGCTTTCGTCAGCCGCGGAATCGGACAAGGCTATTGATGGGAACCTGAAGCACTTCACCGAAATCGTCGGCGCCACCATTCTCCCAGACAAAGGCACTGCGATCAACGATTTAGTGCCGGCTGGGCCGACTCGACTTTGTCAAACTGCCGCATGTCGATGGCGACCTTGTTGTTGGCCGATTGACTGAGGATGAAGGCGTTGGCGAACCGGAAGCCCCATAAAACCTCATCGGGAATGTAAGAAGTCCGCGTTTGAACGGTGGCCGAAAACGTCTCGTCGAACGCTCTCAGCAAGACCAGAAACTCCGACCGCGAACTGCGCAGCGACTCTGCCGTTTCCATGTAAAGCGGACTACGCGCATCTATAGGATGCACTACGGTCCAAGTCAACGGCAGGAACGTTACGCCGGGGCGCTCCAGATCGAGGGTGTAGTAACGGCGGGTCCGGACGCCGTCGACTTCTTCAAACCGGCTGAGTAGCACTTTTGCAGAAACTTCAATCAGCTCGTTGGAGCGTGCGTTAGCCACACGGAACTCCAGCGCTGTGATGTTCTGGTAGGGTGCAATTAACGCGTGGCGGCTGAAAAGCAGCCTGGCAGTCGGCCGGGAAAACCGCGCGAACAGCAGCCCGGTCACAATGGCGAAGCCCAATAGCCCGATCAGCGATTCCAGTGTCACCAGCGCATTGGAGGCAGTTCCAATCGGTACCACCTGCCCGTAGCCGATTGTGGAAAGCGTTTGCACGCTGAAGAAGAACGCGCGGAGATAGGTATGGTGTTCCATCCCCACGGTATTACTGCCCAGTGCGTCGGGGCCGCATGCCAGGTACGCGGCGGCGAATGCCGCATTCACGATGAGATACAACGCGGCAGTCGCCCCAAAAAACTGCCACCACGGAATCGTGAGCATGGCATGATAGGCGCTGAAAGACGACCAAAACCGCAGACCGGTACGCTTCACATTGAAACTTCCGTCCCGATTCAGCAAGCGCTGCTGGCTCTCGCGCGATACCACTGCGCCAAATCCAAGGTCTCGCAGGTCTTGTTCGTTCAATGACTTCGTTTGCGCTTCAGTTGCCATAGAAATCTTTGTTTATGCACCCACGCCCGTCGATGTCCTGAAAGTATATCGATTCTGATGAGATCGGTGGCGCTTGCGACGCACCGGATCAGGGCAGCTTTTCAGTGGGAGGCGTCTAGCCATTTACGATATGGATTAAAGGTTCCGGCAACGGCCCGGCGGCTGTGCGACATGTCACAGCACCCCCTCTTGCGATTCGTGTTTAATTGACTGTCCACTCGTGGAAGGAAGGTAATCATCTATGGTTCCAAGCAGTAAGAAGGGCGTTATTGGCATACTGACCGGCGGGGGCGACGTGCCCGGCCTGAATCCTGCAATTCGTGCGGTCACCATCCGTGCACTGAGCGAAGGTTACAGCGTCATTGGATTGCGACGTGGATGGGCGAGCTTGGTCGATACGGTTCGTGACCCCGAGCATGACAACAGTGACAACTACCAGATGCTCACGGAGGAACTGGTCAATCGGGCTGG
>Ga0070765_100001282_pt1 | contig 15268 bp, 11 predicted proteins | sample HubBroMetageWFT5_FD_71516 | JGI IMG/M metagenome (GOLD analysis project Ga0070765, IMG submission 71516) | Warmed and freeze-thawed soil microbial communities from the Hubbard Brook experimental Forest, New Hampshire - Hubbard Brook CCASE Soil... | ecosystem: Environmental > Terrestrial > Soil... | reverse complement strand
TTAGGCATCCCGCTGAAGAGAACTCTCTTCCCGGACTCTATTTCTACTGAATGTACCCGTCAAGCTGGAATGGCCCATCTGGGCAACGGTTACCCGTCTGCGCAATGGTAACGGGACATGGCACGATTACGACGCTGGTTGGCTTCGAGGCAGCCTTGGAGCAATGGCATAGTTCAGCTGCACCAGCACGATGAACACGATGCTCACGTAGGTGTTGAAAACGCACAGCGCGGCCCCAAAGGCGTACAGGCTCTGTCCAATGATGATGCGTCGTTTTATGGCCGCCGGCGTATCGCGCGCAATGTCTTCCTTGACTAAACCCTTGGCCATCGCGCATTGCCAACTGAAATAAAGAGAAGCGCCCAGCAGCACAATGTTCAGCCAGTAAAGCAGCAGCGCCAACCGGTAAGCCATAAACTCCGCCAGCAGCGAGGTCGAAAACGGCGTGAGCGAGACCGCAAAAAGAAACACGATGTGCATCCACGTAAGACTGCGGTCTCCATGTCGCAAATGGTTCAATTGGGTCTGCTGGCCGACCCAGAAGATCCCCAGCGTCAGGAAGGTCAACATATAAACGCCCAGCCGCGGCAACAACACGACGAGCGCCCTCCACAGATCGGCCTCCGTATGCACCGCCTCGATCGCGGGCGCCTTCAAGTCCAGGACAAGCAGGGTCATGGCCACGGCAAAGATGCCGTCGCTCAACGCCGCGAGCCGCTCGACGCTTTGACCTGCGATCCGATCGTAGGAGTCGGCCATGGCGCCGCAGTGTAACAGTCGGAAACCTTCAGCCCAAGCGGCTCGTCTGTGTTGCTCATTTGCTGTTATTCGCGCTGGCGACCGCGCGGATGAATTGAGCACGGAAAAAAAGCCGGACCTTTGGTCCGGCTCTCGAAATGCGACGTTCCTGGCGGAGACTACTGCCGGCCTAGTTAGGCATCACAACGTTATCGATCACGTGAATCACGCCGTTCGATTGAAAAACGTTGGCGATCGTAACCAAAGCCATTCCACCTTTCTCGTCCTTGAGCATGATGTGCTTGCCGTCGTGCAACAAGACCCAAAGCTTGCCGCCTTCGACGGTCGTCAATTCTGCGGTCCCGTTTCCCTCTTTGATCATTTTCATCAAGTCCGAAGCGCTAAGCCGTCCCGCCACTACGTGGTAAGTCAGGACCTTAGTCAGCAGGCTCTTGTTCTCTGGCTTGAGCAGTGTGTCTACGGTGCCCGCCGGCAGTTTGTTGAAGGCTTCGTTGGTTGGAGCGAACACGGTAAAAGGGCCGGGTCCTTCCAGAGTCTCCACGAGTCCGGCGGCTTTCACCGCGGCCACCAGCGTGGTATGGTCCGCAGAGTTCACTGCGTTCTCAATGATGTTCTTGGTGGGATACATCTCCTTACCACCCACGACCGGGTTGTTCAAACCTGCTATGGCGGAGGTGATAGTCACCGCGACCAGGGCGAAGGTCAGCATAATGTTCTTCTGCATCGGCGCATGATCCTTTCGGATGAAGTTTGCAAATCCAGCTAAGGTACGCAAGGCAGGCAAGAACGGATTGCGCGCTTGCCATGGATTTTCGTAGTAGGAACAAGCCAGCCTTTCGATCGGTCCTACCGGGAAAAAGGTTTGTCGCGCTTCGAACAGAAGAAATGGAATCCGACTTCCTTGGGCGGGATATTGCCCCGAAAGATAGGGCAAAAAAATATTCTGATAATCGCTTAGCAGGAATGGCCGGCTTTGTTAGAATGTCCGGCCAGGGGGTTACATGCCTAACTTGGATAAAGTCGTCAAATCGTTAACGGTCGAGCAGAAAACACTGCAGAGTAAGTTGCATCAGGTAGAAGCCGCAATTACTGCTTTGCGCGGAATGGGGTCCAATGGTCGAATGGCTGGAGCCCGGCCCAAGCGGGTGCTGTCCGTGGCCGCCCGCCGCAGAATTGCCGCAGCACAACGCGCCCGCTGGGCTAAGTGGAAGCAGAGTAAGAAAGCTGCCGCTTAGCGCGATCAGCGCGTAAGTTCGGGACCGCCGGTTCGTGGGCTGGGTAACGTCTCTTAAGCTTTGCCAACTGGCGGTCTAGTGCTTTTCGCCAGGTCATCCAAATTCTCTACACGAGATCCTTCAGGCTTTCGCGGCACTTGCGGTTCTTCCTTCCGCCGGATTGCCCGATCTTTCCTCGAAGATCACAACCCGATTCCGTCCTTCACGTTTCGCGCGGTAGAGGGCTATGTCGGCCGCTTTCAGGAGCGCAAGCCCCGAACCTTCGCCAGCCGACCTCAAGCAAGACACCCCGATCGAGACCGTGATCGGACCCAGGCTGCGCGCCTGATATTCGATCTGGAGCCGGCGGATGCCATCGCAGATCTCCTGCGCGCGGCGCTCCGCATTTTCCAGGGTTGCCTCCGGCATAATCAGCACGAACTCCTCCCCGCCGCAGCGGCAGGCCATGTCTTCCGCGCGGGTATGCGAGCGCAGGAAATCACCGACTGCATGCAAGACGACATCTCCGGCGTCGTGGCCGTAGGTATCGTTGAGCAGCTTGAAGCGGTCTAGATCAAGCATCAATACCGACAGAGCACGTCCTTGCCGGCAGGCGCGCTGCACTTCTCGGGGCAGTGTTTCTTCCAGATAGCGCCGGTTCAACAACCCAGTCAGAGGATCGCGGATCGCTTGTTCGCGCATCGCGGCGCGCAAACGAAGATTGGCCAGGGTCAAGCCCATCTGCTCGGCCACGGCCATCCCCACCCGGCGGGCCTTCGTCGATCTGGCCGCGAGGGTAGCCTCAGTCGCTGAGCCCTGATTCGATCCCGCCAGAATGACCAGGCTTCCAACCAGCTCGCCGTTGCTCAGCAGCGGAATGCAAATCGAAGCTCGGCTCTCTTCTGGGCTGAGGTGGGAGCAGCTGATCGGGGCGCCACGTTGCTGGCTGCTGCTATGTGGACGGCGACGGCGCGCCGCCCAGCACTGGCTTGGACTGAAACTCTTCTGCGTCGGTGGAGTTGTCCCCCACTCACCAACATAGATCGCCTGTTGCCCCGCGCCATCGATGCTGTACAGGCTGCCCGCATAATCCGGTAGAAGCTGCTTCAACGCCGACGCCACCAGTTGAAAAGCTTCGTCTTCCGTCATACTGGCCTGCAGGAAGTGCCCGAGTTGGGTGAGGAGGTTCAGTTCCAGGGCACGGTGTCGCGCATTCTGCAACGAACTCGACAGCTCGTCACGCGCGCCTCGCAGCTGGCCTTCGGCATCCTGCCGCACTCGGAGCTCTTCATGCTGGCGGTGTTGCGAGAAGGTCAAGCGGACGCCGTACGCTGCCAGGGAAATTCCCACGGCCACTGTGGCCAGCGAGTGCCATGGTTCAGGAACGTGGTCCGACAGAACTGCGACCGCGAGGACCAACATGGCCACAACCAGATTTTCCGTCATCAAGCCGGCAAACGACCGCGGCGCGACGGTTTGTGTACCTTCCTTGGCGGGAGTTTCCCATGTCGCCGCCAGGGCTGCGGCCACCAGATAAGGCGTTGCCCAAACCAAGTCGAACCAACGAGTGGCGCCGGACGTGCCAATCGCATCGATCCAGTTGCCGATTGCGGCGATCGTTGCATACCACGCGACGAAACCCGCCAGCCGTCCACGCAATCCGCGCAGCACCGAGTCTGATTCCGTGCGCCAACGGATTACAACCGCCGTCAGCAACAAGAGATTGATCGCATTGCCGATCCGGATCACGCTCAGGAAACGCGTGTCCGCCAGCGACAGACTTCGTGCCGGGAGATAAAAAAGCGCGAAGAAAATAAGCCAGCCCACAATTCCAACTTGGAGGAAATCGAGCCCGGCCTCCCTGGTGAAACCGGCTCCGCCTTGATAACGACGCAGCAGGAGCGTCATCGCCAACGGCGCAGCGTAGAGCCGATAGAAAAACAGCAGGGCATGCTGGAGCGAGCCCGGTAATCGCAAAGTTGCTTCGCCCAGCCAGATCAGATTGGCGATGCCGAAGACTGCCAGCGCCACGGCAAACAGCAGCCAGTAGGTTCGGGCTACACCCTCGGCTCGTCTCCGGGCGGCCTGCAAGCAGACGATGGCGAACACGCTCTCGGCCACAAAAACAAGGTTCGAGGCGTCCTTGTTCCACCCGGCCGGCAGCAGCAGCGACAAAACATGGCACGCGAGCAGGCCCGCGGATCCCATTGCGAATCGGAGGATTCTCCGGTTTCGCGCCAGACTTCCGGGGGGGCCGTCATTTGCCTGGGGCGACGATGCGTGAACAGATTGCGCCATCTCCCCCGTCATCGGCAGCGTGGATACAGACCATAGAGAGAAATGCGAGAGGCGGGGGTTACGAACGTTTCAAATGCCTTTGGATTCAGAACGTTCCCGGCTCAGCACACCCTTTTCCCTTGCCAGTACCCTTCGTATAACTCGGGCTTCGCCTCTGGGACCTGATTGTTTACAATAAGAAGCTTTGGCGTAGCTCGCGGTCGCTGTCCTCAGGACTGCCTGCGATTTCTGAGACTTAACACGAATTTGGACTCATCTAGACACAATTCCGCCCAGCCGGATTCCTCCGGCCTGGTGTTCTGGCGTGTGGAAGGCAGTCTGCTCGACCTCACCACCGTCGAGCCTGTTGCCTTTTTCACCTGGAACGCCCAGACCTTCGCGGCGCGCATGGCCCGCCGCGGACTGGTCTTCCTGATGGCGGCTCTCCGCCCGGTTCTGTATGGCGCTCACCGCGCGTTCGCCACCCGCGTCGTGTATAGCGTACTTCGCGGCCTGAGCCGCGACCGGCTCGACCTGCTGGGCAATGAATATTTTCATTACAAATTGAAACCGCATCTCAAGCCCGACGGCGTGGCCCACTTGCGCAAATTGCAAGCGCAGGGCTGCGGCATCGTCCTCGTCAGTCAGGCCCTGGATCATGTGATGCGTCCCTTGGCGCGGTATCTGGGGGTTCAATGGATCGTCGCGAATCGCCTCGATTTTCGGGACCGCGTGGCGACCGGCCGCTTGCTGACGCCGGTGATTCGCCCTCGCGGATTGTTTGCCCGCATCACGGGTGCGGGTTCGGACGGGACCCGAGAGCAGGAGCGCCTGGTTCGCGAATTGGATTTGCCCAGCGTCGAAGCATTGCGCGCTGCCGTCATTCCCACGGAACTCCGGCCGCAGTCGCTCCAGCGCCCGATCGTCTACTTTGACAACCAGCGACGGACCGCTCCGCTATCGGTTCGCCAAACATTGCGCGGCAAACATGTGATGCTGGTTGGGGTCACCGGCTTCATTGGCAAAGTATGGCTGGTGAATACCCTGATGGATCTGCCGGAGATCGGCAGGGTCTACCTGCTCATCCGCCCGCAGAAGGCCAGCTCCGCCGGAAAGCGCTTTGAGAAGATGGTGGAGGAGTCGCCGGTATTCGATCCTCTGTTCGAGCGTTATGGCGCGGCGCTTTCGAGTTTCTTACGGGATCGAGTGGAAGTGGTGGAAGGCGATGTCACCAAGCCCGGCTTGGGCGTGCCCCCCGAGATTGCCCCCCGCCTTGCTTCGCAGCTCGATCTGATCATTAACAGTTCCGGACTCACCGACTTCAATCCCGACCTGCGGGATGCGCTCGCCACCAACGTCGACGCCGCGATGAACGTTCTGGACTTCGTTCGCGAGTCCGACCATTGCGGCCTGGTTCACTTGTCCACCTGCTACGTGGCCGGTGCGCGCGACGGTCGCGTCAGTGAGAGGCTGCGCCCGAACTATACCCCCGCCGGCATCGCCGATTTTGGCGCTGAGCAGGAATGGCGTTCTCTTCACAAGCTTGTTTACGATGCCGAGGCCAGGGTCCAGGGGGCGGAAGTCACCGCCGAATTGCAGCGGGAAGCGATGGGCAAAGAGCACGCGGCCCGCGATCTGCAGGGCGCCGCGCTCGAAAACCAGGTGCGCAAAGGGCGCATCCGCTGGTTGCGAACGCAACTCACGGAAGCCGGCTCACGCCGCGCCCTTGAACTCGGATGGCCCAACACCTATACGCTGACCAAGAGCCTCGCCGAATCGCTCATCGCGAAACATGGCGCGGGACTTCCGGTTGCCGTGGTGCGTCCGGCAATCGTCGAAACCTCTGTCCGAAAGCCGTTCGCCGGGTGGAACGAAGGCATCAACACCTCCGCTTCACTGTCGTACCTGCTCGGCACGAATTTCCGGCAACTGCCCTCGAACGAGCATAAGCGGCTCGATATCATTCCCGTCGATTCCGTTTGCCAGGGGATGACGCTCATTGCCGCCGCCGTCATCGGTCGCCGCCACGAAGCGGTCTACCAGCTTGCCACCTCGGTCACAAACCCCTGCGACATGGGCCGCTCCATCGAATTGACATCGCTCGCTCATCGCAAGCACTATCGCGCGCAGGAGGGCCTGGAGTCCTGGCTACTCCTCCGTATGGACGCTATCCCGGTTTCCAAGGCCCGTTACAACCGCATGTCCGCTCCCGCGCAAATGGCGATCGTGAAGTCCATTCAGCGCATCATGGCGCCATTGTCGCTGAAGAAACCGCCGTTGGCCCGCGCCGAGCGCAATCTGGAGAAAGTCGGCAAGCTCGTCGAACTATTTGAGCCTTTCATCCTGCACAATGAGCACGACTTCGTCGCCGATAATGTTGAAAAGCTCAACTGCGCGCTGGTTCCGGAAGAGCGCGAGCAGTTTGGCTACGACACGCGTTCACTCGACTGGTTTGCTTACTGGGTCGACATTCATATCCCGGCTTTGCGCCGCTGGACCTATCCGCTGATCGAAGGCCGGCCTTTGGAAGTGCGCCCGGCGCGTCGACTCCAGGGGAGAGAAGAAGAAACCGTCAACGGAGAAACTGTTAAAACAGGAACGAACGGGGCAACGTGGCGATATTCCTGACCGGATCCACCGGATACATCGGCGCGCACGTCGCCGCCAACCTGCTCGATACGCATGCCGCCTCTCTGAATCTGCTGATTCGGGCCAAGGACGCGGAAGAGGCCGCTCTCCGCCTTTGGAAAGCAATCCAGCTGCATCTCGATTTTCCCCGCTTCTACGAGCACCTGCAGACGCGCATCCGCATCTTCCCCGGCGACCTGACCGCGCCCCAGTTTGGATTGAACCGCGACGACTATGACCGCCTGATTCACACGACGGATTCTGTGGTCCATTGCGCAGCTTCGCTGAACCGCAAATCGGAGAAGAGTTGCCTGAACGTCAACCTGCGCGGAACGCTCGAAGTGGTGCAACTGGCGCGCCACTCCCACTACTATCACGGCCTGCGCCGCTTCAGTAATGTGAGTACGGTCGCGGTAGCAGGGAAGCGACAAGACGAAGTTGTCACCGAGGACCGCGCGATCGACTGGGAGCGCTCCGACTACGATCCCTACGCCCGCACCAAGAAATTCTGTGAGCACATGGTGCGCGAGCTCCTGCCCGACGTGCAAATCACCATCTTCCGCCCCAGCATCGTGCTCGGCGATAGCCGTTACCCGGAAACCACTCAATTCGACATGGTGAAGGCGTTCGTCTTCCTCGCGGGATTGAAGGCCCTCCCGTTTCGCCCGAGTGACCAGATCGATATCGTGAACGTCGACTTCGTCGCCGACGCGATCGCCAGCTTGCACCAGAAAGCTGAGCCGCTCTACGACACCTATCACCTCTCCTCGGGGCGCGATTCGCAGACTTTTCGCGAGGTCACCGTGGCCCTCTCTGCTGCTCAGCAAACCCGCAGTCCGATCTTTCTGCCGTTTTTCGAAAAGGCTTTCGCAGGCACCGTGAATGCCCTGGCAAATCGCAAAGGATCATTGGGTTACGGGGCATCGTTGATGAAAGTGTTCATGCCCTATCTGGTCTGGAATACGGTATTCGACAATACCCGCGTGACCGCGGAGCTGGGCAAAAAGCCGGTGCCTTTTTCCAAATACAGCTACCCATTGCTGAAATTCAGCCGCGACAACGACTTCACCTACCACCACAAGCCGTGGCCGGCAGCTCGCGCAGGAGGATCCGCCGCATGATGGATTTCGTCCTGGAAGCCTGGGTCAGCGGCATCATCGAATCCAAACGGATCGGCTGGATGATGGGCAGCGGCCAAGGCTGGCATCCGGGCCAAAAGCTGAAACTGCTGTTTGCCGGCTACAACGGCACGCGCAACATGGGGTCCGATGTGCGCGTCGAGGAAATGCTGCGCCAGTTGCGGCACATTCTCGGCGCCGACAAGGTCGAGTTCAGCGTAATGACGCAGACCTTCGAGCGCTCGCAGGGATATTTTCCGGAGACGCAGCAGGTTCTTCTGCCTCAGATTTTTCCGCCGTTTCTTTCGAGTGAAGTTCCCAGGCATCATGGCGTCGTTGCCTGCGAAGGCTCGATGTTTAAAAGCAAATTCGCCAACGCGCTCACCACCATGATGATCGGATCCCTGGGCATCGCTGTTGCCCAGAACAAGTTGTCGATTGGCTACGGGGCCGAGGCCGGGCACATGGATCCGATGCTCGCCAAGATGTGCGGGCGTTATTGCAAGAATTCTCTGATCATCACTCGCAACGAAGAATCCCGCGGCATCTTGCGCGAACTTGGCGTGCCCACGGAGCTCGGTACCGACACCGCCTGGACCTTTGAGCCGCTGCCCACTGACTACGGTCAGCAGGTTCTGCGCGACGTTGGTTGGGACGGCAAGACCCGCGTGTTGGTTGTATGCCCGATCAACCCATTTGAGTGGCCGGTGAAGGCGTCGGTGGGCAAGCTCGCTGCCCGCAAACTGACGGGTGCCTATAAGGACAGCCACTACCGCTCCGTCTACTTCCACTATTCGGGCCCCGAGGCTGACCGTGCGTACGAGCAATATTTGAGCGCGATCGCGAATGCGGTGGCCGCCTTCCGCCAGCAGCGCAATGTGTTCGTCGTCCTGGTCGCTACCGAGCGCCTGGACGCGCGCCCGGCTGGCAAAATTTCCGAAAAGCTGGGCGGCGTTCCCGTGCTCAGTTCCGACGACTACAACATGTACCAGATCGTCAGCATTTTGCGTGCCTGTCACCTGATGGCTTCCTCGCGCTATCACGGGATCGTTACCTCGATGCCGGGCCTCGTGCCGTCGGCGGGCATCACCATGGACGAGCGGATTCGCAACCTGATGCGCGAGCGCGGTCATCCGGACTTGCTGATGACGGTCGATGATCCCGACCTCGAAGACCGCCTGCGGCTGGCGCTCGAGCGTCTCTATACCGACGGCGAGAGCATCGTTGCCGGTATTGGCAGAACGGTGGTCCGCAATCTCAAACTGATGGCGCGCATGGGGGTGCACTTTGAGGAAGAAGTGCAGCGCCGGTATCCCGAGTTCCCAACCCGTACGGGCGAGTGGAGTTGGGAAGATTACCTGCCGCCCATGCACGGCGGCCTGCTGGAGCTGGTAGAACGCTTCGACACTTCCGAGGCGCGCAAGCCGGCAGTAGCGAGTTAAGTTGCGAGTTAGATTGTAGCGCCGGCAGCCTGCCCTGAGCGGAGCCGAAGGGTCCCGCCGGCTGTCGCGAGGGCGTCCTCGCCCTCGTCGCAGTCAGTCAGGTCGCGCGTTCCGGACAAGAGAATGAGTTTTCTCGACGACATTTTCGCGAGTCTGCAAGAACCCGGCGACACGCCTGTCCTGCAGGAAATCCGCGACGGCCGCATCACCAGCGTTACCGGCCGCGACCTGCTGGAACAGATCCGGCAGGCACGCGCGTTCCTGGCGGCACACCATCTGCACAAGGGCGACCGCTGCGGGCTTTATGCCAACAACGGCATTCCATGGGTCGCGATGGACCTTGCGGCCATGGCCGAAGGCCTGATCGTGGTCCCGCTCTACGCCCGCCAGGCACCCGCCGAACTTGTCGCCATGATGAAGGACTGTTCCCCCGCCCTCATCTGTTGTGGCGATGCCACTTTGCGTGACGGACTCCAAAAAGAGTGGCCCGCCGCCCCGCCAATTCATTTGTTCGACGAGGTGTTCGCGACGCCGCGAAAGCAAAGCACCGCGCCGCAATTAGCCGTCTCCGATCCGGTAGCCATCATTTACACTTCGGGCACCTCGGGTGAAGCCAAGGGCGTGATGCTGACCGCCGGCAACCTCGCGCACATGCTGAAGTGCGTGAATGGGCGCCTCGATCTTCTGATGGGCGCACGACAGCGGCAGGACCGGGTATTTCATTACCTGCCATTCGTTTTCGCTGGCTCGTGGATGTTGCTGCTCACATCTCTTTTGCGGGGAAGTCAACTCACCATCAACACCGATCTCAGCAAAATCGCGCAAGATATGCGTACGGTCGCTCCCGACTACTTCCTGAACGTTCCAGCACTACTCGAGCGCATGCGCCGCGCCGTCGACGAGCAACTCTGGCACGCGGGCGGATTCGTGCAGGCCATCTACAGCCGCGCCAAGGCCGGCTGGGTCCGCAAGCAGAGTGGCAACACGAAAGCTCTCGACGCGATTTGGCTTTCGCTGGCGAACTCGGCCATTTTCCCAACGATCCGCAAGAAGATGATTGGGCGAAACCTGCGTGCACTGATTTGCGGCTCGGCGCCGCTCGCCGTCGAAACGCAGCTCTTCTTCATGATGCTCGGCATTCCCGTTCTTCAGAGCTACGGCCTCACCGAAACGACCGCAATCTGCACGCTCGATGATCCGAACCACTACGAGCCGGGTCGCGTGGGCCCCGCGATTCCCGGAATCGAGATGAAACTTGCGGAGAACGAGGAAATCGTCGTGCGCGGTCCGAATATCTTTCCCGGCTACTGGAATCGTCCGGAAGAAAGCGCCAAAGCGCTGCGCGATGGGTGGTTCCACACCGGCGATCAGGGCGAAGTCGACGCGACCGGAAACTGGCGCATCGTGGGCCGCATCAAGAACCTGATCATTCTCGGCTCCGGCCACAACATCGCCCCCGAGCCGATCGAAGAAAAACTTCACCAGCGAATACCTGGCGCAACCCAGGTGGTGCTGGTCGGAAACGGCAAAGGTTATCTGTCGGCGATCATCACAGGTGCGGTCACCGCAGAACAGGCGCAGGCGGCTATCGATGCCGTGAACCCGCAGGTCCCGCATTACAAGCAGGTGCGCGCGTTTCACCTCCGCCCCGACGCGTTCACCATCGAGAACGGCTTTCTGACGGCGAACGGAAAGCTCAAACGCGACGCCATCGCGCGCGAACTACGGAGCGACATCGAGGCAATGTATCAGGTGAAGATAGCGGTATAGACTCTGATTTCCTTCGTGCGCCTCTGTGTCCTCTGTGGTTGAAAGGGTTTTGACGACTTCGATCACTAAAGTAACGAGGTCTCGAGAATCAAAAGAACTTCATGAACAGTTTTCAAGGCGAAGCGCTTTCGTGGGAGCTCTCGGCAGGTGTCATCGAGTTGGCACTTCACCGCGAGCGCTGCAACGAGATTGGGAGCCTCACCCTCGGAGAACTCGAGCGATTTGCAAGTGCACTCGACGCCATGACGAGGCAGGCGCATGCGCTCATCATCCACAGCACCTTGCCGTCGGGGTTCTGCGCCGGCGCTGATTTGCGCGAACTCTTTCAGCGCTCCCAGGAGATGGAAAAAGCGCACGCCGTGGCCGGGGTACGCGACTTTCTGGAGCGCATTCACCGCGTCCTCAACACCATCGATGCCGCTCCGCTCACTACCATCGCAGCCGTGCACGGAGTCACCTTTGGCGGAGGCTTCGAACTGGCCCTGGTCTGCGATTTGATTATTGCCGACAAGATGGCGCGTTTCTGCTTTCCCGAGTTGCGTCTCGGCTTGATCCCAGGATTCGGCGGCATTCCTCGATTGAAGCGGGACCTGGGCAACGGAGTCGTTCGCGACCTGCTGCTGACCGGGCGCAGCTTCAACGCAACGCGCGCCCATGCCGTCGGACTGATCAGCCAGGTGGTCGGTGAAGGGGAAGCGCTACGCGCGGCCCGCGCGACCGCTGCGCAGCTCGCCAAGTTCGACCGCAAGACAGCGATTGCGGCCAAGAAGTTCATCAAGCCGATTCCGCATCACGAGCTGAAGCAGGAAATCGACCTCTTCTGCCAACTGTTCGTTGAACCTGCGGTTGAGGCCGGACTGCGAAAGTTCGTTGAAAGCACGGACTTGCAGCCGTATCTGCCGTGAATCGTGGCTCCCGGAATTTCATCGAATCATTGACCATCGAGAACCTGAACATGCCGACCGAACAACAGACCCTCGACGAGATCATGGATCTCGCCGCCCAGCACTTTAAAGTGTCTCGCGACAAGTTGCAGCCGGACGAGGACTTCTTCAAAACCCTCGATATCGACAGCTTGCAGGCACTCGACCTGTTGACGCGCCTCGAGAACCATTTCCACGTCGAGATGCCCGACTACGAACTGCAAGGCGTCACCGACTTCCGCACCCTGGCGAATCGCATTCAGTCGAGATTGTAGGAGTGGGCCGAAAGGTAATGCATTGATTACTAGCGGTTGTCTCCCGGCGCTTCCTCGCCGTGTGGTGAAATAACCTTTTCATGCTGGATTTGCGCCAATATCCGTCGTTAGGGGCTGCCTTGCGCGATGCGCTCGAGCATTGGCCCAACGAGACCTGTCTCATCGAGGCCGACCGCGACAAGGAGAAGACCCGCCTCACCTATTCGGATTTCAAGGAACTCGCTCGCCCCCTGACGCGCGCCCTGCAAGATGCCGACTTCCGCGAGGGTGACCGCGCCGCCATCGTCATGACCAACCAGTCCAAGTGGCTGGTCTCGGCCTATGCCATCTTTTATTGCGGCGGCGTGCTTGTTCCTCTCGACTTCAAACTCACTGCTGCCGAGCATCTTCAGCTGCTCAAGCACAGCAAGGCGAAGTTTCTCATCGTCGAGTACTACCTGTGGCGGGCGATCATGCAGTCGCCCGAGTTCAAGAATCACGGTGTCAAGACGGTGTTGGTCACCGAGTCCCCGTTGCGTACCGATCTCGGTGGCGCGTACCGCTGGGAGGACTTTCATCGCAAGGGCGATCCCATCTTCATCGATCGTCAGCCGGAAGATGTCGCTTGCATCGTGTACTCGTCCGGCACTGGCGGTCGCCCCAAAGGATGCGTGCTCACGCACGAGAACTATCTCGAGCAGTGCATCTCTCTCACTGCCTGGTATCCGTTCTGGCCGGGCGTGCGCTACCTGAGCATTCTGCCCACCAACCATGCCATCGATTTTATGGTCGGCTTTATCGGCCCATTCGTCTGCGGCGCTTGCGTGGTGCACCTGCGTACGCTGCGCCCGGAATACGTTCGCGATGCCTTCGTCCGTTATCGCATCAGCTACATGAGCCTCGTTCCCATGGTGCTCAAGAACCTGGAACGCGGGTTGCGGGCGAAGTTCGACGAACTGCGCGGCGCCAAGCGCTTCATGCTGAACCGCATGATCGCGCTCAATAAGCTCCTCACCCGCCGAAGACCGAACGTCAAGCTCAGCCGGAAATTGCTGGGCCAGGTGCACAAAGCGTTCGGCGGGCAGTTGCTCGCGCTCTTCACCGGCGGCGCCTTCATGGAGCCTTCTACCTTGCAGTTCTTCTACGACCTCGGCATCCCGGTTGCCAACGGCTATGGCCTCACCGAGGCGGGCACCGCCCTGACGTTGAACGACTTCAAACCCTTCCGTGCCGACACCGTCGGCCGGCCGCTTCCCGGAGTCGAATTGCGGGTACTAAGCCCTGACTCGGAGGGCATCGGCGAAGTTTCTGTGCATAGCAAGACCGTGATGTCGCACTATCTCGACGATCCCGAGCTGACTGCGGAAACCATCGTCGATGGCTGGCTGCTCACCGGCGACCTGGGCCGCTTCGATTTCACCGGGCACCTGCAGTTGTTCGGGCGCAAAAAGAACATGATCGTCACCGAGGGTGGAAAGAACATCTATCCCGAGGACATCGAGACCGTGTTCGAAGGCCTGCCCGTGAAGGAGTTCTGCATCTTTGCCGCAAATTATGTGTGGCTGGCGAAAGAACTGCGCAACGAAACACTGTTTCTCGCCGTGCGTCTCGAACAGAATCAGCAACCCGACACGGCTCTGGTCGAAGAAATTAATGCCCGCAATCGCCGTCTCCCGGACTTCAAGCGCATCGACGGTTACCTGATCTGGGATCGCGACTTCCCGCGTACCGCGTCGCTCAAGATCAAGCGTAACGGGCTGGCTGAGGAAATCGCCAAAACCGTGGAACGTACGGCCATCGTCCGCCTGTGAACGACACCTTTCTCGCAATCATCAATCCGGCAGCCGGTGGAGGCCGTTGCCGCAAGCTGGTCGGTCCCGCGCTCGATCGCCTTCGCGCCGGCGGGCTCACGCTGGAAACGGTGGAAACTTCCCGGCCCGGCGATGCCACGCGCATCGCGCGCGACTCCTATGCGCGGGGTTACCGTCGCTTTCTCGCTGTCGGCGGCGATGGTACTTCCTTTGAAATCGTGAACGGCCTCTTTCCTGGCGCCGAGAATGGCGAGACCCCTGTTCTTGGATTTCTGCCTCTGGGTACGGGCAATTCGTTCCTGCGCGATTTCACCAAGCTCGGCGTGGAAGGCGCCATGGAAGCGCTGCTCGCGCGGCGCAGGCGTGCCTGCGATGTCCTGCGCATGCGCCACAGGGAAGGGGTCATCCACTACATCAATCTGCTTAGCGTTGGATTCGCCGCCGATGTGAATGCCACGCGCTCACGGACGTTCGCCGGATGGGGCGAGCCCGGCTACTTTCTTTCCATCTTTCTGCGGCTGGCGCAACTACACCGCCGGCCATTTCCCCTGCGCCTCGAAGAAGACGGTGTCCCTGACACGCGCCGTTGCCTGTTCCTTACTTTCAGCAACAGCAAGTTCACCGGGGGCACCATGATGATCGCGCCCAACGCCGAGGTCGACGACGGCCTGATCGAGTACGTGCGCTGGGGGCCGATCGGACGCATGGGCCTGATCCGCAATCTTTCTACGCTCTACAACGGCACGCACATTCACCATCCCCTGGCCGAACGGCATGCTGCGCGCCGCATCGAGTTCGACCTCGATGCTCCGGTCGACGTCATGGTCGATGGGGAGGCTCTAACTCTGCAACTGGAATCTCTCGACGTGCTGCCATCGGCTCTGCGCGTCGTGGTATAAAAATTCTATGTCGCAACAGAGGAAGGAACGCCAGCAGGCACGGGACCAACAGCAGGAGACTCCGGAACGCGATCCCGCATTTCTGCGCAAGGTGATTATCGGTGTCGTGATCGTGGCCGCACTCGGAGCCACCTACTACGTCGGCTACTATCGCCGTTCGCACCGCTACGACA
>Ga0070765_100001281_pt1 | contig 15285 bp, 18 predicted proteins | sample HubBroMetageWFT5_FD_71516 | JGI IMG/M metagenome (GOLD analysis project Ga0070765, IMG submission 71516) | Warmed and freeze-thawed soil microbial communities from the Hubbard Brook experimental Forest, New Hampshire - Hubbard Brook CCASE Soil... | ecosystem: Environmental > Terrestrial > Soil... | reverse complement strand
GTCGAGTGCATGTTGAAGGTGAGGGCGGTGGCCGAGCAACCCTTGGCGATCTCGCGGAGCGCGTGCACGTAGGTGACCGCGTCGGCGTCCACCCCGCCGTACTCGCGCGGCACCGTGAGCGCGTTCAGGCCGGCCGCGTGCAGGTCGGCGTAGTTCTCGTAGGGGAAGCTCGACTCGGCGTCGTAGCGGGCCGCGCGCGGGGCGAAGCGCTCGCGCGACAGGGTGGCCACGCGATCCACCACGCGGCGCTGCTCGTCCGTTAGAGGCGGGAGCGGGAACACTGGTCTGATCCTCCTGGTCCTGGAGTCCCGCTAGCCTAGCGCTCCCGCGTGGGCCGGCGCAACCGCGGCCGGTCCGATTCCGTGTGGTACTGTGAAGGCGGTATGGCCACGCTCAAGCGTGACGGCGTCCCCACCGGTCCCGCACATCCGGATCCGCTCGTCGGCGGCCTCGCCGCGGCCGGTTTCGCCATCGCCGGTTATCTCGCGTGGCTCAAGTGGACGGGCGGTGCGGCCGCGTTCTGTCTCTCCGGCGGCGGCTGCGACATCGTGCAGTCGAGCCGCTACGCCACGCTGCTCGGGGTGCCGATCGCGCTCTGGGGCGCGCTCCTCTATCTGGGCATCGGGGTGCTGGCCGCGGTGGGGCTGACCCCGCGGCGCTGGAGTCTGGCCGTCTATCTGACCGCGGCCGGGGTGGGGATCTCGATCTATCTCACCGCGCTCTCGTTCCTGGTCGTCCACGCGACGTGCGCCTACTGCCTGGCCTCGGCGGCGATCATGCTGGTGATCCTGCTCGCCCTCTGGCAGCGCCGGTCCGGGCTGCCCGGCCGCCGGCCCCGGGTCGCGTCGGTCCTGGCGGGCGCGCTCGCGGCCGCGATTTTGGTCCCGCTCGGGGCCGCGTTCATCTACGCGATGCCCGCGGGCGGCGGGGCCGGGTACGAGGCCGCGCTGGCCAAGCACCTGCGCGCGAGCGGCGCGGTCATGTACGGCGCCTTCTGGTGCCCGCACTGCCAGGAGCAGAAGGCCCTCTTCGGGGACGCGGCGAAGGATCTGCCCTACGTCGAGTGCGATCCGGGCGGGATCAACCCGCGCCCCGACCTCTGCGAGAAGGCCGGCGTGAAGGTCTTCCCCACCTGGGTCCTGGGTAGCGAGCGCCGCGAGGGTGTGCAGTCTCCGCAGGCCCTCGCCGACTTCTCCGGCTTCAAGCGCTGAGCCCGGGGAGCGGGCAGGGTGAGGGGCGTGGCTAGTGCGCTTCCGCGCTCGCTCCCGGCCGAGCCCGCACGCGCTGCAGGAACATCGCCAGCGGCATGCAGCAGATCGCCATCACCGTGATCAGCCGGAAGTTGTCCACGAAGGCGAGCAGCGTCGCCTGCGCCACCAGCGTCTGGTACATGATGCCCAGCGCCTGCGCGGCCGCCTTCGACGGGCCGACCTGGGGGGTGAGCACCTGGCGGAGCGACTCCAGGCGCTGCTGGTAGAGCGGATCGTAGGGCGTCATGCGCGCCACCATCACGTTCTGGTGGACCTGCGCGCGCCGGGCCAGCAGGGTGGTGGCCACCGAGATTCCCACGCTGCCCCCGAGATTGCGCATCAGGTTGTAGATCCCGGTGGCCCCGCCCATCTGCTCGCGCCGCAGCGTGCCGAAAGACATGGTCGAGAGCGCGATGAAGATGAGCGGGTTCGCGAGGCCGTTGAGGAAGGTCACGGTTGCGATGTTCGACCACGCCACGTCGAAGGTGAGCTGGCTCAGCCAGACTCCGGACAGGCCGAGGAAGCCGAAGCCGGCCGCCACCAGGATGCGGCCGTCGAGGACGCCGACCAGGCGTCCCACCACGATCGCGGACAGCAGCGCCCCGAGGCCCCGCGGGCTCGTGGCGAGCCCGGCCTCGAGCGCCGGATAGCCCAGCAGGGTCTGGAGGAAGAGGGGCAGGAGCGCGGTGGTGCCGTAGAGCACCACGCCCATCATGGTGATCAGGATGGTGCCGAGGGCGAAGTTGCGGTCGCCCAGGATGCGCAGGTTCACGATCGGCTCGTCGGTGGTCAACTCGCGCACGACGAAGGCCACCAGCGCGGCGCACGCCAGCACGAGGAACCAGCGGATCCACACCGCGGCGAGCCAGTCGTCCTGTTGGCCCTTGTCGAGCACCACCTGCAGGGTGGCCAGCCCGGTGGCCATGAAGGTGAGCCCCCAGTAGTCCATGCGGCGGAGCACGGTGCGCCGCAGATACGGCGGATCCTCGATGAAAGTCTGCGTCATCAGCAGCGCGGCGAATCCCACCGGCAGGTTGATGTAGAAGATCCAGCGCCAGGTGTAGCTGTCGGTGATCCAGCCGCCGAGCGTGGGGCCGAGGATCGGGGCGACGATGACCCCCATCGAGTAGGCGGCCATCGCGCGCCCGCGCCGGGCGGGGGCGAAGCTCTCGAGCAGGATCGCCTGCGCGATCGGTTGGAGCGCGCCGCCGCCCACGCCCTGGATCACACGCGCGACGATCAACATGCCGAGGCTGGTGGCCGCCCCGCACGCGGCGGAGGCGAGCGTGAAGATCACGATGCAGGTGAGCAGGAAGCGTTTGCGCCCGAACACCGCGCTGAGCCACGCGGTCACCGGCAGCACGATCGCGTTCGAGATCAGGTAGCTGGTGAGCACCCACGTGGCCTGCTCGGGCGTGGCCGAGAGGCTGCCCGCGATGTGAGGCAGCGCCACGTTCGCCACCGAGGTGTCGAGCACCTCCATGAAGGTGCCGAGCATGACGGACAGCGCGATGAGGACCGGGCTCGAGCGGGGACGCCACTCGGCCGCGGCGTCCCCGGAGGGAGCGGTGGGCGGCGTCTCGTCTGCCATGTGCTTGACCGGTTCGGTGCCGCCCGCCATTATAATCGCATCCAATGGCGGATCTCGATCAGGAGGGAATTTCCGGTCGCCTGCGCGCCCGTTTCTCTACCTATCAGGAGGCGCCGCCCCGCCGCCGTCTCGCGCTGCTGGGTATCGTGCTGGTGATCCTCGCGGGAATCGGCTACGGCGCCTACAAGTACTACTACTGGCACTACCACGTCTCGACCGACGACGCCTACATCACCGCCCACATCGCGCCGATGAGCGCGCGGGTGCCCGGCACCGTGCTGGAAGTGCTCGTCAACGACAACCAGGACGTGAAGGTGGACCAGGTGCTGGTGCGCCTCGATCCGCGCGACTACGAGGTCGCGGTGGGGCAGGCCCGCGCCGCGGTCGCGGGCGCCAGGGGCGATCTCGAGAACGCGGTGGCCAACGTGCCCCTCACCGACGAGACGACCCGCAGCCTCGTCCGGCAGGCCGACGCCGCGCTCGGCGCTACCGAGCAAGGCACCGAGATGGCCCGGCACGATCTGGACGCGCAGCGCGGCCAGGTCGAGGCCAAGCGCGCCGCGGTCGCGGCGGCCGACGCGGCGATTCGCTCGGCCCAGGCCGAGCACGAGCGCAGCAAGCTCGATCGCGATCGAATCGCCGCGCTCGTGAAAGGCCAGCTGGTGGCCCAGCAGGACATGGATCACGCGGAGGCCGCCTACCGGACCGCCGAGGCGGCGCTCGACGCGGCCCGCAAGCGGCTCGACCAGGCGCGGAGCGAGCAGGTCCAGGCGGAGGCGACGGTCCGCACCCAGCAGGCCGCGGTGGCCCAGTCGGCGCGCCGGGTGGACGAGAGCCGCGCCTCGCTCGAGAATGCGCGCAGCCAGCGCCAGCAGGTCCGGCTCCGGCAGGCGCAGGCGGAGGCGGCGCAGGGGCGCCTCGCCCAGGCTCTCGCCAACCTGCAGCAGGCCGAGCTCAACCTGGTCTACTGCACGATCCGCGCGCCGATGGCGGGCCGCGTGAGCCGCAAGAGTGTGGAGATGGGCCAGGTGGTGACCGCCGGCCAGGCGTTGCTCGCGGTGGTGGACCTCGACGACGTGTGGGTGGTGGCCAACTACAAGGAGACCGAGCTGACCCACGTGCGCGTGGGCCAGCCCGCCACCGTGACGGTGGACACCTATCCGGGCAAGGCGTTCCGCGCGCGCGTCGAGTCCATCCAGGCCGGCTCCGGCGCCGTCTTCTCGCTGCTGCCGCCGGAGAACGCCACCGGCAACTTCGTGAAGGTGGTGCAGCGCGTTCCGGTGAAGCTCGTCTTCGAGAAGGGCGAGAACGCCCAGCACTTGCTCGTGCCCGGCATGTCCGTCGTGCCGATCATCGCCATCCGCTGAGCCGGGGCCGCGGAACCCGCGATGAAGATCGATCTCCTCCTGATTCCCATGGGCGCCCGCTACGCCGACATGCGGGCCGCCGCGGTCGCGGCCGAGGACGCGGGCTTCCACGGGCTCTGGACCTGGGATCATCTGCGCGATCCCGAGGAGGCGACCGACGCCGGCGTTCCCGAGGCGTGGACGACGCTCACCGCTCTCGCCGGAGCGACCCGTCGGGTCACACTCGGCCCGCTCGTGCTCAACACCGGCTTGCGCCATCCGGGCCTGCTGGCCAACATGGCGGCGACGCTGCAGCAGGTCTCGGGTGGGCGGCTCGTGCTCGGGCTGGGCGCGGGCGCCACGCGCTCGATGTCCTACGCGCGGGAGCAGGAAGCCCTCGGCATCGAGGTCGCGCCCGATCGCGTGCGGGCCGAGCGGGTGGCCGAGGTGGCGCAGGTGCTCCGCCGGCTGTGGAGCGGAGACGCCTCGAGCTTCGCGGGGACGCAGTTCCGGCTCGATCGCCCCTCGGGCTATCTCCGGCCGGATCCGCCGCCCCCCGTCATCGTCGGCGGCTTCGGCCCTCGCATGGCCGCCATCGCGGGTCGCCACGCCGACGGCTTCAACACGCAGGCCATGCATCCGAACCTCGCGGAGCTGGGCCGCATCGGCCGTGAAGCCTACGCCGCGTCCGGGCGTGATCCGGCGCGCTTCAGCCTGAGCGTGTTCGCGGGCTTCGGCGAGCGGTGGCTTCGCCCCGATACGCCCGAGCGGGCGCGTCTGGACCGCAACGGAGTCGATCGCCTCATCCTGCTGGTGTCCCCGCCCTACGACCTGGCCGCGATCGGCTCCGCCTCCCGCCACCTCCGCTGACCCTCGAGCACCCTCTCCCCTCTGGGGAGAGGGCAGGGTGAGGGGTACTACGGTGAGGGGTACTACGGTGAGGGGTACTACGGGTGCCGCTCCCGCAGCAGCGCCGCGGCGGCGGCCTCGTTCCGCAGCTTCGCGTACGCTTCGTCGATCGTAGTCTCGGCCGCGCTGCCCTTCCGATCGTCCGGGAGCCGGCGGAGGATCGCGAAGTCGCCGGCCACCGGGATCGTGAGCTCGAGCACGTACTGCCGGACCGCGAGCCGCTGCAGGAACGGAAGGATCGGATCGTAGCCGCCCTCGCCGATCCAGCCTGCCGGGCCTTGTTGCGGCGGCAGAGGTGCACCGCGGTCACGATGCCGTCCACGCCGGCCACGATCTCGTTGAGCAGGTCCACGCAGAGCGCGGCGCGGGCAGATCGAGCGCGGATCGTCGATGAAGTCGGCGCGAAGCCCATCGATGCTCAGCATCACGAGCAGCGGCGAAGTGGACGGCGAACTCTTGTAACGGACATTGGACGGCGCCGGCAGGATCGCTTGCGTATAATGAGCAGGCTCCATGGCCACCTCCGCTCTCGTCGGCGTCGACATCGGCACGTCATCGGCCAAGGGGATCGCCCACGACACGGACGGGCGCGCGCTCGCCACCGTCGAGATCGCCTACCGGCACGACACGCCGCAGCGCGGGTGGGCCGAGGCGGACGCGGGTGCGTGGTGGACCGCGACGTGCCGTATCCTCCGCTCGCTCGTGGACACGGTCCGCCCGGCTCAGATCGACGCGGTGACCGTGACCGGCCAGGCGCCGACGCTGCTGGTGGTGGACCGCGACGGCCGCCCGCTGCGTCCCGCCATCCTGTGGCTCGACGTGCGGAGCGAGGGCGAGGTGGACGCGCTCGCCGCCCGCGCGGGTCCGGACGGCGAGCGCATCGCGGGCAACCGTTTCCACGCCTACTACCTGGGGCCGAAGCTCGCGTGGCTGCGCCACCACGAGCCGGGGCTCTTCGAGCGACCGCTGACGATTCTCCAGTCGCACAGCTATCCGGTATTGCGTCTGACCGGCGCGCGGGTCACCGACTACTCCTCCGCCGCGCTGTGCGCGCCGCTCTACGACTGTCGAGCGCGGGCGTGGTCGGCCGAGACGTGCGCGCGCCTGGGCGTGGAGGCGAGCTGGCTGCCCGAGATCAAGCCGAGTCACGCGATCGCCGGTCGCGTGACCGCGGCGGCGGCGCGGGAGACCGGGCTGCGCGAGGGCACGCCGGTGGCGGTCGGCGGCGCGGACTTCGCCGCGTCCACGCTGGCCGCCGGCGTCACCGAGCCGGGCGAGGCGTGCCTCATGCTCGGCACCGCGGGCAATCTGATCATGCCGCTCGCCTCGCCCGATTTCGACACGCGGTTGATCAACTCGCACCACGTGGGTTGCGACCGCTACCTGGCTCTCGGCGGGACGCTCTCCGGCGCGCTGCAGGAGTGGTTCCGGTCCGTCACCGCGCCCGGCACCGCCTTCGAGACCCTCGACGCGGAGGCCGCCGCGGTGCCGCCGGGGGCCGACGGCCTGCGCCTGCTCCCCTATCTCCAAGGCGAGCGCACGCCGGTGTGGGACGCGGGCGCGTGCGGGGCCTTCGTGGGCCTCTCGCTCGTGCACGGCCGGGGTCATCTCTACCGGGCGGTGCTGGAGGGCGTGGCGGTCTCGTTTCGCCACTGCGCGGAGATCGCGGCCGAGAAGGGGATGCGGCTGCGCGAGGTCATCGCGGTCAACGGGGGCGCGCGCAGCGCGGTGTGGCGGCAGATCCTCTGCGACGCGCTCGGGGTGCCGCTGCTCTACGCGCCCGAGGGCGGCGGCGCGCCGACCGGCGGAGCGTTGCTCGGCGGCATCGCGGTCGGCCTGCTCGACGGCGTGCAGGCCGCGCGCCGCTGGCGCCGCGCGCTGGTGCCCCACGCGCCGGACGCGGGCCGCACCGCGACCTACGCGGCGCTGCTGGCCGGGCGCCGGGAGCTCTACCCCGCGGTGCGGCGCATCGCCTGATGGCGCGCGTCGCGATCCTCGGCGCGGGCTTCATGGGATCGGCGCTCACCGTGCCCGCCACCGACAATGGCCACACGGTGGCGCTCTGGGGCACCCACCTCGACGATCACCTGATCGCGGCGGTGCGGGCCGGGGCCCGGCATCCCAAGCTCGGGATTCCGCTGCCCGCGGCGGTGATCCCGTTCGACTCGACGGAGCTGCCGCGCGCGCTCGCGGGCGCCGAGCTGGTGATCAACGCGGTGACCTCCGACGGCGCGCTCCCGGTGTTGAAGCGGGCCGCGGGCCGGATGCCGCCCGGCGTCCCGGTGCTGAGCGTCTCCAAGGGCCTCGCCCAGTGCCGCGGCCGCGCGGTCACCCTCTCGGACGCGATCGCGGAGGCGACCGGCCTGCACATCGTGACGGTGGGCGGACCGTCGAAGGCGCTCGAGCTGGCGCGCCGCGTGCCGACCGCGGTGACGTACGCCTCGCCGGCCGCGGCGGTGCGCCGGCGGATCCGGGCGTGGCTCGAGACGCCCTACTACCGCATCGAGGAGTCCGCGGACCAGCGCGGGCTCGAGCTGTGCTCGGCGCTCAAGAACGCTTACGCCATCGCGATCGGGCTCTGCGACGGCCTGGTGATCGCGGGGCGCGCGGAGGCGATGTACAACACCAAGTCCGCGCTCTACACCCAGGCCCTGGGCGAGATCACGCGCCTCGGTCGCACGGTGGGCATGCGCGGGAAGACCGTCCACGGCCTAGGCGGCGCCGGTGATCTGCACGTCACCGGCATGGCCGGGCGCAATCGCATCTTCGGCGAGCTGCGCGGCTCCGGGCGGTCGACCAAGGACGTCGTGGCCGCGCTCAAGGCGCGCGACGAGCTGACCGAAGGCTACGCCGCGATCCGCTGGTGCTGGCGGTTCGCGCGGGAGCGGAAGGTCGCCGGCGTGCCCCTGCTGCAGGCCCTTCATCGAATCGTCTACGGCGGGCGCGACGTGGAGCGCGAGCTCTCGGCCGCCTGCTTCGGGAGCCTTCCCCCGTCCACCCCTTTCAAAGCAGGCAGGTCATGAGACGGATGCTGGCGGCAGCGCTGGCGTGGCTGGTCGGGGGCAAGAACCGCGAGGTGACCGAGGCCCACGTCAAGAAGTTCAACGAGTCGCAGAGCAAGTACCGGATCGAGGGCACCAAGACCGCGCCGACCGCCTTCCACGTGGTGGGCGAGGCGCTGCCGAATCTCTGGCAGGCCAGCCGCAGCGGCACATCGTCCGCGCCTTCACCTTCACCTCTCTGAAGTGATTCTCACCTCAGAGCCTCAGCCGGTACCCCTTCACCACCATCTCCGGCGCCGGCCTGAAGTCGAGCTCGACCGCCCGCGCGAAGCCCATCCGCTCGTAGAGCTGCATCGCCACGCGCATCATGTCGGTGGTGTGGAGCGTCAGTGCCGCCGCGCCCGCGTCGCGCGAGCGCCGGATGCACTCTTCCATGAGCCGCCGGCCGACGCCGCGACCCCGCGCCGCCGGCCCCACCGCGAGCAGGCGCAGCTCGGGCTCCGGAAGCTCGATCTGCTCGCCGCTCCCCGGCTCGGCCATCACCGCGCCCGCCGGGTAGAGCAGCACGCTGCCCACGACCAGGCCGGCCGCGTCCGCCACGATCTGCGCCACCGGTGGCCCCTTCGCCAGCGTCGCCAGGATGTTCTGCCGGTAAGCTACCCAGAGCGGTGGCGGGAGGACGGCCGCGTACTGCTCGTAGGCGGCGAGGGTCACCGCCTCGATGGCCGCGCGATCGTCGGGTCTGGCGTCGCGGATCGTGACGTCGTCGGGCCGCTCGCTCACGCCGCGGCGGGCTTGACCTCCGATGTCAGGCGCTCCATGGCGCGGGTCATCGCGGGGATGCCGGCTCGCGGCAGATCGAACGTCATCCACTCCGCACCCATGCCCTTCACGCGCTTGACGTCGGCCGCCACCTCCGCCACCGAGCCCTGGAAGGCGGCCCGGCCGGCGCCCTTCGCGCTGTCGGTCAGGTCCAGCGTGTTGCGCGGGGCGAGGCCCAGCTTGTCACGTCGCCCGGTGCGGCCGGCCAGGTCGCGCAGCGTCGCATAGCCCTTCTCGAGGTCGTCGAGCCCTAGGCCGAGAGGATGCCACGCGTCGCCGAGCTCTGCGCAGCGCCGCAGCGCGGGGCCCGAGACCGCGCCGGGCGAGCCGCCCACCCAGATCGGTGGATGCGGCCGCTGCACCGGGCGCGGCGAGAAGGTGGCGCCCGAGAAGGAGACGTACTTGCCGTTGTACTGCGGGATGTCCGCGCCGAAGGCGGTCTTGATGGCGCGGATGTAGTCGTCGCTGAGCCGGCCGCGCTCCGCGAAAGGCAGGCGCAGATCCACGAACTCGGCCTTGTCCCAGCCCACGCCCACCCCGAAGATGAAGCGCCCGCCCGAGGCCTGGTCCACGGTGGCCGCGGCCTTGGCCGCCACCAGCGGGTTGCGGTAGGGCAGCACGATGACGCTGGCGCCGAGACTGATTCGCCGGGTGCGTCCGGCCAGGAAGGCCAGCAGCGAGAAGGGGTCCGGCCAGTGGCCGCCGTAGTGCTGGGTGGTGGCGGGCTTGGCCAGGATGTGATCGGGCACGAAGACCCCGTCGAGGCCGAGCGACTCCGCCTTCGTGGCCAGCGACTCCGCCTCCGCCATCGTGAGCTGCCAGATGGGAAGTACCACGCCGTACTTCATGGGCCCCTCCTTTGGGTTGGTGGCCCGAGGCTACACGGTCGAGCGGGCGTGGACAACCGGAGCTAGCTCGCGGCTACGCGGACCGGGCCCGCCGAGCCGGGAAGCGCAGGCAGCCCGGCGATGATCAAATCGGCGGTGGCGAGGTTGGTGGCCACCGGGACGTTGTGCACGTTGCACACGCGCAACAGGGCCCGGATGTCCGGATCGTGCGGCTGAGCCCACAGCGGGTCGACGAAGAAGAACACCGCAGCGATCTGGCCGACGGCGACCCCCGCCGCGATCTGCGCGTCGCCCCCCTCGGGCCCGCTCAGCAGCTCCTCGATCTCGAGCCCCACCTTGTGGCGCACGAGCCGCGCGGTGTGCCGGGTGGCCACGAGGGAGAACGCGGCCAAGGTCTCGCGGTTGAATGTGGCCCAGGCGACGAGATCGACTTTCTTGTGGTCGTGTGCGATCAGGGCGAGCCGACCGCTCGTCCGCAATACCGTGCCGCCGTCTCGGTTGACCATGTCGACCAGCGTACGGCGCCGGGGCTCGGAATTTCGCGACGGTGCGATGACGTGTTTGTATCGACAGCGGGACGGTCAGACGATTCGCGCGCCCTTCTCGATCAGGAGTTCCTTGAGCAGGGAGCGATGGCAGTGGCTCTCGTCTTCGCAATAGCAGCCGACGGAGAGGTTCGTCCGGGTCGAGAGCGCGGCCAGCACCGCGAGGAGGCGCTGCGCCGCCGGCTCGCGCATCTCGCGCCGATACCGTCGCGCGTAGGCGGCCCAACGCGCGGGGGTGAACGGCTTCGAGAGCGCCCACGACACGAGCGGGGCGCTCGGCGCGAGCTCGGGCAGCCACGCGTCGAAGTAGTCCCGCGAGGCGTAGTGCTCCTTGCGCACCCCGCGTGGCGGCCGGCGAACCGTTCCGAGGCGCAGGCCTTCGTCCGGGTCACGCGCGGTCCCGAGCCGAACGATGCGCAGCGCCATAGGAGTCGGCTAGGCCTTGCGGCCCTTGGGGAGGTGATAGGTCGGGGCCAGGGCGATGCAGTGACTCAGCTCGTGGACCGGGACCTCGTCGTGCTCGTCGAAGAGGATGGCTCGATTCCCTTCGGATCTCCACTTGAGTGTTTCCTCCAGCTCGCCCACTTCCTTGCTTTTCGACGCGACGGCGAAGATCAGTCGACGGAGGGTCCGCAGCTTCACGGCGACGCCGCTCGGATAGGCTCGAAAGACCGCGGCGACCTTCGCGTTGCCGATTCGCTTCACGACGGCCGACTATATCGTCGAGAGCCGGGGGTCGCAAGGCGGGCACCCGCGCTCGCCCTCCGCGCGGGTCATCTGCCCTGGACCTGGTACAGCAGGGTCCCGGCGGTGATCAGGGCGACCGCCAGCAGGCGGCCCCAGGTGAATGGCTCGTGGAGCAGCAGGAAGCCCACGAGGAGCACCACGAGCGTGGAGGTGCCCCCCATGAGGAACGACGAGGTCACGCGGAGCCCGCGCTGGTAGGCGAGGAGGCCGAAGACGTCCACGCCGGACGCGGCGATGCCCGCCAATACCAGGAGCCACACGCCATCACGGCTCCAGACGATCTCGTGGCCTCCCGCGCGCATGACGGTCAGCACAACCGAGTTGACCACGAGGGCCACGCTGGCGATCACCATCGCGCCGACCACGGCGCTGATCCGCGCGGAGCCGAGCTTGAGGCAGATGGTCCAGGTGGCCGCGGACAGGCCGGCCAGGATGGCGAAGACGACGGCGCTATTCACAATTCGCGGCCCTCCCCAGGGAGATCCGTTCGTACAACCCCGACAACATCTCGTCGATCCCCGCGAAGGCCCACACCTTGAAAAATGGCGACCGCTGCATCGCGGCCCACTCCCGCATGAAGCGCTCCCACGTCTCCTCCGCCGTCTCGCCCGATCTGGACGCCCGCATGGCCCCGGACAGGCGGTCGGGATGGTAGATCGCGGGCCTCTCGGTGAAGTGATACAGGTACTCCATCTCTCTGGTGTAGAAGACGACGACCGGGATCGACTGGTAGGTATGGCCGTCCCGCTCCCGCAGGAATTCGTTCATGAGATCGGCGTTCGGGGAGTCGGCGGGATTCGCTCTCGATTCGCGACCGACGTTGACCCCGTCGCGCGGGAAGATGCGGAGCTCGAGTCCTCCGGCTTCGGCCAGTCGCGCGAGCGTCGGGACCGCGCGGCGGCAGTCCGACGACCACTCTTCCGAGATCACGAGAATCTTCGCCGGGCCGCTCGGCTGCGCGGCCAGCCATCGGATCGCCGCGACTTGGTGGTCGTGGAGCCGCAGCCCCCCGTACCAGGTCCGGAGCGGGCCGCTCCAGTCCATGCGTTCGGGGCCGCGCCACCAGCCGGCCTCGCGCGCGAGGTTCTCGGGTGTGGCGATGAACGCCATGTACTGCTCGAAGGTCATCCCGCTCGCGAAGCGTTCCGGCGTCACGACGGCGCTCCCACGATCCGCCCCCATGGTCAGAGCGCTCCGATGAGGTGGAGGCCCAGGAGGAGGAACGCGACGGCGCCCGCCACCGTGCGGACGGCGTGCTGGTGACCCCAGCGCGCCAGGAGCGTGGCAGCCTCCGCGGAGCCCGGGTCGAGCGTCGGATCCAGCAGCCGCTTGTTCGTCGGCAGGATCACGATCAGAGTGAACGCGATGATCGCGACGAGCAGCAGGCCGGCGATCAGCGTCGCCGGCCCATGGCCGCGCGACCACGCGACGACCCCCGCGAGGCCTCCCACCGCGGCGAGCGATGCCTGCAGCACGGCCGCCCGCCGATAGCTCGGGCCGAACTCGGTGACCGCGGCCGCGATGCCGCATTGAAGCCGCGCCGGGTGCTCGACCAGGGTGACGTACAGCGCGGCGCCGGCGAAGAGCCCCGTGCTCAGCAGCGCGATCAGGTCGAGTAGCACGGCCTACCCGATCCCGCGGGCGATCTTGCGCTGGAGAAACCAGCAGAACCATCCCTGGTACCTGGCCTGCAGCTCCGGCTTCATCCAGTCCTTGCCGGTCACCGTGCCGCGGCAGCGCGGACTGCCGCACCGGCAGGCCAGCTCGTAGTCCCCGTCGTCGGTGGTGGCCCAGTCGATCGTGAGCTCCTCGCCGGGGACGATGTCTCGCATCGCGACCAGGACGATCTGGCCCTGGATGGCCAGGTTGGGATCGCAGGAGTGGTTGGTGTAGAGCATGCTGCCGTGGCGGTGGTCCGGTCGCACCGGCGCGATGAAGAGGTCGTCCGCGATCTGGATGTCGGCGGCGCCGAGCGTGGGTTCGAGGGCGGTCCACTGAGCTCGCGTGAGGACGTGGCCACCCTTGACCGCGACGATCTCGCCCGTCGCGATGGCGTGCGCGGCGAACAGACCGGTGCCGTGAATCGGGCTCGGGCGTACCTCGGTCTTCGGCGAGCGGTAGGTGAGATCAATCACGGGCCGCCAGGGCCCGGACGAAGGCGTCCGGCTGATCGGGCGTGACGAGCCATGGGCGGTCGCTCTTCCGCTCGATCCACACGAATCGGTCGGTCCGCGAGACGTACATCCGCACGAGCCCACGCCGGGTGGTCCACAAATAGCCGAATGCCCCGAAGAGGCCACCCGCGCCCACCCGCATGCCCCAGCCCACTTCGCGGCGGAGCGTCTGCCGATCGACGGCGCGCACCGCGGAGATGTCGTCACGGGGGATCTGCCGGCGCTTGAGCGGCCAGGTCACCTCGAGGATCCTCGGGTGCACCACGAACGCGGTCGGGCGGCAGCGGAGCCAGATCCACGCGTAGATCACGAGGATGAAGACCGCGGGTCCGAGGAGCAGCGGCGTCCAGCGGGCGGCCAGCAGCAGAAGGGCGAGCGGCAGAGCGAGAAGGATGACGGTGAGGACGAGGATCGGGACCGACATCGAGGCGAGGCGAAAGGTCATGACCGCTCCGACCCCCTCACCCTGCCCTCTCCCGGAAGGGAGAGGGTGGAGGGGAGGGAGACGCGACTACTTGAAGATCGAGAAGTTGATCTCTTTCTCGGTGATGAACTCCAGCAGGACCGGGACGCCGTCGCGGGTCTTGGCGATGCCGCGCTTGAGCGCGGGGATGATCTCGCCGGGCTCGGTGATGCGCTCGCCGTAGCCGCCGAAGGCCTTCGCCATGTCCGCGTAGTGGCCGCTGATGTCGGTGGAGCGGTACTTCTCGGTGGCCGTCTTCATGATCGGCAGCTCGATGGCCATTGAGAAGTTGTTGAGCAGGATCGAGAGGATCGGGATGCGCTCGCGCACCGCGGTCTCGAAGTCCATGCCGGTGAAGCCGATCGCCGCGTCGCCCCACACGTTGATGCAGAGCGACTCCGGCTTGGCGAGCTTGGCGCCCATCGCCAAGCCGAGCCCGTAGCCGAGCTGGGTGGTCTTGCCCCAGCCGATGTAGGTGAGCGGGTGCGTGCTCTCCCAGAAGGGCGAGAGCTGGTCCCGCGGGCTGCCCGCGTCGTGGGTGATGATGGTGTTGGCGGCGTCCACCGTGTGCAGCAGGTCCCAGATCACGCGGTAGGGCGAGAGCGGCTTGTCGTTGGATGTCAGCTTGGGCATCCACTGGGCCAGCCACTCGCCCTTCATGCTCGCGATCTGCTTGGTCACCTCGGCCTTGCGGCCGCGGGGCTTGCCCTTCAGGCGATCGCGCACCTCGGCGAGCAGCGCGTCCAGCACGAGGCCCGCGTCGCCGATGACCGCGTGCTCGGCCACGATGTCCTTGTTGAGATCGGCCACGTCGATGGTGGAGTGGACGATGGTCTTGCCCTTCGGCATCGTCACGCCGTAGTTCGTGGTCGAGAAGCTGCAGCCGATGCCGAAGATCACGTCCGAGTTCTTGAGGAACTCGTGGACCGTCTTCGGGATCGACCGGCCGCCCGAGCCGAGCGACAGCGGGTGGTTCTCCGGGAACGCGCTCTTGCCCTCGAGGCTGGTGGTGACCGGGGCCTCGAGCAGCTCGGCCAGCTCGCGCAGCTGCTGCCACGCGCGCGCGTAGTGCACGCCCTGGCCCGCGTAGATCACCGGACGCTCCGCTTCCACGAGGATCCGCGCGGCCTCGGTCACCGCGTCGGGATCCGGCGCGACCCGGGTGCGTGGAGTCGCCTTGTAGTTGAGCGGCTCCGGCACCTCCTCCTGGTAGACGTCGACGGGAATCTCCACCAGCACCGGTCGCGGGCGGCCGTTCTTCACCTGGGTGAAGGCCCGGCGCATCGCGTCGGGCACCGCGTCGCCCATGATGACCTGCTCGCACCACTTGGTGACGTTGCGGTAGTTGATGAACGAGTTGAAGTTCGGCGGAATGTTGGTGATGCGGCGCGGGTAGCCGCCGGGCAGCACCACGATCGGCACCGAGTCGCCGTAGGCCTGGGCCACGCCCCCGAAGGCATTTTCGGATCCCGGCCCGTGCTGCATGGTGAACACGCCGATCTTCTGGCCGGAGGTGATCCGGCTCACCGCGTCCGCCATGTGGAGACCGGTGCGCTCCTGGCGCACGATGATGGTGCGGATGTCCTCC
>Ga0070765_100001279_pt1 | contig 15293 bp, 8 predicted proteins | sample HubBroMetageWFT5_FD_71516 | JGI IMG/M metagenome (GOLD analysis project Ga0070765, IMG submission 71516) | Warmed and freeze-thawed soil microbial communities from the Hubbard Brook experimental Forest, New Hampshire - Hubbard Brook CCASE Soil... | ecosystem: Environmental > Terrestrial > Soil... | reverse complement strand
GATGCCCTGCGGAAGAGCGAGGAGCGGTGGAGATCGGTCTTTGAGAATTCTGCAATCGGGGTTGCGCTGACTGACCTGACCGGCCGCTTTCTGGCCACCAATCATGTCTTCCAGACAATCGTGGGTTATACGGAGCAGGACCTGCTCACCGTTAGTTTTCTGGATTTAACTCATGAGGAATACCGGGAAGCCAATTGGGCGCTGATCACCGAGTTGCTGGAGGGAAAACGACGACAGTTTCAGATCGAGAAAAAGTATGTGCGCAAGGATGGCAGTTTGATTTGGGTAAGCAACAACGTTTCTCTGGTGCCGGGCACGGAGAGGGTACCGCGATTCATCATGGCGCTGTCCGAGGACATCACCGAGCGCAAGCGCGCGGAGCAGGCTCTTCAGCGAAGCGAGGCGTACCTGGGGGAAGCGCAAAGACTAGCCAAGACGGGCAGCTGGGCCTACGACCCAGCCACGGAGCAGTGTATTTACTGGTCCGACGAAATGCGACGAATCTTTGGATTAGATTCTCAAAGCAACCTTCCGGATCGCGAAGAGTTCCTTCGACTGGTACACCCTGAAGATCGTGACAGATTTAACGAACGGATTGAGAAGTCACGCCGCGAGAAATCTGATTTTCTGCAAGATTACAGGGTCATACTGACTGATGGCACAGTGAAGTACATCCACGGGATCGGACACCCGGTTCTCGATGAAGCCGGAGATACTATCCAGTACGTTGGTACCGACGTGGATGTGACAGAACGCAAACGCGTCGAAGAGAAACTGCGTCACACTGAGTCAGATTTGCTTGAGGCGCAGAGAATAAGCCAAACAGGCAGCTGGAAACTCGATGCTTCATCAGGGACAGTCACTGTCTCACCGCAAATATTTCGAATATTCGGCGTCAGCCCCGATGAGGATACGTCGACCCCTGAATTCTGGTTTAGCAGAAATCATATCGAGGACCGGAAGCGCATTCAGGAACTCTTTGAAAGATCCAGAACCCAGAAAACAGACTATGAAGCGGACTATCGCATTGTTCTTCCCGATGGAACCATCAAGCACCTCCATGCTGTCGGGCATCCTGTCTTGAACAAGTCGGGCGATCTCGTGGAATTTGTTGGGACCGCGATGGATATCACCGAGCGCAAGCAGAAGGAAGAGGCCCTGCGGCGGAGTGAGAGTTATTTAGCGGAGGCACAGAAATTGACCCACACGGGCAGTTGGGCGGTGCGGGTCCCCCAGATGGAAAACGCGCGGCGTGAGTCCGGTCAAGGGCTTGCCGTGCTCCCAAGATTCGGCTGGGACGCTTCCTATTGGTCAAAAGAGATGTACCGGATCTTCGGCATCGATCCTGGTCCCAAGCCACGATCTTACTTGGAGATACTCCGGCGGCTACACCCGGAAGACGCCCGTCGTAACACGCCTGTGGTCGAGCAGGCTATTCGGGACAGGACCGACTTTGAGCTCGACTATAGGCTTCTTCTGCCAAACGGCGCGACCAAGTACATTCACGTCGTCGGACACCCGGTAGTGAATGCTTCCGGGGATGTCATTGAATTAGTCGGAACTGCAATGGATGTCACCGAGCAGCACGAAGCGAGAGCGACTCTGCAGACCGCGTTTGAGCAAATAAAGGCGGAAGAAACAGAGCTTCGGCGGATGACCGACGCCATCGCCAGTTATATTTACGTGTTGCGTCCGGATGGGACGGCCCTTTATGCGAATCAGACCGTGCTCGATTACACCGGGCTCACTCTAGAGGACGTGCAGCGAGAAGATCAGCGTGCACGTGTCTTCCACCCCGAGGATGTGGAAAGGCTGCGCAAGGAGCGTCATGAGGCACTCGCGCGCGGTAGGCCTTTTGAACTTGAGCAACGAGCGCTTGGAAAAGACGGTAACTATCGCTGGTTTCTTGTCCGCTACAATCCTCTTCGCGACGACCAGGGGAACATTATTCGCTGGTATGCCACCGGAACGGATATCGAGGATCGCAAGCAGGCCGAGGAGAGAGTGCGTAACGAAAACCTTGCGCTCAGGGAGCAAATCGATCAGGCATTCATGTTTGAGGAAATTGTGGGCGCGTCGCCGGCGCTGCAAACCGTGCTCTCCAGCATCGTGAAAGTGGCCCCCACCGATTCCACGGTACTGATCACGGGCGAAACCGGCACCGGAAAAGAATTGATCGCTCGCGCTATACACAAGCACTCGCAACGTTCCGGTCAGGTGTTCATCAGCGTAAACTGTGCGTCAATTCCTTCCTCCTTGATCGCGTCGGAGTTGTTTGGCCACGAGAAAGGCGCATTCACCGGCGCGGTGCAGCGCCGTCAGGGCCGGTTTGAGCTGGCACATTCCGGTACGATTTTTCTAGACGAGGTCGGTGATCTTCCCGCAGAAACCCAGATTGCATTGTTGCGAGTACTTCAGGAGCGGCAGTTCGAACGAGTAGGAGGCAACCGAATATTTACGGCGGACGTTCGTGTCATAGCCGCAACCAACCGTGATTTGACGGCCGCCATTGCTGCGGGAACGTTTCGATCCGACTTGTTTTACCGCCTCAACGTTTTCCCGATTGAGGTGCCTCCTCTGCGCAAACGGAAGGAGGACATTCCGATGTTGGTGGAGTACTTCCTTAAGCGCTACGCCGAGAAAGCCTGCAAGCAAATTCGCAAAATCGATGCGAATACGCTTGAACTGTGCCAGTCATATCCCTGGCCGGGAAATATCCGTGAGCTGCAAAACATCGTTGAGAGGTCGGTGATCCTGACGAGCAGCGATACTTTTTGGATCGAAAAGACTTGGCTGGCCAGCCCGGAGCCAGCCCGGCAAGAGATGCAAGGTCCTTTGCCCGACACTCTCCACATGCAGGAGAGAGAAATCATCGAAACCGCATTGGCCGATTGCAAGGGAAAAGTCGCTGGCCCACAAGGCGCAGCAGCTAAACTCGGAATTCCCCGATCCACGCTGGACTCCAAAATCAAACAACTGAAGATCAAGAAACACAAGTTTGTCTCTGAGCAGCGGTAAACCCGTCCTTTTCGACTCCCGAAATTTCGTCATTTCCCGAAGTCTCGTCATCCGACCATAGCCTCAAGCCTCCTGTTTTCAGTGCGTTTTCATGTGGCCTCCGTGTTGCACTTCTACTCGCGTCACTGGCCGTGATGGCGGCAATGCAGAGCATCGTGACGACAACCGATGACCTTGAGAATCGAGCGATCATTGCGGCAGAGATTCACGGTTTTTACCTTAAGCGGTCGCATGGAGGCGGAGCAGGTCCCGGAACTGAAGGAGCTTTTTGATCGCGACTACCGAGAAATCATTCTGGATTTGCGAGATTTGAGGTTGGCCGATCGCGACGCAGTGAGGTTTCTAAGGGGCTGCGAGACGGATGGAATGACACTTGAGAACTGTCCGGCGTACGTCCGCGAGTGGATTGACAGAGAAAAAGATTGAGGGAACCGGAAGCGGCATTCCTACAGGCTCCGATTTGAGAGAGGAAGTCAATCGTGGTGATGAGGACATTGTTGTTGGTGCAAGACAATACCCCAGAGGTTAGCGATCTTCGAGAGTGGAGCGAGCACCAGCTGATAGCAGCCTCTAAAACTGGAAGAAGAGCCCCCTTTGGAGAACTTTGCGAACGCCATGGCAAACAGGTTTTCCGTGTCGTTCATCGAATGATGCGAAATCGCGAAGATGCGGAAGACGCAGTGCAAGACTGCCTCCTGAGTGCCTTTGCCCATATCAAGGATTTTGATGAAAGATCGCAGTTTGCTACCTGGCTGACACGCATCGCTATCAATGCCGCACTGGCGAAGCTTCGTAGGAACCATTGGAAACGAGAAATTGCCGTGGATGAGCCAACCCCATCCGAGCCCGGACGGCAAAGGGAGATTCAAGATGACGCTCCCGATCCGGAAGAAACTTACCACCTTCGTGAACGGAGACAGATTCTGAATAAAGCCATTTTGCGGCTGCGACCACGAGTTCGAAGGGTGGTGGAGCTCCACGAATTACAGGAACACTCACTCAGAGGGACTGCCCAGATTCTGGGGATCACGACCTCAGCCGCAAAAGCGCGGATGTTTCACGCTAGAGTTGCGCTGCATCGAATGCCACTGCTGAAGAGCGTCGGCGGGTCCGTTCGGGCCAAAGCCAAGTAGTCAAGTAGTAACGAGGAATTTCTATGGCAACAGCAATCAAGCCCGCGATTTCTCCTTTCGCGCAGCCCGAGACAGAGCCCAACGCAAACGCGATTTTGTTCCTCGATGAAAAATTCGCTTCCGTGTCAGTTTCTAGTATCCCGGAAGAGTTTCGTAAGCTATCGCGTTACCTGCCGGTGATCGTGCTGGTTCCAAGATCGGCCGTTCATGATAAGACCACCCAGAAAAAGCCCAACAAGTCCATCGCTGGGCTGGCCGACCCCAGTAATATCTGCTTACCGCTGGATACAGCGAAGGCTTGGCGGACAAGTTCTAACGCCACGGACAAGTTTGAGTTTGGCGGAGTCAAAGGATGTTTGTCGACGAGGGAAATCCATCGCAACGGTCGGTCGGTTACTCTCACAAGTAAAGAATTCAAGACTCTTGCGTATCTCATCAAAAACCCGTGGAGGGTGATCTCACGGGACGAACTACTCAATGAAGTCTGGGGGTACGAGAACTATCCTTGCACAAGGACTGTCGACAATCACATTTTAAAGTTACGCAAAAAACTAGAACCAGAACCCGCCAATCCCAAGCACTTTCATACGGTCCATTGCGCTGGATACAGATTCCAGCCATAGGAACTGGTCGCGGCACCATTGGTGAGGCGTTGGTCCAGTGTGAGTGGATCGTCATCAAGCACCAGGTTAGAACCCTGATCGTGATAGCAAAAATCCCGCGGATTACCGTTTCGATCGGAATCGGGTGACGGTGCAGATCGCAATTTTCAGGTGGAAACGGCAAAGCAAAATGCAAAATTACATGCATTGAGGAGAATCAATGCCTGCCCTTGCAAAGATTTCCGGCGCGGACACAACCGGCTTGTCGCTGGGGGCTGAACGAGCATGAGTATCGTCTCCCGGGTGACGATGGCGTGTGCAGTTCTTGACGCGTATCCTTGGATGTGGTTATTAGCCGGGAAGCAGGATGGAGAACGCCATGAGCTCCGCGGAATCGGGAGTCACGCTGGACCACAAGATAGACCTCGGTCGCCTAGGTAGCGTGGTGCGGCCAGCCGAGTGTGAATGCAAAGAAGGGCCGAGTACAAGAACAGCATCGCATTCGGAGTCCCTGTTAGCCGCGGAGAAGCGAACGCTAGAGATGATCGCCGGTGGTGCGAGCTTAAAGGACATTCTGAACGATCTGTGCCGTTCGATCGACGTTGTTGCTTCGCCGGTGATATCAACGGTCTTGTTGATGGATCCGGACGGGGAACGCCTTTGGCATACCGCCGGTACTCTTGTCCCCCGCGATTGGCTTCCAGTAGTTACCCCATTGCGCATCGCTCCACACGCAGGTTGCTGCGGCGCGGCCGCGTTCTTGAAAGAGCGAGTCATCGTCGGTGACGTTGCCACCGACATAAATTGGCTGGATGAGTATCGGGACCTCGCGATCAAGAATGGGATTCGCGCGGGGTGGTCCGAGCCGATTTTGACGAAGGATGGCGAGGTGCTTGGTACCTTTGCCCTGTACTCTTCCGAGTCGCGGACACCCACGGACGCCGAAATCGAACTCATCAAGGGAGCAAGGCACATTGCGCTTATAGCGATTGAACGCCAACGATCACAATTAGCCCTCGAAGAGGCTCTCGTCGAAATTAAGAACTCAGAAAACAAACTGCGAACCATCATCGATACGATTCCGGCGCTGGCTTGGTCTGCCCGTCCAGACGGCTCCGCGGAATTCTTCAACCGGCGCTGGCTCGACTATGCCGGCCTTTCTGCGGAAGCCGCGGCCGATTGGGGATGGGCTGCGGCCCTTCATCCGGAAGACCGGGCCAGGCTCATGGATTATTGGCGCGACGTACTGGTTTCTGGGGAGACCGGTGAAATTGAAGCGCGCCTGCGCCGTTTCGACGGCGAATTTCGATGGTTCCTCTTCCGTGCCAGTCCATTGCGCAACGATTCAGGAATGGTTGTGAAATGGTATGGAACGAACACTGATATTGATGATCGGAAGCGTGCTAAGGAGGAGTTGGAAAAGGCCTTTAACGAAATAGCCAAATCCGAAGCTGAGCTTCGAACAATCATCGATGCAATACCTCAGCTCATCGTCGCTCTTGGGGCCGATGGAAAATTTCTGTCCGCGAACCAGGCGCTGCTGGAGTACACCGGCCTGACGAAGGAGGATGTGAGGTCTCAAAGGTTTGGGGATGTCTTTCATCCGGAGGATACCGAAAGATTGCGCGACGTCCGCGAGGCAGCGATCTCGCGAGGAGTTCCATTCGAGTACGAACGTCGAGTGCGCCGCCGGGATGGGCAGTACCGTTGGCTCCTGGTCCAATACAACCCGCTGCGAGACGAAGCGGGAAAGGTCATTCGCTGGTATCTAACGGGGACCGACATCGAGGATCGCAAGCGGGCCGAAGAGAGAATGCGCAATGAGAACATCGCTCTGCGCGAAGAGATCGACCGTTCTTCCATGTATGAATCAATCGTTGGGTCGTCGGAGGCGCTCCGCGGGGTACTCTCGCAAATCAGCAAAGTGGCTCCAACCAACTCAACGGTGCTGATTTCGGGTGAGACCGGGACGGGTAAGGAATTGATTGCCAGTGCCATCCACAAGCGGTCTAAGCGCTCAGGGAGGGCATTCATTAGGGTCAATTGTGCGGCGATTCCGCCTTCATTAATCGCTTCCGAACTCTTCGGCCACGAGAAAGGTGCCTTTACGGGGGCGACTCAAAGACGAGCTGGTCGCTTTGAGTCCGCCGATGGTGGAACGATTTTCCTGGACGAGATCGGCGACCTGTCTGCCGAGGTGCAGATCGCACTACTGCGAGTGCTCCAGGAACGAGAATTCGAGCGGGTCGGAAGCAGCCAACCGATTTCGATCGACGTGCGAGTGCTCGCCGCAACGAATCGCGACTTGGAAGCTGGCGTTGCTGCCGGTACATTCCGCCAGGACCTTTTTTATCGGCTTAACGTTTTCCCGATACGTGTACCATCCCTGCGCGAAAGGAAGGATGACATTGCTCTGCTGGTGGAGTATCTGGTCGAACGCTACGCCAAGAGAGCAGGAAAGAAAGTCAGCCATATAAACAAGAAGACGCTCGATCTGTTTCAGGCCTACGATTGGCCAGGAAACATCCGCGAACTACAGAATGTCGTAGAGCGTGCCGTGATCCTATGCGATGGAGAAACGCTCTCAGTCGACGAGACATGGCTGCCGCGAAAATCGAACCAACAGTCCGGGCGGCCGGTTTTTCGTTCCGGCGTCCTGGCCGATGACAAGAAAGAGTTCGCCGAGCGCGAACGTAAGGCAATCGAGACTGCATTGGCAGAGTGCCAGGGTCGGGTTTCCGGTCCGCAGGGCGCGGCCGCAAAACTAGGAATTCCCCACCAGACCCTTGCGTCAAAGATCACGAGCCTCGGCATAGACAAGCGTCGATTCAAGGTGGCCCCCCCGGGACGAGACGCGGCTTAGGAGGAACGTATTGCCTCACCTCTTCGCGTCAAATACGCACAACATCTGTCCTCTTCAATTGCATACCTGAATATATGTCTATCCTGGCTTTTTCAAGTCAGACGGGAACGCAATAACTTTTCCGCATTGCTACTGAGACACCGATTTCGCTTTCGGCTTAAGACGCGTTCTGCACAAGCGATTGGAACCGAGCGCCATCCATTGTTTTCCTGAACCGTCAGGATTTCTGAAAGCTCGGCAATTTCCTGCGCGGTAAAAACACGCCAATTCAGTGAATTACGCTGGCACACAAGTTGCATTAACAGCCCTGGGAGCGACCCCGCAAATCGAAGCGAGTGGCCACAATGTTTGAGACGGTTTTGGCCGTTACATGTCGTTGCTACCAAACGGCCGAGTTTGGAATGCCGGTCATGTGGTGCTTGCGTTCGGTCCCCAATGAGTCGGTCGGCCCGACCGCTGCGCGTCTTTTTAGGGGAGAGAGGCGAGTGAACTTTGAAGATTGAAAGGGATTCGCAAGGTGGAAAGATAACGATTCGTCTGATTGGACAGTTTCAATCGGAGCACGTCGGGGAACTAAAAAACCAATTCCAGTGCAATGGGCCCCTGTTTGTCCTGGACTTGCAGGAAATGACGGTCGTCGACGTCGATGTGGTTCGTTTCTTGGGAGAGTGTAAGGCCGGCGGAGTGAAGATCGTGCATTGCTCGCCATACATACAAAATTGGATGGCTCGGGAACGAAGACCCTAACACTGAGCGAGGTGTTGCACGTCGAGAGAAGTAACGGGCAAACGACACTCCGCGCTCGCTTTTCTGAAGATTCAAGATTCCTGACTAATCAGCAATTTCTCATACCGTGAGAGTTCGCCGATTCAACGAGTTGCGTTGGCACAGCACTTGCATTAGCCCGATGATAACGGAACAAAACACCGTAGCTGGAAACCGGGGCACGTCCGTGTCGATTGGCGTAAAGGCATGCCGGGGAAGAAAATGAACATGCTTTCGAAATACAAAGTCTGGATTGGAGGGGCGTTTTGCCTGCTCGTTGTCGCCCTGATTATTGGAGCGATATACCCAAGACATGTAACGGGAGCGCCGTCAGCCGTGGGTGCGGACGTTCAAGTCGTCCAGGTTGAGCAGAAGGATGTTCCGATTTTTGGCGAGTGGATCGGGACGCTCGACGGACTCACGAATGCGGACGTCAGAGCACAAGTCACTGGGTACTTGCTACGGCAGGGCTACCAGGAAGGTGCATTCGTCAAGCAGGGCCAATTGCTCTTCGAGATTGATCCGCGACCATTTCAGGCGGCTCTCGACCAGGCTCAAGGACAGTTGGCACAGGCCAGAGCGCAGCTGGCTACCGCCGAAGCTGTGCAAGGCAGGACTCAGCTGGACGTGGAGAAATACACTCCGCTCGCCAAACAGCAGGCAGCAAGCCAGCAGGATCTCGACAATTCCGTCCAGAATAACCTGGCGGCGAAGGCGACAGTCGCGTCAGCCCAGGCTCAGATCAAAGTCGACGAGGCTGCCGTTGAAACAGCGAAGATCAACCTCGATTTCACTCGTCTCGTAGCGCCCATCGACGGCATCGCTGGGCAGGCTCAGCTACAGGTGGGAGCCCTGGTCAATTTGAGCAGCGGACCCGTGACGTCGGTGTCGACCGTCGACCCCATCAAGGTTTATTTCACGGTCGGCGAGCCGCAATACCTGGCATGGAGAAAACGCTACCCAACGGATGCTACTCGAGCAGCGGCCGACAAGAACCTGCGCCTCGAACTGATTTTGGCCGACGGTTCGACCTTTGCGCATGAGGGCACATTTTATTTTGCTGACCGCCAGGTGAACGAGAGTACCGGGGCAATTCGTATCGCCGGGCTCTTTCCCAATCCTGGAAACATTCTACGTCCCGGCGGGTACGGCAAGGTTCGGGCGGTCATCCGAGTGCAGCCGGATGCGTTGCTTGTACCTCAGCGAGCCGTCTCAGAACTGCAAGGCGGCTATCAAGTCGCCGTGGTGGACAATGAAAACAAAGTGAGCATCCGCACGATCAACGTCGGCGACCTTGTCGGCAACCAGTGGATTATTGCGGACGGACTGAAGCCAGGCGAACGGGTGATCGCCGAGGGCATCCAGAAGGTGCGTCCGGGCATGCACGTGACCCCCAAGCCATTTGCCCCGGAGACTACGGGAAGGTAATCCATGTCAAAGTTTTTTATCAACCGTCCCATTGTCGCTATGGTGATTTCGATTGTCCTCGTGCTGGTGGGCGGCCTCACCATCCTGAGTTTGCCGGTCGCGCAGTTTCCCAGCATCGCTCCGCCCGAGATTCAAATCCTGGCCACTTACATCGGGGCCGACGCGCAAACCCTGGAGCAAGCGGTTGCCACTCCCATCGAGCAGCAGATGAGCGGCGTGGACAACATGAACTACATGTACTCGCTGAATGCCACCGGCAACTCGACCACCAGCCTGATCGTGGACTTCGACGCAAAAACCGATCCGAACACCGACTATATTCTCGCGCAAAGCCGGGAAACGCTGGCTGCTTCTCAGCTTCCCATCGATGTCACTAATTACGGAGTCAATGTCCGAAAATCCGTTACCGCTCCCCTTACGTTAATCGCGGTGTACTCTCCCCATGGCACATACGATGCCACCTTTCTGGCAAACTACGCATACATCAATCTGGTTGATCCCATTCTGCGTTCGCCAGGCATCGGCAATGTTCAGGTGTTCGGCGCCGGCCAATACGCGATGCGATTGTGGGTAAAGCCTGACACGCTAGCGAAGCTTGGCGTCACCGTCCCGGAAATTGTCAGCGCCATTCAAGCGCAAAATACCGTTAATCCAGCCGGGAAGGCAGGCGGCGAACCGGCGCCGAAGGGGCAGGAATTCACCTATTCGGTTCTCGCGCAGGGTCGCCTCATCTCACCGGAAGAATTCGGACAGATCGTCGTGCGCGAGACACCCGACGGAGGGACGGTCCGGGTCCGCGATGTCGCTCGAATCGAGCTGGGGGCCCAGGACTACAGTGTCGCCGGCCGTTTTAATGGAAAGCCGAGCGCCATCATCGCCACCTACCAACTGCCGGGCTCGAACGCGGTCGACGCAGCCGCGGGCGTAAATAAGCTGATGGCGCAGATGAAGCAGCGCTTCCCGGAAGATCTGGAATACGTCGTCGCGCTGGATACGACGCTCTCGGTCACCGAAGGCATGAAGGAAATCGTCGTAACGCTTTTGATCGCGCTCGGGCTCGTGATCCTTGTGGTCTACCTCTTCTTGCAGAGTTGGCGCGCCACGCTGATTCCGCTGCTCGCAGTGCCCGTCTCGCTGATCGGCACATTCGTGCTTTTTCCCGTATTCGGCTTCTCCATCAATACGCTTTCTCTCTTTGGGCTGGTGCTGGCAATCGGTCTCGTTGTGGATGACGCTATCGTCGTGGTCGAAGGTGTGGAGCGCCACATCGAAGAGGGGATGACGCCGAAGGATGCGGCGTTGAAAGCAATGGAAGAGCTTTCTGGCCCCGTGGTTGGCATCGCGCTGGTTCTCTCCGCCGTATTCGTGCCCACGGCATTCATTCCCGGTATCACCGGCAAGCTCTACCAGCAATTCGCTGTAACGATCGCGATTTCCGTTCTGCTCTCAGCGTTCAATGCGCTTACCCTCAGTCCGGCCCTTGCGGCACTGCTGCTCAAGCCAGGGACACAGAGCCATGGACTCCTGAGGAGGTTTTTTGATTGGTTTAATCGCGTATTTGAGCGAGCCACAGAGGGTTATGTGCGTTGGAGCGCGGTATTGGTCCAAAAGACCGTCGTCGTGGTGGTGCTGCTTGGGGTCTTTTGCGTAGCGGCTTTCTTTTTTGCCGGTCGAATCCCGTCGAGCTTTCTTCCTGATGAAGATCAAGGCTACGCCTACGTCAACGTTCAGTTGCCGAATGGGGCATCGCTTGAACGCACTACGGCCGTCACGGCAGATGTGGAAAAAATCCTGATAAATACGCCGGGGGTCGAACACGTTACCTGCTTCGTCGGATTCAGTTTGCTCAGTTTTGTCCGCACCAGTTACAACTCGACATTTTTTGTGACCTTGAAGCCTTGGGACGAGCGCAAGGCGCGGGCCGAGCAATTTCAATCGTTCAAGGCAAATCTGAACCAGAAGTTGAGCAAGTTGCCCGCGGCAGTCGCCTTCGGCTTCTCGCCGCCCGCTATTCCGGGTGTTGGCACTGCCGGCGGATTTACTTTCATGCTGGAAGACCGTTCGGGCAGCGATCTTCAGTTCCTCGCCAAAAACTTGGGCATTTTTCTTGACGCTGTCCGAAAGCGGCCGGAGATCGGTACCCTGAGCACTACTTTTTTGGCGAGCGTCCCGCAACAGTTTGTTGAAGTAGATCGCGACAAAGTGCTGAAACAAGGCGTGTCCCTCAATGATGTCTACCGTACGATTCAAGCCTTCATGGGGGGCTATTTCATCAACTACTTCAACCGCTTTGGCCGCCAGTGGCAGGTCTATATCGAAGCGGAAGGCGAAAACCGCGCCCAGGCGGCGAATGTCGGGCAGTTCTACGTCCGCAACAACAAGGGAGAAAATGTCCCGCTTTCCACACTTGCCCGAGTAGAGCCGCGCCTCGGCCCGGAGTTTACTTTGCGCTTCAATGAATATCGTTCTGCGCAGATCAATGGTAGCGCCGCACCGGGCTACAGCGCGGACCAGGCCACGGCGGCCCTCGAAGACGTTTTCAAACAGACGATGCCACGTGAGATGGGCTTTGACTATTCCGGCATGTCGTTTCAGGAACAGAAGGCGCGACAGGGAGTTCCGCCGGCGGTGATCTTCGGGCTCTCACTGCTATTTGTGTTTCTTATTCTGTCGGCGCTCTATGAAAGCTGGTCGTTGCCGTTCAGCGTCCTGCTGAGCACTCCCGTGGCGATCTTCGGAGCCTTTGGAATTCTTTGGTTGCGCCGTGTGCTCCTGGGCGTTTTCCTGCCACCCTACTTGGTTCAGATCGAGAGCGATGTCTACTCGCAAATCGGCTTGGTCATGCTCATTGGCCTGGCAGCGAAGAACGCGATTCTGATCGTCGAGTTTGCCAAGGATGAATTCGAGAGTGGAAAGCCTCTGGTGGATGCTGCGCTCGAAGGCGCCAGGCTTCGTTTGCGGCCGATTTTGATGACGTCTTTCGCCTTCATTCTCGGTTGCGTGCCGCTGTGGACAGCGACCGGCGCCGGGTCGGTTGCCCGCCAAATCATGGGCACTACGGTCATCGGAGGCATGATGGCTGCGAGCTTGATCGGAATCTTCTTCGTGCCTGCAATCTTTTACCTGGTGGAGAGGTGGTCAGGCGCTGCGAAGGAGCAGGCCCACTCCTTACTGCCGGGAGCCCCTGCCCCGGCGGAGGGTGACTGAAATGGTCGAGCGCCATAAGAACAAGACGGGCGAGCAGCGGATCGTGATGAAAAACCTGGCGTTGTTGATGTCCGCGATCTCGCCTGCGATTTTGGTGTCGCTCATAATGGCCGGGTGCATGGTCGGTCCAAATTACCACCGGCCCATCGTTCAGACTCCAGGCGTGTATCGTGACCTGAGCGAAAACCCACAGGCCCAAACGCAAGCCGCGTCCTTCGCCGACCTTCCCTGGTGGGAAGTCTTCCAGGACCCGCAATTGCAAGAGCTCATCCGCGCCGCCCTGAAGGAGAATTATGACCTCCAACTGGCGACGGAGCGCATCGCTGCCGCACGGGCGCAGGTCGCCATCACACGCTCTAATCTATTTCCGCAGGTACAAGCGGGCGGCACCTTCAGCGGGGGAAAAGACGCGAGCACCCGAGCTAAATACAACATCCTGTCTCTGACGGCTGACGCGGCATTCCAATTGGATCTCTTTGGTCGCCTTCGGCGCGCCACCGAGGCCTCGCGCGCGCAGCTAATGGCTACTGAGGATGCTCGGAACACGGTCATACTCACACTTGTCAGCGACGTGGCAAGTGATTACTTCACACTTCTGCAACTCGATCTGGAGCTTCAGATTACGCGCGATACGGTGAAAACCCAGGAGGATTCCGTAAAGCTGACGCGGTTGCGGCTCGACCACGGCGTTGCCACCAAACTGGATGTACTTCAGGCTCAACAGGTGCTGGATATCGCAAACGCGCAGATCCCGGATTTCGAAAGACAGATCGGCCAGGAGGAGGATGCGATCAGTATTCTCCTTGGCCACTATCCCGAGAGTGTACGACGTGGGCGCCCGTTGGCCGAGCAGCCGCTCCCGCCGGAAGTGCCGCCGGGCATGCCGTCATCGTTGCTCGAACGCCGGCCGGACATTCGCCAGGTCGAGCAAGACCTGATTGCTGCTAACGCCGAGATCGGCGTCGCTAGAGCTGCGTTCTTTCCGCAGATTTCTCTTACTGGCTCCGGTGGAGGAGCGTTCGGCCGCAGCAGTCTCTTCTCCGGTCTTATGAGTTCGCAGACTGGAATCTGGTCTTACGGCGCGCAGGTGACTCAACCCATCTTCACCGGCGGCGCCTTGCGCGGAAACCTAAGACTGGCTGAGTCGCAGCATCGCCAGGAACTGATCGCTTATAAGCAGGTCATTCAGTTGGCGTTCCGCGATGTCTCCGATGCTCTGATCGGTTATCAGAAACTTTACCAGGTTCGAGTTGCACAAGAGACGACCGTAAGGGACCTGCAAGACACAGTCGGCACCTCCCTCGTACGTTATCGGGGAGGCATTACCACCTACCTCGAGGTACTCGATGGGCAGCGATCGCTCTTCAACGCTGAGCTTGCTCTAGCGCAGGCCCGAGGCAACGAGTACCAAAGCCTGGTGCAACTTTACAAGGCCCTTGGCGGAGGCTGGCAGGGGGCTGTCCAAATACCCAATGGTCTTCCGCTCCACTCACAAAACTCCGACGTGCTCGTCAGGCCCGGCATGCCTGTTGTTACCAACGATCTGGCTCCGGACGTGAAACAACGGATGTGGCCGACGAGTCGAGAACAGGGCTCTGTTCCGTTAGAGCAAGAAGAATCACATTAGCCAACCGATGAGCATCGCAACACGGCGACTAGGTCTCAAGCAGCATCCCGAGCACCTCAGGCCACCGAGTTTCGAACTCACTGTCCCGTTGGAGTCCGCGCTCCAACAGAGTTTTGATTCGCTGCTGCGCTTCAGGCCACGTTAGCGCGGTCTCAAAAGAAGTGATGGCGTCGAGGAGCCGGTCGGCGGACGGCAACGAGACCTGGTTAACCAGATTCTTCGCGGCGGCGATGGCACGCCGGTCGAAGGACGCGATCCGGCGTGCGAGCGCGTCGACGAAGCCGTCCAGCTCGGCGTCTGGAAGTGCCCGGTTGACGTATCCGTATCGTTCCGCGGTGTCGCCATCGAAGTCGTTTGCGCCGAGAACGATTTCGAGCGCCCGACCCCGGCCCACCAGATGTGGAAGACGTTCCGTGCCGCCGCCGCCGGGATGCAGTCCCACTCCAACTTCGGGTTGGCCTAGTCGCGTGTTCTCGCGCGACGCGAAGCGCATGTCGCAGGCGAGGACGAATTCGCTGCTTACGCCCCGGACGCAGCCTCGGATCTTCGCGATGCTGACCACCGGGGACTTGGTGAGACGCACGAACGTATCCATCAGGATGGGGAGGCCCGAAGCCCCGACAGCAGTCATGATGTTCCCTAACTTGCCG
>Ga0070765_100001278_pt1 | contig 15294 bp, 9 predicted proteins | sample HubBroMetageWFT5_FD_71516 | JGI IMG/M metagenome (GOLD analysis project Ga0070765, IMG submission 71516) | Warmed and freeze-thawed soil microbial communities from the Hubbard Brook experimental Forest, New Hampshire - Hubbard Brook CCASE Soil... | ecosystem: Environmental > Terrestrial > Soil... | reverse complement strand
GAACACGAGCATTCACAACTCGTTGAAAAATTTGGTCGGGGCGCCCGGATTTGAACCGGGGGCCTCCTGCGCCCAAGGCAGGCGCGCTACCAGGCTGCGCTACGCCCCGACATTATGTACCTATTGATTCTACTGCATTTTTTGGATTTCCCATCGGGGAGCGCCCTCGCAACCGCCGCGCCAGGAACTCTTCGACAACCGGAAAAATTCCTTGGCGGGGAATAGCAAGCTCTACGAGCTACGCCGTGTGGGTGTCCGAAGTCGCCGTTTAGTGGTGGCCTATGCTCCAGACATAGGCGGCGACCGCCGAAACTTGATCGGCAGTGAGCTGCGCCCCACCCATGGCAGGCATCGGGCTGCGATAATTCTTGGGTTGCGGCACACCGTCTGTGATCGTTTTCGCAATTCCGGCAACGCTGCCATCGCTCCACAACCACTTGTTGCCGGTCAGATTGGGCCCCAAAGGTGATCCCTGCCCTTTATCGCCGTGGCAGCCGGTGCATGCTGCGCCGCCCACTTCGCCGCGGTAGATTCGTTCGCCAAGCGCAACCATTTCCGGCGTCGCTCCGGGAGGCAGGGCCGAGGGACTGACGTCGGCATGCGTCCCCTCCGGCGGCCCGGCGGGGGCTTCGACGATTGCGCCGGCCGGCGCCGTCGGGCTTGGACACGGCGTCACACCTGCATTTCCGTCAACAGTTCCGCCCTGATGGACAATCCGATAAATCCGCCCACGCACATCATCGGATACGTAGAGCGCTCCATCTGGCCCAACCGCAAGTCCGGTGGGACGATGCGCCGCCTTGTCCGGCGATTTCACCGTACCCGCAAAGCCGTCCGCGAAGATTTCGCACTGGCCGGATGCCTGGCCGCCAGTCATCGGCTGAAACACGACGTTGTAGCCCCCTTGCGGATACGGCGCGCGGTTCCACGAGCCATGAAACGCGACGAACACGCCATCGCGATAGCGCTTCGGAAACTTATCCCCGTCGTAGCGAACCATGCCGTTCGGCGCCCAATGCGCGGGGAAAAAAGCGGCTGGCGCGAGCTTGTTTGCGCATACACCTGTCTTCTTGCCGTCACCACCATATTCGGGCGCCAGAATCAGCTTTTGCACAAAACCGTCGTAGTAACACTCCGGCCACCCATAGTCGCCGCCTTGCTTCAAAAGCAGCACCTCTTCGGCTGGAAGCGTCGCCTCCTGGTCCGGCTTGTAGAAATCTGGCCAATTCGAATGCAGTTGGTCTCGTCCGTGTTGCGTCACGAACAGGCGGCCGTCCGCGTCGATGGCAAAGCCTTCGCCGTTGCGGATCCCGGTGGCGAAGCGATCGGCTTTCGAAAAACTCTGGCCTGTTTTATTGGCGTCGTACCGCCAGATGCCGCCACGCGTCTCTAGTTCCACGCAGGGATCCGCGCCGGGCGATTTGAGCGTGCGATTTTTCAGCTGGCAGGAATTGCTCGCGCTGGCCACATCCACATACATCGTTCCTCTTGCATCGATGATGAAGGGATGCATGGGATGATCGCCGCCGAGAGGCAATCCCGACACGATCGTGACGGGAGCGTCCTTCGGTACAATTGAGCTCGCTGCCAGCGAATAGCGGACGATTCGATCGTTGCTCTCCGCAAAGACCGAATCTTTATATATATAGATCCCAGTGCCGCCAGCTCCGCCGCTCTGCGCGGTTTCACCGAAGCGCTCAACCACGTTGGCTTTTCCCGCGCCTGCCTTGTCCTGTAGCGCCACCAGGAATCCGCCGGCGTGGGGCGTGTCGTTGCCGTAGTACTCGCCCGACCAGGTATTCACGTACACCACTCCGGTCCGCGCAACCGCCATGTGCCGCGCGTGACCGATTTCGTCAGCAAATATGGTTGCGCAAAAACCCGCGGGGAGCTTCAGACCACTGTTGTCGTCTGGGCACGTTTGGTTCTCGGGCCGCACAGGAGGTTTCGACGGACCATGGGCCGGCGCCGTCAAAATAGCAACACAGAATGGGCTGAGCGCTACCGCGCATAACCTGACTAATCTAGAAGTGTGGATGAATTGCATTGAACCCTCCGGAGATAGACAGCGACAAAATCGCGGGACGCTGGGCGAGACTATAATACGGGACTGTAATGCAGTTTCGGCCTATGGCCGATGGAAACGGCCAACCAGGACACCCTTCATCAGAATGTGTCCATCCATCGCTTTCATCACATCGCTCAGCGTAGCGTCCGGCCCGAGAGTCAGCTTGGTATCCAGCGCGAAAAGCTGGAACGTATAATGGTGGTACGGACCGACGGCCGCTGCACCCATTCCCATGTAGCCAACTTTCTTGCCTTGATTCACGCCCTGAATCGAACCGTCGGGAAGTTGGGGCTGCGCGGGCACGCCCTCGGGAAGTTCATGCGCTGTTCCTGGAATATTGAAGATCATCCAGTGCAAAACTTCATCGGTCTTCTTCATCACCGCGGTATCCGGGTCAATCAGGATAAGCGCAAAGCTGACGGTTCCCTCCGGCACATTGATCCACGTCAGCTTCGGAGACACCGGAGTTCCCTCGGCAGCCATGGTGAACTTGTTCGGAATAATGCCGCCGTCTTCAAACGCGTCGGTTGTCAGCGCCAACCTGGGTTTGGTCGGCACCGGGGCAGGAGCAGGGGGTGTTTGCGCCATCGCTCCAGCTGCCGCCGAAAGCAAAACGAGCGTTGCCATCCATGACTTCACGTTGCTCTCCTTGCATTGGAAGAGTTTCGAACGATCAAACTGGACCCGCCGATTGTAAATGACTTGGTAAGAATTTTCTATCCAAAGTGATTTGTATCGCCAGAATTTAACGAATGCATTCGTCTGAATTCGACAGTGCCGCGACTATCTTGTGTGAGGTTTTGTCGTTGCGCAGGCGGCATGGACGTTCGTTGGCAGACGATGGTAAGCTTCCTCGCTTAACCTTCGAGCGTGCGCGACATGCGCGCTATTTCGAAGAGAATTCCATGCAACCCGCCAGGATGATATCGGATGGAGCCTGATTCCAAGAACGCGCAAGGTGCACCGGCCGGCTTGCGTACCCTTGCGCAGCCAGTGTCTGCGCCGCTGAGTCGCGCTGCAATATTCCTGGTCGTGACTCTGAAACCCGGCCCCGAAACTCGCACGACCGTGCGGTCCTTCTGCGCGGATCTTAGCGGGCTGATTCGTGCGGTGGAGATGCGCGATCTAGAGGCCGGCCTTTCCTGCATCATGGGCATAGGGTCGGATGCGTGGGACCGGCTATTTGGAGCACCGCGGCCGGCGATGCTGCATACGTTTCGCGAGATTCGTGCCGGAGAACGCCACGCGGTTTCCACGCCGGGCGATTTGCTCTTTCACATCCGCGCGAAGCGCATGGATTTGTGCTTCGAACTCACCATGCAGATTATGGCGCGCATCGAGGGTGTGGTAACGCCAGAAGACGAAGTGCAAGGCTTTCGTTACTTCGACGACCGCGATCTTATCGGTTTCGTTGATGGGACGGAGAATCCGCGGGGCCAGGCAGCGATCGATGCCGTGCTCATCGGCGACGAAGACCCCACTTTTGCCGGGGGCAGCTACGTCATCGTCCAGAAATATCTACACGATCTGACGGGGTGGGATGCGCTGCCCACGGAAGCGCAGGAACGAATCATTGGGCGCAAGAAGTTGTCGGATATCGAGTTGGACGATTCCGTAAAGCCGACCTCGGCACATAGCGCGCTCACCACGATTGTCCAGGACGGAAAAGAGGTAAAAATCCTGCGCGACAACATGCCTTTCGGCCGGCCCACGCAAGGTGAATTTGGAACTTATTTCATCGGCTATAGCCGTTCGCCAAGCACGACCGAGCTGATGCTCGAAAACATGTTCGTCGGCCGTCCGCCCGGGAACTACGACCGGCTGCTCGATTTCAGCCGCGCCGTTACCGGGAACCTTTTCTTCGTGCCGTCCGCGTCTTTTCTAGAAGACGTCGCCACCGATGAACCTGCGGATGCATCGGTCTCTGGCGCGCCACCTGCGGCCGGTACTTCTTCGTCCGCGCCGTCATCGCACGATGGGTCGCTCGGTATTGGTTCTCTCAAAGGAGATACATCACATGAATAACCTGCATCGCGAGCTAGCCCCCATTTCCGATGCGGCGTGGGGTCAGATCGAAGAGGAAGCGTCGCGCACGCTGAAGCGCTACTTCGCCGCACGGCGTGTAGTGGATGTGAACGTGCCGGCGGGCGGGGGTCTCTCCGCAGTGGGCACCGGCCATCTGCGGAACATCGCAGCTCCCAGGGACGGCATTCTCGCGAGGCAGCGCGAGGTGAACGCGCTCGTCGAGTTGCGTGCTCCGTTCGAACTTAACCGCCGCGCGATCGACGATGTCGAGCGTGGCGCAAACGACTCCGACTGGCAACCAGTGAAGGACGCCGCGCGCGAGATCGCCTTTGCCGAGGACGGTGCCGTATTCGAGGGCTACGCCGCTGCGGGCATAGGCGGCATCCGTCAGGGGACCAGCAATCCGAAGAAGACGCTTCCTGCCGATGTGCGCGAGTACCCGCAAGCGATTTCTGAGAGCTTGAGTCAACTGCGGCTCGTCGGCGTCAATGGACCCTACTCGGTGCTGTTTGGTTCCGACGCGTACACCGCGCTCGCCGAGACCAGCGATCACGGATACCCCGTTTTGGAACACGTCAAACGCTTGGTGGACAACAAAATTATCTGGGCCCCGGCCATCGCCGGCGCATTTGTGTTGACCACTCGCGGCGGCGACTTCGATCTGCACATCGGCCAGGACGTTTCCATCGGCTATCTCAGTCACACCGATACCGCGGTACGGCTCTACCTACAGGAGACGTTTACGTTCCTGTATCTCACCGCAGAGGCCGCTGTTGCGCTAGCCCCTCCTGGAGGAGCTGGAGGAGCCCGAACCAAGAAGGCGCCGAGCCGAGCCTAAGCGCGGCCTTCTGCCATTCTTGCCAGGGAACAGAGCTCCCTCTGTACTTTATTCCACCAAACGCATTTTTTTCAGCGATTCGGCATAACGAGGGTCGTGGCGAAGGCTTTCCGTCAGCGGATTAGTTTTCGATTCGGGAGCGCCGGGATCGCGTTGTCGAATAGCGCGATCCAGCCATTCGAACGCTTTGTCCGTTTCTCCGCGATATGCGTAGGCCTCGGCAATCTGGTAGGCGGAGTCGTTTTGATGAGTGGCGATAAGTTTCTTCAGGGCGCGGTCGGATTCGTCCCGTCGTCCGAGCCCATGATAGGCCAACGCCTCACCGGAAAGCTTCTCCCACTCGCCGGTTTCCTTCTCCACCTCCGCCACAGCCTCTTGCGGGTGCCCTTGCGAGAAGAGAATCTTGCCGCGAGTCAGGTGGAGAGAAGAGAGCTGCGGATTTAATTCTTCGGCTCGTTGTAGCGCGGCTAGAGCGTCAACGTACCGCCCTACAAAAAACAACTCGTAACCAAGGGCCAAATGAAAATTGGCCCTCAAGGGATCGAGCGCTATCGCGCGCGTCCGGAGTTCGAGCGCTTCGTCCATGTGGCCGAGGTTCCTCGCTAAATAAGCTCGACTACCTAAAACATCGGCGTTACCGGGTTCTAATGTCCCAGCTTTTCTCAAGGAAGCGTTGGCGCCTTCCCAATCCCAGTCGTGGTTAATCTGGACCATCCCTAGCGCCAGGTAACCAGTGGCCAGGCTGGGGTCCAGCGCAATTGCTTTCGCCGCGCTTTCGCGTGCACGGCGGAAACCATCCGTACTCTCGATGAGAGAAATGGACGCCATGGTTTCCAAGACTTGCGAACGTTGCGCCCACGCCGGCGCGAAGCCACTGTCCAGCTTGATCGCCCGCTCCGCATAACCCAAAGCGCTATCGAGATCCGCCTTGTCTTGCCCGCGAGCAACAAAGTATTGCCCTTCCAGATAAGCTTGGTAGGTCTCTGGGTTGGTGCTGCGCGAGTTCGTCGTAATCGCCGCGCCGCCGGGATTCAGCAGCTTCAGTTGCAAGGCAGAGGTTACATCGCGAGCGATTTCGTCCTGCGCGTCGAAAATATGATCGATCTCGCGATCGTATGTCTCCGACCAGAGCTGAAATCCATCGTCCACTTTTGTGAGCGCCGCGGTAATGCGGACGCGGTCGCCCTCTTTGCGCACACTTCCTTCCAGGATGTTGGCGACTCCCAGTTTGCGCCCGACGCTGCGCAGGTCCTCGTTCTTGCCCTTGAACTGAAACGCGGAGGAGCGCCCGACGACCTTTAGCCCCGATACTTTGGCGAGATCGCTGATCAGTTGTTCGGAAAGTCCATCTGAAAAATACTCCTGATCTTTTTCCGGGCTCATGTCGGCAAAAGGCAACACCGCGATGGAAGTGTTGTTCAACGGCGCAGCACGCGGCTTGTTTCGCGTCAGCCAAAAATAGCTAGCGATGACGAGCATCGCGACTGCTACCAAGATTGCCGGAATCTTCCGGTTGGGCGTTCTCTCTTGAATGGAGGAATCTTCCGGCGCGGATGGAGCGGTATCACTGCTGGGGGAATCGTGTTTTACATTCACGGCAGGCAAGTCGGAGGACTCGGCGGTGCCATCGTCGGTCACGGGAGCAACAAAGCGGTATCCGCGCTTGGTCACCGTTTCGACATACAAAGGTTTGTCCGGGCGGTCTCCGAGAGCTTTGCGAATCTCGAGAATGTATTTTCGGAGAATTTCCGGGTTTACATAGGTTTCCGGCCAGAGGGCCTCAAGGAGCTCGTTCTGGGTAACCAGACGTCCCGCGTTTTCTACAAGGTGACGCAGAACGTCAAATGCCTTAGGCGTAATCGCTACGCGTTCTTCGCCCCTCCATAGAGAATGATTAGCCGCATCGAGACGGAATGACTGAAATGATTTCATCTCCGAGACCTGTTTCGGGTACACCCAGGAAGCGCCACATAAGCGCATTGCTATCTGTAGTTTGCGCGAGACATCACTCTTGCGTTACGAATTCGTGAAAGCGCGGTAACGGTCAGTTCGGTTGCACTCCTAAAGCCATCGCACGAAGTACCCATAAGATGCAGTCCTAGGCCTTGGAGGCACAAAGAATCAACGGAAACGACAGGCGAACGTCACACCTAAGCCCCTTTATTTTCATACTCTGTGCTGGCGGACGCGCAGCCGCGAGGCAACTAACGGAGGAGTCATGAAAATGTTTTTGCTGGGTGGCAGTGAGAACGAAACGAATACGGGAGCGGCCCGCAACGAGCAACCAGGCGAATCGGCTCGGGTTCGCTTGGCCGGAGAGCTGTTTAGCGGTCATTACCTGGCTGGCGAATCGGTAAGGCTGTCTGAAATCGCAGCGCAATACCAACTGGATAAGGACACCGTCTTGGAGGTTTTTAGAGAGTTCCAAATTCTCGGACTTGTCACGCTTCCAGGAAACGGATTGGCCGTTTTTCAATCCCCAAACCCGAAGGAGATGCAGGAGGCTTATGAGATCCGCGCAGCGTTGGAGGAAGTCGGCGGACGCACTGCAGCGCGAGTGCTGAGAGGCAACACGGCAGGATTGCAACGCGAAGTCGATGCCATGCGCGAGGCATTTGATCGTAGCGATCTGGATTCCTTCGTGGAACACGACGTGGCGTTCCATCGAAGCATTCTGCAAGCATCGCAGAACGAAGTGCTGCTTCGTGTGTGGGACAGCTTAGCTGTCGACTTGCGTATCGGAGGAGTAATCGCAAAGATTGCGCGGGACTTCCCCGACGTAGCGGAATCGCACCAACCTATTGTCGACGCTTTGGAGAAGGGACGCGGAAGAGAAGCCGGACTTCTGTTGCGCAATCACGTCGAGACCATCGTGGAATTTCTCAAGAAATCGGAATCGGATTCCGGATTTCACAAAGCACTGCGCAAGGATCTGGAGAATGCCAAGGACGTTCAAAAAGCCTTTTTCCCTCGAGAGAACCTGGCCATTCTCGGCCTGGCTTGTGAGACTTTCTACAAGCCCGTGCAAAGCATCGGCGGTGACTATTATGATTTCCTTTCTTTGCGAGCCGATCGCTGGGGAATCGCGATTGGAGACGTGTGCGGGAAGGGAATCGGTGCCGCACTACTCATGGCCAGTCTGCAGGCGTCCCTTCGAGCGCAGGCCATGCACGCCCATTCGGATCTTTCCACGCTCATCGCGGATGTGGACCGGTTGGTTCTCGCGGCGTCACCCAAACATCTCTACGCATCGCTTTTCTACGCGGAATATGACGCGACGACGCGCGTGTTGCGATACGTCAACGCCGGTCACAACGCTCCGATGGTGCTGCGATGGGAAGGCAGCGAATGCGAAGTGTTTTTCCTGGAAGCCAGCGGCACGCCGCTTGGACTTCTGGAAGGTTCGGAATTTATTTCGAAGAAGTTTCAACTCGAAACTGGAGACGTGTTGGTCATGTACACGGACGGAATCACGGAGACGGAAAACCCCGAACGCGAATTGTGGGGTGCGGAGCGGCTCGAAACGGTGCTGCGCACTTGCCGTGACCTTGCACCGGCGCAAATCGTCGGACGCGTACTGGATGAGGTCGCGGCCTTCGCTGGCAAGGGCCCGCAAAGGGACGACATGACGCTAGTGGTCATCGGTGTGAAGGAGGTTTAATGAAAGTCATGCGACTGCGTTTCCGCGAGGGAAGAGAATAACGGCTCTATTTTTCCGGCTTTTACGGAGACGACTCCGTCCTGGTTCTGCAGCGTGCCCCTAATGGTGAGGAAGGATTGATGTACGATGGTGACGTGCTCTTTCTCGAAAAGCGGCGGGGCGATGATGATGTTTGCGATTCCCGTTTCGTCTTCGAGGCTGAGAAACACGAATCCTTTGGCGGTGCCGGGGCGCTGGCGAACGATAACTGATCCAGCCACGGTTACAAATGTTCCGTCCGGCAGTAACGCCAATCTGGACGCGGGCACAACGCCTCGGCGATCCAGTCGCGAACGATGGTGCGCCATGGGATGGTGCTCGAAAGTCAGGCCAGTGCCGCGAACATCCGCATTGAGCCGCTCGTGATGATTCATGGGATCGAGCGGTGACAACAATGGAGAATCCACAGTGTCTGGTGGGGCCGTGTTTGCTATGTGCTCCGCACTGGCCGCCGCCACTTCCTTGCGTGTTTTGAATAGCGGGCCGGAAGGGCGGCTGGCACTTTCCACCTGCCATAACGCCGTCCGCCGGTGAATTTTTGCCTGGCTGGAAATAAAATTCAGCGCGCCAACGCTTGCCAGGGCGCGTAGTTCGTCCTTTTGGATTTGCGGGACACGCTGTTTCAAATCTTCGATGGAAGCAAAGGGAGCTGCGGTGCGTTGTTCGATGATTTGTAGCGCCGTTTCCTTGCGCAGCGTTTTCACATAGCGCATACCAATGCGCACGACCAGTCCGCGCGAGGTTTCTTCCAGCGTGCAATTAAAATCGGAGCACGTAACGTCGATGGGCTTGAATTTCAGGCCGTGGCGCTGCGCATCCTTCATCAAGGTTACCGGCTGGTAGAAGCCCATGGGCTGGTTGTTCAGCATCGCGGCGGTAAATGCGGCCAGATAATGGCATTTCAAATACGCGCTAGCGTAAGCGATAAGCGCAAAGCTTGCTGCATGAGACTCCGGAAATCCATATAGCGCAAAAGATGTAATGGCCTGAATGATGCGGTCTTGCGTGGTTCCGGTAATCCCTTTTGTTTCCATTCCGCGGCGTAGTTTGATCTCCACTTCTTTCATGCGTGCCTCGGAGCGTTTGAAGCCGAAGGCACGGCGAAGTTCTTCGGCTTCGCCGCCGGAAAATCCAGCGACAATCATGGCGATGCGCAGCAATTGCTCCTGAAACAGCGGGACCCCCAGCGTGCGTGACAACGTGGACTCCAGTAGTGGGTGAAGGCTCTCGGCAGGTTCGCGACCCAATCGCCTGTTCAGGTACGGGTGCACCATCTTTCCAACAATCGGGCCCGGCCGGATGATAGCCACTTGCACGACAATGTCGTAGAAACATTTTGGCCGCAGGCGTGGCAGGCAGGACATCTGCGCGCGGCTTTCCACCTGAAACAAGCCGATAGTGTCGGCCTTTTGTAACGCGCCATAAACCGCCGGGTCGTCCTGCGGCAAACGGCCCAGATCCACTTCTTCGTTCTGATGGCAGCGAATAAGCTGCAGCGAATCTTCCAGCACCGCCATCATTCCAAGGCCGAGCAAATCCACTTTAACGATGCCCATGTCCGCGCAATCTTCTTTATCCCACTGTACCACCACGCGGCCGGGCATGGTGGCGGGCTCCAATGGCACGACAGAATTGAGTTGGCACTGGCAAACCACCATTCCGCCGGAATGCTGGCCAAGATGCCGCGGCAAATCCTGCACCCTTTGGCACAGCTCAAAAAACTTTCGAATGCGATGTTGCGCGAAATCGAGGCCGGCATCCTTAAACTGCCGAGTGAGCGTATCCTTTGCATCCGTGTATTCCCATGCGCTCACCAGTTTGGAGAGGCGATCCAGCGTCTCGGGGTCCAGCGAAAGAACTCTTCCAATTTCGCGAGCGGCAGACCTGCCGCGATAGGTGATGACGTTTGCGGTCATCGCCGCGCCAAGTTTTCCGTAGCGCTCGTACACATATTGAATGGCGCGTTCGCGCTGATCGCCGCTTGGCAGGTCCAGGTCGATGTCCGGCCATTCGCCGCGCTCTTCGGAAAGAAAACGTTCAAAGAGAAGATTCATGCCCACGGGATCAACGGCCGTGATGCCCAGCGAGTAGCAGACCGAACTGTTTGCGGCGGAGCCTCTACCTTGCACGAGAATATTCTTTTCGCGGCAGAAACGAACGATGTCCCACACGATCAGGAAATACCCGGCGAGTTGGAGTTTTTCGATGATGGCCAGTTCCCGCTGGATTTGTTGTGCAGCGCGTTCATTGTCCGGTCCGTAGCGATGAATCATTCCTTCGAACGTGCGTTTTCGCAGAAATGCGATCTGCGATTCGTTGTCAGGAGTTGGATAAATAGGAAACTGGTAGCCAAGATCCTTGAGCGTGAACTTCAATCGCGAGGCAAGCTCTTCGGTGTTGAGAATGGCTTCCGGCAAGTCGGCAAACAGGGAGGCCATCTGCGACGGAGATTTGATGTGCCGTTCGCTATTGGCGGAAAGCAGGCGGCCGGCGTTGGAAAGAACCCGGTGATGACGAATGCAGGTGAAGACATCCAGGAGTTGGCGATCTTGTGGAGCGACGTGGCAAGCGCCATTGGTGGCGAGCAGCGGCAGGTGCATATCGTAGGCGAGTTCTACAGCCGCTTGATTGCGGCGTTCCTCTTCCATGGAAAAGTGGCGCTGCAGCTCCACGTAAATATTGTGTTTGCCAAGTACCGCGCACAATTCGTCAAGATGTTTGCGCGCTTTCTCTTTTCCGCCGGTGCGTAGTGTGTAAGCAAGCGGGCCTTCGCATCCGCCGGTGAGGCAAATCAAGCCGTTGCTGAACTCCGTTAGCTCTTTTGTTTCGATGGCACCTTCGCCTTTTGCCGCGCGAAGCTTCATGCGCGTGATCAACTGGCAGAGATTGCGGTATCCCTCCGCGGAGGTAACCAGCAACGGATAGCGCCACCCGCCGACGCAACTTACTTCCGCACCGATATGTGCTTGAATATCCGCTTTTTTTGCGGCTAGGTGAAAACGTGCAGCGCCATAAAGTCCGTCGCGATCGAGCAAAGCCATGGACGGCATGCCATGCGCTACGCATGCCTGAACGAGAGCCTCCGGATTGGAAGCGCCTTCGAGAAAACTGAACGCCGAGCGCGCGTGGAGTTCGATGTACATCAGTCGTACACTCCGCGCATCCACCACTTTTCCAGCGAAATATCGTAGGAAATGCGATAGAGACCTTGCACGGGTCCTTGCAGTGGACCCTGAACTGATCCATGGATTGGCCCCTGTACTGGTGGCGATGTGGAAGCGAAATGAATCTCCAGGTCCCAGGCATCTTCCTGCCAAGATTGTTCTTCCCACCAATCGCCGGAAGTGCGCCAGGGGCCGGAAGCGCGGATGACGGTGCCGAGCATGCCTTGAAAGCCGATACGCGTGGGACACTTGCCCTGCAATTGCACCCACACGGGAAGCGCAGGCCGGAAGACGCGGAATCCCGCCTGACTTCCGGAATTTACTTCCGGGACGGAATGCGGCGCGATAGGTAGATAGGTGGATGTGACCAAAAATTTCCGCATGTGAAAAGCGTCCGGTCGATGGGTGTCCAGCAACTGTGGCGATCCAACATTGTTTTCGCCAACAACTGCAGCGATACGCGCGATGGTAAGTTCGAGCTTTTGCGGATCGGGCGAAGCGGGGACGAACAACCCGCTCTGCGTGGCGCGAGAGCGCCCTGGCTCCGCTACCATGTGGATTTTCTGCACCGGTGCGCCGGGTGGCTTGGATTGCAGGCGGAGTCGAAGGAGTTTCAAAAGCAGCGTGGGGTTCTGCGACGGAACCGGCAATTTCAAAGTGCAGGAAAATGTTTTGGGCGGTAATAATTGCGTGCTTCGAAATTTGGGGGAAGAATCGAACGAACTTTCAAACGCGGGTTGCAATTCGAACGTTACATGAATCGCTGCGATACCAAGGGCTCGTGCACTGGTGCGCGCGCATAACTGTTGAAGCAGTCTGCCCAGAAGAAACGAAAGCGGCTCCAGATTATCCACGGCATCTTCCAGTTCCAGACCTTCTTCAAAGCAATCGCTGGATTGGGTGATGAGCAGCGGGCGATTTCCTTTTCCGTTAGCCAAGGCATGCAAATGCACGCCCTCTTGCCCGACACATTCGGAAAGTGAAAGCACCGGCAACGAAGCGAGGGCTTTGCAGGTGGCCACTCCCCAGCGTTGCAGGATTTCTGCAAGCTGCGCGCTGGGCGAAAGCATCTCGACAGGCAGCGTTTCGAGAAAGAGGCGCTCTTGTCCATCCGGCACCACGGTGATTCCGGGCAACGCGCGTGCAATCACGCGAGCGGTTTCCACGTTTACGGATACCGCCACGTGCGCATCCATTCCCAGTTCCGAAGTGCGCGCAAGGATACGTTGGGCGATTTCTTCCAACGTTCCAAAAAGCCGCGCGAGCCCGGAGAGATCGAGGAGCAAGGTGTCCCCTGCCGCGTCTTCCACGCGCGAGGATACCGACCACGCCGCGTCGAGAAGCGCATGATGCGCGGTATCTTCCTGGGTATGGCTGCGAGGACGAATTTGCACGTGCTGGAATTGTTCGGCGTTGGCCTTGGTCATTCCAACGGCCACGCCCAGCTTTTCCGCTAGCCGGTTGATGGTAACGACGTAATAGGTTGGTGGCTGTCCTTCGATGACCGCTACGGGCTGGATCCGTAGTTCCGGTTCACAGCGAGCGATGGCTTGAAACGTAAAATTAGGAATAAAAATCGCAGCAAACGGCATGACAGTTCGCGATGGCCCATAGAGAACTGGGAAGGTTCAACCAGGGTCTTTCGTCCTTTCTCTTTCGGAGTCTATTTCGGAGGCTTTTTCCGGTAGAGCGGGCTGAGTCTTCGACGATAAATCGTCAGGCAAATGATTCGTGCGCAACTCAAAACGCATAAAATCACCGCGGGGGCTTTCCAGAGTTGCCGCATGGTTCTGAAAATGGAAAATTTTGCGCCGCGCGCTGGAGCGAATCACTTCGCCGGTGGCGGTCCACCCATCCAGCATGCAAGCCGGCGTATGCACCATGCGCGAAGGTTGCGCGCGTTCCCGCAGCGACCATGCCGCGGATTCTTTTTCCAAACGCAGCACCAGGGACGCGCATGTTTTCGCGTTGGACTCCCGGGAGAGAACCAAAAGGATGGTCGACGTATTTTCCACGCTGCGCCGCAGCCGGAACCATACGTTCAAAGGAATCTGGCGAACCAGACGCGGCGGGGCGTCGCTCAAATCCATGGCGACCATGCCGAATCCGCCGCCGTTCAGCAGCACATCCACGGAGCGGAACGCATGATCCAGATTCTTGCAGCGAATCCACAGCAACTGGCGCAGGGAAACTCCGGCGGACTCCGCGCACACGGGATCGAAAGAGTCTTGCGCATCGATCAGAGCGCAGGCTTCGGAGTTCGCCATGCGCGTAGCCAATGCGGACTGCAACACAGAAGTTTTGCCGGAAAACGGAGGCCCGTACATTTCCGTCAGGCAGCCGCGCGGGAGTCCGCCCGTGGCTTCATCCAGCACCGGAATGCCCGCGGGCACGGTGCTGGGAAGTTCGATGCGCGGCTCACGAAACGGAGAAGCAATGCGTCCGGCAAGAGCGGACTCCACGTGAAGGCGCAAAGCAGCGGATTTGGAGTGCATGGCGTTTTGGCGAGGTAGGGAAGGAGGGAGTATTCGCTTTTTGTTCTCCCACGTGGCATTCTGGGATAGCGGAACCCATTTGTCAAATGGTTCGCATCAAATCCGCATGGCAAAAATTGTGGAAATTATTAAATCGAGCGCGCCAGGAAAGATAATGCTTTCATGAAACGTTCGGGCACTGCTGATCTGCCGCTTCACGGCGGACGTGTGCCACCGTGGCTGGCCGAGCGCATGACGCAACTCGGCACCGCCATTGCGGAACACATTGTTTTGTCGTATGGCACGTCGGAATTTCTCACGCGCTTGAGCGACCCGTTCTGGTTTCAGGCCCTGGGTTGCGTGATGGGAATGGACTGGCACTCTTCCGGTATCACCACTTCCGTCATGGGCGCGCTAAAACGCGGCCTGAATCCTCGCTTATCGGAACTGGGCATTGCCGTGTGCGGTGGACGCGGCCGCCATTCCAAACGCACGCCGGAAGAACTACGCGCCTTCGCCGATCAAAAGGGATTTGACGGAGAGAAACTTGCCCGCACCAGCCGTCTTGCGGCGCGTGTGGACAACAACGCGGTTGGCGACGGCTTTCAGCTTTACCTGCATTCCTTCGTGATCACGCTTTCCGGCGAATGGGCCGTCGTGCAGCAGGGCATGAACCCCGCGAACCATCTGGCTCGCAGGTATCACTGGCACTCTGCATCTGTCCGCGACTTCACCTGCGAACCGCACACCGCTATCGTAGGCGAGCCGCAGGGAACAATTCTCAATTTGGTGGACCACCGGGCGACATCGGCGCAAGCGGCCCTGCTCACCATTGCTCATCAGCCGGTCGAAACATCGTTACACGAGGTTCGCAAGCTGACGATGCCCGCGCATCACGACGTTCGTGCCGACGACGTAGACCTCAAGCGCCTGGGAGCGGTACTGGTCGTGGCGCACGAACAGGAGTTGCGCGATTTTGCGTCTTTGCTGCTTGTCGAAGGTCTCGGCCCGCGCACGCTGCAGTC